>OGZX01001161.1_pt1 | contig 28146 bp, 22 predicted proteins | sample 1576881 | NCBI WGS metagenome assembly OGZX01 (sample SAMEA3541542, study PRJEB24748) | human gut metagenome | biome: human gut; feature: human-associated habitat; material: faeces | place: China | collected 2012 | reverse complement strand
CACTGCAAGTATTCTTATCATGAACCCTGAAATGACGGCGTTCAAGACTATGTTCGACTATAAGCTGGAGCCCGAAGTATATAGCTTCCATCTACTCGATGCCCTGATTAAGGAAGCTGAGAAAGAAGGCATCACCAACTTCCCGATTCATATAAAACTGGATACCGGCATGCACCGCCTGGGCTTTGCCCCGGACGATATGCCTCGTCTGATAGAACGTCTGAAAGGACAGAACGCCGTTATCGCCCGTTCCGTATTCTCCCACTTCGTAGGGAGTGATGCGCCGCAGTTTGATGCCTTTACGCGCCAGCAGATCGTGATGTTCGAGAAAGCTTCGCTGGAGTTGCAGGAAGCCTTCCCGCATAAGATACTCCGCCATATCTGCAACTCCGCAGGAATAGAACGTTTCCCGGGGGCGCAGTTCGATATGGTACGTCTGGGTATCGGTCTCTATGGCATCAGTCCGATTGATAATTCCATCATCAATAATGTCAGTACGCTGCATACTACCATCCTTCAGATACGTGATGTGCCCGAAGAAGATACCGTGGGCTACAGCCGCAAGGGACATTTGGTGCGTCCTTCGCGTATTGCCGCCCTGCCTATCGGTTATGCCGACGGACTGAACCGCCACCTGGGTAACGGACATGCTTATTGCCTGGTGAACGGGCAGAAAGCGCCGTACGTGGGTAATATCTGTATGGATGTCTGCATGATAGATGTTACCGGCATCGACTGCAAGGAAGGCGATATGGTAGAAATATTCGGCGACCATCTGCCTATCACTGTCCTGTCCGATACGCTCGAAACCATTCCTTATGAAGTACTTACGAGTATCTCAACGCGGGTGAAGCGGGTGTACTATCAGGATTAAGATAATTATATGATATTGAAACCTGCTTTTTGCAGGTCGTCCCAATAGCCGGGATAAGATTGGGAGACTACCTGTGGTTCATCAATCTGTATCCGGGGCAGCACAAGGCAGGCAGGGGCAAAGGCCATTGCCATACGATGGTCCTCGTAAGTGGCTATTACGGGAACTTCATCTGCCGGGCAGCGCTCGCCATTCCAAATGAGTATACTGTCTTGTTCGGAACGTACCACGTAGCCCAACTTGTGCAGTTCGGTGATGAGGGCGGTGATGCGGTCGGTCTCTTTTATCTTGAGGCTTTGCAGTCCGGTGAAGCGGAAGGGGATATTCATCAGGCAACAAGTCACGACAAAAGTCTGTGCCAGGTCGGGGATGTCTACCATATCTTCGACGAGGCGTGCAACAGGAGTTCCGATTTTGGTTAGTCTCACTCCACGGTCGGTGTACTCCGTGCGGATGCCGAGGCGGGAGAATACTTCCGCACCGCGGCTGTCGCCTTGATAGCTGCAGGGGAAGAGACCGAGCAATTCTACTTCGGGAGCAGTTTCCTCTTCTCCTTTCATTTTTAATTTTTCATTTTTAATTATTGAAAGTGCCATCATCTGATACCAGTAAGAGGCGGCGCTCCAGTCACTTTCTACCGTGAAGGCTACATCGCGATAGCCGCCGGGGCGTACGGTGATGCTGCTTTCCGTGGTCCAGTCAGCCTGTGCGCCGAAGTCGCGCATCAGTTGCAGCGTCAGGTTGATGTAGGGACGAGAGATGATCTCGCCTGTCAGGTGCAGGCGCAAGCCTTTGGGCAGCACGGCACCTATCATCAGCAGGGCGGAGATATATTGCGAACTTACGTTTCCGGCAAGGCTGATTTCTTCGCCTTTCAACTCCGTTCCCGTGATGCGCAGGGGCGGAAAACCTTCGTTTCCGATGTATTCTATCTGTGCACCGAGCTCGCGCAAGGCATCTACCAGGATGCGAATGGGGCGTTGCTGCATACGTTGCGTGCCGGTTATGATGCGGGTGCCCGGTGTCACACTGAGGTATGCGGTGAGGAAACGCATGGCGGTTCCTGCGGCAAGGATGTCGATGTGTTCGGGGTTGCCGTCGAGGGCGCGTATCATTACCCGGGTGTCGTCACAGTCGCTCAGATTGCAGGGCGTGAGGCTGCCGTGGGCAAGGGCGTGCAGGATAAGTGCGCGGTTGCTGATGCTTTTGGATGCCGGTAACTGAATGCTGGCGTGTAGCGTGGCGGGGGCGGAGAGGGTATATCGCATAGTCGTATTTCTTGGTTATATGGGTGGTAAATAACTTGTTGTCGGTGCAAAAGTAGGATAAATCTTTGAGAAATGGAAGCTTGTTCCCGAAATGAACAGTTTTGCATAAGAATAAAAGTGGGAAGCTTTGGGTATTCATTGTAACTTTGCGGGCAATTAATAGAACGATATTGTATGGGAAAAGAGAATTCTAAGATATTTATATTGGTTTTGCTGGGTATGCTCTCAGCGTTCGGTCCGTTTGTGACGGATATGTACCTGCCCGGTCTTCCGGCGATGGGCGACTATTTCAGTACTACATCTTCGATGGTGCAATTGGGGTTGACTACCAGTATGATCGGTTTGGCAGTGGGACAAATATTCTTCGGACCGTTGAGTGACCGCTATGGCAGGCGTCTGCCATTGCTGGTAGCTATGTGGTTGTTTATTGCTTCGACAATCTTTTGTTTGTTTTCGCAGAACATAGAGCAATTTGTTGCTTTCCGTCTGATACAAGGCCTTGCGGGAGCAGGCGGCATTGTCATATCCCGTTCGGTGGCAACGGATAAGTATTCGGGTAAGGACCTTGCCAAGATGCTGGCGGTTATCGGGGCTATCAATGGGGTGGCGCCGGTGGTGGCACCTGTCATCGGCGGAGTGTTTATGGAGTTTATCGGCTGGAAGGGTATCTTTGGTATTCTGCTTGGTTTGGGGGTGGTGCTGCTTGCCGGGAGCTATTGCTTCAGGGAATCGTTGCCTCGGGAGCGGCGGTTGGCGTCGAAGTGGAAGGATACGTCCCGTAGCTTCAAAACTGTATTGCAAAACCGTCAATATGTATTTTATGTGCTTCAGATGGCGTTTGCGCAAGGGGTGCTGTTCTCTTATATCGCTTCGTCGCCTTTCATTGTGCAGCAGCACTATGGTTTCTCGGCTTTGGCATTTAGCCTTTGCTTTGCAGTCAATTCGGTGGCGATAGGTGCCGGGGCAGCTTTTTCCGTGAAGTTTCATCGTCCTACCAGTTGTACGCTGGCGGGCTGCATCGGAATGTTGGTGGCTGCTGTTGGGGAGTGTATAGCAATGATGAATGGGTGTAGCTTCTGGGTTTACGAGCTGTTCTTGTTCTTCCTTCTGTTTGTGATGGGGCTTACATTTACTTCTACCACTACCTTGGCTATGGAGTGTCAGCGCGAGAATGCCGGAACAGCGTCTGCACTTTTGGGAGCTGTCTGCTTTGCCTTTGGTGGAATTGTTTCCCCACTGGTCGGTATCGGAGATATTTTGGTGTCTTCGGGGATTATCTTTGTAATCAGTGCTGTGTGCTCACTGTGCTGCATCTTGATAGCTTTAGGCAAAAGGCGGGCACGAGTTTACTTCTCGCGTTGAACTTATTATTCCATTCTTTCGTTGTATCTTTGCGGATATATATGATGTGATAATATGGAAATAGATTTGACTACCCCTGCTTTGCTGTTCTCAGCTATATCTTTGATAATGTTGGCGTATACCAACCGTTTTCTGTCGTATGCGCAACTGGTACGTACACTGAAAGAGCAATATGTGGAGAACCCTTCTTCGGTGAAGGCGGCACAGATTGCCAACTTGCGGAAGCGGCTTTACCTGACGCGTGCCATGCAGGTGACAGGGATTGCGAGCCTGTTGTTGTGTGTGGTCAGTATGTTCGTTATGTATATCCAGCTATACCTTGCATCCGTCTATATCTTCGGGTTGGCGCTGATACTGCTGATCATTTCGCTGACTATATCGGTATACGAGATCTATATCTCGGTGAAGGCGCTGGAGATACATTTGAATGATATGGGAGAGTAAGAACTTCACTACTAAGAAGCAAATATCTCAACAAAAAGAAAAGCCTTCCGGGAATTTAGTAAAAACCTCACCGGATTTTACTAAATTCCCGATTGATTTTTACTAAATTTCCGGAAGGTTTTTACTAAAAAAATCATGCCCCCTCTCAGAAGGTGTCTCAGCGGAGATTATAAATGCTTATCGGATAATCACTTTTTTCGTACAAATTCTTAATAGACTGCGTTCGCAATAATCTGGATAATCAGAATCAGGAACACCATTGCAATAGGATAAACCGTTGCGTATGCTACGCTTGGAATGTTGCTGTCCGTCATAGAGTCGGCAGCAGCAAGTCCCGGTGTACTGGTCATACCGCCGGTGATAGTACCCAGCAAATCGAGGATGCTTATTTTGAACACAAGCAGGCCCACAAGGGCAGCCACCAGCATAGGCACTAAGGTAATTGCCGCACCTACCCCGAACAACAGCCATCCGCTTTCCTGGAAAGTAGCCACCAGGTTTGTACCTGCCGATGTACCGACTTCCGCCAGGAATAACAGCAGACCCAGTTGCCGCAACAGATGATTGGCAGAGCCGGACATAGACCAGATGATAGGTCCCGTCTTACCCACGGCACTAAGGAAGAGTGCCACCATCAGAATGCCGCCCGTCAGTCCCGGAGAGAACGACAGTGTATCGGAGAACGATATGTTCAGTTTGCCGAACAGCACTCCCAGTACAATACCCATGGCAATAGGGAAGAAATCTGTGTCCGACAGTTGCTTGGCATTGTTGCCCAGCAGACGGGCTACCCCTTTGATACCGTCCTTTTCGCCTACTACCATCAGCTTGTCACCAAACTTCAGGGCAAGGTCGGGTGAGGGAGATAAATCAATACCGCTTCGGCGGACGCGGGTCACGGTACAGCCGAAGTTCTTCATCAGGTTGAGTTCGCCCAACTGCTTGTTTATCATATCTTTTTTGGTCAGCAGCAGAGATTCTATTTCCTGCGTGTCTACCAAGGGCAATTCGCCCTCTTCACGTTCGCCCACCAGTACGGCAAGCTGGTTCAGGGAGTCCTCGCTGCCCACGGCTTGTATATAGTCGTCCTTGTGGAGCACGGTTTGCGCCGTAGGAATGGAAATCAGCTCGCCGTGTTTATGTCGGGAGATGACTGCTCCCGTCATGGCACGCGCATTGATCTGCATCAGGCTGCGGCCACAAACTGCGGCGTTCGTCACGCGAAAGATGCAAGTGCTCAGTTCGGGGAACTGGCTGCGGCGTTCTTTCTCCAGGCGGCGGGCTTCCTTGTCGAGGTCGATGTGCATGATGCGCGGCAACAGCTTGACAAAGAGGATAACACCGATGACTCCGAAGGGATAGGCGATACCGTAAGCGATGGATGCCAGCGGAGAGTGGGTACTGTCGATAGCCACAGCAAGTCCCGGTGTACTGGTCAGCGCACCGGCTATCAACCCCACCACGCTGGGAGTATCTATATCGAAAGCATATTTCAGTCCGACGGCAGTCAGTGCGGCAGAGCAGATAATGAGCATCGTGATGATGATCAGCGTCTTGCCCTTGCTCCGAAACGAGTCGAAGAATCCGGGACCGGCCTGTATACCGATGGTGAAGATAAACAGCACCAATCCGAAGTTTCCTAACTCCTTAGGGATAACCACGCCGAAGTGTCCGAACAAAAGGGCGATGAAGATAACTGCGGAAACATCGAGCGAGAGTCCTTTGATTTTGATTCTTCCCAGCATGAAGCCCAGGGCTACAATGAGGAAGAGTGCGAAATAAGAGGATTGTAATAAATCGGCAAACATAATTAAGTTAAGGGGTTATAAGTTTTTAAGCAATTCTTCTACAGCCGTTTTCAACTGGGTACCTTTCACAATCGTTTCGGGCGAGTTGGCAACTTTAATGTCCGGTTCCAGCTGTGTGTTCTCCAGATAACTGCCGTCCGGCAAACGATAACCTACTACGGGAATACCGAATACCAGCGAAGTATCCTGCAGACGTTCCCAGGACACACTGGTCATGGTGCCCGGAACCGGCATACCTACCAACTTACCCAACTTCTGATGGCTGTATACCCACGGTGTGCCGTGCGCATTGGAGTAGTTGGCCTCGCACGTCAGCATAATGGACGGCTTGTTCCAGCGGCGGCTGGGCATATCGCAGGCTTCGCGTCCGCGAACCACTTGCGTGAAGTACTTTTTGCCGCTGAACAGCACCTCTATGTCTTCGTGCAGGCGTCCGCCACCGTTGAAGCGCGTATCGATGACGATACCTTCGCGGTTGTTATATTTGCCCAGGATGTCAGAGTAAACAGAGCGGAAACTATCGTCACCCATTGACTCGATATGCACGTATCCCAGTCGTCCGTTAGACCATCTGTCTACGTCGGCTGCACGTTGCTTCACCCAGCGGGCGTAGAGCAGGTCGCTGAGCGCACCGTTGCTGATGGGGATGGTTACCTCTTCCCAGCGTTCCTTAGTCTGCGGATTGTACAGTGAGACAAGAGTTTTCTTCTTTGCTTTATTGTTGAGCAGCGTGTAGTAGTCCATTTCGGGAGTAATCTCCGTGCCGTCAATCTTTTCAATCACCATGCCGGCTTTCACCTTCGTGTTGGCATTGTCGAAGGGGCCTTTCTCTATCACTTCTGCAATGAGCATGCCCTTATCCTGATAGTTCCAGTCGAAGAGCAATCCCAGGCTGGCGGTCGGTTCGCTTTGTCCTTTCGGGTAGAAGCGGCCGCCGGTGTGCGACACATTCAGTTCGCCCAACCACTCGCTCAGCAGTTCGGCAAAGTCGTAATTATTGTCGATGTGCGGCAGGAACTTGCGGTAGGCTGCTGTCATGGCATCCCAGTCCACGCCGTGCATATTGGTGTTGTAGAAGCGCTTTTGCTCCTGCTTGTACACGTGGTCGAACATATATTCGCGTTCGGCTGCCAGGTCCATCTTCACGCTGGCACGGAAGGAGATAGGTTTCAGGGCATCCGAAGAAGTGTCCAGCTTCTGCATATTGCGTCCACCCAGCAAGAAGATGTTTTTACCTTCCTTGTCCATTTCCATGTCTGCCCATCCGGCATCCATCTTGTGGAGCAACTCGGTATTCTTCTTGCGCAGATCCATCTTCCAGAGGTCGTATCCGCCTTCAAAAGCGGCCAGGTAGTAGAGCGCTTCGCCATCTTTGGAGATGATGATGCTACCCATATCCGAAGAATTCGGGGTAAGGCGCACAATGCGGTCCTCGATGTTTTTCAGTTCTACTACGATGTCTTTTACTTTTTCTTCCTGGGCATCGCTTTCTTTATTGTCTTTCTTCTTGTCTTTTGCCTTGCTGTCGTCTTTCTCTTTGTCCTTCTTCTGTTCTTTTTCCAGCTCTTTGCGCAGTTCGTAGTCTTCTTTGCTCAGGCAGTACTTGTCGTAGGCATCTTGGTTGAGGAATACGAGCATGGCATCGCTTTGTGAGCCCCATGAGGCATGGGCACGCATACCATAACGTTCGGTGGCGAAGAGAATGGCGTTGCCGTCAAGTGCAAACCGGGGCATACCGCTTGTGTAACCGCTGTTTGTCAGGTTGACGATTTCGCTGCCGCCTGCTGCACTGACAAGACCGATATCGGTGTATGGATCGTGTCTGTTTCCTACAAATTCGAGGGTGAACCATTTGCCGTCCGGTGACCACTCAAAATCGAACTGGCCCCCTGTGCTGTACCAGGTAGAGCCGTCGGTAATCTGACGCACCTTCTTCGTGTCCAGGTTGAGCACCATCAGGCGGTTGCGGTCTTCGATGAAGGCAAGTTCTTTACCGTCGGGCGAGAATTTGGGATAAGCACGTTCCACGGTGGATGAAGGAAGCAGCACTTCTTCGTTGATCAGGGTTGCATTGGGGAAGTTAGGGTCTTCCTTGCGGGCTATCTTGGCAAGATAGAGTTGCCAGTTACCGCTTCGCTCGCTGGCATAGGCCAGGGTGCGGTTGTCCGGGGCAAATGAAAGACCGGCTTCGCGTGCCGGGGTATGTGTAATCTGCTTGGTAGTGGTATAGTCTGTAGAAGTTACGAACACTTCGCCGCGTGCAATGAATGCCACTTGCTTTCCGTCGGGTGAGACGGTGGCAGAGGTTGCTCCGTCGGAGTAGTCCAGAGTAGCCAGCTTGGGTTGGTCATCGCGGGTAATCTCTATCTTGACTTTCTGCGGAGTGGCACTGCCCTGCTGGGTGTAGATTTCGCCGTCGTATCCGTAACACAATGTTCCGTTGCTGTCCATGGAGAGGAAACGTACGGGATGGGTCTTGAAAGACGTCACAGCCTTTACGGATTGCGGCTGGGCAACCGGGAAAGAATATACGTTGAACGAACCGCCGTCGCGTTCGCTCAGGAAGTAGAGGGTCTGTCCGTCGGGAGACAATACCGGGTTGCGGTCTTCGCCGCCACGATTGGTAAGGTTGGTGTGTTTGCCGGTCTGAGTGTTATATACCCAGATGTCGCGGGTGATGGAAGAAGTATGATGCTTGCGCCATTCATTCTCAGAACCCTTGCGGTCTTGATAGAAGAATTGCTTACCGGATTTATCGAAGCAGATAGCCTCGGCAGGCGTGCCTAATACTTGCTCGGTACGTCCGCCCGTTGCAGGTACTTTGTAGACTTCGGTCATGGACGCTGCGGGGAAGAGTGCGCTTGTAGCCGGATCCTGGATGGCTGCGGAAAACAAGATATACTTGCCGTCCAGGGTGAAAGCGCTGGGCGTTTCGGCAGCCGAGTTGGTAGTCAACCGCTGTGCAGCCCCACCGTTAGAAGGCATCACGAAGACGTCGAAGTTGCCGTACCGATCGCTGGCAAAGGCTATCTGTTTGCCGTCCGGAGACCATATCGGGGTGCATTCGTAGGTTTCCTGAGTGGTGAGTTGCGTGGCTGTTCCGCCCGTTGCGGGTACTTTGTAGATGTCTCCTTTGTAACAGAATACAATTTCCGTACCGTCGGGGGAGATTTGTACGTCGCGCATCCATAAGGGAGTGGATGCATAGCTGGCAATGGCGGTAAAGCCGAGCAGGATGGATGCAAGAATCTTCTTCATAAGTATAATTTGATGCTTATTATTATCTGTGGACAAAAGTAGTAAATATATTCGAGAGTGTATAAGGTATGTATAAATATGGTATCACTTTATTCCTCTTGCCTTGTAAATTATCTCTTTGGCACTATTGATACTTTGGAATTTTTCTTCGGCGGCTTTCTTTATGTCTTCTCCCAGCATAGCCACTTTATCGGGATGGTGCTTCAGCGCCAGGCGGCGGTAGGCGGCGCGTACTTCGTCGTTGGTGGCGGTGGGCGACACCTCGAGTACTTTGTAAGCTTCGTCCAGTGAACGACCGCCCAAATTGAGCATGGATTCCACTTCTTTTACCGACAGGCCCATGTACAACGCTACTTCCTTCAGCGCTTCTATCTCTTGGCTGCATACGTGCCCGTCACTTTTGGCTACGTTCACCAGGAAGTCCAGCAGTTGCAGGCGTTCTTCATAGCTCAGGTTGGCGGCAATCTGCCTTCCGCAATCGCGGATGGTGTTCCTGAAAGCCATCGGGTTCTGCTTGTCCATCTGCTTGCGTTGCTCAAAGAGGTTGAGCAATATTTGCTGTCCTTCATTGACAGCAGCCTCTCCGAAGTTTATTCTCAGGAACTTGCGGACGAACTCCATCTCGCTGTGCATGATGCGTCCGTCTGCTTTGATGATATACGAGGTCATCACCAACATGGAGAAAAGGAAGCTGTTCCGCTGGCCGGCATATCCGGCATCCCGCATATCTCCCGCTTGTCCACTGCCACGTCTGCTGTCCGCAGAATTATCGTCGGTATCGAACAATGAACCGAGTGCGTATCCTGCCAAAGCTCCCAGCGGACCTTTGACCATAAAACCTATAATGCCGCCTATCCATTTTGCTGCTCCCATAATCTCCTTAATGTTTAGGCTGCAAAAATAGAGATTTTCGGCGAGAATAGCGGTAAATAGCTGCTCCTTATTTCGACTTTTACTGATGCATTGCATCTCCATTGCAAGTCCAATACATAGGATTGGAGTTGCATTGGACTTGTATTGGAGTTGTATTGGACTTGCTACGGAGCAGGTACCTGGAAAGAGGGTTCTTAAATTTTCGTTAATCTGCAACCCGTTTTTGCGCAAGTTATCTAATAAAATCGTATTTTCGGAGTTACAAAATATTAGAGACCTTCATAATATGAAAATTACCCGTGATGAATTACTGATAGCTGCGTTTAAGTTGTTTATGTCCGTGAACTATGAGAAAGCCAGTTTTGCGGAACTTGGAAAGATGCTCGGAATGTCGAAGGCTGGAATCTTTAAATACTACAAGAACAAACAAGAACTATTCATTGCCGTAGTGGATAAGTTTTGGTTCAGCACGCAAAACCCGCGGAATAAATTCACCGAAACAAACGGTACGTTTGCCGAATTTATAGACGAATACGTGAAAGGAGTACAACGAACCATGGATATGCTGGGAAATCTGATAGGTGCAGATTGTGATAAGGTGGCGCAAGGAAAGTTTACATACCACGCCCAATATTTTCATTTTCTGTTTCAACTGCTCCAATATGATCCTGATGCAAAAGAAAAACTCCGCAACCTTGCAGAGAGCGATTATGCTTACTGGCGTGCTGCTATACAGCGGGCGATAGATACCAAAGAACTGAGAAAGGATGTGGATGTAGAAGAAGCAGTAGTCATGTTCCGGCAGGTTTACATGGGGTTGTCTTTTGAAATGTCTTTCCTTGGCGGACTGGACACCGAACGGCTTGCTAAACATTTGCAGTATGTTTACTCCTTATTGAAGTCTTAAGCCCTTTGTTATTCAATGCCTATTCTCTGCTAACTTGATTATTAGTGCAAAAAAAAGATAAAAAGAAACGTTCGTTTACTTTTTTAGAAATAGTTTTATAACTTTGGCAGCATATTAAAAAAAGTAAACTAACACATCATGAGAAAGTTTTTATTTATTCTGATGGCTTTTGCCACTCTTGTTTTGAACAATGCTGAAGCACGGCGAGTAAGAATTACCATTCCGGTGGACAACAGTATTCCTAAAGTAGCTACACTGCCCGACAGTTCCTACTATAAGACGGACGACGGACTGCATCTGGATTTGGGTTATATTGAGAAAGACGGTAGCCGTATTCTTGTACTCTTTTCCGAAACGAAGCCGGATACTTATTATGATATCCCCGATGAGTATGTAGAAGCCCTTCAGCATGACTTGAACGTAACGGAACTCAGCAGCCTTATTCCCGAACCTACCTTTTGGGACAAATGGGGTGGTAGCATCCTGTTTTACGGTATTGCCGCATTGATCGTTATCGGGCTGCTGAACTATGCAAAAGACTTTATCTTCGGGCTTCTCGGACTCGGTAAAAAGAAGGATGAAGAGGAATGATGCAATGGCTGAAAAGGATTTTCGGTTTTAGTCGTCCTGAACGAATCACAAAAGAAGAAATAGAACAGCTTCCGCCGGCTAAATTATGCCGGAAATTCATAGACGGGGAGTTGGCAAGTGACATAGAGTGCGCAGTGTTCGATGACATAATGTGTGCGGTAGAATTGGATGCCGAAGTTGTTAACGGTGGCTTCAATCAGTATTACTATAACTCTGATGGCGAACGTGCAGAACGGGCGAGAAGTACATTCACGCGACTTGGTGCAGACCAGGTCGCGGATGTGGTGAAGCGCGCCAACGAGCGCTATGCTATTTGTCGGGATGAACTGCATTCTCTGTGGGCTACCGGAACAAAAAAAGGCTTTCTTGCCAGTTATAAGAAGGCCTTTTTTGATACTTTCGATAGTGAGTATTATGCCCTAATGAGAAATTACAAGCATTTGTATGAACTGATAGGTATGTATATTAAACAGCATCCACAGGAATTTTTAAATACGCAGCAATATGGAAATACAGCAGGTATGGAAGTTGGGACCGACTGATAATAAGAAGCAATACCTTGATTTGCTTTTACTTGCAGATGAGCAGGAATCCATGATAGACCGTTATCTGGAGCGGGGCGAGATGTTTGTACTTGATGACAATGGTGTGAAGGCGGTTTGTGTAGTCACTGATGAGGGCAATGGAGTTTGCGAATTGAAGAATATTGCAGTTTCTCTTGATTCGCAACGACAAGGGTACGGTAAACGGATGATAAACTATCTGACAGATTATTATTCCGGGAAGTATACTCAAATGATAGTTGGGACCGGAGATGTACCGGGTTCAACCGGGTTTTACAGAAGTTGTGGCTTTGAATATTCCCATCGCATCAAGAACTTCTTTACCGATAACTATGATCATCCCATGATTGAGGATGGCATTTTACTCGAAGATATGGTTTATCTGAGGAGAAGTATATAGAGTGTAGAAACCATATTCAGGGAGCGGGAAAGGAATAAAAAAGGAGTTAAGTTTATCACTTAACTCCTCATTGCTCAGTCAGTCGGGATGACAAGATTCGAACTTGCGACCACACGCCCCCCAGACGCGTACTCTACCGGGCTGAGCTACATCCCGAATTGCGGATGCAAAAGTAGTGCTTTATTTTGAAACTGCAAATATTTTGCTTGTTTTTTATGAGATGAATTGGGAAATAATAGAAATAGGTTATAACTATAACATAAGATAAAATGAATATTGAAGAATTCAGAGAATATTGTCTTTCGTTGCAAGGAGTGCACGAAAAGATGCCCTTTCCCGACGTGCCCGATAAGTACAGTCGCGATGTGCTATGCTTCTACGTAGCAAGCAAGTGGTTTTGTTTTGTCAATATCGAGGTGTTCGACTTCTGCTGCATCAAATGCCGGCCGGAAGAGGCAGAGGAATTGCGAAACAAGTATGATGGAATTAAACCGGGCTGGCACATGAATAAAAAGTACTGGATAAGCGTCTACTTCAACCAGGATGTACCGGACTCTAAAATAAAGGAACTGGTGCGCCGGTCTTATGAACTGGTATTCAATAGTCTGACGAAGAGGGAGCGCGAGGCGTTGTGCCCTTTGCCCCCTGCTTGATATGCTCTGAGTTCTTATACTCCCATACACTCCCTGTAAAAGTCGAACATCTCGAAGATGGTGTCTTTGTCTGCTGTCTGGTTGAGGCAGATGTCGCCTACGTCTTTCAGCAGGGTAAAGTTGATGACACCGGCGGTGTTTTTCTTGTCATGCTTCATCAGTTCGTAAAGCTGGTCGTACTGCTTGCAGTTGAAGGGGAAACCGCGGTAGTTCTCCTTGATGAATTGTACGGATTGGCGCATTTTATCTTTCGGGAATCCTACCTTTATATAAGAAAGGTATAACTCGCAAACGATGCCCCAGGCAACGGCATAGCCGTGCAGTACCGGACGGTTCTCGGCAAGGGCAAGACTCTCAAAGGCGTGTCCTACGGTATGTCCCAGATTCAGTGCCTTGCGGATGCCATGTTCTTTCGGATCTTCTTCTACAATACGCTCTTTTACCTGTACGGAGCGGCCTACCATAGACTTCAGCAGGACATAGTCTATCTTTTCCGTATCAAAAGCCAACAATTCCGTCAGGTGCTCCTGGGTGCTGATGAGGCCGTGCTTCAACATTTCGGCATAGCCGGAGAAGAAGTTGTGCGCATCGAGGCTGCGCAGGAACTCTGTTTCCAGTAATACGCTGGCAGCAGGGGCAAAGACACCGATTTCGTTCTTCAGTCCGTTGAAGTTGATGCCCGTCTTGCCCCCTACGGAAGCATCGACCATGGCAAGCAGGGTAGTGGGGATATTGATATAAGCGATTCCGCGTTTAAAGGTAGAGGCGGCGAAGCCACCAAGATCGGTCACCATTCCGCCGCCGAGGTTGATGAGCAGGGAATGGCGGGTAGCTCCTTTCTCGCTCAATGCCTGCCAGACAGAGGCGAGCGTTTCCAGGTTCTTGTGCACATCTTCGGCTCCGATGATGATTTCCTCTGCCTCTTTCAGTGCAGGGATGCCGCTTAGTTGCGGCAAGCAGAGGCGATGGGTATGCTCGTCGGTCAGGATGAAGAGCTTGTCATGGGGACATTTCTCTATGGCGCGCGTCAGGCTGCTGTCCAGTCCTTCGCAAAGGATTACTTCTTGTTTACTCATGAAAGGAATTATGATTTATTGCAGGGCAAAGATAACTCTTTCGGCAATAAGTGTTATCTTTGTCCCACAAAAATCTTTATAATTCATTAATCATAGATCAATATGAAAGCATTACTCCCCGTTTACTGTCGTCCCCTTGGTTATTTCGTCATAGCTTTAGCCCTGTTTCTGCCGTTCCTGATGATGATGTGGGGAAGGGTGACGGATGCCAACCTGTTGTTTTACAAGGAATGTTCCAAGCTCTTGATGATGATGGGAGCGCTGATGATAATCTTTGCTCTGACAAAGAATGAAAACAAAGACATCGAGCAGATACGCAATAAAGCCGTGCGCAATGCCATCTTCCTGACGGTGCTTTTCATCTTCGGCGGTATGCTTTATCGGGTGGCGAAAGGCGACTTTCTTTCGGTAGATTCGTCCTCATTTCTCATATTTCTCATATTAGACGTACTTTGCTTGGAATTTGGTATAAAGAAAGCGACAGTTGATCGACTCTTTAAGCGGAATAGTCGATAAATAGAGCAAATCGTCATGCGGGGCATTAAACCTTTTGCCCGGAAGTTTGTCAAAGGTGACAGTGTTAGAAGACATTATTCACTTTAAGAATGGACAAAGAATAGACGCATGAAGAAAATGATTACGGGAATGGTGCTGCTGTTGGCAACAACACTGTCCGCATTCTCACAAACAAAGAACATCACAGTTTCGGGGCGTGTCGTTGAAGACACAAAAGAGCCTGCCATACAAGCTACTGTGCAGTTGCTTTCGCTGCCGGACAGTACCCAGGTAGCGGGTGTGGCGAGTTCATCACAAGGTTATTTCACTCTCCCCAAAGTCAGTGCAGGCAAGTATGTGCTGAAAGTTTCCTACATCGGTTTTAAGACTAAGTTCGTCCCCCTGCAACTTGTTGCATCGGCTCCTGCAAAGAACGTGGGCACGGTGACGCTGGATACGGATGCCGTAATGCTGGCCGAAGCTGTTGTTACGGCCGAAGCCCCGCAGGTGCAGGTCGTGGAAGATACATTGGTGTATAACTCCTCTGCCTATCGTACTCCCGAAGGCGCCATGCTCGAGGAACTGGTAAAGAAGTTGCCGGGTGCGGAGATTGACGACGAAGGTAACGTGAAAATCAACGGTAAGGACTTGAAGAAGATTATGGTCGACGGTAAGGAGTTCTTTGGCGGAGACGTCAAGACCGGTTTGAAGAATCTGCCGGTGGATATGGTAGAGAAGTTGAAAACCTACGATAAGAAGTCCGACCTGGCACGTATCACCGGCATTGATGATGGTGAGGAAGAAACCGTGCTCGACCTGACCGTGAAGAAAGGTATGAACCAGGGTTGGTTCGGAAATGCCGATGTGGCGGGCGGAACAGAAGACCGCTACATGGGGCGCCTGATGTTGAACCGCTTTGTGGACAAGACTCAGGTTTCTGTTATCGGTTCTGCCAATAACGTGAACGACCAGGGCTTCTCCGGTGGCGGTGGTCCCCCCCGCTGGCGTAGAAACAACGGCCTGACTGCCACAAAGACGTTGGGTGTGAACTTTGCTACCCAAACCGATAAATTGGAATTGGGTGGTAGCGCCCGCTACAACTATACGGACGGTGATATTGCAAGTATCGGTTCTACCGAAGACTTCCTGCCGAACGGCAATTCTTACTCCAACTCCAACAGTAAGCAACGCAACAAGAACAAGCGTTTCAACGCAGACTTCCGTCTGGAATGGAAACCGGATTCCATGACAAATATCATCTTCCGCCCCAATTTCTCGTATGGTAAGACGGACAATCTCTCTAACTCGGAGTCGGGAACATTCAACGAAGACCCGTATAGCTTGGTGGCAAATCCGAATGACTACCTGAACCTGGCTTCCATTACCGGTGAAGACCCGTTGCGCCGTATCCGTGTGAACGCCATTAACAGCGGTTCGTTGAGCGACAACAATAGTACCTCTGCGAATGCCACCTTGCAGTTGAACCGGAAGCTGAATACGAAGGGACGAAATATTACTTTCCGCGGCAGCTTCGGTTACAGCGATAACGACAACAACCAGTATACGGAATCCGAAACGCATTACTTCCAGTTGCTGAATGCGCTGGGGCAGGACTCGGTGCTGATTCGTAACCAATACATCACTACGCCTACCAAGAACTACAATTACGGTGCGCAACTGACTTACAGCGAACCGATAGCCCGTGCTACTTTCCTGCAATTCAGCTATCAGTTCCAGTACAAGTACAGCGAGAGTGACAAGACGACGTACGATTTGCAAAACTTTACCGATTGGGGATTATCCACCCAACTGCCGGAAGGTTATGAAGAGCATGTGGTCGATAGCTTGGGCAAGTATGCCGAATACAGATATTATAACCATGATGCCTCGGTTTCATTGCGCTTCATCCGCGAGAAGTACCAGTTGAGTGCAGGTATGTCCTTCCAGCCCCAACACTCCGTATTGTCCTACAAGCGCGGTGATTATATGATAGATACCACCCGCAATGTGTTCAACTTTGCGCCGAATGTGGACTTGCGTGTACGCTTCTCCAAGGTGAGCCAGCTACGCCTGACCTACCGCGGACGCAGCAGCCAGCCGAGCATGGAGAACTTGCTACCGATTGTAGACAACTCCAACCCGCAGAACATCCGCGTGGGTAATCCGGGTTTGAAGCCTTCCTTCACGCATAATATGCGCTTGTTCTACAATACCTACAATGCCGAAAAACAGCGTGGCATCATGACGCACGTCAACTTCTCGACTACCCAGAACAGCATCAGCAACAGCCGCGTCTACAACTCCGAAACCGGTGGATGGACTACGACACCGAAGAATATCAACGGAGACTGGAACGCATTCGGTATGTTCGGCTTTAATACCGCGCTGCCTAATAAGAAGTATACCATCAACTCGTTCTCCAACGTCAACTATCAGAACAATGTAGCATATCTGACCGACAATCAGACAAAAGAGGAGAACAAGAATACCACCACCAACCTGACATTGGGCGAGCGTCTGAATGCCGCTTACCGTAACGATTGGTTTGAGTTCGGTGTGAACGGTACTATTTCTTACTCAATAGAGAAGGACAAGTTGCGTTCGGACAACAATCAGGAACCCTACACCTTCTCATACGGTGCCAATACGCAGGTGACGATGCCCTGGAGCATGACGCTTGCTACCAATATTGCCAACCAGAGCCGTCGTGGCTATACGGACAGCAGTATGAACCGTAACGAACTTATCTGGAATGCCCAGTTGTCGCAGACCTTCCTGAAAGGGAATGCTACCGTCAGCTTCGAGATGTACGATATCTTGAAAAAGCAGAGCAATATCAGCCGTTCATTGACGGCAAGCGGCCGTTCGGTGTACGAGTATAATGGTGTGAACAGTTACTGTATGCTCCATTTCATCTATCGTCTGAACATCTTCGGCAGTAAGGCTGCCCGCGATAGGATGCAGGGCGGACGAGGTTTCGGTGGCCCTGGTGGCCCCGGTGGTCCGGGAAGATTCGGCGGACGCCGTCCGTTCTGATAAATAAGAAGATTAGTTGTTTATAGATCCCCCTCTTGCCCCCTCGGCACACCGTACCAAGGAAACAAGAGGGGGATTTTTGTTGATGCTTCCGTTCCTTTCAATGTGTTAATCTCTGTAATCAATCACAAAAGTCCCTTCCTTTTTCTTATTTTTGTTTTTTACTAAACAATCCGCAGAACTATGTTCGATTGGAACCTCTTTGCCAGCCAGATTGCTACGGTAGCATTCGACATCATCTACTTCGGCGCTATCATCGGCACGATTGTCGTTATTGTTCTTGACAATCGCAACCCGGTGAAGACGATGGCGTGGATACTGGTACTGATGTTTCTTCCCGTCATCGGACTGGTGCTCTATTTCTTCTTCGGGCGTAGCCAGCGCCGCGTGCGCATCATTGGAAAGAACAGTTACAGCCGCTTGCTCAAGAAGCCGATGGCGGAGTATCTGGCGCAGGACTCCTGCACGCTCCCCATGAATTACAGCCGTTTGATCTCCCTGTTCCGTAATACCAACCAGGCCTTTCCTTTCGACGGCAACCGGGTACAGACCTATACCTCAGGACTCTCCATGTTGCAATCCCTGCTGCGCGAATTGCAGAAAGCCACCCATCACATTCACATGGAGTTCTATATCTTCGAGGACGATGCCACCGGACGAATGGTGCGCGACGTACTGATGGAGAAGGCACGCGCCGGAGTAGAAGTACGCGTGATCTATGATGACGTAGGCTGTTGGCACGTTCCCAACCGTTTCTTTGAAGAGATGCGGGCATCGGGCATCGAAGTGCGCAGCTTCCTCAAGGTGCGCTTTCCGCTTTTTACCAGTAAGGTGAACTACCGTAACCACCGGAAGATTGTGGTCATTGACGGCCGCATTGGTTTCGTGGGGGGCATGAACATTGCCGAGCGCTATATGCGCGGCTTCTCATGGGGCATCTGGCGGGATACGCACCTCTTGCTCGAAGGCAAGGCCGTGCACGGGTTGCAAACCGCTTTCCTGCTCGACTGGTATTTTGTAGATCGCACCCTGATTACTTCCGCCCGCTACTTCCCCAAGATAGAGAACTGCGGCACTTCCCTGGCTCAGATTGTGACGAGCGAGCCCGTCGGCCCCTGGAAGGATATCATGCAGGGACTTGTCATGGCGATTGCCGCTTCCCGCAAATACTTCTATATTCAGACTCCTTACTTCCTGCCCACCGAAGGCGTGTTGATAGCCATGCAGACGGCTGCCCTGTCCGGCGTAGACGTGCGCCTGATGCTTCCCATGCGGGCAGACAACCGCCTGACACATCTGGGTTCCTGCTCTTATCTGGCAGATGTACTCTATTCGGGTGTCAAGGTCTATTTCTATAAGAAGGGATTCCTGCACTCCAAGCTGATGGTGTCGGATGATGAACTTTCTACGGTCGGTTCCACAAATGTGGACTTCCGCAGTTTCGAGCATAATTTTGAAGTCAATGCCTTTATCTATGATACGGAGACGGCTCTGCAAATGCGTGAAATCTTCTTGCAAGACCAACGGGAGTGCACACAGGTATTCCTGAAGAACTGGGTGAAACGTCCCTGGTATCGCAAAGCTGCCGAGAGTATTGTGCGGTTGATGGCACCGCTGCTTTAACTAAAGAACGAGAAGTTCACGCTACCGTACGCCCTTCTTTCCACAAAATGCGGATGTTCCTCGAAGCTGTTCTTTTTCCCGTGTTCCAGGACGAACAGTCCGCCTTCTTTCAGCAGATTATTATCAAAGATAAGATCGGGCAGGGTTTCCAGTCCGGTCAGTTCATAGGGGGGATCGGCAAAGATAAAGTCGAACCGGTCGCGTCCGCTTTTGAGGAACTTGAATACGTCGCCGCGGATGGGCAAACATTTGTCCGTCTTTACCTCTTGCATAATCTTGCAGATAAAGGCGTAGTGGTCGCGGTCTTTCTCCACACTGACCACCTGGTCGCATCCTCTGGATACGAGCTCGATGCTGATGCTACCGGTGCCCGCAAAAAGGTCGAGGGCACGGATGCCGTCTTCAAAGTCGATATGATTGGAGAGCACATTGAACAGGTTCTCCTTGGCAAAGTCCGTGGTAGGGCGTGCCTTGAAGGAGTGGGGCACGTCGAACCGTCTTCTTTTATATATTCCGCTGATTACTCGCATGAGGTTATGGCTTGTAGGTCCAGATTAGTGGCGGGGTTCATGATGAACACCTGCCGGATGAATTTTCGCAGTTCGGGCAGCAGTTGCTCTTTGTCGTGCAGGCTGCCGGTGAGGTGCAGTTCGTCGCGCTCCTGTTCCAGTCCGAGCTGCTTCCATATGTATAGCAGGTAATAGATGCGGTCGGCTGTTTCTTTGCAGGGGAAGGAGTTGGCAAGGAGCAGACGTCCGCGTTCGTAGGCATATACATCTACGGCATCTTTACGCAGGTGGGTGTACATCTTCCGGCTGTTGCCCAAGCGGCTCTTCACGGAAAAGAACTCGATGAACGGGCTGGCTTGGGAGTAGAACTTCACGTCGGGATATTGCTCGCGCAAGAAGGAGCAGGCGCTTTTGTCCATACCGAACAGTACGACGGTGTTGTCCTTGTGCAGAATGTTGTACTGTACAAGTTCGTTTTCCTGCTTCGGGTGGTTGTGATAAAAGATGCTCTCCACCTGTTCGTCCTCAAAGAATTCCAGGGGGATGAAGGTGAAGCGCTTGTTCGCCATCAGTACGTTGACACGGCGGAAGGGGTGGCTCAACCATTCCACTTCCCTGAAGGTTTGCTTCAGGTTGGCGGTGAGGGAGAGTGATTCGTCCACTTCGCGGTCGAAGAAGGAGAACTCTCCGTCGCCCAGAGGGTTGAACACAGAAAAAGAAAATCCATCCGCACTAAGACGGATGGATAATGTATACTGTTCCGATTTATTAAAATCAGTGGTTTCTATCATACGTGTTGTCGGGGTGAGATTATTCCCAGTTACCGGCGTTGTTGTTAGCTGTTTCCAAGCTACCGATCATCAAACCTGCATATCTGCCCAACTTGGTTTGCAAGTCGTTCAAGTTAGCAATTTCTTGCTTGTCCAGACCGTTCAGGTAAACGTCGTACGGAGTCTTCACTTCGAGCAGACAGAAAGGAGCACCGGACTTAGCAGTATCGTTGCGGATTGCCATTTCGAACTGTGCGCCGTTTCCAAAAGGAACATATCTCATTGAATCTGCATTGAAGCCCTTCGGGAATACGGTATCCAATACGGCTACCCACAGGGTATCACGCTTGAAGTTTTCCAAACCCCACTTCTTTACTTCATCATACTTGCCTGTTTTCTTAGCTTTCTCGATGATGTTGATGGCCTTCTTTTCAGTCAAACCATCTTCCAGTTGCTTATCGTTCAACTCACCTTGCTTGTAGATGAACGGCAACTTTTGATTCTTAACGAAGTCAATCAGAGAATCAAAGCTGGCAGTGTACTGTTGGCCGTGCAAAGTACGGTATTCCAACTGTGCTTTACGGATGTCCATCAAACGTGCAATGACTGCTGCGTCTCTGTGTTTCTTCGCTTTTTCAAAGTTTATAGGACCCATAATACTGGCATAGCAGATATAAACTAAAACCAGAGCACAGATGCCTAAAACGATATTAAATACTGTTTTCATGATAAATATGTTTTTTAGTTGTTATATTCGCACCGCAAAAATAAAAGAAATTAATTTAAAAACGATAGTTCCCTTTACTTTTTTCTACTACAAAAATGATAAATAACTATTTAGAAAGGCAAATTAAGGAAAATTTTCCTTACCAACCAACTCCAGAGCAAGAAATTGCTGTAAAATCTTTATCGGAGTTCCTCTTGTCGCCCCGTAACGAGGCGGTTTTTATGCTTCGGGGGTATGCGGGAACAGGTAAAACGTCGTTGGTCGGTGCCTTGGTGCGGACGTTGGATAAGCTGCAACAGAAGTCGGTACTGCTGGCTCCCACCGGACGGGCGGCGAAGGTGTTTTCAGCTTATGCGGGACATCCTGCGTTTACAATTCATAAAAAAATCTATAGACAGCAATCTTTCTCCAACGAGGTGAGCAATTTTTCGGTGAACGATAATTTGACAACTCATACCCTATATATAGTCGATGAGGCGTCGATGATTTCCAACGAGGGACTGTCCGGCTCGGTGTTTGGTACGGGACGTTTGCTGGACGACCTGGTGCAGTTCGTTTATTCCGGTCAGGGCTGCCGGTTGCTGCTGATGGGAGATACGGCGCAGCTTCCGCCGGTGGGCGAGGAGCAGAGTCCCGCCCTCTATGCCGAGGCGTTGAAAGGATATGGGCTGGAAGTGATGGAGGTGGATCTGACGCAGGTAGTACGTCAGGAACAGCAGTCGGGCATATTGTGGAACGCTACGCGCTTGCGCCAACTGATAGCCGAAGACGAGTGTTTCAGCCTGCCCAAGATCAAAGTATCGGGCTTTGCAGATATCAAGGTGCTGCCCGGCGATGAACTGATAGATACCTTGAGCACTTGTTACGACAGTGACGGACTGGACGAAACCATCGTGATATGCCGTTCTAACAAGCGGGCGAACATCTATAATAAGGGCATCCGTGCGCAGATACTCTGGCGGGAAGATGAGTTGAATACGGGTGACTTGTTGATGGTAGCGAAAAATAACTACTTCTGGACAGAGAAACAGAAGGAGATGGATTTCATAGCCAATGGTGAAACGGCCGTGGTGCGCCGTGTGCGCCGTACCCGCGAGCTGTACGGTTTCCGTTTTGCAGATGTAACCCTGGTTTTTCCCGATTACAATGATTTTGAACTGGAGGTGAATTTGTTGCTCGACACACTGCACACCGATGCCCCCGCACTGCCCAAAGCCGAGAATGATCGTCTGTTCTACACCGTTCTCGAAGATTATGCGGACATCCCCGTGAAGCGCGACCGCATGAAGAAGATGAAGGCCGATCCTTACTACAACGCCCTGCAAGTGAAGTATGCCTATGCCGTGACCTGCCACAAGGCGCAGGGCGGACAGTGGAAGAATGTCTTTCTCGACCAGGGATATATGACGGACGAATACCTGACACCCGACTACTTCCGTTGGCTCTACACAGCCTTTACCCGTGCCACGGGAACGCTCTATCTGGTGAATTATCCGCGGGAGCAGGTGGTCGATTAGGTTGTTGTCCTTGTTCCTTTAGTCGGAATGCAGACTACGAAACTCTTAATGATTTGAAATAAAGTAGGGTAGCCGATGCAGTATTTCGTTTATTTACGTATTTTTGTAGTATCGGACAACTAAATTTGAGATAATGAAATACATCTATTCTATATTGTTAGGAATGCTGTTCCTGTTCGTCGGCACCAGCTGCGAAGACGAATATCGTGATATTGCCCTGTTTGTAGGGGTAGAACCCATTTATCAGGTAGGTACTTGCAACAATCTGATTTCTTCCGTATCGCTCTACCTTACGAATCCCGAAGGTACAGTGCTCGGCGTGGACGGAGGTACCGGTGATTATTCGTTGGAGAACTCGGACAATGCCGTAGCCACGGTGGACTTTACAGAAAGCATAAACGGATATAAGCGTATCAAGGTGACTCCTAAGATGATGGGGCAAACACTGGTGACCATAAAAGACGGTAGCGGTCTTTCGGCAATGCTGAGTATAAAAGTGAAGGAGCACATGAGCTATTCTTTCTATATAGCCAATGAAGGCTTTGCTATGGCAGGTGGCAACATCCCCGATGAAGAATGGACTCCTGTCTGGGCAGAAATGGAAAATAGCTTCACCATGAAAACCGGCAGCCGCTATGAATTTATAGTAACCGATGTCACAGAGGGAGTGTGGAGCAAACCGGGCAAATTGCTGGTATATCCTGACGACTCCTATACTGCTCCTATCGAAGGTACTTTTGAACAAGTCGTTTTCGAGGGCGAAACCACCACTTCGCTTCGCCTTTGCTATAATGGTGAGGAGCATATCTTTACGGCTAAGAACCCGCTGGCTGCCGTAACAAAGGATGCCGGTCCGGCATCGTTGACTATGTGGGAAGAGGTCACTCCACTTGTACCTGTAGAGGTTCTCCCGGAAGGATGCAGAGTCTTTCGCGGTGAGCGTTGGGGCGAATCCTACGCATTGGTCGATTCACAGTAATCTTGTCAAGAGCAGATTTATAAAGATTTAACGTAACGGGAAGCTTATGCTTCCCGTTTCTGTTTCTGCACCGTCTGTTCTGTCGCTCCGGAACAGATGGTCTGTTTGCCCCGAACGCATAGTCTGTTTACCCTCAACGCATCATCCGTTTGCCTCGGACAGATGATGCAAATGCCACACTTCAACAAGGCAAATGCCACACCTTAGCACCCCGAATGCCAGCCATTTCACCTGTTGAAGTGTGGCATTTGCCCTGCTAAGGTGTGGCATTCGGGACGCTGAAGTGTGGCATTGCAAACGGCAAGGAGAGGGGAGAAACAAAAAACGGAGAAGCAATGCTTCTCCGTTTATCCTAATTTGAAATTGAAGTATCTATAACTTGACATTACAAAGATACTACAATCGAAAGCCGAAGTCAAGTGTTTCGGCGATTATTTTACATATTCTCCAAAAAGAAGTCTTCGATGTCAGTTAGCGCAACCGTGGTTACTGTAACGGTGGTTGCGTTATAGTCCTGCCAGTTCCAACACTTTATCAACGGCTGCATTCAGTCCGTCTGCATTCTTTCCGCCGGCAGTAGCGAAGTGGGGCTGACCGCCGCCACCGCCTTGAATCAGTTTGGCAGCTTCTTTCACCAGGTTGCCGGCTTTCAGTCCGCCGGCTACAAGGTTGTCGCTCAGCATTACTGTCAGCATCGGTTTGCCTTCGCATTCCGTTCCGGCAACGAAGAACAGGTTCTCCGTTATCTGTCCGCGCAACTGGAAGGCGATGTTCTTCACCGTTTCGGCAGGCAGCGGAGCGCAGAACTTGATGACCTTCACGCCGTGTCTTTCCTGGATGCTGTTCAGCAATTTATCCTTTATCTGTGCTTCCTTCTCCTTCATGAAGTCTTCCACCTGCTTCTTCAGCCCGGCGTTCTCTTCGATGTACTTACGGATAGTTCCGGCAAGGTCGGGAGCATTGTTGAAGAGAGCCTTCAGGTCGCGCAGCGTATCTTGTACGGAATCCATCATTTCTTCCACCCGTGCTCCTGTATAAGCCTCGATACGGCGTACACCGGCAGCAACGGAACTCTCGGAAGTAATCTTCATCATTCCGATGTTTCCGGTAGCGGCTACGTGCGTACCGCCACAGAACTCAACCGAAGAACCGAACTGGATAACGCGTACATGGTCGCCGTACTTCTCGCCGAAGAGGGCGATGGCGCCCAGTTCTTTGGCATCTTCAATGGGGATATTGCGGTATTCCTTCAAAGGAATGTTGGCACGGATCTTGGCATTTACCAGATGTTCCACCTGGCGGATCTCTTCGTCCGTCACCTTCTGGAAGTGGGAGAAGTCGAAGCGCAGGGAGTCCGGCGTAACCAAAGAACCCTTCTGCTCTACGTGCTCGCCCAACACTTCGCGCAGGGCAGCGTCCAGCAAGTGAGTGGCAGAGTGGTTGGCGGCACAGGCGGCACGCTTGTCGGTATCCACGCAAGCCATCATCGGAGCTTCCAGATGTTCGGGCAGCTTCTTGGTGAGGTGGATGGGCAGGTTGTTTTCCTTCTTGGTGTCAACTACCTCGATGGTTTCGAACTCGCTGACCAATACACCGGTATCACCTACCTGACCGCCGCTTTCGGCGTAGAACGGCGTCTTGTCCAGTACAATCTGATACAAGGTCTGGTTCTTCTGCTTTATCTGGCGATAGCGCAGGATAGAGGTTTCGTATTCGGTATAGTCATAGCCTACGAACTCGGTAGTGCCTTCTTTCAGCGTAATCCAGTCACCGGTTTCAACGGCAGCGGCATTGCGGGCGCGTTGTTTCTGCTGCTGCATTTCGGCGTCGAACTCTTTGATGTCGGCGGTCATGCCGTTCTCGCGGAGAATCAGTTCCGTCAGGTCGAGCGGGAAACCAAAGGTATCGTATAGGGTGAAGGCGTCCTTTCCGCTGATCTCGGTCTTGCCGGCTGCCTTGGCATCTGCCATGGTCTTGTCCAGCAAGCGGATACCTGTCTCCAGGGTACGGAGGAAGGAGTCTTCTTCTTCTTTGATTACTTTGGCTATCAGTTCTTTCTGTGCATCCAGTTCGGGATAGGCAGCGCCCATGTTCTCTATCAGCACGGGGAGGAGCTTGTACATGAAAGCCTGCTTCTGTCCGAGGAACGTGTAACCGTAGCGAACGGCACGGCGGAGGATGCGGCGAATCACGTAGCCGGCTTTGGCGTTGCTCGGCAACTGGCCGTCTGTGATGGAGAAGGCGATGGTACGGATGTGGTCGGCAATGACGCGCATGGCGATGTCCTGCTGCTGGTTGTTGCCGTAGCTGGTGCCTGCCATAGCGGCGATGGCCTTCAGCATGGGTTGGAATACGTCCGTATCATAGTTGGATGTTTTGCCTTGCAGGGTGCGCACCAGGCGCTCGAAGCCCATACCGGTGTCGATAACCTTGGCGGGAAGTCCTTCGAGGCTGCCGTCCGCCTTGCGGTTGAACTGCATGAACACGAGGTTCCATATTTCGATGACTTGCGGATGGTCTTTGTTTACCAGCAGGTGGCCCGGCGTCTGCGCCTTTTCCTCTGCCGAACGGGAGTCCACATGTATCTCGGAGCAAGGGCCGCAAGGACCCGTATCGCCCATTTCCCAGAAGTTATCGTGCTTGTTGCCGTTGAGGATATGGTCTTTGGGCAAGAACTTCTCCCAGTAGGAAGCGGCTTCGTTGTCGCGTTCCAGTCCTTCTTCGGGGCTGCCTTCGAATACGGTGGCGTAGAGGTTCTCAGGGTTCAGTTTCAGTACGTCTACCAGGTATTCCCATGCCCATTCGATGGCTTCTTTCTTGAAGTAGTCGCCGAACGACCAGTTGCCCAGCATCTCGAACATGGTGTGGTGGTAGGTGTCGTGGCCCACTTCTTCCAGGTCATTGTGCTTTCCGCTTACGCGCAGGCACTTCTGCGAATCCGCCACTCTCTTGTATTTCGCCGGGTGGTTACCCAAAATAATATCTTTAAACTGGTTCATACCCGCGTTGGTGAACATCAGCGTGGGGTCATCTTTAATCACCATCGGAGCGGAAGGCACAATCTGGTGGCCTTTGCTCTCGAAGAAACTCTTGAACGAGTCTCTGATTTCATTTGCAGTCAACATACTCTATATATCTATCCTTGAGGTTAATATTCTTGAAAAAACTGTGCAAAGATAGCTTGTTTTTATTACTTTTGCGGCATTGACAAGCGAAATATTTCCTAAGATGCGCAAAGTTTACTACATTTATAATCCCCAAACGCAGACGTACGATCGTATTTATCCTACCGTAAGGCAGCGGGCGCTGAGTATTCTCCGCCGTTTGTTCATCGGTATGGGGCTGGGTGCGGGCAGTTTTATTGTGCTGTTGCTCATTTTCGGTTCGCCGTCGGAGAAGGAGTTGCGAAAAGAAAACAGCAGGCTGAAAGCCCAGTACAATGTGCTTTCGCGCCGGATGGACGAAGCGATGGGCGTGTTGCAGGACGTACAGCAGCGCGACGATAACCTCTATCGTGTCATCTTCATGGCCGACCCGGTGCCTTCCGCCATCCGTCAGGCGGGTTATGGCGGTACCAATCGATACGAGCACCTGATGGGTATGGCGAACTCCGAACTCGTAATCAATACCACCCAAAAGCTGGACTTGCTCACCAAGCAGCTCTATATCCAGTCACGCTCTTTCGACGATGTGGTGGAGATGTGTAAGAATCATGACGAGATGTTACGCTGTATGCCTGCCATCCAGCCTATTTCCAATAAAGACTTGCGTAAGACCGCTTCCGGCTACGGAACGCGTATAGACCCTATTTACGGCACTACCAAATTCCATGCCGGCATGGACTTCTCCGCCCACCCCGGTACGGAAGTTTATGCCACCGGTGACGGTACGGTGATAAAGGCGGGATGGGAGACGGGCTACGGCAACGTTGTCATCATCGACCACGGATTCGGTTATCAGACCTGGTATGCCCATATGCGCGCTTTCCGCACAAGGGTAGGCAAGCGGGTGGTACGCGGTGAAGTGATAGGCGAAGTGGGCAGCACCGGCAAAAGCACCGGACCGCACCTGCATTATGAAGTGCACGTGAAGGGGCAGGTGGTGAATCCCGTCAACTACTACTTCATGGACTTGAGCGCCGAAGACTATGACCGCATGATACAGATTGCATCCAATCATGGTAAGGTGCTGGATTAATGGAGAATGGATAATTGATAATTAGGAAATGCTGAACACGGATAAGGATTTAAAGCTGTATTATTCCATCGGCGAAGTTGCCAGGATGTTTGGTGTCAACGAGTCGACGTTGCGCTTCTGGGAGAAAGAGTTTCCGCAACTCAAACCCAAGAAGGCGGGGCGCGGCATACGCCAGTATCGCAAGGAAGACGTCGAAACCGTGAAGCTGATTTACCA
>OGZX01001154.1_pt1 | contig 28267 bp, 33 predicted proteins | sample 1576881 | NCBI WGS metagenome assembly OGZX01 (sample SAMEA3541542, study PRJEB24748) | human gut metagenome | biome: human gut; feature: human-associated habitat; material: faeces | place: China | collected 2012 | reverse complement strand
TTCCCAACGAGTTTTACTTTGCTTGCTTCGCTGCTTAGAATAATTCTGCTTACTGACACTCTTAAAATTTTAGAACGTGGTCTTGACAAGGGGCCCATTATAGTATTCCCTTCATACCGCACAAAACGCACCCGACAATTAGGGTAAAACTGCATAATGTTTTCCGCAAATAATAAAACAGCCGCATTGGTCAGCTTGGGTTGTCCTCCTACAGTCTTCAGTAAGCCTCGTGCTTTCAATACTTGTTCTATCGGTAAATGATCCGCATTAAGAATATGCTTATATTGCGCTAACAGTTCCGAATCCAAATCATGGATTGTCGCTTCCATCGTACATTCATCTTCAAATCTGCGCGTGTTTTTGCTATATTCTAAATTCCGAAAGTCGTTACCTTTTATTTCTTTTGTCCTATCTCCGATACGCAACCATGTTTCATCCTTCCGAGTCTGAACAATTTGCTCCTGAAAGGGAAAAATATGAATCAGAAGCAGCTTATCCGGCAATCCCTCGGCATTTACTACATTCAAATATTCGGACTTATTTTTCGGCATGGGTTTACAGTAATCTTTTGCCGCATTAATAAAGTCATTCAGCCGGTCCTCTCCTGCCGCTGAAACACCTTCAATTTCCAACGTTTTATCATTGATACCAATAACGATGGTGCCGCCTTCTGCATTGGCAAAGGCAGAAATTAAAGGGGCCAAGTCTGACGGCTTTATTTTAGCAGATTTTCGATCAAAATATTTATTTTCTGGTTGATGAACCATGTAATCCAGCGTCAATATCGGATTTATTTTAGATTTTACCATATTAGATTCCCCGCAAAAAAATACCAACTATAAGATTTCTTCCTGTACCTGCCAACTATCTGGTAAAGAAAATAACCGAACTTGCCATATACTTACCACCACTTACCAAACTTACCATTTCCTGCTCCACCTGCCGGCAATCTTCATTATCTTTCATGGCACCCTTGCCATTGCGATGGTTTAGCCGTTTTTCGCTAATGACTCCTATAAAATTCTGTACCTGACATATCCGAACTTGCCATGTACTTACCACTACTTACCAAACTTACCATTTCTTGATTTCTTCATGCATAGACCGGGTGCTCCACGCTTTGAAGTATAATGAATCTACTCAAATACATCATCTCAAAGGAGTTACGCAATGAATTCATTATACCCCGAAAATGCGACAATGAGTAGCATCCCCTTGCGTTGTTTCCATCTAATCAATATGGCATTCCTGATAACTCAGGACCTATAAGGACTGCAGAACACAGAACATGTCATCCAGAAAATGAGTGAACCCACAGAACTTACGCTGACACGGCCCAGTATATTTCGTTTCGACAGATAATCGTTAGTTACGAATTAGTAGTTACAAGTTGCTGATATAGCTTCATTAAAGCTGCCACACAATCAGATTCGCTCATGTGACGCCAATCAAATCCGTAAGCTTCCATGACAGCTTTGTCATTTTCCTGATGGGCTTTGCGAAGTTCTGGCGGCATAGTCAATGCATCATAGAGCTCTGCTAAAGAAGCGTTTGGATAAAGTTTTCTGGCATCAAGAATTCCCTGGGCTGTTTTTTCAATTTTGGCTCTCTGCATCTCTGTCGATTTAGGAAAAGGGAAATTATTATATATTGATGGTGTATAACAAAAACGTAATTCCAATCTCCCACAAATGGTTTTAGTCCAAGCCATGTGAACATTACTTTCCATAATGCCAAAAATGTATAGTGTTGCATTCGCCATAGTCATTACTCGATTACTTGCAATAACATCACTGCTTATAAATCCTATGGGAATATATTTTCTCGCTTCGGAAGATATTTCTGGAACACATAGATAATCTGTATTAGGTTGCCTATCTTGTGAAAAAAGCATAGGAGTTTCCGCTTGTTCATTTACTGCCTTTGTCTTTGTTTTGCGCCTAACTTCAGCAACATGCGCCAACCGTTTTTTTATTTCCGGAATTTTATTATAACTTGCTGGCGAAATATGTTTTAACCACAGACAAAATCGTTTCTTGTTATTCAGTAATTCTTCTGCGCCCATAAATGGTCTTATGAATTCTTTTGACTGTGGATATTTTGAAATTAAGTCTTCTTTTTCTTTTTCACTTAGTATCAAGCCGCCCCCGTCCCATGGTTTACTACCTTGCCGTAATTGAGGCATTCCAGCTTTTGGCTTCCTTCTTGAATTAATAATAATATCATCTGCATCAATAATATATCCATTAATGTGGTTTGCCTTTGTGATAATATCCCCATTGAAAATACGTTTTTCTTTATATAATTCTGTGACAGAAAAGCCAATTATAACAACAGTAACACCTGCTTTTTCGGTGGCTTCACTACTCCATTTGAAGCTACGGTAAGCAAAATTAATGATAATATTATTTTTTACTAAATCCGCCCATAAAATTGCAACCTGTTCTCCCTGTGTTATTGAATTTGTAGAAACAAAGGCGGCTTCAATTTTTGTTTTTTGCATGTATATAACAGCTTTTTTATACCACGCTGCTACGTAATCTAAGCGTCCGGCTCTTTTATTATCAAAAAATACTTTTGCCATATCTTTCTGTTGTTCCGTATTTCTTAACGATAGACCTATGAAAGGGGGATTTCCCATAATATAGGATAGCCGCGAGGCTGGAATAATATCATTCCAATCCATACGCAAGGCATTCCCTTCATGTATATAAGCATTGGTTTTAAGTGGTAAAAAATCCAGTTCCAAGCGAATGATTTTTTCGGTTTCCTTCATCATTTGGCTCTCAGCAATCCAAAGGGCCGTTTTGGCAACTGTAACAGCAAAGTCGTTGATTTCAATGCCATAAAATTGACCAATTGATACTTGTATAGGATTGTACATGCCAAGAATCATGCTGTCATCATTGATAAAAGAAATGACCTCGTTTTCAATGCGTCGAAGCGATAAATATGTTTCCGTCAAAAAATTGCCAGATCCACAAGCGGGATCCAGAAACCGGAGCGATGCCAATTTATCTTGAAAGGTCCGCAGACGTTCGTTACGGGTCTTCTTGACTTTAATCTCCCGGATAGTCTGAAACTCTTTCTTCAAATTATCTAAAAAGAGAGGGTCAATAACTTTATGGATGTTTTCAATACTCGTATAATGCATTCCCCCAGAACGACGAGTTTCCGGATTCAGCGTACTTTCAAAGACGGCCCCGAAAATAGTCGGACTAATAGAGGACCAGTCGAAGTCCTCACTGCATTCTTTCAGCAGTATTTCGATAATATCGTCGGTAATCTTTGGAATTTCTATATCTTCATCGGCAAATAATCCCCCGTTGACATAAGGAAAAGCAGCCAAATCATCGTCCATATAAGGGTCACGGTCTTCCGGCTTCTGATCCAGCACCCGGAACAAGTCCATCAAGGCGCGGCGCATATTCTTATTGCGAAATGAGGTCAGATAATCGTGGAACATAGCATGTTCACCAAAAATTCCGGCATCTTCGGCATAAAGACAGAATACCAAACGGACACACAGGACATTCAGGCTCTCCATCGCATGTTCGCTATCTGGCTCGATATACTGCGCATGAAGTGCATCGTAAAGTTTCCCGACGAGTTCCCCAGCCTTGATAGAAACTTCTAGTTCTTTCTTTAGATGGACATTTCCTGTATCGGCAATAAATTGCAAACGATAGTATTCTTTAGGCAAATCGGCTAATTCAATAACAGCCGGTTCCCCATTGGGCTGTTCCATGTCATATACCCAAAACTCAGCAAAATTACAAGTGATGACATAACGCGGATGCTGCGAAAGCGGTAATTCGGAAATATAGCGTTTGGCCTGCTGAAAGGGAGTCAGCAATGTTCCATCTGATTGCTTGATAGGCTTAGACAAATCTTTTCCCAGACTTTTTTGTTCAATCAAGACTTTCGTTTCCGGTATCATTCCGTCGATAAAGCTGTCATGTGTCAGCTTCACTTTATCTTCAAATTCAATGAACTGTTCTGGCTGTTCTACGCCAAATACATCTCGCAGAAGAGACAGCCAGAAAGGCTGTGACTGCCCTTTTTCATAGCCTTTACCCTGCCAAAATTCTGCAAATCCTTTAGCCGCTTTTTTATGCTCTGCATCCGTCATCTGTTTCACCCGTGTCACTCCCTCAATCTATCAGTATATCTAATTATCAGTTCTTATTTTCTCTTGGTCTGTTGATTCCTTTATTAATTTCTGATAACCTAGTTCGATATCATATACAGGATATTCATTAATTACTTTTCCCCGTCTATATTCCTCATCCGTATTAAATGTCCGTTTCTTTTTCTTTCATTTCTTGCTCTAACTGATGGCAAACAGCTTCCACATCGTAAATCGGCATTTTATTTGCCACATTTTTCCCATTAATTTTACTCAGCGTTAATAGTCTCATCAAATTCTCCCCTCGTTCCAGTTCTTTGCGGCTCGGTTGTTTAAATTCTTCCGATTCTTCTTTAGACATATGAAAAAATTCTTTCACCTTAGCATTAACGCCCCTCTTCTTAAAATCATTCTGGGCATAATACACACTCCAATACAATGACGGCAGTCTTACTTCACGTATCAAAATAGCAATATTGGCCCGTACTGGCAAAGAATAATATAAACTCCGTCGTTCTTCAAAAGCATATTCAGGATAATGCTCACACAAATAAAAATGCCAATACGAAACTTGCAAGCTATTAGGAAATAATGTAGCAAGCGAATGAAGATGTTCGTCAATGGCCTCTTCAGACCATTCAATTGATTCATTCGAATATATTGTTTCAGAACGACCTAAAAGCCAATCTGTTGTTACTCCAAAAACGGTTGCTATCATATTCAAATTCTCAACAGAAGGAAACTTTTTTTTATTTTCCCAATCAAATATCATGGATCTTGCATTAACATTCAATAGAGCTGCTGTCTCAGACAGAGATAGCCCATATGCATGCTGTAAAGCTTTTAATCTCAATGGGAAAATATCTGTATACTTTTTCATTTTATCTTTGGTCCTTTTTTCCCCTATCAGTATTTCTCTATTCAATCTTGAATTTTGAAATGCTGTGGATCCGTACCGGCTTCCGGTCATATTCTCCCAGTTCGACATTGCTGAAGGTGATAGTATGCGTTTCTTTCCGGCGCACATCGACCAGGTCCTGTACAAAGGTCCGCTGTCCGATACGTGTGATGTGGGTCACGAGCGGGCAGGCTGTGATGGTCAGGACGGCACGGTACATGATGAATTGCCGTTCTCCCGGATCAAGCTGCATCGAGGAAATCTGGATATGGCCATGGAAGCCGGCTTTCTTGAGGAGACGTGGTACATTGGCCTTGATGGCGGCGACGAGGTCGCCCTGTTCATGGTTCAGGATATCGCTATACCGGTCCGTATCGGAGCGATAGAACCATTGATGATCCGCATGGATATAGGCATCTTTCCGATCCGGATGTTTCTTCAGCCATTCCTGGCCCTTTTCGATCGTATAGACATTATGCAGCCAGTTGCGGCCATTCGTTACCAGTACATGTTTCATTTCCCATTCTCCCTTTCATCGATTCGTCACATCACTAAAATTCTATCAGTCTTTTCGCTTCCCGTCTATGGACATGATTATGGTAATTCAGTTCTACATCATATACAGGCTTTTCATTCCTTGTTTGTTCTCCCTTCTCGGAAGGTAAGGTCAATAAGTCATCCAGCTTTTCCATTCTCTTTACGTTGGTCATTAGTCATCCTAAATCATCTCCATATCACGACATATAGAATCATCATGGCCATACTGTAAAGGCAGACGCCGGTATGCTCTTTTGCGGAATTGACTCGGAAAAATCGTTTTCCCCATCGCTTCCCTCTCATCTTGTAGTTCGGTACGGTCCCACATAACGCGTCTTCGACGATATGGAATAGCCCGCCGGCTGCAATCAAGGCGATGATGACGGCGATATTAGGAAGCAGCTGGGCTTTGACCGGATTGTATAACAGCGTCGATGTCAGATAATGAAGGTTCCAGGATATAGGCCGGCCATACATGACAGCTCCGGCCAGGAGCAGGACGACCAGCCAGGGGACAAACCAATGGCTCCATTGCCGGTGCTGCCGCTTATATTCATAGTCCTTATTGAACTTCCACGGCGGCGTTTCCATCAGGTCGGGCAGGGTAGCCGCCGCAGCGGCTACGATACCATAGACCGGGTTCCCGGTGATGACCATGACTGTAAGGCCCGTAACAATCTTATGATTAATCCATTTCATCGGTATCCCCTTCTTGTACGACGTCCAGTAAAATCCGATGTACTTTTTTCGGATCGGTTGAGTCCGTATCAACCAGATACGGAACGACACAGTCTTTCTGCCATTCCGTGAAGAGATGCGTACAGAGATGGCCATTGGCCAATTTAACGGCATGGCTGCCGAATTCTGTCTTGACTAGTTCAGCCCCTTCCGGAAGCTGTACCGTGATTTCATCCCAGTTATACGGATGCGTCTTCAAAGGCTGCCAGAAAAAGGCTTCCTTATATCCGTATACCTGGTAACATTTATAAATCTTCATCGTGTTCATCTATATCTACCCTTTCTTCTTTGTTTTGCTTCCCAGGACTTCCGTTCCAGTCGGCAGGTCACCTTTGGGTGTTCGTCCCGATGGTCGATCCACCAGGCAGCCTGAGTCTGTCCTGTATACCAGGAATAGAACTTTCGAGCCTTTTCCTGTACTTCCGGTGGAAGATTCGTAGCCAGGAAAATCTTTGCTTCTTCAATCCGTTTGGCACGGATGACTACAGCCCAATCAATCTGTTTCTGACTGCCGGTGAGCGTCGGCAGGTTCAGACCTGCCGTTTCCTTGATGGCTATTTCGGTTCTCTTTTTGTTTTCATTAGCTTGACAGTTCGGACACAGGCAATTCGTTTCCATCCACTTGATTTTCCGGCCCCGGTCTGCGCTTTTGCCGTATACTTGAATAACCCCTGCGTGACCACATGCATAAACAATGTCATATTTCATAGATTATTCCCCCTGTATCATTACACATATGCGGGCTTAATAGTTTCTAATAGTGTCTAATAGGTCTTAATAGTGCTTAATAGTGCTTATGATTTTCTCTATATCTTGTAGACGCTTCTAATGCCTTGACGTGGACTTTAGTATAATCGTCGATGATATTCCTGGCATCTTCTAGGTCATCGTCTGTGAAATAATCACGGGGATCAAAACTGCCGTTCTTGTCTACACAGTGAAAGAACTTCAAAACTGTGGACATGACCTGGGCTGGGTCTTTGGCCATGGCTTCACTCTGTCCTAAAGCCGTCAGGGCCACTTTCCAGTTATCGTCCAGCTTATACTTCATCCGATGGTGCTGCTTTACATCATAGGCGTAAATGTATCGGTTCCCGATATAGAAAGTGCGGTTATCTGTGCACACATTGAGTAAAATCTTCCAAGGAGCTTTCATCATTGCATACCTCTTCTCATAGAAATCTATAGGGTCTAATAGTTCTTAATAGGAACGAATAAGTCTTAATAAGTCCTATTAGACCCTATTAGTGTCTTTTAATCATTTTTTCAGTTCCCAAATTTGAGCAGCCTTTTTCCTGGCTTTAGCTTCTTCCCGGATAGCAGCTCGTTGAGTCTTTGTACAAGCGTCCAGCGGGTCATCCACGTTCATACGCACTACTTCTGAGGAAGACCCGTGCGCTTTAGGCCTGTGCCTTCAAATGGAACAAAATCTTTAAAACTGCCATCATCGTAATAAAGCCTACGGTAATGGTGTAACCTACCATCCAAAGTACACACGAGCTCTCTGGTAGGCTTTCCCGATGCAAACTTATCGTCCCGAGAATCCTTAAAGAGCCAGTCCAGGCCATCGAGGAAGTCTTTCTCCGTAACACCCGTATATGCGGCCCATTCTTCAAATAGGCTGCATTTTCCTGTTTTCACATATTTTTCCCATGTTTTCAGCATTGCCATCCTCCAATTCTCCTTTCTTTATTACTTAGCCTTGTTGGCTGTTACTGGCGGCCATACACGGATTGTATCCGGCACTTCGGCCTGCTTCGGCTGCTTTTTGGCTTTGGCCGACTGTGTCTGTGTGTTCACAGTCCGAGGAGCTTCAGCAGCTTCGCTTCCGGTGTCATACACACCATCATCAGCGTCATAGCCGGCATAGCTGCCGTCACCGAACTTGTCCCAGATGTCCTGGCGTATCCCTTCGACGGTGTCGACGTAGTTGATGGTTTCTGCATAGTTCGGGATACCACCGGCTTCATCGACTGCCCCAGGGCCTGCGTTGTATGCGGCTTCCGCGTAGATATAGGGATCATCCCAGTTCCGGTAGCGCGACAGCATCTGTCCCAGATAGGCGACGCCGCCATAGATGTTATCCTCCTCGTTGTACGGATTGACACCAAGACTGGCTGCCGTGTCCGGCATGAACTGGGCAATGCCGATAGCTCCGGCACCGGATACAGCGGAGTTGTCGAAATGGCTTTCTGCCGTAAAGACAGCCGCCGCCAGGATGGGATCGACATCGTATTCATAGGAGGCATCACAGATGTCCTGGGCAATGATGCCGGCTTCCGGTTCACTGACATACTGACTGACCTGTTCATAGACCATTTCATCAGGCGAAGCCGCCTGTACGGTCGTCACGGCCATGGCCAGCATCAGCAATATTCCTCTCAACAAAGTATCATCTTCCTTTACATGAATATGGGGTCTTTCCTGTTCCCCCCCTGCGCTTTCCGCTGCGTATAAAAAAGCATAGTGCCGGTTGCGGGCAAGGGCCAGCCGCAGGCGCAGCACCGTTTACCCTTGCCCGCGGCCGGCACTATGCTAAACTAACAAGGCGGAAGCGCCTCGTTTTTCTGCATTTTATTAAGGCTTTTTTAGGCCCGCCGCTCTGTGCTTTGGGATTTTTCCTGTACCCGGGTTCGTTTCGGCTGGTTTTCGATAGTTTTCTTGATGTCCGGCCGTTCCGGGCTTTCCTTGACGTATTTCTTATACTTCGGCAGGTAATTCCCAATCCAGCGTTCAATCGTATCAGCTTTGTATTTCTTTGCCAGTTCGGCCACCATGTAGTCCGCCTTTTCCTTGTCTGTATGGCAGTAATTGACGATGGCCTTAGCTTCATACCACGGCATGACCTGGGCCACCTTCCGGCCAATCTTGGGCCGGTGTTCTTCCATGTTCTCCGGCTCGAAGCCGCGCTGGATGACAGCCTCGATTTCTTCCGGCTTCGGTCGCTCGAATTCGACAGCCGATTCCAGCTGCACCTGATTATCCGTATATTTTTCAAGGACCCGTAAGCCTTTGTTCAAATCCTTCAAGGCAGCTCGCCCACGGTCGTCCAGGCCATCTTTTTCACTGTTGATGAGGTCTTTCGCGAACCGGGCATTGCCAATCTTCATCTGGCCGTCATAGTATTCCAGGCTGAGGACAGGGACCTCATCATAAGATGCGGTGAGCTTGCGCCAGCCGGAGTATTCCACTGGCTTCATGCCGCTCTGTTCATGCGTGAACATGTCCCGGTCGTCCTGCATCAGGGCATAGACGAACTGACGGGCTTCATCGCCCTTGTAGGATTCCTTCCCTGCGTCTGTTTCCAGGGATACAGCGAACTTATCCTCGAATTCCTGTACATGGTGCTGCTCGATTTCCTTGATGAAGGGTTTCACCGGCAATGGTTCTTCTTCCATGCCAGGCACCATGAAATGGCCGTCATAGTCGGGAACAAGGGAATGTTTCAGCTCGATGACCAGGCCGTCTTCCTTTCGTCCATAGAATTCCGGTGTCTTCACATCGAGGGCCATTTCGCCGTATTTCCGGCGCACGTCGATTTCATCCGTGATGTTTTCATTGGCTGGTATCCGGTAGAGATACGTGTCGACCCGGTCTTCGATTTTTTTGTACGCCGGGTGGGACGACAAATAGCGGCTTTCGCTCTGCAGCAGTGGTTCCATGGCCTGTGATAGTTCCAAGTCTGCTTTCTGGTATTCCTGTACCATAAGCCGGGCTTCGGCAGCTTTCAGCGTTTCCTGGCTGGCTTCCCAGGCTTCCTTGAATTCATCGCTGCCATTGAACAGTTTCAGCTTCATCCGTTCCACAATGGCTTCCTCCCGTCGTACCTCATCGAAAGCCTGTTCCCGCAGCGGACGGAGGGCTGCATATTTCAGGCTTTCTGTGAGCGTCCCCTTGTTTCCCGTCTGGAGCAGGCCCTGTTCCAGGGAAATGTCCTGCTGCCAGTCCTTGAACTGTATCTTGAAGGAGACGCTTTTCCGGTAGTCGGGATTGTCGATGTCCTCGAAGAGATGCCGGTCTTCCTGTACGATATGGAACAGGACTTTATAAGCGTCATCGCCCTTGAGCTGTGCCCCTTTAGGGATGAGCGTATCCTTCATCTGATAGTCCTGGTTCATCGTGACTTCCAGCTGCTGCAAAGGGTCTTTCATCATCGCCTCCAGTTCGCGGGCCTGCTGGGCGACCCGTTTCAATTCGGCTTTTTCAAAGGCCCCGTTGATTTTCTGGGACGCCGTATCGCCTCGATAGGCACTCTTGTACAGTATCTTCGTCGTGGCATCGTGTTCGAGATATTCCGTGATTAGGGCGCCGTCTTTTATCTTGTACGGCTTCGTCGCCCCGGCGTGCTGAAGCAGCTTGGTCATGGCATATTCCCGTTCCAACGCCCGCTGGGCTGGCAGTCTGGCTTCATGCCAAGTGTTCTCTCCGGCCAGCTTGCGCAGGGCCTTGATGCCTTCCAGCGGGTCCTTGAACAAGGCTTCATCCTTCATTTCGACGCCATTGTCTTTGAGCATGGTCTTTATCCGGTCCGTGATTTCTTCCGATGACAGATTCTGTCCTTTTTCATAGGGCGGGATGCCTTCAATATCTTTGGCGTTATACAGCCTCCACGTGACCAGATGGTACTTCTTGTCCTTATTGACCAGGTATTCAAAGGTTTCCGGCTTGGCTCCTTCCCGGAGTTTCCAGCCCGCCTTGTCAATATCTGTCTTGCACATGTACCGTGGGTCCGGTTCATCGAGGATCATGGCCTTGAGGTAATTGGCACAGGTCATCTCTTTCTGCACAGACTTGCCATCCTGGTCAATCTTTATCTGGCAGGGAATCTTATCCATGCTTTTGAAGAAGGCCCCTGTCTCATGCAGGTTGCTTATCAGCTGGTTTTCGATGGTACGGCGCCGGCTCAGGCAGGTCGCTTCTTCATTATCGAAGAATTCCTTCGTCCGCTTGAAACCGCCTTCCTTCCGGGCCTGACGGGCCGTCTTGTTCCGGTAGCGGACGGCCTTGGTACGGCTCTGTTCCTTCTCCGGGGCCTTCCCCATCAGGTCTTCGATACGGTCATAGGCTTCATAGCGTGTCTGGATGCCTTCGTTCCACATGACCAGCATGTAGATGTCGCCGGACTTGCCTGTTTCCCAGTCCTTGAACATGTTGTAGTTCGTGCCGGACACCGGGTTCTCCGAATCGAAGATGGAGAGCTTCCCACGGCCCTTCATGCTGCCGAACCGGCACTGGTCCGGCGAAAAGAAGCGCCGGCCGTAATAGCGGGAACCTGCCGGGGCCTTGCTGTCCTGGGGCAGGTTGCCCATGCAGTATTCCTGGATACGGTCTTTATAGTACGCATAATTGCGCTGCTTGTACTTCCGTTTCTTCATGGTCCTCGCTACCCTTCATAATCAAAACCACTGTTCTTGTCATCATCAAGCATCTGCCGGATAGCTGACGGATTGTCCAGTTCCAGTTCCCACGTATCCCGGAAGCTGACGCCGTATTCTTCTTCGGCTGTCATGATTTCCTTGGCTTCATCCTGGCTGATGCCCATAGCCAGCAGTTCCTTTTTATGTAATTTCTGTACTTCTTCATAACCCATAAGTCATTTCTCCTTTCCAGTTTCAGTGTCTGAGCGGATCCTGGCCCTGGCATCCTGCTGCCAGCAGCAGGATGACCAGGATCAGGAACAGCGTCGTTGTAATCAGGAAAAACAAATCCAAAACGTTCACCTCTTGTTATAGCTGCGGGCCAGTGTCCGCTGGCCGTATGTCGTACCGTCGCTCCAATGGACTTCATCCCATTTATCGCGCATCCGGCCCGATGCCCGGAAGATACGGTCGGTCTGGGCCAGGTCGTTGCCGTTGCGGAAATTGACGTTCCAGCAGAAATAGAGATCGTCCCGGCTCCGGTCGCCTGTCCAGGCGTCTTCGCCGTTGTACAGGGCCTGCAGGATACGGCCGTTTTTCTGCTTGAACAGGGCTTCCAGCAGCTTTTCATCGCTGCCTTTCAATACCGCTGGTTCTGCCTTCTTCCGGGCGGCCGGCTTCTTCTCTTCCTTTACGGCAGGGGCAATACGGGATACCAGTTCATCCAGCGCAACCTGACCGTTCCGTATCGGCGCATCGAGGATGGCGTTGCCGGTCACAGTGAAGTATCGGTCCTGTGCATAGACCTCGATGGCATCCTTGCGGATGCCCCGCTGGCCGTCTTTGAAGCGTCCGGCAATGATGATGTGCAGTCCCGTCCCGGACGGGCTCTTTTCACAGTATGAATCGAACCGGTCCACCAGTTTCTGTGCATCTTTCCGGATATGGCCGTCTTCATCGATGCAGTGGTCGATGTCGATGCCCACAAAGGGGTCATCGGCTGTAAAGACGAAGCCCAGCCCGTCATAGCGATAGGCAGCCCGGCAGGCTTCCGAATACGTCCCCCACGTAAGGGGATTGTTGACCTGGGCCGGTTTCCCTGTCTTCGGGTCGTAGGGCATCTTCACTTTCTTCACTTTTTTGCCCTGACGTTTGATGAATGTCTTCCAGACGACCCACTGTGCACATTCCCTCAATGCTCTTGGTATCATCGTACTGCCTCCTTTACGCTAGCGTTCCATGCCGCGTGACTTCGCGTTTTCCTGTGGTCTGCGGATGGTGACACGGCGTTTGGCCAGCGCCTTTTCGATGGTCTTTTCTTCTGCCTTTTCAACCGTCTTTTCGGTTTCCTGGCGGCGCCATTTAGCCGGTGTCGCCTTGGACCGGGCGATGGCCTGCTTTTCCTGAGCTTCGGCCCGCTGGCGGCTCTGTTCGATCTGGCGGCTCGCTTCGTTCAGCCGGGCCGTCGTCCTCGACAGGACGCTTTCAACGGCATGATAGGCCCTAGCTTTGATGGCGTTCCGGACCCGGCGCGGCGCTTCGGAAATCGCATGGTACGTGTCCTGTACCGTGTGGGATACAGTATCACGGATTTCCTTGAGAGGGTGCTTCTGATTCTGCTTGACCGTTTCCTGGAAGATACGGAAGGCTTCGGCCGTGACCATGAGCTGTTCCGGTGTCAGCGTCGTCCGGGAGGCTTCTCGCAGTTCCTTTATGGTTTCCTGCATCTGGACCATCTGGGCCTGCATCCGGCGGTTCGCTTCGCGCTGCGCTTCCAGTTCCTTCGCATACATCTGGTTCAGCTTCTGGATCTGTTCCTTGAAGGCCTTGCCAGCTTCATCAAAGGAATCCCGTGCCTTTTGGATAGCCGTCTGCTTGACAGCCTGGGGCTTTTCCTGTTCATAGGCTTCCCGGCAGTCCGACAGGTTCTGGTTGATGGTTTTCTGCTTCTTGGCATGTTCCTTCCAGACTTCCGGCTGGGAGTGGCCGCAGTCCTGTTCCATCTGCCGGTAGCCTTTCATCTGTGTCGTCATGTTCTTGGCGGCTTCCTTGACTGGCTTCAAATCCTTTTCCGGCACGACCTTTTCCGTCTTTGCCATTTCCTGTGTCGATTCCTGATAGAACTGGGCTTCCCAGGCATCAAGTTCTTCCTGAGAGATTTCTTCATACATATTGTCTTCATACATATCCTGGCTCATAATGTCCTCCTCCAATTACTGACTAATCTGTGCTTTCAAAACGCTGGTCATCTGTACGGTTATCGCATTGATGCAGTCCAGGGCTTCCACCATGCCGCCAGCATGGACGAGGTATCCGCCCCGGCTGGCGTCTCCTGCCAGGGAGAAACAAATCATCATTTCCGATACCAGCAAGTCCACCTGATCCATCAGGCCCTTGGCCATGGCCTTCATCAGTTCCAGGCTGTGCGTATCCCACGGCAGGCCCGGCCATTCCGGATGGAACAGCAGCGGCATAGCGTTCCCTAATGTGCACATGGCTTCTTCCGGCGCCACATTGGCTGCCATTAAGAAGCGCTCCGGCCCCTGCTTTGGCCTGGCACAGATGATGCAGTTCAGGTTCATCGAATCAATATCGTTCAGGAAGTCACTGAACCGTTTCCTTAATTTCATGTCGATTTCATTCATGCAAATCAGCTCCTTTCTTATCGGCTCATGCCCTTTGTCTTGTCCGTCGTCGTGCGCCGGACGGCGACGCGGCGTTTCCGTTTCGGCTTGTCCGGGATGGTGATGGACCGGTGGATGGGCTTGAAATCCCGTTTCTTCGCCTTTTCCGGCTCTGGCTGAGGCGCCGGTTCCACCGTCCTTGCGGCCATTTCGGCAACGTGCTCATCGGTCTTCGTCTGTACCTTCTGCATGTCACGCTCGATCATGTGTTCCTTGATGTAGTCCGTCACCTTCTGTGCTTCAGCAGCCGCCCGGAAAAGCTCGTCCGGGTCCTTTTCAATGACCTCGGCCCAGCTCTGCAGGTAAGCCACATGGTTCTCATAGTGTTCCTTGCCTGGGGCTATGCCGTATTCCTGACCCAAGAACATGGACGTCATTTCAGCCCGCAGTTCCTCCTTGGCATAAATCGGGCCGCCGAACCCATCAGAATTGGTGATGCCTTCCCGGTTCATCCTGCTTTCAGCTCCCGTAGAGTGGGCGATTTCATGGGCTACGGTCCCATAAAAGGCCCCTAGGGACTTGAATTCTTCCCTTGGCATGACATGTACACAGTCTTCATTGACCCGGTAGAAATTCTGGTCTGTCTGGTCGAACCGGACCTTGGCTTCACTGTTGGCAATCATGGCTTCCATGGCCGCGTTCCGGTCCTTTTCATCGATGGTGATGTCATGAGGCCTTTCCGGCGGGATGTTGGCAATCTGGTCGCCGTTGAAGACGATGTAGCGCCGGACCAGCGGCGGATTCAGCCGTCTTACAGCGGGTCTCATCCGGCCTGTTTCCGGGTCGGGTTCCATCTTCGGCACCAGCTTCCCCGTCTTCGGGTCTTTTTCCATGAGGGTCTTCGTGTACTGCCAGTATTCGATTGGGATACCCTTGGCCCCCTTCTTGATATGAGGCTGCTTTTCAAAGGGAAGCCCTGCTTTCTGCAAAGACTTCACCTGGTTGAAGGTAGCCCAGCGGGTGTCCTTGAAATCGAATTGGTCGGCAGCGACAGTGAGCATCATGTTGTTGATGCCGTGGTACTTCATATCCTTGCCCTGCAGGTCGGCTATCAAATTTCGGTGAGGATGGCCATAATGACCGCTGTCCCAGAAAAAGGGCTTGCCCGAACGGATGTCCTCTACGACACGCTTTGCCAGTGCTTCCCGTTCTTCCTGGATTTTCGGTGGTAATGGCATATGATCAGCTCCTTTCTATTTCGTGCGCTTGGCATTGTCTTCTTCCGATTCATTTTCCAGCTCCCGCTTTTCTTCATCCGTGAGCAGGGCAGCATCGCGCGGGTCCATGCCGCCGTACTTTTCTTCAAAACGCATATCTTCTTTTTCCATATGGATTTCCCTTTCTACAACTTGAAACGATTCTCGATATTATCCGGATAGAGCCTGTCCATCATCTCCTCCCGGCGTTTCTGGTATTCCGGCTGCTGACTGACTTCCCGGACCAGCTTCTTACCATAATGGCTGATGACCCGGTTCAGGCTGTACTTCTGCAATACCTGGGCCAGCTTCAACGGCGAATACTGCATCCCCGGCATGGCCATGCGCAGGAAACGTATATCTGCCTCGCGCTGTGCTTCCATCCCGGTGATGCCCCTTCATAAAGCGCTTGTACAGTGCTGCCAAAGACGGCTGTGCCATCACTCATCACCTCCCGTCGTCTGAATCAGTGTGAAATTCTTGTTATTCATCTTTTAAATGGCATTTCTCTTTATCTGCGATAAATGGAACCTATTCGTGACAAAAACGTCTTACAAACGATTCTGTAATGATTTCAGGGTATTTCCCGCTGGCGTTCCCTGCTTCTGGTGCGTTCCTGGCCTTTGCTCCGCATGACGGTCACGTGGCGTTTCTGGCATACAGTGCATTTCTTTTCGTGGTTCTCATGGGTGATGGCCTTTTCTTCGGTCATGTCCTTCTTCTTGTCCAGGGAATAAGTGATTCCTTTCTTGTCCATGTACCAGCGCAGCGATTCCAGGCGGCCCCGGTACTGCTGCTGCCAGAAGTCCACATCATCCTGGTTGCCGGCGCTCATGTCGTCCTTGATCTGGGCATCGATATAGCGAAGTTCCCGGCTTTCATCGAGGATATACTGCTTTTCGTTCTTCGTGAGGCCCGACGCCAGCAGCATTTCCTGGTCATCCGTATCATCATCATCGAAGCCGATTTCCACAGACAGGTCTTCCTTCCTGCCGTCTTCCTGGATCAAAGGCTGATTCCTGCGGGCTGGTTCCCGTTCGATATGGTGTTCCTTCAAGTAAGCATCGAGCTTTTCCAGACGGTTCCACCATTGCGCAGCTGCTCTCGTAGCCCCGTAACGGTTCCCTTTCTCTGTTTCTTCCACAACCCGACGGTCCAGGTAACGGAGTTTGGCAGCTTCACGTTCCACATCCTTTTCGATTCTCCGAAGCTTTGCCAAGGGAGCTACTAAAATGGATTCGGCTTCCCGGCAGTTGTCGTGGATACAGAATGGATAAATCGTCTTTTCCTTTTTCTGGTCTTCTTTCTCTGTTCTTTCTTTTGATTGCATGACTGGCTCCTTCCCTACACATACATACTGTGTATATACTCTAATCTCTTAATCTCTAGCGTCACATTGTGCGCACAGTCGCGTCACATTTGGCGCACAATGTGACGCCCTTATAAATGGCTTAGTATTGCTATAATTGACTGTTTTTGAAACATTTTATCGTACCGATGTTGACACCCCTGTTGATTTCACTAGGCATGACCTGTTGACAGGCTGTTGTCACATTTTTGCACATTTGGCGCACATCGGTGTCACATCTGGCGCACAATGTGACGCCCCTATAAATGGCTTAACATTGCCACTGACCACTGTTTTTGAAACATTTTATCGTGCCGATGTTGACAGGTATGTTGATTGCATGTTGATTGCATGTTGACAGGCTGTTGATTTCCTATTCACAAATGTTGACTTTTCTGTATTTTTAATCAAAATAAGCCACTTTTAGCGAATTTTATTTCATATCAATGAATGAAATCATTTCTGTCCTGGCGGTAATGATTTCCGCTGCTGGGCACGCAGCTTTCTCATGCTAGCCCGGCTGGAAGCATTATGGCGTTGTTTTCGCATCCGCCTGGCACTGTCCGTTTCACTGCCTACGAGCATTTCAAAGTGAGTGATGTACAGGATTTGCGGTTCAATCCAGGACAGCAGTCCTGCTTTCAGCAACGTATCAACGCCAACTTTAACGGTTGAACTGGACATCCTTACCTTGTGGGAAAGGTCTTCCGGCGTATAAGGGACTTCCACATCCCCCAACAACCGGACCAGCCTTCCTTCCGTATTCAGTGCGATTTTGCACAGTAGGATATACATGGAAAAGTAATTACCACCTTCGTCCTGAGTCAGCAGCCATTCGATGGGATCGCTTTCCAGGAAATCCTCTGGCAGCTTAATGAAATACCAACGCTTGTTCTTACTCATAAATACCTTCTTTCACCATTACGCCTGTTCCGTATATGGCGGAATCGCCTGGTTCGTCGTAATGGAAATATCGTAGTGTCTGGGATGGATCCCACAAGTAATGATGTTTTCGGCTTCCGTATCATAGCCGATGTACTGGCCGGTCTTGTTGTTCCATACCACATTCGTAAGGACAATCTTCCGGCCGTTGATTTCAAGGTTAATTGTGAACTTATCAGTCTTTGTTTTCATTGTCTGTGTTCCTTTCTGCGGCCTTTACAAGTGCGACAAGATCCTTTCCTTCGTAGTACTCTAAAAATTCATTTAGCTTAAATTTGCTCACTCTGGGATAGCGCCCGAAATTAATAGCTGGCAGCATTTTCAGGTTAATCAGCTTATGGATGAATCCCTGGGATGTTTTCAGCTTCTTTGCGAGTTCGGGAACCGTAATCAGTTCAGGCATACTGTCATAAACGATTTTGACTTTGATGTCCGGAATGTTTGCCATATCAATCACATCCTTCTTTCTTTGTTACATGCTTGTTCAATGGAATCGCAATAAACCAAAATATCTAAGTCATACTTCTTTTTTATTAGCCACTTATATTTTGACTCATGGTGTCATTTTGAAGGCAAAAAAATATCAATCTTTTCTGCTGGAGTAAGAGACAATAATTCGCTAAACAAAATGGCATCATCACAAGTAATCGCTACTCTCCCATTCATTTTGTGAGCAATGGAAGAACGAGAGCAACCAAGCGCCTTTGCAGCGTCTGCATACGTTTTTCCTTGTTCGACAAACTTTCCTTTTAATTTATTCAGTGCTACCATGTTTTCACCTTCTCCTTTCTATTGACCCCTTGTGTCAATTTTCTTGACTAGAGTATACCCTATAACGCGTCGATTGTCAAACACCTTGTGTCAAATTTCAACATTTAAAGTCTTTTTATTTGCATAATATGTCAAAATATGATACCTTATGTATAAGGAGAGTGTTATTAATTATGGGAAGACGTGAAATCATTAATGCTGAAATCGGCAACCGATTAAAGAAAGCCAGATTATCGGCTAACTTAACATTAACTGAAGCTGGAGAAAAGATAGGCATATCTGGCAGTGTTTTACGACGATATGAAATTGGTACTATAAAAAGTATCAGCATTGATATGCTAAAAAAATTTGCAGAGATATATGATGTCCCTGCCTATGCTTTATTAGGATGGGAGGCGCCTAAACCATCTTTCGTTTGTACTCTAAAAGAACAAGACCTAATAAAAAAATATCGCATATTATCCCCAGAGGAACAGGAAACAATCGACGATATTATCGAAATAAGGTATCAAAAAAAGATGAATGAATCCAAAGTCAAGACAGACAAGGCAACATGATATTGGTAAATTTTACAATTAAGAAGTAACTTAGGAGGTGGCTCATCATGAAATTGAAAAAGATGTTCCTCGGTCTGGCAGCAACCTGTCTTTTCGCAATCCCATCGGTATTTGCACAGAGTTATCTGATGGCAAATCAATTCAAACTGGGTGGACTTGCTCTCGGAGCTTCTAAAGGGTATGTCCATACTATATATGGACAGCCAGATAGTACACGGACTCAATATACGGATACACCTTACGGGACAACACGGATTGATTATATCGAAAACTATGGCAATTCAGTTTCTATTGATTATGCTGGTCTGGTAGGTCGTTTCCCTATTACAGATGCTAGTGGTGTCTTCATGATTACTGTCACAGCCAATAACGGCTGGGCTACGGAACAAGGGGCTACCGTCGGTATGGATGAATCCAAATTACGAGAAATATATGGTGACCGCTTTGATACTTTTGTAAATGAGGACGGCATCACCTGCTACCAGTATTCCGGGTATCATTCCCCGTACTGCTATGTTTTCGGTATCAAGAATCATAAAGTAGTTTCCATTCTGATGACTAATAGTGAATAGAGGGGTTAATTATGGACACATTCAAAACAATCGTTGAAATCATCATCGCAATTTTGGTCATTCGCTACATCATCCAAAAATATAACGTTCTGGGCTGCTACAGGGAACCGGTCCGGAAAACACGGGCCGACATTGACACATATAAAGACCAGGAACAGGCTACGCTCCAGCGGCTGTACGAAATCGCAGAACACTTCAGCCAGCAGGAACGGAACATCCATATGCAGACTACCCTGGCAAATATGTCCCGCAACGGCTCTAATTTCCAGGCTTTGGCAGCTGCCTATCCGGAACTGAAATCGAACCAGACGTACCTGTCACTCATGCATAGTGTCGAAAACTTGGAAGGAAGCATCCAAAGCAGCCGTCAGGAATACAATAATGCCGTCGGTCAATATCAGATGATCCGCAGCCAAATCCCCTATTGCATCCTGGCTCCGCTGTTCGGCTTCAAAGCAGCTGAATATAACATGGGGAAAAATCAGGAAGAAGCCTCCCAGACAGCCCCGGTTTCCTTCTCTCAGCCAGCTCCGGAACTGACAGCCCCCAGCGAAGTGCTTCCGGAAGCTGAATATCAGTGTCCGAAATGTCATTCCAAGCTGCTGCAGAAGACCGGCAAATTCGGAACCTACTGGCGCTGTGAAAATCCACAGTGCAAAGCCGACTTCACCGATAAAGATGGCGAACCGGTCATCATCACCTGCCCCGATTGCCATAACGGCTATCTCCATAAACGCACCCTGGGGCATCAGGAATACTGGACCTGCAGTAACTATCCGTCCTGCAAGGCCAAGTATCCGGCAGACGCATCCTTCATTTTGACGTCATCGACGAAAAAATCATAATGAACCAGGTAATATACGACTGACATTTTAAATTATTCGGAAAGGGGAAAGATATATGACACATTGCCGAAAAAAAGGGAATCGCTGGTACTATCGTGTCACCTGGACCGATGAAGAAGGCACTCATCATGTTGAACGGGCCGGCGGCAAGACTAAAACAGAATGTCTTCAGGCATGGCGTGAAGCCATGGTTGAAATCCAGCGTCGTGGCGAACTGAGGAAAACAGCATCACTTCAATTCGGGGATGCCCTTGACGAGTGGTTGGAAAAGGAAGTGTCTATCAACAGCAAAGAATCCACTTATGACACATACAGTTCCATCATCCGGAATCATCTCCCTAATACAATACAGTCGATTCCACTGAAGAAAATTACTACAAGTGTACTGCAAGACTGGCTGAATAATCAGCGCGTCCATTATAGCCGCTCTACGGTTCATTCCTGTTATGCAGTCCTGCGTGCTGCTTTCAACTGGCTTGTTAAAAACAGGAAGTACCTAGCAGAAAATCCAATGATTGATGTAACAATGCCTAAAACGGATGAAATTCCTAAGTCAATCCGTGTTTTCACAGCAGATGAAATGTCAGCTATATTCGCTAAATGGCCATCCGGCCATCGCTATCACTTGCCAATCGCCCTTGCATACTATGCTGGTCTACGTCTCGGCGAATGCCTAGCACTGACTTGGGATAATGTAGACCTGACAGCTGGTACATTGACCATTACCTCAACGTTATATGACCACCAAGGCCTCCCCATCCTCTCCAAAACTCCGAAAAGCCGTCATTCTATTAGGACAATTACGTTCGGTAATAAATTAAAAAAAGAGCTGCTTATGAAACGTTGGCAGCAGAAGCAGGCTCAATGCCAAGCTGGCCAATTTTATATAGCAGGTCCAAACGGTGGATTTGTATGTGATCGCGGCGACGGAGGGGTCATGACATCCAACAGTATGAAATGGTTTGGAATGTGGTGCAAAAAAGAATTTGGTAGCGGTTCTTTTCACTGTTTGCGTCACACTCACGCCACCATGTTGCGCGAACAAGGCGTCGGCCTCGATTACATCGCCGCCCGCCTCGGGCACTCCAGCATGTACACCACGGCAAAATTCTACGATGCCATCACAGACAAAAGAGAAAAAGAAGTCGTCGAACTCATCGACAAAGTCTTCTAATTAAAAAAATTCCCACTTTCACGCCGAAAGTGGGAATTTTTTTGGGAAGAATGCCGATAAACGGCATGGTTAAGCCGAACTGAGTTTAACGTTAAATTATCGTAAGTTATTTTAAATGAGAATTCAGGCACATATTGTAACGCTTTCTATCCCGCATAACCAAGCCATTTATCCAACAAGTAACATCATCTTCACTTTTTCTCAATAACTGTCAAATTTCCTCGTTTTTCATATCAAAGTCGGCAAAATATCGGCAAAAAAACTTGCTGAAAACCTAGTAAAAAAGCCGTTAAAAAGCCACTCAAAAATTCACAAAAAAGCCCTCGAAAAAGCGATTTTTGGAGGCATAAAAATTCAAGTACTGATGTCGCTTGGCTTTTTTTCGCTCATTTCCTTAGAATCTTCCTTGACCTTTCGATTCATGGTGACTATAATGAGCGTGTGTTTTATGAGCCTTTGGCTGATCATAACTCACTTTCATTGTCCAATCACTTCATTAGTTACTTCCATCATTAACCGGAATGGCCAGCTGTATTTGCAGTTGGCCATTCTGGTTTTATTTGTTTCCATGTTTTTACAGACTCCAGCCACGGTACATTTCTTCTTTATTATCAATGCATTTTTTTACACCATGCCTCTATCCTTCAGGCATGAAAATCTGCTATACTTTTTCTGTTGCTCCCTCCAATCTGGCAACAGAAAGGAGGTGTTTCTACTTTGGAGATACTCACTAACTTTTTCCTCTCCGTTATGGCAGGTGTAATTAGCTACTACATCTGCAAATGGCTGAACGGCAGATGACGAGCAACCAGCCTAAGAGGCAGCTCTCTATAAAAAGCAAAACCCCCACGGTGTCCAGACCGTGGGGGTTTATTGTTCCTACTTGGAACTCACTAACTTTTTCAGCTACGTTAAGTATAACATGTCTGCAAATCCGATTCAAGCTTTATATAGCATATTCGCTTATTTTTTATGCCACCGAAATTAGGTGAGAAATTTCAAATTTACACGACATAATCAAACAACTTAATTTCTGTAATCTTTCCGTTATGAGTTGTAAATACCAGCCATTTTCCTTCTTCATGATAAGAAATATACCCGCGGTCATTTTTCCAGGGTTCTCCGTAGGCTTGTTCAATAGCGTCAGCATCCATACCTACTGTTAGTCCAGCCGGTGTAATCAAGCCGTTATTGGCCGTTGAAAAGATACCGGTCACGACATTGGTATTGGCATCAAAAAAGATGTAAAACGATGACCCGTAGGCATAGCTATAACTGTATCCGCCCTCAGCATTGGGTACTTTATCCGAAATGTGTGTCGGTTCTCCGTAAATAGATTGTACATAGTCCGCCGATGAACCAATGGTGATACCACCAATCGCAAATTCTGAATCAGGAATGGCAGCAAAGACGGTAGAAATTGATACAATCAATAATGAGAATACGCTAAGAATAAGGCGTTTCATGTTACCACATCCTTTCTATTTTATTCTGGTCTTTACTTAGCAGTATAGTACATCTATAATATAGAAGAAGCAGTTGCTGGTATTGGCTGCGGAGGCGTCACCTCATTAGAGCGTGAATCCGTAGAGGTACTGCCACAGTTGTTCCTATAGAATCAGTTGTCGATGACATTGGCCCAAGATATCCCGTTTCTATTGAAGCGCTCTTTTGGGAGGTACGGTCGACAACTGATTTTTTCTTAGACGGATAAAATTCAAGAGGCCGTCGTTGTAAGACAGCCTCTTGTTCTATTAAGCGGTACATTCCCTATTTCGGTGTAACGGCTACGACGCGGACAGGCAGTCCGGTCGCGCCTTCGATATTGGGCCAGGCTGCCAGGAGGATGGCACCGGCAGGAGCTACCTTGTCGAGGTTATCCAAAAGCTCGATCTGGACGTGGCCCTGGCTGAGGACGTAGCGTTCGCAGATGAGGTCCCCTGCTTCAGCTGCGACGGCAGAGGCATCGGTATCGAAGGTTTCGTGGCCGTTGGCTGCGGCGTGGCGGACTTCATAGATGTATTTCAAGGCTTCCAAAGACCAGCCTGGTGCATTTTCATTGCCCTTTTCGTCGAAGCCGCAGAGCTTGTCGTTGTTCGGCCAGTTCTTGGCCCAATCTGTCCGCAGGGCGACAAAGGCGCCTTCCGGGATGTCGCCATAAGCGGCTTCATAGGCTTTGATGTCGTCGACAGTGACGGCATAATGGACGTCTTTGGCTACTTTTTCGCTGATGTCAATGACGACTAAGGGATAGGCCATGTGCTGGACGCCGAAGCCATCTGACAGTGCTGTCCCTTTGGCAAAATGGCCTGGGAAATCAATATGCGTGCCGAATTGGCCGGGAAATTTGAATGTCTGGATCAAACATTCCAGCATGGGATTGCCCCAATCGAAGACGGTTTTCCCGATTTCTACGGAGCCTTCAGGCATGCCTGACCAATACGGGCTGTCGTTGTTCAGCCGATGGCTGAGTTCTACCCATTCGTAATCGGATTTCAGTTGTTGTAAGAGATTCCATAATGCGTGTGTTGCCATAAGGACACTTCCTTTCTTAATTCAAAGATTCCATGTTTCTAATACGGACATCATGGCCCTTTTTTCAGCCGTCGCATCTTCTAAATGGAAGACAGCGAAACGGTTGCCACTTTCGGTAGTATAAATTTTCTTCATGACCGGATATCCTGGTTGGGCCAGTGCTTCTTGTGCCAGTTCATCCCCTTGTTCAAAAACGGCTTTGCCATAATAACGGAAAAAGAGTTTTCCTTTTCCCATAAGTCCACAGATTTCTACATAAGGATTTTCTTGCATTTGACGATAGACTTCTTTCATTGCGCCGACGCCAAAATAGTTCACTCCATCTTTTAGCATGTGGAAACTGATAGGACGCGATTTAGGGCGGCCAGCTTCTATGGTATTCAAAAAGAAAGCACCGCTCTCATCAACACAAGCGTTTAACCAATCGTTAATTTTTTTTGCAATGATTTGTTTTTCGGGTATATGGTTTTTCCTTGGTTGTTTTTGTGGGATTATGTGGGATAATATTGATTTTTTATATTCCGATAACTTACAATGCCATAAGTCTGCATCGGCTTGTGTAATGGGACGGATGACCCGGCAGGGATTCCCGGCTGCGACGACATGGCTGGGAATATCATGGGTTACGACGGAACCGGAACCTATGACAACGTCATCGCCAATAGTGACACCGGGATTGATGACGACATTACCGCCAATCCAGACGTCTGAACCGATAGTGACCGGTTTGGCGTATTCCAGGTTGGTATTGCGGACTTCCGCATCAATGGGATGACCCGCCGTATAGATACTGACGTGAGGTGCCAAAAAGACGTTGTCGCCAAAGGTGACGTAGTTTTCGTCTAGTATGGTCAGCCCCGTATTGGCAAAGAAATGACGGCCAAAGCGGATGCGGTCACCATGGTCGAAGTAGACCGGCGCCAACAGCACCATGTCATCTGGCGCCTGGGCAAAACAGCGTTTCAGTTCTTCAAAAGCCTGACGGTCGTTCAAATCGTCAGAAGCATTGAATTTCCGCTGCGCCGCATGGACCCGCTGGAAGCTGTCATCGTGAACATTGAACGGGTCGTACAGCTCCTGGCCAATCATGCGGTCCCACTCTTTCTGATTCAATAGTATCCTACTCCCTTCTCTTATATGCAATGCTATCCTTGAATCCGATACCATAGCTGCATTTCAAAATCGTTGGGAATCCCCGGTTCTGACATGAGCTGGCCGAAGCCTACGACAATGCGCGTCATGGTTTGGCGAAAGGCTTTTTCTAAGGGCATTTGCTTCACTTTATGGAGATACCACGATTCATGGATGGAAAGACACATCCCCGATTTCAGCAGCAACAAGCGGGCATCATGGGCCGCCTGGATTTTTTCGGGGTCGCCCTGCGTATCCGCCTTTGCCGCTTCCAAGAGCTCCCGTTGTTCGTCTGGCGAAAGGTGGCTGCGGAACATATGCTGAGCCAGGCGCCGGAACCATGCATAGTCTTCTCCGGCATCGGCCAACAACCGCGTCATGAATTGTTCTGAAGCCCGGTCTTCTAAAAAAGCCTGCACGCAGGCCAATTCCTGATTTTCCAAAGACATATCATCACCTCGCAGAGTGTACGTCACGCCTCACCCATCATCTGGCAAACAAGCTTTATGGAATAATTCTACACGTCAGGCATTAATTCCTGCTTTCCCCTGCCTTTCTTCGGAATATATTTCATCGTGTACGTAAGACCTGTCTGGCCGCCCATTTCGATGAAATGCCAGTTTTTCTTCCATCTGTCCTATTTAATTCAACGAAATCCATGTGTTATAATAGAGACAAATTTTACTATATTTGAGGTGATTATGTTGAAAGGAAAAAAACTCGCATCCATGTTAGCTGTCACAGCTATGTTGACCAGCTTCGGCCTGACGGGGATTGTTGAAGGTGCCAGCCGGGCCGAATTAGCCGCGATTCACGTCAATCAGTCCGAAAATTTCCAGTATTGGAACGAGAATTCTCCGGCTAAGAAAAAGCTGGTAGCTTATGTGCAAAAAGTAACGAATCCCAAAAATCCTGATTTCATCCCGGCAGAACATCGCCTGGCCGTCTTCGATATGGATGGAACCCTGTTGGGAGAACGGACCCCGTCCTATACAGATGGCGTCTTTTATGCGGACCGTGTCCTGCATGACCCAAACTGTAAAGTGTCCGATGAAGACAAAAAATTTGCTCAAGCCTATTGGGATGCCATTTCTCAGCGGAAACCCGTTCCCCCGGAAATCGAAAAGAACTTGTACCACAACTTATATGCCGGACTGGCCGGGATGACGCCGCAGTCCCTGGACGCTTACGCCCAGGGATTTATGAAAAAGCCCGTTATCGGCCTGACGAACCTGACTTATGGCGAATCCTTTTACCTGCCTATGGTAGAAGTGATTTCCTATTTAGAAGCTAATAATTTCACCTGCTACATCGTTTCGGCCTCTGACCGCCCTCTCGTCCGCGCACTCGTCCATGGAGCCCTGCCTATCGCACCGAATCAAGTCATCGGGTCGGATCCGCAAATCGTTGCCAGCCATCAAGGCCAAACTAGCGGTGGTTCATATCAAATGACACAGGAAGATACCATCCAGTACGGCGAATTGGACCGGGTCAATGAAAAAATGAATAAAGTGTCATCCATTGTCCGTGAAATCGGGATACAGCCGGTCTTAGCCTTCGGAAACAGCAGCGGCGATTATTCCATGTTCCGGTATACGCTAAAGGACAACCCCTATAAAGCTGAAGTATTCAATATTCTCTGTGATGATACGCAACGTGAATATGGCCGCCCTGAACGGGCCGAACGCGATAAGAAGACATCTGCCGAAAATGGCTGGAATACTATTTCCATGAAAAATGACTGGAAGACAATTTACGGAGATAACGTAAAAAAGACACAATGACCCACCAGTCCATCTATTTTGTTCGAAATGTTCCGTCATACTTTGAATAATAATTCTAAAAGCATTGACAAATACGCGTTTTAATGTATAATATTCCTTAATATTTGAATTTTAAAGCTATTTAACACTTCATCAGGGGGGAATGGACATGAACAAGAAATGGATACTGGCAGGGATGGCCGCACTGACGGCTATGAGTGTCTTAACAGGATGTGGTACACAGTCAAAAGAAGCGGCGGCAAGGACGGATAAACCGCTTATCGTCGGGACGGAACCGTCATTCCCTCCTTTTGAAATGGCAGAAAACGATACATATACCGGCTTCGATATTGACTTGGCCAATGCGATTGGTGAAAAGCTGGGCCGCAAAGTAGAAATCAAGGCCATGGGCTTCGATGCTTTGATTCCGGCCTTGAAAAGCGGACAAATCGACATAATTGCCTCGGCCATGTCGGCGACGGAAGAACGGAAAAAACAAGTAGACTTCACGGCTCCCTACTATATTGGTGGTTCGGTCATCGTCGTACAGAAAGACAATACGACCATCCATGGCTGGGATGACATCACAGGCAAGACCGTAGCCGTCCAGGCCGGTTCTAAGCCAGCGGACTTCGCCGAAAAACAAGGAGCTGTCCTCAAACAGTTCGACGGCAATTACCAGTGCCTGCAAGAACTGCAAAACGGCGGCAGTGACGCCGTCGCAATCGACAAAGCCGTCGCCTTGTACTATGTTTCCAAAGGCGGCATGAACAATCTGAAAGTCGTCGGCGAACCGAAGAAACTGGCCGGTTCAGCTATGGCCATCGACAAAGGCCATGAAGACGAACTGAAGGCCATCAACCAGGCCCTGGCTGATTTGAAAGCTGACGGGACGTATACCAAGCTCTATCAAAAATGGTTCGGCGTCGATCCAACAGCGGAAGAATTGCAATAGAATTTGCCCCGTCTTTACAGACTCTATATGTTCGGCTGGTATGCTGAAGAAAATAGAGTAAAGGTGGGATTTTTTATCACAGTTTCGCCAGAAGACTCCTTCCTCTTAGGTAGGGGCATCAATGGCGATGGATTT
>OGZX01001153.1_pt1 | contig 28278 bp, 21 predicted proteins | sample 1576881 | NCBI WGS metagenome assembly OGZX01 (sample SAMEA3541542, study PRJEB24748) | human gut metagenome | biome: human gut; feature: human-associated habitat; material: faeces | place: China | collected 2012 | reverse complement strand
GGCAGGTAAATATAAATCCCCCCCAGCCATTAGAGACTATATCAAGGAGCGACCGGACTTACCTGGTAGCTCTTCCCGGCTACCGTAGCAAAGACCGTTTCATAGTATTCTTTCCCGTTGGAAGTAACCGGGGAAGAAGTTACTATTGCATTACCACCCTGTTTCACCGCAATAGGAAGGGACGTTCTCAACCGGCACTCCTTCCCACTTCCGGAAAGGATGGTAGCTTCAGACAGACTGCCTCGTTGCCATTTCATTGCGACTTCAAAGTTGCCACGCGCCTTCAGACCGGAGACAGTTCCTTCGCTCCATACATCCGGAAGAGCAGGCAGCAATTGGATAAACCCGGCATGACTTTGCAGCAGCATTTCGGCAACACCTGCGGTATAACCGAAGTTGCCGTCGATCTGGAAAGGCGGATGGGCATCCAGCATATTCTTGAATAGTCCGCCCCCTTTGCGTCCGTTACCGAAGCCGACAGGATTGAAGAGATTGGAGACGATCTTGTAAGCATGGTTGCCATCCTGCAAACGCGCCCAACAGTTGATCTTCCAGCCCATCGACCAGCCGGTAGCCTCATCGCCACGCAGGATCAGTGTTTGTTTGGCTGCATCGAACAGTTCGGGAGTGGCATCTGCTGTGATCTGATTGCCGGGATGAAGGCCGTATAAATGAGAGAAATGACGGTGTTTCGGCTCCCACTCTTTAAAGTCATACATCCACTCCTGCAACTGGCCGCGTTCGCCTACCTGATAAGGCAACAGACGTGAAAGTTTATCTTTCAGTTCAATGCGTAAGGGTTCATCCTGATCCAATCTTTCCGCCACTTCAAGCGTACGGGTGAATGTTTCGCGGATAATCGCCATATCCATTGTCGGCCCCATCGACATAGCACCTTGTTTGCCGTTATCCATGATGAAACGATTTTCAGGAGAGACACCGACAGGAGTTACCAGACGGCCGTTGCCATCGTCGATCAGCCAGTCGGCAAAGAACTCGGCTGCACCTTTCATCAACGGATAAGCGCGGTTCTTCAGGAACTCTTCGTCTTGTGTATACTGGTAGTGTTCCCACAGATGACTGCATAACCAACCTTGTACCATCGGCCAGAAAGAAGCGGTCGGTACGTTATCGTTCGGAACCGACTCGCGCCAGATAGAAGTATTGTGATGGCCTACCCAACCACGACGGTTATACATATTACGGGCAGTTTCGGCTCCTGAGACCGCCAATTCATCGATCAGACGGAAAAGCGGCTCGTGGCATTCCGAAAGATTGGTGAGTTCGGCCGGCCAGTAATTCATTTCCGTATTTATATTGATCGTATATCCGCTGTTCCAGGCAGGAACAACATCTTTATTCCAAATACCCTGCAAGTTCAACGGTTGTCCGCCGGGACGCGAACCGCTGATCATCAGATAACGGCCGAACTGAAACAGCAGGGCTGCCAGATCGGGATCCGAAACAGCTTCAAACTGCCGGATACGCTGATCGGTCGGCATTGCTTTCTGCTCGGGAGTAGAAGGCAATTGCAAGTCTACCCGGTCGAACAGGCTCTGATAATCGGTCACATGACGTTGTTTCAACTGTTTGTAATCATAAGCCAGGGCTTTATCCAGGATACCGGCTGCCTTTGCGGACGGGTCTACACCTTCGCGGCTGGGACTTTTGTCGAAACCGTTGAAGCTGGTAGCCATACTCAGGACGAAATAGACTTCGCCGGTATTGTAAACATGTATGCCTTTATCGGTTATCTCATAGTCTCCCCCTTTAGGCAGGACAGGTTTCAGTTGGGCTTCGAAGAACATACCTTTGTTATCGATCTCATCGCCGTAAAGCACACGTTTATCGAATTTGCGGTTTCCTTTCTCGTCATACAACTCCGGATGTTTATACTGGTCGCCCCATGCTTCCATCTGCTCGAAAGTACGGCGTTCCACATACCCGGGAGCCTGGCCATGCAGAACCAGGCGATCCGAACCTTCCGACTGCCTGGCCGTAGGATGGGGAGAGGTAAAATTCAGAGAAAGATCGAGGCCGTCAGGCGTACTGCTCTTCAGGTGAAGAATGATCACGTCGTCGGGGTAAGATGCGAACACTTCCCGCTCATACTGTACGCCGTCCTGCTGAAAAACCGTACGGGTTATGGCATCCGAGATGTTCAGTTCACGCTTGTAACCGGATACTTCACCCGGCTTGTTATTCTCGATAAACAGGTCGCCGAAAGGCTGGTAATACTGATGCAGACGCCCCAGCCAATGTTTACAGACCAGATCGGAGGCCTCGTCGTACCGTTGTGCTTTCATCAGCCCGACTACCCTGTCGAACATTTCGGGAGTGATCTTAATATCTTTGAATGTAGTGGAAGGTTCCCCGCTGTACAAGGTATTTTCATTCAGTTGCAGCTGTTCTTTGTCTACACCGCCGAACACCATTGCACCGGCACGACCGTTCCCCACGGGAAGAGCGTCATTCCAACTTTCGGAAGGTTCGTCATACCACAAAACGAGCGACTCCTTCTTTTGTGTTTCCGCGCACGCAAGACAACAGAATAATAAGAAAAGGGAAGATAATAAGCGTATATTCATGATAATTAGGTATTAAATACAAAAAAGATGTCTCCTGACAACAAAAGTAGTTGTTTTCCGGAGACATCAAAAGCTTTTAAAGTATTTTCAATCAGAGCAGGTCGAATTCGGCAACAGAGACAACCTTGCCATTAGCCGCTATCTCGGTCGCTTCGACACGGATATAACGGGCTGATACCGGCTGCTTGAAGTAATGATAACGTTTGCTCGGGTCGTTAATCAGGTTACCGAACTCAAAGGACTCTACTTCTTTCCAGTTCTTGCCGTCGTCACTGACTTTGATAACACCTTTCGCCATCATTCCTTCCGGGTTACGCGTCTGGGGCGTATAAGCGAAACCATTCAATGTTTCCTTCGAACCGAGGTCGATGGCAATGAACTGTGGCAGGGCCCCTTCTTCCGAACACCAGAAAGTAGCCGGCTTGGCATCGAATGCCGCAATAGCCGGATTACGTTTGGTTTCGCTGCTTACTTCCAGCAACTTCCAGTTTTTCTTCGTTAGGCCCAGACGCTCGGTATGCACAGGTCCTCTTTCTCCTTTCAGAATAGCAACGGCTTTCAGCTCGCCACGATCCGTCTTAAACGGTTCTTTATATTCCTTAGAAGTTTCACCCGGTTCCGTACCGTCGGTCGTATAATAAATGACATATCCGACATTCAGGTTACCGGCTGCATTCTGTCCGTGAGGATTCCAGCCGAAATCCTGCAATTTGGGTTCTATTGTCACCAGGCCATCCACATCCTGCTTAAAGCTCAACTGCGGCGGACGGGCTGTATAATAATGAGCGGAAATATGACTGATAGCAGGTGTCAGGCGCGATTCGAGTAAACGGAAACGTAGTTTATCGGTTGTCACTTCCGGGAAGCGGAGGATACGTTTGTAACCGATATTGGTAGAGACGGCTATCTCTTTCCAGGCTCCATTTATCCAGGCATCTATGGCATGCTTTTCTACACGTTCTCCATTTGTTGCCACAGCTTCCTGAAGCATGATACGGTTGATTGTAACCGGAGCAGGCATTGCCACAGTAAACTCTTTATGTCCTTCATCCAGCAATAAATAGGTATCGGATTTGCCATCCAGTACCTGTACCGGTCCTTGCGCCCCCTGCAAGAGATCCGTTCCATAGGTTTCCCGGATACGTTTTCCAGCCTCTTTCAACGAAGCGACATCAGCAGGAGAGAACCGACCGTCGCGATTGGGAGGGATATTCAACAGGAAAGTGGAGTTTCCTCCCACGGCACGTTCGTATATATCGAACACGTCGTCGGCACTTCTCACCTTCTGGTGCGTATCATCCCGGTAGAACCAACCTTCGCGGATGGAAGTATTGGTTTCCGCCTGTTGGTAATGCAGATATTTCCCTTTATATAATTCGTCGCGGCCACCCAGTACGGCATCCGTCATATCGGCAAACTGCGTCATGGTATCGGGGTCGGCCTGATAAGGTATCACGTTCCATTCTGTCGGCCTTGTTCCTCCGGCCTCGTTACCGCACCAACGCACATCTTCGCGACCGAAAATAACGGCATTCGGAGCCAGGGTATGGATCAGCTTCTTCCAGGCGGGATAGTTATAAGTCTGTCCCCCTTTGCGTTTCGGGTGCGCCCCGTCGAACCAAACCTCATGGATAGGGCCGTATTCGGTCAGCAACTCGAACAACTGGTTCAGGAAATATTCGTTATAATCGTCCACCACAAACTCGAATTTTGTCGGATTGGCAAACGGTCTGCCGGGAACTTCGCGCGGAATCGTCCGTTTAGTATATTTACTGAGATTACCATACAGGCCGTCCGGACTTTCTATCTGGAACAGATCGGCCGGAGAGAGGTAAACGCCCAGTTTCAAACCGTATTTCTGACAGGAAGCGGATAATTCCTTCAGGATATCGCCTTTGCCGCCTTCAAAGCCCGACGACATGATACCATGCTTTGTGTAGCGGCTCTGCCACAGTACAAATCCGTCATGGTGCTTTACCGTAATAATGACCATCTTCATCCCGGCCGCTTTCATGGCCTCACACCACTGGTCGGTATCGAGTTCCTTCAGGTCAAACACTTTCGGGTCTTCCATGCCGTTTCCCCATTCCTTACGAGTAAACGTATTCGGTCCGAAGTGAATAAACGCGATGTATTCATTTTGCAATGCACTCAGCTGGTTCGGAGAGGGGACAACATGGGCGGCCTTTTCAATAATGACTTCGTGGCTGTCGCCGGGTTCGATCTTAATAGTATTCCGGAAAGACATACCATTGTCCTGTGCACAAAGGGCTACAGAGAAAAGTAGACTTCCAAATAAACAAACAATTCTTTTCCTCATGATTGGCATTTTGATTTGAAGTTAGTAAATGAGTTACCAAAAATACGCCTTTGTCTTTTGTATACGAAATATTATCCGGTAAAATTTACGCAAACGTTTGCGTAATACCAGGCAAACAGACAAAAAATATCCCGGATAATAAGGTTACTATCCGGGATATATATAATCAAGATCCGATGATCTATTCCATCCAGCTCAACTGCTTCCAGACTTCGGGCCCATCATTCTTCTGGGGAGTCCCCGGAGTGCTGCGACCATCTTTGACGTATTTCACCATCAGGTCTTTCAGTTCTTTTACAATCTCCGGATGTTCGGCATAAACGTTGTTTGTTTCTGCGGGATCTTCCTTCATATTGTACAACTGAACAAGCGGCAGCGTTTTGATCACCTCGTCATCCGTACCCGGTTTCGGGAAACTCCATCCGCCGGAGCTCGGTGATAACAACAATTTCCAATCCCCTTTACGGATTGTAAATTCACCGTTTATAGAATGATGAACAGTCGCTTCACGGATCACATTGCTTTCTTTTTCGTTCAACAATAAAGGCAGGATATTATAACTGTCCTCCCCTTCCGTATCCTTCAACCGGTAATCGGCAACAGCAGCAAATGTAGCAAAGAAGTCCGTCAGGCAAATGGTCTGGTCGACCACATGAGGCTTTATCTGAGCCGGCCATCTCACTACGCAAGGGATACGGTGACCACCGTCAAACAGGTCGGCCTTATGTCCGCGATAGATATAACTGGGATAATGTCCTTTCTCCTGAAGTTCATCGAATTTAGCCTGCGGGCTGCAACCGTTATCCGTACTGAAAACGATGATCGTATTCTCTTCGACACCCGCATCTTTCAACGCTTTCATCACCTTACCTAGCATATCGTCCACCATCAAAACAAAATCACCGTAAGGGTTAAGGCCGGATTTGCCCTGATATTCCTTGATCGGAAGGATCGGAGTATGAGGGGCTGGCAACGGCAGATACAGGTAGAAAGGTTTATCCTCCTTCGACTTGTCGTGGATATAACCTACCGCCTTATCGATCAGGTGCGGAAGTGTCTGCTCATGATCGAAATCCGCTCCGGTCGGTCCTTTACGCCAGAATCCCATGCCGGTATTGACTGTCTCCCGGTCGGGCAAAGCCGTAACCTTGTCATTTTCCACATATACATAAGGAGCCATATCGAGAGATGCCGAGATCCCATAATAATAGTCGAAGCCACGCGTAGTCGGCCCGTTGGTGATCGGCTGACTGAAATCGACGTTTTCCGGCCCTGCCTCGATATTATTCCAGTCCCACCCCAGATGCCACTTACCGATAGCAGCAGTCTGATAACCGCATTCTCCCAAGACATTCGCAATCGTCCGGCGACCCTGCGGGATAAGTGCCTTGTCGTAACCATACAGGACACCGTCCTTCAGATCCGACCGCCAGTTATACCGCCCTGTCAACAGGCTGTACCTGGACGGAGTACTGACAGACGAACTGGAATGGGCATCCGTAAATATCACCCCTTCATTGGCAATCCGGTCGATATTCGTTGTCTTCAGCTTCGAATTCTCATTCAACGCCGATACATCCCCATATCCCATATCGTCTGCAAAGATAAAGACGATATTAGGTTTCTTTGGCTCCTGTACTTGTTGGGCGCAACCGGAACATAACACCGAAAGCCCTCCAAGGGATAATAACACATTCTTTCTTTTCATGATATAGTAAGTTTATATTTCATTATTTGTATCCCGGGTTCTGCTCTCCCAACTTTGCATTATTTACAAACTCGGTAGACGGTACCGGATACAAGTAATAAGGTTTATTCGTCATCGGATGAGTGATCATCTTGCTCTGTGGAAATTTCAATCCCAGATAATCCAGCTGAGGCTGCATAACCGACTGCAAAATCCCCAACCTGTTAAGATCGAAATAACGCTTACACTCAAAAGCCAGTTCAATACGCCGTTCTTTCATAATATAGTCCCTGAAAGACTTCTGGCTGGTAACATCCGATCCCTTCAAATCTTCCAGACCGGCTTGTTTCCGTATCTGATTGACCAATGAGAACGCTTCACCGCCGGCAACATATCCTTTTTCATTCAATGCTTCCGCTTTCGCCAATAGGATCTCGGCATACCGGATCAGAGGAAAATTCCAGATACTTTTGCCTACCGGGTCAGTCGTATTATAATACTTGTTTACGTAATACAAACTTCCGTCCGGCTGCGATGCATCCACAAAGTTAGCTAAACCATACGTATCTATAATCACACTTTTACGGTTATCTTCCGGCCTACCGTCAAATAGCTGCACAAAGCCATCACCGGAAGAAGGACCTCCTCCTTTACCGTTCAGATTGTCATCTGTCGGCAAAATAAGGGCACTACCACTGGGAAAAGAGGTTGGAGCATAAAAAGTACTCAGCGAAGAAGTCGTTGCAGAAGTAACACCTCCATACTGTACCTCTAAAAATGACTGGGAACCATTTTCAGCCGTCCCGTTGAAATTTTTCGCATAAGCGATCAGGCTACCTTTCCCTATCACCTTATCGGCAGCAGCCACCACCTTATCCCACTGTTCTATTTCAAGATAAACCAACGCTTTCAATGCATTGACTGAATAAGCCGTCGGACGACCGGCTTCCGAACCCGTCTCTCCCGAATAAGCAGATGGCAGAAGACGTTCCGCTTCGTCCAGATCTTTCTCGATCTGGTTATAAACCTCCTGTATGGAAGCTCTCGGCACCTGGGCATCTTCCAGGAAAACCACCTGATGTTCCAAGATAGGGACACCACCGAACAGACGAACCAGATTAAAATAATAATAAGCCCGCATAAACTTGGCTTGACCTTCGAAATGCTGCCGTTGCTGCTCCGATTTATAGTTCGTCACATTCTCCAGATTATCCAATACCACATTGGCACGGCCTATCCCCATATAATGCTGCTTCCAAACCGTTGCAGCAAAAGAGAAGTCCTGTTCAACAATAAAAAGATCCGTCTCCAGTTCATTTCTCCAGGTCCAGCCATCGTCACAAGCCAGATCCGTCATACGTTGCATGGTGCCGCTGAATAGAGGCTGCAAAGGTTGATAGATACCATTCACTGCGGTCAGCATACCTTGTTCCGTACTTATAAGCTGTTGCAACTCTGTCGATCCTTTCATCTTTGGCTCCAGAAAATCCGAGCATCCCGTAACCAGCAGAACCAACCCCGAAATAAATATTTTATACATTAGTTTTCTCAACATAATAGTAAATTTTAGAATGATAATTGTAATGAGAACGAATAAAAACGAGTAGAAGGATACGGGGTATAATCGATACCGCCGGACAGCAAGCTCGTCGTACTGGATGCTTCCGGATCCAATCCGGTATACTTGGTAAAAGTAACCAGGTTGGCACCGTTTACCGACACTGTTGCATCACTGATATTCAGTTTCGTCAACAATGATTTAGGAAGTGCGTACGAGAGCGATACATTTTTCAGTCTCAGATACTTTCCGTCTTCCAGATAATTCGTTGACACACGGGTTGCCAGGAATGTGGTATTTCCCCCCTGTGACGGACGAGGTATCGTATTCGAAGGATTGTTTTCCGTCCAGAAATCCGCGATCTCAGCCAATTGCTGATTGAACGGGACAGCTCTGGCATTTAGGTTTCGCATAGCATGATAGATCTTGTTACCACCTGCAAAATTAAAGAATATGTTTAAAGAGAACGGACCATACGAGAAGGTGTTCGTGAAACCACCGAAATAAGTAGGCAGAGGCGATCCGACAAAATCCTTATCTCCCGTATCGAGCGATTTGCTGTTATTACGGTCTACGAACTTAGGATCACCGGGCACAGCTCCAAACAAAGCTGCTTCGTCTACCTCGTTCTTCTGCCAGATACCATCAAACTGATACATGTAAAAAGCGCCGACCGGATGTCCTTTCTTGGTCAGGTTCGCAAAATCGTTCGGCAGCGATATGTTCTCTCCCGGAATTTGCAAAGGTTCGCCCAGGGCATTCGTTCCGATATCGAGTACCTTATTCTTATTAAAGCTGATATTGAAACCTGTTGTCCAGGAGAATTTCTTCGTTGAAATATTATTGGAGTTAATACCGATTTCCACACCTCTGTTCTGTACAGAACCCAGGTTTACATACGGATTTTCCGAAACAGCGGCAATATAAGGAACCGGAGTCTGGATAAGCAAATCCTTCGACCGCTTATCATAATAATCGAGAACCAGAGACAATCTGCTGTCCAGGAAAGAAGCATCTATACCGACATTGAACTGCTGGGCCGATTCCCATTGCAGCTTAGGATTACCCATATTCACCGATGAGTTCCCCACCACCATACTATTACCCCAGATATAAGGGCTGGCACCGGCACGGGTCACATAGGCAAAATCTCCGATATTCTGGTTACCGGTCAATCCATATCCCACACGCAGTTTCAGGTTGGTAAGAAAATCGACATCACGTAAAAATGCTTCTTCCGACATTCTCCAGGCACCGGATATTGATGGGAAAATACCATAGCGTTTATCGGGCCCGAACTTTGAAGAGCCGTCACGTCTAACTGTTCCGGTAAATAAATAGCGGTCGTTAAAACTATAATTCAAGCGAACAAAGGTAGAGGCCAGGGCAGAAGTCACCGAAGTTCCTGTTGCTGTAAAGTTCGTCTGGTTCGATAACTGATCCAAAGAATTATCGATAGTTCCGGTACCGGTCGTACTTGTCCTTTTCTCTACATGCTGCTGTGCGGAAGCTCCGATCAAAGCACTCAACGAATGCCGTCCCCATTTTTTACTATACTGCAAGGTTGCCTCCGTCACCCAGTTGATTGTCTCCCTGGATGTATTGGTGGTACTACCTTCCGTCCGAGTATATCGTCCGTACTGATACACCGGCAGATATTGATAACCGTTGATAAATCCCAGGTCTGTACCCGCATTGACGGTAAAAGTCAGCTCTTTCAGAATATTATAGTCAATCTTAATACTTCCCATCATTCTCGACGAACTTTCTTTATTTACATTCATCAATTGATTGATCAGCGGATTACTGTTTTCTCCAAAGTAAGGATCTGCAGCCGACGACACCGCGAAGAAATCTCCGGTCTCATCATAAGCCGGCAAATAACTATGGCTACTGATCAAACGCTGGTAAGCTCCACTACCCCAAGCGTCATTACTCAACTTATTCTGGCGCTGATGTGCTCCGCTGATACTCGATGCAATCTTCACTTTTTCACCGATAGAAATGTCATTGTTTGCACGCAGGAAAAATTCATTCAGGTCGCTGTTCTTCATGGTTCCCAGTCTTCGTGAGAACGAACCGGATACCGCATATTTATTATTCTCGCTTCCTCCCTGTACACTGAGGTTATAATTCTGCCTTACCCCCGTCCGGGTCCCCTCTTTCTGCCAGTCCGTATCTATCTGCCAAACCGGATCATTTACATTTTCATACACCGCCGGATTTCTGTTGGTATTCTTAAAAGCCTCGACAAACAACAAACGCTGCTGGTCGGTGGTCAATACTTCATACCGTTTAGCAATATTTTCAAATCCCAGATCCATACTGAAAGAAACGACAGGTTTCCCGCTTTGTCCGCGTTTCGTCGTAATAATAACAACACCATTAGAAGCACGCGAACCGTAAATAGCAGAAGCGGAAGCATCTTTCAATACATCGATGGAAACGACATCTTTTGTATTCAATGTAGAAAGATCGTCATTAAAAAGCGGAACACCATCCACAATAAGCAGAGGATTATTGCTACCGGTCACAGACCCCGTACCGCGTACCGAGAACTGGAAACGTCCGGTCAGGTCACCACCTGTTTCCTGTATCATGACCCCACTCAATTTCCCTTGCAACGAACCGGCCACCGAAGGAACCGAACGGCTCTGTATCTCACTCGCATTGATACTCGATACGGCTCCCGTCAAGTCTTTCCTTCTCTGTGTACCATAACCGACTACTACCACCTCTTCCAGATTCTGGGTATCTTCTCTCAGTTGTACATTGATCACTTTCTGATTATTCACCCTTATTTCCCGGGAGATATATCCGATATAAGAGACTTGCAGGATGGAATTAGGCTGTACGTCTAACGAATAACGTCCGTCCATATCGGAGATACAACCGTTTGTCGTCCCTTTTTCAATGACGTTCACCCCGATCACAGGATCTCCGTGTTCGTCCGTGATCACTCCTGTCACAGTCAACGACTTTCCTGTTTCTTTGGCATTTACCGAAATAACGATGTGATTGTTTTTTACTACGAACGAACATCCCGTACCTTTTAGCAGGATATTCATCGTTTCTTCCAGGCTTTTCCCCTGAATAGATGTACTGATCTTTTGATGAAGGTTTATTACCGACTCGTCATAATCGATCGACATATCTGTTTGTTTCTCTATCTCTGCAAAAGCACTCTTTATAGTCAGATTATTTCCGGACAGTGTGATTGTTTGTGCCCCCAGCAAAGTATATTGCGAAAAAAGGAGAAGAAAAAGTATTATAACTACCTTGAATGAAGTTATACTCTTCATCCTTTGTATTTTCTGGTTTATTTCCATATCTTTGTGAATTAGATTTTTAAAGTTGAATATTATATTATTTCACCTGTTCCAGGTGATTTAGGTATTAGTGTTCTACGATTTCAAATCCGGGAAGTTCTGATTGGCGTCGTCTTCCCGGGTTCTTTTTTTCATATAGTTTCCTCCCGTTTTTTTAGTTAATGTATATTATGTTATCCTTCACCCTGTAATGCAATCCGTTCACCATCTCTTTCAGGATATCCAACACCTGAATCAACCCCTCATCCGGTCTGAACTTCATCGTGAAACTACGCCCTGCAAATTTATTCGTCTCATAATTGATCGTGACATCAAAACGACGCTCGATCGTCTTCACGATATGATCGAAAGAGGATCCCTGGAAAGTCAGATAACCATGTTTCCACTGTAAGACCCTGGCGGCATCGACTTCCTCCTTGGAGACAAGACCAGACTGGCTGTTATATATGATCTGCTCATTCGGGCATAAAATAATCGGTTTGCCGGGAGCCAGATCGGTCGTTACACGCACTTTCCCTTCCTCCAGCGTTGCGATAGTCAGCTTAGAATCCGAATAGGCCTCCACATTAAAAAGAGTACCCAAAGCCTCCACTTCCATGTGGCCGGTTTTTACAATAAACGGCTTATCCGGGTCTTTTGCCACCTTAAAGCTGGCTTCCCCATTCAGGTAGATCGAACGTTTATTCCCTTCGAATCGGGCAGAGTAGAGCAATAACGAACCTGAATTCAGCCAGACTTCCGATCCGTCCGACAGGAAGATTTGTTTCCTTTCCCCATTCGGCACAAAACATTCCGTCCATTCGGGTTCGATCATTCGGGGTTCACTCTGCATAACGAAATAAGCAGCTGCGGCTCCCAGCAGAGGCAACAGCAGGATCGCAGCGACACGAACGAATTGTCGAAACAATGTTCTTTTCACTACCGGTTTCGAAGCAGTATGAATACGCCGGTGGAGCCTGGTCAGCTCCTGTTTGGTCTGTTCGTTGGCTTCCCCAGGCACCTGCTCCCAGATATCCAACATAGCTTCCTCCTTTTCCTGTTGGCTGGTTCCGCCAACGAACCATTCCCGAAAAGACAGCTGTGTTGACTTTGGAAGATTATTCCCAAAGAATTTTGCTAGTAATGTATGTATGGTTTTATTCGCCATTTTATCCCGTGTTTATAATAAAGACGGGACAACGAAAGCACACACACAGGCTAAAAAGATATTTTTTTCAGAAAAGTAATAAAACGGCTCCGCGCAAAGCTTCCCGAAGATCAGCCAGAGCTTGTGTTATATGGTTTTCAACCGTGCGTTTATTTATTTCCAACCGCTGGGAAATTTCATCGTTGGATAGCCCTTCTTTCCTGCTCATCTTAAAAATACGGCGTCGTTGCTCGGGCATCTGTTCTATGGCAATATCGATCAGGATAGCTAATTCTTTTGCATACAGGTCTTCTTCGATCAAATCCATATACTCATTGGAAGACAATTGTTGCTTCTTCTCATAAGAGGCCTTTACCAGGCTATGTTCATAATAATCGTAGATCATATTCCGGGCCATCCGGTACAGATAGGCTTTCAGAGAACTTACTTTCGAAATACTTTCCCGGTTCGTCCAGACCTTAAAGAAGATATCCTGCGCCATATCGCATGCCTCTTCCTCATCCTTGATAAACCCAAGTAGAAAGTTCTTCACTTTGGGATGATACAACAAAAACAAGGCATCAAATGACTTATGATCCCCCTGTCCTAGTTTTTTCATATATTCATATTCCCGATCTCCATCCATAGCACCGCAAATATAAACAATATTAGACCACAACAACTATTTTTCTTTTCACGGCAATATAATTATTCCGCGGATAACCCAATTATTAATATTCTTATGCCTATCTTTAGCAAGTAGTAACTATATCTATAAACCTAATGCCTTTCAAAAGATGGATCAATACATAAAAACAATAATCAGTGTAGGCGGCAGTGCCATCATGCTGGTCATGATCGTCTGCGTTATATGGTACGTTATAAAAGATACGTTGAAAGATATAAACAGTAAATCAAAAGATTGATATGAAAATTCATCACATTATATACTTTATCCTCTTCGGATGCCTTATCTCTTGTTCTTCCGGTTCCCAAAAATCCACAAAAGATATTCCATTCAATCATTTTTCGGAAGTATACTCAATCAAACACAAAAAGTTGAATATTACACCTGAGAAATTACCGTCCCAGGGAAATATGATATTATACGAAAAAGAAGGATTCCTCATTAAGGATAATTTTAAAGGGGGATCTCTTATCGATAAGATTTATTACAATGCAGACAGCGTTGTGTCTATCGCCCGGTTAGGAGAAGGGCCGGATGATTTTCTATTTTTACAAATTTCTGAAAAAGAGCCCGACGGCTCGATTCTGGCTATTGATAGCAGAACACGTAAAATACATAATTTCTCCCCCTCCGGTAAAAGACTGTCTTCCTTAAAGATCGACAATACTCCTTTTAATGTAATCCGCCTCGATACCTTTTTCATCACATCGCTTTTCAACTATAAATATGAAAACAAAGCGAACGAGCGATACACTTTGCTCGATCGGCAAGGTCAGGTAATACGTACGTTCGGAGATTTCCCCAACGACGGGATAGAATTATCCAACGCACTCAAAATGTTCGCCTACCAAGGTTCAATGGCTGGAAACCGACAAAACGGACGAATAGCTTTCGCGACACGCAACGGGGTCATTCTGGATATCTACGAAATAGGAAAAGACAGTATACGCCCCATTGCTTTAAGGCATGAAATTTATGCAAAATATAAAGACATAAATATCCCCGGAGGATTCGGAACCTCACATGAAAAGGACGACATTTTCGGTAGCCTGGATATGAAGACTACGAATAATTTCATCTACATTCTATATTCAGGAAAATATTGGAATAAGAAAACAGAGGGAGGCCTTGAAGATGTTTTACGTACCCGGCATATTCTCATCTACGACTGGGAAGGTAATCCTGTCTGTCAACTGGAAACAGATATCAACCTGATGAACATCTGTATCAGCGAAGATGACAAGTAATTGATCGGTTTCAGTTATGAAGATGATTTCGGATTATGTTCATTTGATCTTTCCGGGATCAATGCCTTAAAAAAGAAATAGATCTCTTTCGCTTTTTACTGAACACGGTGGAAAAAAGCAGCCAGAGCGAAACAGCCCAGGCAATCCCCAAAACGAGAATAAACAATGTCGGATCAGCTTCAATACAGTATAAGCTATATCCTCCGGCACAAAACATAATAGTGATAAGCAATGCTGCTACAATAGTGGCTAATAGTGTTTTCATATGCGCAAATATAAAAATATTCACGAAACGCGCTAGTTAAAACGATAAGAAAGTTGACCAATTTTATTTTGTATCATCTAGCTTTCCTCCACAATACTTGCAGAACTTAGCTTCTTCTTCATGCCCTGTCCGGAAACAATGGGGACATTGCAACAGACTACGTTTGCGATGCTCTTTCATCATCGTAGCCGAAACGATCCCCGTCGGGACTGCAATGATCGTATAACCTATCAGCATCACGCAAGCCGAGATAAAACGTCCGACAGGGGTAACAGGCGTTATATCTCCATAACCGACCGTTGTCATGGTAACTATCGCCCAATAAATACAATTGGGTATATTATTGAATTGGGTATCCGGTTGCGTACCCTCGACCATGAACATGATCGTTCCGATCGAAGTAACCAGGATAAGGACAAAAAAGAAAAACACAAAGATCTTCCGACTACTCAGCCGCAAAGACACCAGCAACAAATTCCCCTCTTCCAGGAAATTAAACAACTTGAACACACGAAACACCCGGATCAAACGGAAAGTTCTTATAATTAACAGGTAACGTGCCCCCCTAAAGAAAAAGCCAAGATACAAAGGCAATGTAGCCAGTAAATCCACAATTCCGAAAAAGCTGAATATATATTTCTTCGGTTTAGGGCTACAATAAATCCGCACCAGATATTCGAAAGTAAAGAAAGCAGTAAACACATATTCCAGTATCTGAAGGATCAGCTTGAAACGATCGGAAAAGGTCACGACACTCTCCAATATCACCACCAAAACGCTAGCAATGATAAACCCAATAAGAAAAACATCAAACAACTTCCCTTTAGGCGTATCTGATTCGAATATAATAATATATAGCTTCTCCTTCAAATTCTTGTTATGAAGAAAAGCGTTGATCTTGTTCTTTATCCTACCCGGAAATCCGGGGCTGGTACTTTCCTGTTCCATATATCTAAAATTCTTATTTGTAGTTTATTACACAAACCCTTATCTTTGTAACAATTCAATATTCATTTAGACAAAAATACCATGAAAAAATCAATTCTTTTTACCATTTGTTCATTTTTTGTGCTTACTGCTACGGCACAAAATATCATTAAAGTAAGTCCCGAAAATGGGGATATGACAAAGAAGCTCCAGGCAGCAGTCGAGCAGGCAAGAAGTTACAACGGGAAAGCAGTTGTTATCGAATTGCAGAATGCCAACTACAACATCCACAGGGAAAGTTCGTCACAGATACTTTATCACATTTCAAACACAACCTCTGAAAAAGAGAATCCGGATCAGACCAAACATATCGGATTATGGCTGCAAGGATTAAAAAACATCACGATCGACGGAAAAGGAGCCCATCTCATCACACATGGCGAAATGACCAGCTTCGTGATCGACCAATGCGAAAACATCACATTCCGCAACCTCACTGTCACCGCGGCCGATCCAACCGTACCGGAATTGACCGTTACCGAAGTTGGCGAACGCCATATGACCGTACGTATCCACCCGCAATCGCGCTATCGGATTAATGACGGTAAATTCTCATTTATAGGCGACAGCTGGGCGTTATCCGACGGTATCGCACAGAGCTACGACCCAGAAAAAGATATAACCTGGCGCAGCTGGTCACCCCTCACCGGCCTTCGTAAAGCAATCGAGCTCGAGCCCAATTTACTCCGTTTCGTATACGATGCCACTCCACAAGCCCAACCGGGATTAACCTACCAAATGCGCGACGGCATACGCGACGAAGCTTGCGGGCTGATCCAATATAGCAAAAATGTCACATTAGAAAACTTGCACCTGGCTTTCCTGGGGAATTTCGGCATTGTCGGGCAAATGTCCGAAAACATTACTTACCGCAATATGACTTTCGAACCGGAAGCCGGAAGTGGACGTACCTGCGCCGGCTTTGCCGATTTCGTACAGATGTCCGGTTGTAAAGGAAAAATCACCGTCGAAAACTCCCGCTTCTCCGGGGCACACGACGATCCTATCAACATACACGGAACCCATCTGGCTGTAACAGAATTTCTTTCTTCCAACCAGGTTGTTATCAGATATATGCATCATCAAACTTTTGGTTTTCAATCGTTCCTTCCGGGCAATACGATTGAGTTCATCCAGCCACACTCTCTGATGCCTCTCGCATCCGCCAAGGTAAAAAAAGCCGAAATGAAAAACGAACGGGAAATTATTGTTACCATCGACAAGCCAATAACCTCCGAGCTCAGAGAAACAGAAGGTCTTGTCATCGAAAATGTAACTTATACTCCTGAAGTCGTTATCCGTGGTAACTATTTCTCCCGTATTCCCACACGTGGTATCCTGGTATCTACGCGCCGCAAAGTGATTATAGAAAATAACACTTTCTTCCGGATGCAAATGAGCGGTATCCTGATCGCCGACGACGCTCGTAGCTGGTTTGAATCGGGCATGGCACGCGACGTCACCATCTGCAATAATAATTTCATCGAATGTGGTGCTCCGGTAATCTTCATTGCTCCCGAAAACGACCGGAATGGAGGCTACGTACATCGTAACATCACCATCTCGAACAACCGTTTCCAACTGACAGGAGCCGATGCCGTTTCGGCCAAATCGGTCGACGGCCTGAAAATCACAGACAATCTGTTCCTAACACCCAAAACTTCCACCATAGAGGAGTTGATAAAGACTCAAGAATGTAAAAATGTTACGATAGAAGGAAATATCATTCAATAATTCGATGTAAACAACTATTTTCTCCCAAAAAGGAAGATTTATAGCCTTAAGTCTACGAATGATTCGTAATTATCTCTATATTTACGACATCAAAGACTATAAATCAATATTTGTATGAAAAATACACTAAGTTATCTGTTGCTGATCACACTATTCTATGGTTGCGCCCAAAACCCTGATACGGAAAAATATCAGAAAAGCCGGGATAACATTGTTAATGTTCGGGATAAAGTCAGGGAGATTGAGATCGAAGATGTTCTGATAGGTCGAACCTCCCTGCCCTATATTACAGACAAATACCTGATCATAACCGATTATGAATCGCCAGACCAGCAAATACACCTATTTGACAAAAATGATTTCCACTACCTTACCAGTACCGCTTATAAAGGCCAGGGTCCCGGTGAAATAACGATTGTAGGTCATGTAGAATATGACAAGGCTCATAACAGAATTTACGTGACAGACCATGGTAAACAAAAGATATTCAGTTATAATCCGGATAGTATTCTAGCCAATCCTGATTATATGCCGGATGTTAAAATGGAAATGAAAGCAAGTTTGTTTCCCGATACATATCAATATATCAGTGATACTCTATGCATAGGCCGGGTAATAAAACCTATAGGTACAAACAATTTTAAACCTTATATAGCCAAATGGAACATGGCCACAGGAGAAATAAAACTAATGAAATATGAACATCCCGATATAAAAAAAGTTCGATTTACCTCTACCGTATCTACAGAGCATAATATGTATTTGCAATGTTATAGCCTGCATGACCTGATGACAATCTGTAATCTCGACGGAGATCTGATATGCAACATTTACGGTCCCGATTGGACAGCCGACAGTTCAGATATCAGCCATTACTGGAATGTAACCTTTTGCGGTGACAAGATCATTGCCTCCTATTCCGGGGGAGACCATCGCACAGAAGCCTACTACCCAACCAAATTTCTTGTATTCAACCTAAACGGAGATTATCTAAAAACATTGGAAACAGGTTACAGAATAGTCCGCTTCTGTTATGACGAAGAAAACAACCGAATCATTATGTGCATGGATGACGATATACAATTCGGTTATCTGGACTTGAACGAAGTCATCTGACAACTGATTTTACACAATCGCTAATAATCAACGTTTCTGAAAAATAAAAGATAGACATCTTATTATCAAGCAGTAAAGCCCGTACATTCACCCAAAAACCACATATAAAAACAACGTTTTTCGTTAAATTAAACAATAAATTTACACGGAAGCCATGTTTTTCATAATTAAATTCTTTATATTTGTTTATTTTAAAAAATAAAGCTGTATTTGAATGTGATAATTCTCAGAAACTAGTATAAGTGTTAACCAAAAAAATTAAATGATTATGCAACGAAAGAAAGCGATTTATTCTTTCAAATGCTGCAAGGTAGGGATACTTTCAGTATTAATGTCACTTTGTATGACAACTGTCTTTGCTCAATCGGGCACTGTTAAAGGAAAAGTTTTAGATGAACTAGGTGAACCGATCATCGGAACAAATGTAGTAGAAAAAGGTTCGACCAATGGTACTGTCACAGATGTAGACGGTAACTACACGCTCACATTGAATGACCTGTCGAAAGCCGTTCTTCAGTTTTCATTCATCGGTTATAACACAACGGAAGAAGCCGTAAAAGGGCGGAAGACAATTGATATCAGGCTGGCTCCGTCTGTTGTTAATCTGGGTGAAGTCGTAGCCATCGGTTACGGAACACAGACACGTAAAGAAATTACAGGTTCCGTTGCCAATGTTTCAGAAGAGAACTTCAACAAAGGCGTAACCAGGGACGCCTCCGACCTGTTGCAAGGCAAAGTGGCCGGCCTGACAATCACATCCGGCTCCGGTGACGTAACCAAAAGTTCAACCATCCGTCTGCGCGGAACATCTACCCTGCAAAACGACCAGGGACCGCTGGTCGTTATCGATGGTATCCCCGGAGGTGATATGACAACCGTAGCACCATCCGATATCGAATCGATATCGGTGCTGAAGGATGCATCTTCAGCCGCCATCTACGGTTCGCGCGCAGCCGGCGGTGTTATCCTTATCACCACGAAAAGAGGTTCAGGCTCGAAAACACAGATTTCTTACGACGGATACGTGGCCATGGACCATCTGGCTAACAAACCCGACCTGATGAATGCCGACGAATGGAGAGCATACGCCAAAGAATCAGGACAGGACGCCAGCGTATACGACCAATACGGGGCCGATACCGACTGGTTCGATGCCATGACCCGGACAGGTATTTCGCAGAACCATGCCATTTCCCTTTCCGGAGGAGGTTCTAAAAGTAATTACCGTGCTTCGTTCACCTATCTTGACCGCAACGGTATCATGCGCGACAACGACATGAACCGTTACAGCTTCCGCTTCCAGTTCCAGCAACGGGCCATCAACGACCGCCTGCGTATCGGTTTGCTCGGATCAGCCACCTTAACGGATGCACGTATCCCTTACGGAGACAATTTCGTGTTAGCTTATAGCATGCTTCCCGTTTATCCGGTTTACAATACCGATGGTTCTTATTTCACCAAAGTAAATACGGAGTACGACCAGGGAAACCCTGTGCAAAACCAGGACCTGAACAGAAAAGATATGAATAATATCTATTTCTATGGCGCAGGAGATATACAATTCACAATTATCGACGGCCTGAACGTGAAAGCTAATTTATACAAAAGCCGTTATTCCAGCGAGTTCAGCCGATATGACAACTCTGAAACCAAGCAGGGACAAAGCAATAACGGATATGCACAAAAACGGAACCGCACCTGGAACCGTAACCTGATGGAATGGACAGCCGACTACGAAAAAACATTCGGAGCCGCTGAAGAAAACAAAATACAAGGTATGATAGGTTACTCCTGGGAAGATAACAATTACTCCTCATTCACTTCACAAAACCGTAACTTCCTGACCAACGATCTGGGAGCAAATAACCTTCAATCAGGTACCGGCCTGAAAACCGGCGATGTGTCGTCAGACAAAAACTCCTACAAACTGATCTCTATGTTCGCACGCGCCCATTACAGCTATGCCGAACGCTATATGATTACGGCAACGGTACGCCGCGACGGTTCTTCCAAATTCGGGGCCAACCATAAATGGGGTACATTCCCTTCCGCATCTGCTGCCTGGGGGATCTCGCAGGAATCGTTTATGAAGGATGTCAAGTGGGTAAACGATCTGAAATTCCGTATCGGCTACGGTGTAACCGGTAACCAGGATGGCCTACAACCTTATAAGAGCCTTGAATTATACGGATCGGAAGGCATCTATTATAATGACGGCAGCTGGCAGACGGCCTATAAGATCAACCAGAATGCCAACCCCGACCTGAAATGGGAGTCTACCGCGATGCTGAATGTGGGACTCGACTTCACCTTGTTCAACAGCCGCCTGAACGGTACCATCGAATGGTATAACAAGAAAACATCCGATATGCTGTACAATTACGAAGTCCCGACTCCCCCGTTCGTGTACAATAAAATGCAGGCCAACGTAGGCGATATGACCAACAAGGGTATCGAAATCATGCTGAACATGGATATCCTCCGTAAGAAAGACTTCTCCTGGAACATGTCATTAAACCTGGCCCACAACAAGAATGAGATCACCAAACTGTCGAGCGACGTTTATACGACCAGCCGTCTTTACACAGGCGATCCCTGGCTGCGCGGCGGTTCAGGCGTTACCTCACACGTCATTGAAGAAGGTCGTCCGGTAGGACAATTTTATATGCTGATCTGCGAAGGAATCGACGAAAACGGCAAATACATCATCAAAGACAAGAATAAAGACGGACAGATAACAGACGATGACCGTGATTATTGCGGCGACGCACAACCGGATCTTACATTCGGATGGAACAACTCATTCAGCTGGAAAAGTTGGGACCTGAGTTTCTTCTTCCGTGGTTCCATTGGCCAGAAAGTATTCAACAATCCGCGCGCCGCCTATGGCAACAATACATTCCTGATCGGAACCAATGCATTGAACGACCCGCTGGTTCACCAGTTGACAGAGTCTTCCCGTATCTGTTCCTACTACATCGAGAATGCTTCCTTCATGCGCCTGGACAACATGTCTCTGGGTTATACCTTCAACACGAAAAAGATCAACTGGCTGGATAAAGCCCGTGTTTACGTGGCCGGACAAAACCTATTCGTAATTACCGGCTACAAGGGTGTCGACCCGGAAGTAGAGATCTTCCGCGGAGAAATCACAGATGCGGATGCCGGCCTGTCTCCGGGTATCGAACACCGCCAGTTCTTCCCTAAATCAAGGACTTTCACTTTAGGCGTTAACTTAACATTCTAACTTACTAATTAAGCACATTCTTATGAAAAAGAAATCATTGATAATATCACTCGCCGGAGCAACCCTTCTCTTTTGTTCTATGCCCTCGTGTATGGATCTGGGCGAGACTGTTTACGACAAAGTACAAGCCGACCAGTTCGGCAAGAACGAAGCGGAGATAGCATCCATAGTCGGACCGGTTTACAGAAGCTTAAACCAGTATGTCCCCTACAATTTCATGGCTTTGTCCGAATGCAGCGGCGATATGGCCATTGTCCCGACACGCAAAGGAGGCGACTGGTACGATGGCGGCCAATACCGCGAATTGCATATGCACTCCTGGACAGCCAACACCAACCAGATAAAGAATTGCTGGAGTATGGCTACCAAATCCATCTCTACCTGCAACCTGGTTTACAGTATCGTTGAAAGTAACACCTTCATCAGCGACGAGCTGAAACAAAGAACATTGGCTGAGATCAGGGGCGTACGTGCCGTCTGGTTCTACATTATGATGGATAACTGGGGAAACATTCCTCTTACCACCGATTTCAAAGACACCAGCCTTCCCAGCGTGACACCGCGCAAAGAGGTATATAATTTTATCCTGAAAGAACTTACTGAGATCAAGGATGTCTTACGGGAGGACGTCAGTACGGCTTCTTACGGAAAATTCACAAAAGGTGCCGCCTACACATTACTGGCTAAAATGTATCTGAATGCCGAAGCATGGGGCGTCGATGTCCCACGTTGGCAGGAAGCTGCGGATGCTTGCGATGAAGTGATGAAGCTCGGCTATACCCTCGAATCGGACTGGAAAGCCAATTTCGTAAGCAACAACGAGTCGTCTATGGAAACGATTTTCCCTATTTGCTTCAGTGCAAACGACCAGGATATAAACAACACGGACTACCGTAACCGACTGTTTGCCTGGACCCTGCACTACAAGGACAATCTGGTTCTCGGACTGAAGGTGACAGGTGACAACGGCGTCTGCGGACAGCCGGATTATGTAAAACTGTTCGACGATGCCGACATACGTAAAAAAGGCTCTTTCCTGTTGGGTGAAATGATCGACCCGGCTACCGGAAAAGTAATCATTACAGCTCACGACCGTCCATTGATCCACACGGAAGACGTTACGATCATCCCGGGAACGGAACGTGACGGTACAGCCTGGGGGGATGTGAACCAGGAAGATGGCGGCCGTGCTATCAAATGGCCTTTCGACAAATCGACCGTAGACGGCATAGAGAACGACTTCGCCTTGTTCCGCCTGGCCGATATCTATCTGATGAAAGCCGAATGCCTGGTACGTATGGGTATAGACAACGGAGAAGCGACCCGCCTGGTCAATGAGATCCGCCAAAGAGGGTTCGAGAATTCGGAGCACAATTATGCATCTGTCACACTCGATGAAATTGCCCTGGAACGTAAGCTCGAACTTGCCTGGGAATGCTACTCCCGTCAGGACTGCATCCGCTTCGGCACTTTCCAGAATGCCCGTTTCCTGAAACCGGATACAAAAGGTGAAGATTACAGAAACCTGTTTCCCATCCCGCAGGATGCCTGGCAAACCAATCAAAACCTGAAACAGAATCCGGGGTATCCGGCATTCTAACAAAACACAGACAACGCGGAACACGTGAAAACCCATGTGTTCCGCTATAACGAAGTTATCTGACACACGATTTTTCGAGGTAATTTTGCCGTTATCGGCAAGAAATCGATATATTTGCATCTAAAATATACACATTTCTTGCCGATAACGGCAAATTATATTTATGAAATAGATTAGTTATAACGAATAAAACTATTTTCTACGATTATAGATTCTCAATACTACCCCACCGACAACAAATAACCCTACTATCCCCCACCAACTGCCTCTTCTGTTGAGAGTAGGAAGAGCCGTTGCCTGCTCCCTGGCATGAAGCAGACGGGAATAGTCACTAGTCAAGCGCCTCTGTACGCTACAAGTATCTTTTTGTGTCAGAGCATAACGGTTTCCGACCACAGCCGTCCGGACACTGGAAATATGCTGCTGGCCGTTACTGTCAGGAACGGACAAGGTTATTTCTTCCCAGGAGATATGTGTTTCACCATCCAACTTCCACAGCCGTCCCATCTGTATGCTGTCGATCCGTTCGACCGACAAAGAGTCTCTTTCCATCAACCTCCGCTCCGACTCCGTTTTCTTCCGTACCCCACAACTGTGTAAAGCCAGACAAACGCTCAATAAACCAACCGGAAACCCGATATTATTCCTGTTTCTCATCTTTTCCGTACTTATATTTATAACTATAATCCACCCCGAACAACGCCCCGGAAAAAGTAGAAATCTCCCCGAAACCCACCAGTACCGAATTATGGATCTCCCCGGTCGGGCTACACCAGAACCCCATGAACAATAAAACAACTCCTGCCAACGACAACAATACGGCAATAAACAACTGACAGTTGACCATCGCCCCAAACTTTCTACAACCTGCCATACTCTTCCTCCGCATTAAAACAAGGGCACTCCTTCAGCCACTCGTCCGGTGTGATCTTTCCATCGCCGTTCCTGTCGGGTGACAAATCACGGTGTCCGCAAATCCTGCAGCCCGGATATCTGACAAGCAACAATAACAACAAAATCCGTATCGACTCTTTCTGTTCTTTTGTACGCGTATCCTTCGGCCGTCCTCCGGCATCCAATCCCCCTTCATAGCAAATCCCCAGACTAAAACGGTTAAAACCCTTCACATGTGCCGGAATCTGCTCCGGTGGACGCATCGAAACGATCTCTCCCGAACGACGGATATAATAATTATAACCGGCAGAAAGGAATCCGCGTGCCTTGTGGTCACGCTCCAATTGTTCAGGCGTATACTCCATATCTTCCCGGGTAGCCGAACAATGCAAAACAATCAGATTAATTTTTCTCATGATACCTGTTTTTTTTTAGTTTATACTTTATGTAAAGCCAAAAGTATCAAGAGTAATAAAAACAAATAGGAGATCAATCGGGATAGCTAGGAATAAGGAGGAGAACAAAGAGCCGAAGCCTATATTTTGTCAATCATATTTGACAAAATCGTTCCTTACAGGGAACGATTTAACAACAAAAGTGTTCCGTGCGTGGAACACTTTTGGTATATTTGCCATATTATTAAATAAAACAGGTTATGGAAAATATACTTTATCAGATCTATTTACGTCTACTGGATGCAACAGATAGTCGTTTTTTTCGATATCTCTATAATGAAATAAATTGGGAAAACCGTTTGATCGGTATAACCGGTAGTCGTGGCACTGGTAAAACGACCATGTTATTGCAACATATTAAAACCACATTCAAAGATAGGTCCAAAGCTCTCTATGTGAGCTTAGACAACATTTGGTTCACAAAAAACAGTTTAATAGAATTAGTAAATCAATTTTATACATTTGGTGGAACTCATTTATTTGTAGACGAGGTACATCGCTATCCAAACTGGTCTATCGAAATAAAAAACATATATGACAGTTACCCGGATTTACACATAGTCTTTACCGGATCATCCATATTAGAAATATATAAATCCAACGCGGATTTATCAAGACGTGCAATAAGTTATCACTTATATGGGCTTTCATTCAGGGAATATTTAGCTATGGAAACGAACACAGATTATCCCAGATTGACGCTGGAAGATATAATATGTAATCACATGAACATTGCTGCAGAGATCACTAATAAAATAAAAGTTCTTCCGGAATTCAAAAAATACCTTGAATACGGTTACTACCCTTTTTACAAAGAAGGAATAGAATCATATTCTTTACGTCTGCAAAATATAGTAAACATCATACTCGACAATGACCTGCCTTCGGTAGAAAAAATAGAATACAACACTATTCTGAAAATCAAGAAGATGCTAATGATAATATCCTCATTGGTTCCTTTTTCCCCAAACTTAACTTCTTTAAGTACCGAAATTGAAACCAACAGGGCATCTGCTATTAAATATCTCGGTTATTTGCAAAAAGCAGGCCTCATTAAATTATTGGCTCCAGCCGGTAAAGGTATGAACCTGATGAATAAGCCGGAGAAAATATATCTGGATAACACAAATCTGATTCATTCATTGGCAGCTTCCAGTATAAATGAAGGAAATCTTAGGGAAACATTTTTTGCTAACCAATGTTCAGCTAATCACAAGCTAACGGCTAGTAAACAAGGTGACTTTATGATTGACGAGAAATATATCTTTGAAGTTGGCGGGAAAGGAAAAAACTATAAGCAAATTCAAAATCTGAAAAATAGCTTTATTGCTATGGACAACATTGAAACGGGGTTCGGTCATAAAATCCCATTATGGATGTTTGGATTCACTTATTAGAGGTTTACGAAAATGCAGGAAAGAAAAGAGAACAAAGGTCAAACCCGAGCTGGCCAATCGCGGGGACTTCGTTACTTATTTACCGGATTTTCCAGGTTTCCGGTTCACCCAAATGATCGATCAGTATCGATACCTGGCGGGGTGTATACATACGCTGTCCTTTCTTATATCCTGCCTTCAGCAGGTCGGCCAGCAACTCTTCATCCCGCCTGATCCATTGCGACAACTGCGAAGAAGCCGATTTGGGTAAAATATTCGGGAAATATAACAGAGCCAGTTCCATATGGCCCCACGATCTGTTCTTATCCATGATTTTCCGGTTTTTGTTTCTTTTCTTTGAGCAATAAATATTCCTGATACGTGATACCGCCGGACGTCTTTTCTTCCGGTTTATCCTCCTTCATCCGTGCCGCCAGGAAACGCTTTGTTTCCGTGCGACGTTCTTCCATAAACTGCACCAGTGCACTGGTAATAAACAGCGCATCCACCATCCCATAAAAACGACCGTAACGTCCGCACTTCAAACGATGGAAAAAGAGTAACAGTTCCGTCACCTTCAGATACGGATATTCAGCCATCATCAACCGCGATAACTCTCTCTGCCGGGCTACCGGCATCTTCTCCTTTACACCGGCAAACAGATTGATGTTCTCCAGCTGGATACAGTTCCATACAATAGCCGTCTGCTCCCCGTACCCCAGGCAGACCGTTTCGAGCGAAGGAGCCGTCCCGAAATAGGCCCGCTCGGCATAACGCGCAGTGGCCACCTGCATATCAGGGTTAAACGTATTCAGGAATTTCTCCGCATTCCCGTAACGCGTACGCATATCAGCAACCTCCTGTTGCTTCTTTTGCCATACGGATAAGTTCTTCCCGTCGGGCAGACTCTCCGTTATCTTTTGAAAATTGAGCTTCATTTGATCTTCCATGTTGTGTTGTTGTTTTCATTTTATTTTCATTTCCATTTGCAGGGGTTATTGCAGCAGAAACCTGGGTTTCTGTAACAATTACCGGAGTTTCGGTTGCATTATCGGCTGTTTTTGCCGCAGCAACACCTCCATACACCGAGTCGTCGGGAATTTCCAGATCCGGATCTATTCCGGCCATATTTCTTTTGCTGATCTCCCGGAAACGGCGTTGGATACCGGCCGACGATAATACCTGCCTGCATTCCAACAGTTCGCAGTCGAACAAACGGATCGCCACACAGTAGAGTACAATCTCTTTCACCACTGCCTCTTCCAAGCCAAGCGTAAAAGCGATATCGAAACAAAAATCATTGCTGTAAGGAATGTAATACCCCCTCTCCCCGTATATTTCACAGAGAATGGTCAGATACGTACAGACGCCCTTACATCCGTACCGATGGGACAGTCGTTGTATTTTCCGGTCGGATAACATATCCGTATCCAGCGGGAAATACCCCAGTCCCTTTTTTAATGGACGCGCCATAACTATACATTTTAAATTGTTAGATACCTGAAGCACCAACGGTTAACAAATCCGGTGCGAAAGAAAGGAAGTGATTTACAGGAAAAGTCTTTGGCGTGTACAAAAACAGTAAAAGTTGAACTCCAAACTCCCGTTTAAAATTCAACCCTTAGACTCTTTATACGGTAAACATAGACAAATATATTTTTATATCCTATTTATCCGGTAAAAATCAGGATAATATGCTTTTAGATTAAAAAAAAGCATATCTTTGTATCGTAACAATTTAAATATGAACAACTATGAAAAATGATTCTGCTTTGGTCCGTTTCGATTGGGCCGTAAAGCGCCTTTTACGTAATAAATCAAACTTTGTTGTGTTGGAAGGCTTTTTGTCCACTTTACTTGGGCAAGAAATACGTATTGTCAAAATGCTGGAAAGCGAAAGCAACAAGGATAGTGTCGATGATAAGTTCAACCGGGTAGATATGCTGGCAGAAGACAGCAAAGGGGAACTCATCATCATTGAGGTACAGAACAACCGTGAACTGGATTATTTCCATCGTATGTTATACGGAGCATCCAAAGCCATTACCGATTATATCAATG
>OGZX01001151.1_pt1 | contig 28295 bp, 18 predicted proteins | sample 1576881 | NCBI WGS metagenome assembly OGZX01 (sample SAMEA3541542, study PRJEB24748) | human gut metagenome | biome: human gut; feature: human-associated habitat; material: faeces | place: China | collected 2012 | reverse complement strand
CGCTGTGCCTGGCTCAGTTCGCCGTGCAGCGAGTCGGCGTTGTAGCCGTCCTGTATCAGTTTGTCGGCAATCTCCTGCGTTTCCTTGCGGGTGCGGCAGAAGACGATGCCGTAGATGTTCGGGTAGAAGTCGGCGATACGTTTCAGGGCGAGGTACTTGTCGCGTGCCTGTACCATATAATAGATATCGCGGATGTTCTTGTTTCCTTCGTTCTTGTTGCCGATCACGATCTCCTTCGGGTTCTTCATGTACTTCTTCGTGATGTTGGCGATCTCTTTCGGCATGGTGGCCGAGAAGAGCAGCATGTTACGGTTTTCCGGAACCTCGGCGAGGATGGCGTTGATGCTGTCGGTGAAACCCATGTTGAGCATTTCGTCGGCTTCGTCCATGATGACATTCTTCACCAGACGGAGGTCTACCGTCTTGCGGTTCATCAGGTCGAGCAGGCGTCCCGGGGTGGCCACGACTACGTGCACACCGCGTTTCAACGTCTTGATCTGGCTCTCGATGCTCGAACCGCCGTATACGGGCAGTACTTTCAGGTTGTCGATATACTTGGAATAGTCGTTCAGGTCGTCGGCAATCTGCAGACAGAGCTCACGGGTGGGACAAAGTACAAGTGCTTGGGGCTGATATGTCGCTACGTCGATCTTTTGCAGGATAGGAAGACCGAAAGCGGCTGTTTTACCTGTACCTGTCTGCGCTAATGCAATTACGTCGTTGTCGTCTCCCAGTAAGAATGGAATCACTTCCTCCTGTACCGGCATGGGCGATTCATAGCCCATTTCTTGAATTGCCTTCAATATTGGTGCGGCAACTCCTAATTCTTCAAATGTTTTCAAAATGTGATATATGTATATATAATAAATTCAGAGTGGGGACAAAGGTACGCAAATAATTCGGATACTTATCAGTTGAGTATGATATCTTTTAGTGTATCGCGCTCTTTTTCCGAAAGATGCAACCCTTGCGACAGATATTTGTCGGTCGAGCCATACTCTTTTTTTATCTTATGGAAGGCCAGGTCAAGCCATGTTTCGTTGGCGTTGAGCAAAACGGTGATCGTCTCCTGGGCATCCGTATTGAGGTCGCGTGCCATGCAGGCAAGGTGTCCGAGGTTTATATGGCTGTTGGAGGCCATATAGTCCTTCATTATCGTTTCTTCCGGTATGTCGAGGGCGGACAGGAGCATGGCGGTCAGGAAACCGGCACGGTCTTTTCCTAACGAACAGTTTACCAGGATCGGATAGTTGTCCTTGTCAAGGAATACTTTCAGGGCTTTGCCGAATTGCTCGCTGTCTTCGGTGACGTAGCGCAGGTAGGTGTCCTGCATGAAGAGGAGGCCGTCGCCTTTGCGCATCCTTCCTTCTTCCAAGCGGTGGCGGACGAGGTCTTTGTCTCTTATGGGAATGGGGATCGGGATGATGTTCGCTCCGGCGTATTTCTCGGGTGCGAGGGCTGCTTCGTCTTCTCCCCTGAGGTCGATGACGGTCTTAATCCCTAAGTTGTCCAGGCGGGTCGTGTCGTTGCGGCTCAGCGATTTGAGCTCGCCGGAACGGAACACTTTGCCCCACTGGGTCGTCCGGTTGCCGCGGTTGTTGAAATAGCCTCCTATGTCGCGCAGGTTCTGCACGCTGTCCATTTGGACGGAACGGGCGCCGACGGTGCGGAAGTATTTGTCGTTGAACGACAAGAGGAAGTATTTACGGGTGATATTGTCGTTGGTGATATAGGTCACTCTTCCGTCGTTGATGTTGGCATAACTGCACGGGTTGGACATATCAAAGGAGCCGGGGGTATCGGAAACGTACAGTTTCATTGTCCCGTCGGTGTGAGGGTCGGTTTCCCATTTGATTATATAGTTACCGATGTCGTCACGCAGACAGAGCGTGTGTATCTCAGGTGCGCTGCCGGAGCTGCATCCTGCCAATAAGGCCACACTGGTAAACAGGTAAAGGAATCGTTCTAATATCATATTACTACTACTCATGCCTTACAAAGATAATGAAAAACAGGTATCTTCCCACCCCGGGTTAATGATATTTAAGACTGCCGGAGGTAGGAGGCTGCAAATTCTTTAGAAATGTAATTGTCATAACTTTGGCAGACTTCCGTCGCCAGGTCTATCCCGCACCGGATGATATTGGCCCACGTCTCTTGCGGCAGGCCGGGGAGGTCGCGGTGGCGAACATTATATTTTAACAGACCGTAGATGATGCCTGCATTGAAGTTGTCGCCGGCTCCGATCGTGCTGACGGGACGGATGGAGGGCGAGTCGTAGTGCTGTCGGCAGTCGCCGCAGTAAAGGTTTACGCCGCCGGCCCCGTGGGTGGTGATGAAGCGGTCGCAGTAGAAACGGATATGGTCGGTATAGACCTTGTCTGTATCTGCCTGCCCGAAGATGTTGAGGAAGTCTTCGTCGGACCCGCGTACGATATCGGCATACTCGAAGTTCTCGAGCAGTGTCGGGGTGAGGCGTATCGCTTCGTCGGCATGCGCCTTGCGGAAATTCGGGTCGTAGTAGAGGATGGCCTTGCGTTCGCGTGCATAGTTGAGAAACTCTACCATTCGTCCTCTGAGGACGGGGTTCAGCGAGTAGTAGGAGCCGTAGACGAAGATGTCGTCTTCGTTGATCTCCGGCAGAGGCACGTCGAGGCGTTGCTTCGGGTAGTCTTTATAGAAGGTGTAACTGGCATTGTTGTCGTCATCCAGAAAGGCGAGCGAGACGGGGCTTTTCCCGTCCGGAAAGCGGTCTACCAGCTCGGTGGAGAGATTGTTTTCCTCCATGAAGTCGCGGATAAAGTCGCCCACACGGTCGTTCCCCAGTTCGCTGATGAAAGAGACGGGGACTTCGAGGCGTCCTAAGGAGATCAGGCCGTTGAAGGTCGAGCCGCCGGGTACGGCAGCATGGGGTTTGTTATTCTTGAAGATGATATCCAGGATGGTTTCTCCGATGCCGATTACCTTTCTCATGTTGTTATCTGTTTACGGTTTTGCACTGTTCGCGGCTTTTGGAGCCGAGGTAGCCTCCGTGATGCCGTTTGGCATAGTCGGCATAGCTGAAGTTGATCCGCTTCATCGTTCCCACTACCAGCAGGTCGCCGATGACGGTCATGACAGTGGTGGAGGTGGTGGGGGTGAGCCCCAGCGGACATACCTCTTTCGGGGCGCCGGTCGGCAGACAGATGGTCGCTTCGGCTGCTAACGGGCTGTCGGGGTTACTGGTGATAACGACGAACTGCATATCGGGGACGAGGCCGCGTGTCAGTTCCACCAGTTCGAGCAGTTCGCGCGTCTTGCCGGAGTTGGAGATGAGCAACATGATATCGTTCTTACGGACGAGGCCGAGGTCGCCATGCTGCGCTTCGCTGGGATGCAGGAAGTAGGCGGGCGTACCGGTCGAGCAGAATGTGGTGGCGATATTCATGGCGATCTGCCCTGCTTTTCCCATACCACTGGTGATCAGGTTACCGCCGAGTTCGTGCACATGCTTTACAATGAGCGTCACAGCCTCTTCATAGCCGTCGGTTATCGGAATGTTGCGTACTGCTTCAGCCTCTTGCTGCAGGATGGACGAGATTACTTCGTTTATCATAGCTTTTAAAATCGTTACAGTTATATGAATGCACAAAAGTATCTATTTTAATCAATCCGACACAAAGGGGAGGCGTATATTTTTAAATATTGAAATATGTTTATTGAGGTTTGACGAAGCCGATCGGGTTACGGGGCTTGTTGTTCTCTTTGTTTTTCTGTGCCAGTTGGGCTAAGGCCAGATAGATCTCGTCAAACTTTTCCTCGTTTTCTTCCGTAATATCTTCCAAAGCCTCGATTCGCTCTTTTAACTCTTTTAGCTGAAGAGTGGGAGTCGCATTGAGCAGGTATTGACGCATAGCAACGAAGGCACGCACGATCTGAATATTAACAGAAATGGCTTTCTCGCTATTTAAAAGGCCTGCCAGCATTGCCACTCCGTGCTCTGTGAATGCATAGGGTAATTTTCGTGTTCCACCCCAACTTGATATTCCATTTTGGAATATCAAGTTAAATTCATCTTTGGTCAACTGGAACATGAAATCTTCTGGGAATCGGCTGATATTCCTTTTTACTGCCTTGTTGAGGTTGAAGGTGGTTACTTCATACATTTCGGCTAAATCTTTGTCTAAAATAACTCGGAGGCCTCTGATCTCGTAAATCTTACTTTGTATAGTTTGTAATTCCATAGGAAAGGATTTTTAATTTGGCGGCTAAGGTAGTTAAAAGAAGTATGTAAACAAATATTTATTGTACTTTTGTGCGCTCTAAACGAATAGATCATGGAAAAAGATTACTTCTCACATATTTTACCGAACGGATTACGTATCGTGCATCTTCCGTCTGCTTCTCCGGTGTCGTATTGCGGCTTTGCCGTGAATGCCGGGACGAGGGATGAGGAAGCGCATGAATTCGGCTTGGCTCACTTTGTGGAGCACATGATATTTAAAGGGACGGAAAAGCGGAAGTCCTGGCATATCCTGAACCGGATGGAGAATGTGGGAGGGGAGCTGAACGCCTATACGACAAAGGAAGAAACATTCGTCTATTCTATCTTTATGGAAGAACATTTCTGCCGGGCTTTCGAGCTGCTGACCGACCTGGTGTTCCATTCCCAGTTTCCGGAACAGGAGATCGAGAAAGAGGTGGATGTCATCCTGGACGAGATCAACTCGTATGAGGACAGCCCTTCGGAACTGATCTTTGATGAGTTCGAGAACTTATTGTTCGACGGTCATGCCTTGGGGCATAACATCCTGGGCGACGAGCAGTCGCTACTGGGCTTCGACAGCGAATCAGGCAAGTCGTTTATGAAACGTTTCTATGCGCCCGAAAACATGGTGTTCTTCTCAATGGGACGCATCCCGTTCAAAAAGATCGTGCAGATGGCAGAAAGCGCCCTGTCTGATGTCGCCTTCCCGATGGCGGCGCGTAACCGGGTTGCACCCGGCGAGATTCTTCCTGTGGCGCGGCAGATACATAAAGATACGCATCAGGCGCATGTCTTGATTGGTGGACGGGCATACAGCATGCACGACGAGAAACGGTTGCCGCTCTTCCTGCTCAACAACCTGTTGGGCGGTCCGGGGATGAATAACCGGTTGAATGTCTCCCTCCGGGAAAAGCACGGGCTTGTCTATAATGTGGAATCCAATGTCACTTCCTATACCGATACTGGTCTTGCGAGCATCTACTTCGGCACTGACCCGAAGAATAAGGAGAAAGCCGTCCGCTTGGTCCATAAGGAGCTGGCAAAGCTGCGTGACGTGAAGCTGTCAGCCACCCAATTGGCTGCCGCTAAGAAGCAGGTGATCGGCCAGTTAGGTGTCTCGGGTGATAACCGCGAAGGCTTGTTCTTAGGCTTGGGAAAGAGCTACCTCCACTATAACCGTTACGACACCTTGCCGGAAGTCTTCGCCAAAGTAGAACGCCTGACAGCGGAGGAGATACTGGAAGTCGCCAACGAGGTCTTTGCCCCGGAACGGTTGTTCAGTTTGATTTATCAATAATTACCAGCATTCCGCCTTGTCCCTTAGTTCCGGTATCCTGTTCTTGTCGAATGTCGGGCTTTTAATGCCGCTACGTTTCTGTCCGATATAATCATGGAGCAGCAGGAAGGCCTGTTTGCTTAGTAGCGAGATGGCGATAAGGTTGCAAATCGTCATCAGGGCCATTGTTATATCTGCCAAGCTCCAGGCGAGGTCGAGGCTTGCCAATGCTCCGAACATGACCATCCCGCCGACCAGTAGGCGGTAGATGTATAAAATACTTTTTTTAGGAGTGATATACCGTATGTTCGCTTCCCCGTAATAGTAGTTTCCGATGATGCTGCTGAAAGCGAACAAGAAGATTGCCACGGCTACGAATATGCCTCCGGCTTTCCCTATTTCGAGTGTGAGGGCGTGTTGCGTCAGTTGTACCCCATTCACCGAACCGTCCAACGGTGCACCGCTGAAAAGGATGATGAAAGCCGTACATGTACAAATCAGCAGGGTATCGGTGAAAACGCCCAACGTCTGGATAAGCCCCTGTTTCACCGGATGCGTCACGGATGCTGTTGCCGCCACATTTGGGGCCGAACCCATACCGGCCTCATTGCTGAACAACCCGCGTTTGATCCCCTGCATCAGCGCTGCGCCGACCGTACCGCCCAATGCCTGTTCCCACCCGAATGCGCTACCTACGATCAGCCGGATGACGCCTGGTAGTTCGGTGATATTGAAGAGCACGATGCCTAAGGCCAATGCCACATATCCCAACGCCATAACCGGGACAATCACGCTGCTCACCTTGGCAATACGCTGGATTCCTCCGAAGATAATAGCCAGCGTCAACACCGTCAGGATTCCCCCGACGATAGCCGGGTCGAAATCGAACGAACCCTGCAAGGCGGCGCAAATCGTATTGCTCTGAACCGAGTTGAAAGCGAAACCGAAGGTGATGGAGATCAGGATGGCAAACAGGACTCCCATCCAGTTCAGCCCTAACCCGTAGCGCATATAATAGGCCGGTCCTCCGATAAAAGAGTCTTTCCCTTTCCGTTTATAAAGCTGTGCCAGCGTCGATTCGACAAAGGCGCTGGATGAACCCAGCAGGGCGATAATCCACATCCAGAACACCGCTCCCGGTCCGCCTACGGCAATGGCTGTGGCGACTCCGGCAAGATTGCCCGTCCCGACACGGCTGGCAAGCGACACGGCGAAAGCCTGGAAAGAGGAAATATGTTTCTCGCCCTCATGGGCTTTATTGGCGGAATCGCCGAGTACGCGTATCATCTCCCGGAACATGCGGAATTGGACGAAACGGGTTTTGAAGGTGAACCAGAGGGCGCATCCTAATAGCATAATGATCAGGATGTACGACCATAAGATATTGTTCGCTCCGCTGATCCAGTTGTTTAGTATTTCCATTGAGGCAGTTTATTGTCTTGATAATTACGCGAATATTAGCGTACAAACCTAAAGAAATTATTCGGAATAGACAAGAAGGGAATCCAAATTAAGGGTTAATAAGTATATGATAAATAAATAATTCCGTATCTTTGAATGTACATTAATAAGGTATTAAGTTATGAAAGCAATTGAACCGAGTCTGATCAAGGACAATTTTATAGAGATTATCGGAAAAGAGTGGATGCTGGTGAGCGCCGGCGATGAGGACAAGTTTAACATGATGACGGCAAGTTGGGGTGGTGTGGGCTTCCTATGGAACAAACCGGTGGTGTTCGTCTTTATCCGTCCGGAGCGTTATACCCGCGAGTTTGTCGATGCCAAAGGTGCTTTTACGCTCTCTTTCCTGGGTGAAGAACATAAGGCAACCCATAAGATATGCGGGTCGAAATCAGGCCGCGATATCGACAAGGTGGCTGCGACCGGCCTGACTCCGTATTTCACCGAGTCCGGCAATCCCTGTTTCAGGGAAGCACGCCTGACGCTCGAATGTAAAACTCTTTATGTGACGAAGATGGACAAAGACCATTTTGTCGATCCGGCTTTGTACGAGAAATGGTATAGCGCAATGGCCGGCAATCCGCACAATGTATATGTGGCAGAGATCGTGAATGCCTGGGAGAGATAATCTCCCGGGCATTTTTCTTTATCTGATGCCACTGAAAGCCAGCCAAGTCTGGTAAACTATTGAACCCTTTTGATAATTATAGTTGCCAGTTGTTTGATATAGATAACAAAGAAATTTATAGCCACAAAGGCGTTTTAGCTCGTTAAAAGCTTGATTTTTCTCCCTTAATAGTAAAAAAAGTACCTCCCGTCGATATTTTAACGTTTCTCGTACACTAATTAATGAAAATATTACTTTCTTTGCCTTCGTATTCAAGCCACGAAGATATAATCTGATAGTTTGATGCCAAAAAACACAATGTTTAACCGTAAAAGAGTTCATATTACTGAAAAGGGTAAACATGCGTCTATTGATTGAGATTTTCTTTATTTTTTATGTACAACCTTAAAATTAAATGGTATGCGGAAAATTGCTAAACCAGTTTGTCTGGTTCTGTTATCCACTGCTTTAGGTTCCGGAACCGCCGTTCGGGCGGAGGTAACACCTCTTCCGGAGGTAAACATTACCCAGCAGCAAAAACAGGTAAAAGGTACAGTAGCAGATTCGTTCGGACCAGTAGCCGGTGCGGCTGTCATGGTAAAGGGAACGACTAATGGTGTAAGTACCGACATGGATGGTAACTTTGTTTTAACCGACGTCAAAAACGGAGACATTATCCAAGTCTCTTTTATCGGCTATCTGACAGCTGAAGTCAAGTACACCGGGCAGAGCGATCTCAAAATCGATTTGCGGGAAGATACCCAGAAACTCGAAGAAGTGGTGGTCGTAGGGTACGGTACACAGAAAAAAGTCAATGTGACGGGATCTGTGGCGAATGTCGACAACAAATTGTTTGAGAACCGCCCTATCACCAACGTTTCATCTGGTTTGCAGGGATTGCTTCCCGGGGTTAGCGTAAAACAGAGCAGTGGACAGCCAGGTTCCGATACGGGTACGATCCGTGTACGTGGTACGGGTACGTTGAATTCTGCCGACCCGATGGTTATAGTTGATGGAGTTGAATCGACTATGAATGATATCGATGCCAACGATATCGAAACCATTTCAGTACTGAAAGACGCGGCTTCTTCGGCCATTTATGGCTCAAAAGCCGCGAATGGTGTTATATTGATTACTACCAAGCGGGGTAAATCAGGAAAAGCATCTATCAGTTACTCCGGTAACTTCGGTTTGACTAAAGCTACCAGTATTCCGGAATTCTTTTCTTCTGCACAGGTTGCCGAGTATTGGAATGCCGCCCTTCAGTATGAAGGAGACCAGCCTATCTATACGGCTGAAGAGATACAAAAATACCGCGATGGCTCTGATCCGGTAAACTATCCGAACACCGACTGGCATGATCTCGTCTATAAGACAGCATTCCAGCAGACCCACAATGTAAATGTAAACGGCGGAAACGAGACGGCGCGCTATATGGCTTCTGTCGGTTATCAGGGACAAGACGGTATCATCGACAACTTTAACAAGAACCAGTACAATATGCGTCTGAACCTGGATATGAATCCGATGAAGAATATGGAGGCTAATTTTAGTCTGGCATATACCCAGCAACGGATCAATTCGCCGGTAGGAGCTTATGATGACGGTAGCGTTGCGCAGATCCTGCGCTTGTTGAACCGTATCTCTCCGATGGTGGTAGGCCAGTATGAAGACGGTACCTACGGTGCTGTGTCCGACGGTAACCCGCTTGCCTGGATTCAGGAAGGAGGAACGCAGAACCAGAAAACACACAACCTTCTGGGGATCGGTTCATTGAAATATACTTTCATCCCCGGTCTTTCATTGAAAGCGCAGGTGGCTTACAAGCTGTATATGGAAGATAAAGATAAATACAGCAAACGTATCCAGTATAACCCGACTTATGCGCAAGGTACGACCGCGAAAGAGATCAATAATATCTCTTACGACCGTATTACTGCCGATATCACGCCGGAGTATAAGAAATCGTTTGGAAACCACAACCTGAATGTCCTGGCCGGTTTCCATTCCGAGCTTTATACATATAAGAAGACTTATGCTTACCGTAAAGGTTTCCCGAATAATTCATTGACCGACATCAACGCCGGTTCCGCTTCCACCGCGAAAGCAGAAGGTTTCAATCAGCAGTTGGCGATGATCTCCTGGTTCGGGCGTATCAATTACGATTATGCGGGCAAATATCTTTTCGAAGCCAATATCCGTCATGATGGTTCATCCCGTTTCTCAAAAGATAATCGTTGGGGTACTTTCCCTTCCGTATCAGCAGGGTGGCGTATATCGGAAGAAGGTTTCTTCGACGGACTCCGCGAGAAGGTAAACAACCTGAAGATCCGTGCTTCCTGGGGTAAGTTAGGAAACCAGGAGATTCTCGATGGTAATGGTAATTCAAGTTATTATCCTGCTATATCTATTATGACACTTGGTAAGGATTATGCTTTGGGTAATTCTTTGGCATCAGGTGCCCATACTTATTATGCTGTTAACTCTAATTTGAAATGGGAGGAAACAACCAGTTGGGGAGCTGCTCTTGATGTAGCGTTACTTGATAAGATCACTTTCACGGCTGAATATTACAATAAGACGACTTCAGGTATTTTGATGAAGATGAATACCGGAGCGATTTATGCATTGGACAGCTATTGGGCGAACTTGGCAAAGATCCGTAACAGCGGTGTCGAACTTTCCATTGACTATAACGATCAGTTCGGTAAAGTCGGCTTTACCTTCGGTGGTAACGTAGCCTTCAACCGGAACCGCGTATTGGACATCGGTACAAACGAATATGAATATGTCACAGGTATCGACAACTACACAGCAGTTAACTGGGTAGGTCATCCGATGAACAGTATTTATGCTTATGAAACAGCAGGGATCTTCAATGATCCTAAAGAATTGGAGACATGGCCCGAATATGCCTTCACTACAAAAGAACGTCGCCTTGGTGATGTAAAATATGTAGATAGAAACGGTGACGGTAAGATTACACCTGACGACCGTAAAATCTTAGGATCTACCGACCCGAAAGTCGCATTCGGTTTCCATTTAGGACTAAACTACCGTAACTTTGATTTGGTAGCATTCTTCCAGGGAGCGGCAGGTGTTTCCAGTATTATTTCGGAAGGCCGTGGAGGACTGAGTGCTTCTACTGCAAAACCGAATACCTTGTGGCTTGATAGCTGGACACCCGAAAATACAAATGCTGAATATCCGCGCCTGGCTACGCCGAATGCCGATATCAATACCGAACAATCCGACATCTGGGTTCCGAATGCATCTTATCTTCGTATGAAAGACCTGCAGATCGGTTATACATTCCCGAAGACGATCCTCAGCAAGGTCGGCATTTCCCGCCTGCGTCTCTACTACAGCGGACAGAACTTGTTTACTATCACCGGTATGTTGAAAGGATGGGATCCTGAAGCACCGGCCGGACGTGGTAACGCTTTCCCGCAGACAATTGTCAATTCAGTAGGTATTAATCTTACTTTCTAACCATTTAAAGAGATTCACAAGATGAAAAGATTTCTAATTTATATAACAATTGCACTGTCGCTTATGATGTCAAGCTGTTCCGATTTCCTTGACCGTTATCCGACAGACTCTTTGTCTCCTACTACTTTCTGGCAGACGGAAGATGATGCTTATCTGGCAATGGTAGGTTGCTACAATTTGCTTGAACCGATCTATGGCGGTTACAATATGATGTATTGGGATACCGCATCGGATAACCTCTTCAACTATTTCGCATGGGAAGGTTACAAACCGATCGCCAATGGGAATATGCAGCCCAGTGATTCCGGTACGGACTTTTTCAAGTTCCTCGATATCCGTTCCTGCAACGAATATCTGGCAAATGAAAATAAGATAGAGTGGGGTTCTACAGAAAAACAGAACCAGTACAAAGCCGAAGTACGTGCTATCCGTGCCATGCTTTATTTCTGGAAAACAGAACAGTATGGAGATTATCCGTTCTTTACAGATGTATTGGAAACTCCCGAGGATGCACAGTTGCCCCGTACGGATGTTGCAACAATCCGGGAATTTATTGTGTCTGAATTGAAAGACTGTCTTCAGTATTTGCCAAACCGCAGTGCAACAGAGGAAGGCCGTATCAACAAGCAGGCTGCTGAGGCAGTGCTGATGCGCTACTATCTTTATCGTGGCGATTACACAAATGCGCTCAGCTATGCCAAGTCTATTCAGAGCAGCGGACAGTTCTCATTGCCTACCAATATGAGTTATGCAGACGCTTTCCTGGTAGCCAACCAGTGTAACTCGGAAACGATCCTGAGCCATACTTATCTGGAAAGTACAGAAAACAAATTGTATCTGCCTCCTTTCATGCCGAACATGATCGGCGGATGGTCGTCAGTCGTACCGACGGTCAATCTGGTTGAAGCCTATGAAATGAATGACGGACGTACGATCGAAGAAGCGAAAGCTGATGGAGACTACGATGAATCTAATCCGTTCGTAAACCGTGACCCGCGTCTGCGTGCCACTGTTCTCTATCCGGGTCAGATCTATGACGATGGTTATAAAGCGACACCTGACGGATGTTATAACTCCTTGCGTGCTCTCTTCTCCGACGGATCAAAAAACAATGACTATGGCAACAACGCCGACAATGCCAGCAAGACAGGCTTGCAGGTAAAGAAATTCCTGCAGAACCTGACACAGTTTAGCGATGTGGAAAGTGCAACCATGCATTTCCCGATCTTCCGTTATGCAGAAGTATTGCTGACAATAGCCGAATGTGATATCGAGCTGAACCAGAACATGGACGAAGCCATCGAATGTATGAATCTCGTTCGTTCACGTGCCGGCATGCCGGATGTAAATACGGCGAAATACAACAGCCAGAGCACACTGCGTGAGTTGCTGCGCCGCGAACGCCGCGTCGAGTTTGCCAGCGAAGGTCTTCGTCGTTCCGACTTGAAACGTTGGGGCTTGCTGACTTCTACCCTGAGTGGTTTCCAGATCCTTCGTTATGACGGTGATGTGACAAAGACGCTCAATGCGGAAGGTGACTATAATGTGAAGATCACAGGCAAGAATGTCGTAAGTGGTGAAACCTACAAGTTCCAGAAACATAACGAACTGTTACCGATTCCGCTTACACAGATGGAAATCAATAAGAAGCTGGTACAGAACGAGGGATATAATTAATTGTCTCCCGTCTGACTGAACTTAATAAGAGGGGATGTTGCATTACTTTTTGCAACATCCCTTTTTTGAATAAGAAAAGTGGTAATCCCGGAAGAATATTTTATATTAGAACCGGCTTTCAAAGGAAGTCGATAATATTAGTACCATGGTCAATTATAAAATCATGACAAAGCGGAATCCGTTTAAACTCTTTCTGTCTCTATCTCTCAGCCTTTTTTTCCTTGTGGCCTGTGCGCCCGGAGCAAAGGAGGCAAAGACAGTCAGTAATGATTATCCCCGGATTTTTCCGGATTATACTTTTGTGACGGTTCCCTGTAACATCGCACCCCTGAATTTTAGTTTGCCTGAAGCGCGGCAAATGGAAGCTGTCGTGAGTGCGGATGGCAAGGAACTGGCCCGAAAGCAAGGAAGATCATGTGTGCAGTTTCCCGAAAAAAGCTGGAAAGAATGGCTCTCCGCCTGCCGGGGAAAGATGCTTGATGTCACAGTTTCCGTCTGGACCGATGCGCATCCGGAAGGCATCCGCTATAAGCCTTTCCCGATCTATGTCTCAGGTGACCCCATTGATCCTTGGATTGCCTATCGCCTGATTGAACCGGGCTATGAACTGTGGAACCGGATGGGAATTTACCAGCGTGACCTGACATCCTTTGAAGAGAAGGCAATCGTGACGAATCGCCAGAACCATGACGGCTGCGTCAATTGCCACTCTTTCTGTGACTATTCGCCTGAAAACTTCATGTTCCATGCCCGTGGCGTGAATGGGACGACTGTCCTTGTCCGTGGTGGAAAGCCGACGCGTCTCGACTTGTCTAAAATGGAACCCCATAAATCCGGAACTTATCCGATGTGGCATCCTTCGGGGCGCTATATCCTTTTTTCTTCCAACGATACGCATCAGGCATTCTATCATTTCGGTCATATGCCCGTTGAAGTCTATGACCTTGCTTCCGACCTGATGATATACGATGTAGCCAATAACCGTGTTCTGACCGACCCGCGCTTTACCAATAAAGAAAATATGGAGACTTTTCCCGCCTTTTCTCCGGATGGAAAACAAGTCTATTTCTGTACAGCCTCGACAAAGAAAATGCCGATGGAGTATAAATCCCTGAAATACGCCCTTTGCCGGGTTGGATTTGATGAGAAGACCGGACAGTTGCTCGAACAGGTGGACACGCTTTACAGTCCGGCCGTGAAAGGAGGGAGCGTCTCTTTCCCTCGTCTCTCTCCGGATGGCAAATATCTGCTTTATACAGAAGCCGCCTGTGCCACATTTCCTATCTGGCATAAAGAAGCCGATTTGAAGATGATCCGCCTTGCCGATAATAAGGAGATGGATACTGCCCCGCTCAATAGTGACGATACGGAAAGCTATCACGCCTGGTCGTCCGACGGGCGATGGGTTATTTTTAGCAGTCGCCGGCTGGACGGGCGTTATACGCGTCTGTTCATTGCGGCGATGGATGCCGAAGGACGTTTCGGTAAACCGTTTCTCTTGCCGCAGAAAGATCCGGCAGAGAATGTATTACGTATGAAGTCATATAATATTCCGGAATTTATCCGGGGAGAAGTCAAACTGGACAAACGGGAGGTCACTTCCCTGTTCGACATAAAATAGCCTGGGATGAAGAAGAAAAGAAATGAAATAAAAGCGAAACAGACCGGCTTGGCCTGGCATTACTGGCTCTTGCCGGTTGTTTGTCTGTTGTGGTATTTCTTGTATCCGGAGACGTTGGGAAATATAGAAGCGGAAAGTTTTTTTGTGTGGACACCCGATTATGTGGATTCGAAACTATCTGAAGGAGTGGGCGGCCTGTTCTCACTGGCAGCCGCTTTTCTGTCGCAGTTTTTCCGTTGGCGCGAAGGGGGAGCGTTGATCCAGATGCTTCTTTTCGGCTGTGTAATGGGATTGTCGGATCTTTTGTTCAATCGGCTGAAATGCCGGGAAGCGGCTTGGATTTCGTTAGTTATAGCAGGCCTGTTCCTCTACTTTCAGTTACATTGGGCACGGCTTGAGCCGGCCATAACAGTTGTGATGGCCTTCGCGCTTGTCGTGTTGTGCATCGTCCTTTTGCCGGAGCGGATACGTCTTTGCATTCCCGTCCGCTTGCTACGGATGAGCAACTGGAAAATACATACAGGCTTGTCTGTTGCGATCGTCTTGCTGACCTTTATCATCTTTGCTGTTTCTCCCCCGGCCCGCTACTGGGAGAAGAAGATCGCAGTCCGGCAAGCGGCAACGGCGACAGCCTGGAATGCGGTTCTACGGTTTATTACACCGGATGAGGCATTGCATGATCCGATATTGCAGAGATATGCTTTGCTGGCTTTTGCCGGACAGGATAAACTGATCGAGAACCTTCCGAAGTTTCGTCTGTCTTCATCCGACAGTTTCTATTTTTATCTGCCTTCTACACCGGATGAACGTTATTTCAATGCCCTGTTTTATCGTTCTTTGGGATTGTATAATGAATATGTGCATCAGCTTTTCGAGACCGGTATCCAATATCCGGATGGCATGACCTTCGGTTGCCTCCGCCAAATAGCCGACGGTTATCTGAAGATGGGGAACGCTCGTCTGGCGCAGAAGTATCTTACCCTTTTAAGCCGTTCCACCTGTCATGCCGGTTGGGTACAGTCGCGAACGGCTCTTCTGAAAGTTCTTGAGGAAAAGCCTGTCGATACGCCGGATAAGAGCCGTTTCGATATTTTTATCGGTTCTTATCCTCTTCTCTATGAGATGGAGCTTTTGCTAAAAGAGAACCCGGGCAATACCCGGGCTAAAATGTATTTCGATGCCGCTTCTTCAATCAAATGATTCCCAATTCCCGTAGCATCTGCTCAGTGTGCGTCAGGAAATATTTTGTTAGTTGATAGTGCTCTGTTTCCTCGAAAGAGGTGAGGCGGGCGCCGTCTTCATCTATATGATAGATGTCGGCTCCGGGATAGGCCATCAGGATGGGGGAATGGGTGGAGATGATCAACTGGCATCCCTGGTCGACCAGCTCTTTTATCCGCACCAGTAACGATAGCTGGCGTTGGGGCGAAAGGGCTGCTTCCGGTTCATCCAGGATATAGAGCATATTCCTTTCCCCGTAGTTGAGGAAAGTGTTGAGGAAGCTCTCGCCATGCGATTGTTCGAGCAGGCGGCGGCCTCCGTAGCGGTGTAGCGAATAGTCGCGTCCGTATTTGAGGATGTCGCGCATCGAGCGGGCGTCGATCTCACGGGCATGGTCGAAGAACGACTCGGCACGGAAAAAGAAATGATCGTCCGGCTTGCGCACTTCCATGAGACGGATCTGATCCGGCAGGACATTGGCGAGCACCTTGTGGCTCTCGTCACCGTCGTTCAGCATCTCCTGCGCTTCTTCATCCCGCATCTCATATTTATACATGACCGCTTCTAACAGTGTCGATTTGCCGATCCCGTTTTCCCCCACCAGGAAAGTCACCGGCTTTGTAAACACCAGCCTGTCCATATAGCGTACGGCTGCTGCACGGTACGGATATTTCAGATCTTCCACCGGTCCCGATACTTCCTCCGGGTTGATTAGTTTGATTTGCTTTAGATAAACCACTTGGTAATTGAAAATTGATAATTGAAAATTAGGGAAAGCCGGGCTTTCCGGAGGCTAAGATACGGAAGTTAATTTGATATGCAACTTTCAACTTTTAATTTTCAACTTTCAACTGAATTGTATTCTTCTTGTCACATTCATGCAACAGGTGTGCCGTTACTTTGCCGGCAAATAAGAAAGGATACACTTATAGACACATGATTATATAACACTGCTTCGTTTTTTTAGAATAACTGATTTACGTGTTTGGGCTTTATGTCTCAGGGATGAGGGGTAAAGCTTTTTTTTATGCACATATAAAGCCTTTATCCTTAAGATAAGCTAAGGGTAAGCAAAAGGTCCTTATTCTTTATCCTTTTTGATACTATTCATAAGTTGTCCGCTTGCCGCCGGACGATCGTTCACTGGGCGGCGGACGATCGTTCACCGGCAAGCGGACGATCGTTCGGCGCCTTGCGAACGTTTAATTGAAAGCATCCTAAAGGTTAATTGATCACGAAAAGAAAGCTAAGAGATATAGACCTTTTTCTTTCTTAATAGAATTGTAACTGATAGTAAACAGGTATTTAATACACCGGATGTTCCTTTGCAGCAGTTTTAAATAGGTGAAAATATATTTGTTTTAACACTAAAGGAGCAAAGATGGAGATTAAAAGTAGAGTTGCCCGCCTGGCGGGTTTACTTTGTATCGCAGGAACATTACAGGGAATCCCTGTGGTGTATTCCGCCAATCCGGGCGGAATGATGCGCGTGGCCCAGCAAGGGACGTATCATCTGACAGGTACGATTGTGGATGGAAATGGCGAACCTGTTATCGGGGCCAATGTAGTGGAGAAGGGAACGACTAACGGGACGGTGACCGACATCGACGGCAAGTTCTCGCTGGAAGTAAGGAACAACGCCGTGCTGACAGTCTCTTTTATCGGTTATATTCCGAAGGAAGTCACGCTGAAAGGGGAAAAAGATCTGAAGGTTATCTTAATGGAAGACACACAAACGCTGGACGAAGTGGTCGTGGTCGGTTACGGTACGCAAAAGAAGGTGAACCTGACCGGAGCCGTAGACCAGGTGACCAGCGAAGTGTTCGACAACCGTTCCGTGCCGAACGTGACACAAGCCCTGCAAGGATCGATCCCTAACCTGAACATTCAGTTAACCGACGGTAAGCCGACCCGAACGGCAAGTTACAATGTACGTGGTACGACCTCCATCGGGCAGGGCGGTAATGCCCTTGTCCTGATCGACGGTGTGGAGGGAGATCCGGCGATGTTGAACCCGAACGACATTGCAAGTGTTTCCGTATTGAAGGATGCCGCCTCGGCTGCTATCTACGGGGCACGCGGTACATTCGGCGTTGTCCTGATTACGACGAAGGAGCCGGCGAAGGACAAGACTTCGATTACCTATTCGGGCAACTTCTCGATGCAGAAGCCGGTGACTGTCCCCGACTTTGTGACCGACGGATATGAATATGCCAGTCATTTCTATGAGGCCTATCATGCCTGGAACAACTACTCCGCCGACCCCAAGAACATTAACAAGACGCAGGACTTCTCGCTGGGCTGGCTCGAAGACTTCAAGAACCGAAAGGAGCAAGGCATTACGGACGAAGTGACGGTAGATGCCAACGGCAAATATGTCTACTACGGAAACGAAGACTATTACGACGCCCTGTATAAGAAGACGACTTTCGCCCAGGATCATAACCTGGCGGTGAGCGGCAACAACGGCAAGCTGGACTACTACGTCTCCGGACGTTTCTACGGCTACGACGGTCTGTTCCGTTACAACACCGACGACTACAAGATGATGAACCTGCGTGCCAAAGGTTCTATACAGGTGTTCGACTGGCTGAAGATCGATAACAACATGGACTTCTCCAACATGGATTACCATAACCCGATCAACGTCGGCGAAGGCGGTTCCATCTGGCGTAATATCTCGGATGAAGGACACCCGACCGCACCGATCTTCAATCCGGACGGAAGCCTTTCTTTCTCGGCGGCCTATACGGTGGGCGACTTTATCTACGGCAAGAACGGTATCGACACCAATAATAAGGTATTGAAGAACACGACCGGTTTCACCGCCTCTTTCCTCGAGAACAAACTGCACGTACGCGGAGACTTCACGTTCCGCAACACGGATAAGGCGGAGACGCAACGCCGCGTCCCGGTTCCCTACAGTATATATGAAGGAGAGACAGTCGAACTGAGCACCAAGTATAACGACTTGCAGGAAAACACCATGCGGACCGAATATATCGCAACCAACCTGTATGCTGACTACGAAGAGACGTTCAACGATGCCCACTACTTCAAGGGAATGGTCGGTTACAACTACGAACAGTCTACCTATAAGAGCCTGTCCGTACAGCGCAACGGCCTGTTGCTGGACGATTCGGAGAACATCAACCTGGCGTTGGGAGATGCGATCACGACCTCCGGAGGATATAACAAATGGCGTGTGGCAGGCGGTTTCTTCCGTCTGAACTATGCCTTCAAGGATCGTTATCTGTTGGAGGTGAACGGGCGTTATGACGGCTCTTCCAAATTCCCGACAGACGAGCAATGGGCGTTCTTCCCTTCCGTATCCGGCGGGTGGCGCGTATCGGAAGAGGCGTTCTGGAAGGTGAACCCGAATGTCTTCTCTAACCTGAAAGTACGCGCTTCCTACGGTTCGTTGGGTAATGGTAACGTCGCTCCGTACAGCTTCCTGGAATTGTTGGGCATCAGCACTTCCGGCCGTGTGCTGAACGGGATGAAGAATAAATATACCAGCGCCCCGGGTGTCATGCCCGACGGACTGACCTGGGAAACGGCTACGACGACTGACGTCGGTCTGGACTTTGGCATGCTGAATAACCGCCTTCAGTTCACCGGCGACTATTATATCCGTAAGACAACCGATATGTACACGGTCGGCAAAACGCTCCCCGATGTCTTCGGCGCCTCTTCCCCCAAAGGGAACTATGCCGATATGACAACGAAAGGTTGGGAAATCACCCTGACGTGGCGCGACCGGTTCACGCTGGCCGAGAAGCCGTTCAACTATGAAGTTCGTGCGACGCTATCCGACTATATCTCGACTATCGACCGCTATAACAACCAGACCGGTAACCTGAACGATTACTATGAAGGCAAGCGCGTCGGCGAGATCTGGGGATATGTGACCGAAGGCCTTTTCAAAGACCAGGCCGATATCGATAGCCATGCCGACCAGACGCTGATCCAGTCTTCCTCCAAACGTATCACCTATCCGGGAGACGTGAAGATCAAGGACCTGAATGGCGATCATGTGATCGACTATGGCAATAACACGCTGGAAGACCATGGCGACAAGAAGGTGATCGGTAACGCATTGCCCCGCTATTCCTACAGCGTCAACCTCTCTGGCGACTGGAACAATTTCTTCCTCTCCGCCTTCTTCCAGGGCGTAGGAAAGCAGGATTGGTATCCGAGTTCCGAGTGTATCTTCTGGGGACAGTACAACCGTCCGTACAACAACATGCCGACCTGGCACGAGGGCAACTACTGGACCGAAGACAACCAGGGCGCTTACCTGCCCCGTTATGCCGGTTACAACGAGTCGCTGAAGTCTACGCCGCAGACCCGTTATTTGCAGAATGTAGCTTATATCCGTCTGAAGAACCTGCAAGTCGGATATACCTTGCCGCAGCAGATCGTGTCGAAAGCCCGGATGCAGAACGTACGCGTCTACATCTCCGCCGAGAACCTCTGGTGCTGGTCTCCGCTCTACAAGCATACACGCGACCTGGATGTCACGAACATCTACGGTTCCGATGCCGACCTGACCGATGCTGATGCGTCGGCCGGTTTGAACAACAAGCACGGTAGCGGCGACGGTAACAGCTATCCGCAAATGAAGAGTGTAAGTTTAGGTTTATCTGTAACATTTTAATTAAAGAACGATCAACGACATGAAACGAATTATATATTCTTTTGTATCAGCCTGCCTGCTCCTTTCCGCCTGCTCGATGGACGAGATTCCGCAGGCATCCGTAGACAAGGACACGGTCTTCCGGACGGAGAAGGGGCTGGAGACGTATTCATACTCTTTCTATAATATGCTGCCTTCCGTAGGCAACGCTTTCCGTCAGGATGCCATGTGCGACTATGGGGCGGTGACCAGCTTCGACAACTTCATCCGCGAAGGGGCCTACTCGGCCGAGCTGAGTTCCGGCTGGTCATGGAGCGATCTGCGTAACATCAATTACTTTATCGAGAATTGTACGAACGAGGCGGTCGATGAATCCGTGCGTAACCATTACATCGGGCTGGCCCGTTTCTTCCGCGCCTATTTCTATTACAATATGGTCGTGCGCTTCGGCGATGTGCCCTGGATCGACCGGACGCTCACGATAGACGACGAGCTGCTCTATGCTCCCCGCGATTCCCGCACGACGGTGATGGATCACGTGCTGGAAGACCTGGACTTCGCTTGCCGGAATATCTCGCTGACGAAAGACGAGAGCGGTTCCTTGGTGACGAAATGGGTGGCATACGCCCTGAAGTCGCGTATCTGTCTCTTCGAGGCCTCTTTCCGTAAGTATCACACGGAGTTAGGGCTGACCTCCTCTGCCGACAAATGGTATCAGGAAGCGATCAGCGCGGCCGAGACGGTGATGAAAGAGAGCGGCCACTCGATCTATACGGGAGCAGGCACGGATGCCTCTTTCCGCACCCTGTTCATCAGCGACAGCCCGGTGACAAGCGAGGTGATGCTGGCAAGCTGCCCGGATGCCGGCCTGGCTGTGTTGGGCGAGGCCAACTGGTGGTGGACTTCCGGTACGTACGGAGCGCGTTTCAGTATGATCCGTACGTTTATTAATACGTTCCTCAATACCGACGGGACGCCGTTTACCGACCGGGCCGGCTATGAGACCATGGAGTTTTACGACGAATGCCAGAACCGCGACGCGCGTCTGGCGCAGACCATCCGTACGCCGGGATATGAACGCGACGGCGCTCCTGCCGCTCCTAACTTCAACGGCTATTCCTACACCGGTTATCAGCCGATCAAGTATACGCTGGATGATACCAAGTATGACGCCGGCGCATTGAATACGAACGCCATTCCTCTGTTCCGCTACGCAGAAGTCCTGCTGAACTATGCCGAGGCAAAGGCCGAATTAGGAACGATGACGGATGCAGACTGGGCAAATACGGTCGGCGCCCTGCGTGCACGTGCCGGTATCACTGGCGGCCTGTCTGCCAAACCGACGAAAGTGGATACCTATTTCCAGCAGAACTACTTCCCCGGCATCTCCGATCCCGTGATCCTGGAAGTGCGCCGCGAACGTTCTATCGAGCTGGCGTTGGAAGGCTTCCGCTTCACCGACCTGAAACGTTGGAAGCGGGGCGAGCTGATGACGATGCGCTGGACGGGAATCTACGTCCCGGCCCTGAATGTCCAGATGGACCTCGACCACGACGGAACGCCGGACGTGATCTTCTATAAGGGAGAGAAACCGGCCGGACTGCCTGCCTCCTGTACGCCTATTTCCGTAGGAGAAGGGACGCAGCAAGGCCTGACCGGAGCGACTTCCGGAAACCTGACCTGGTCGGACAACGACCCGCGTATCTGGTACAGCGATGGCCGCCAGTACTATTATCCGATTCCGCAGTCGGCTATCAATAACTCCCTGCAGAACGGTGTCTCCAACTTGAAACAGAATCCGGGCTGGTAACGATTCATTCAATAAATAATAAAGATATGAAAAAGACAATAGCTGTATTTGTTTCCGTCCTCTTGCTGGCCGCTTTCCTGCAATCGTGGGCGATGAAAGAGGGGAAAGCGGGTGCCGCAGGTAAAAGCTGCCTGAATGTGGCGACCTTCAACCTCCGTATGGATACGCCGGCCGACGGTGTGAACGCCTGGCCGAACCGCAAAGAGATGGTAAAGGGGCTGATACGTTTTCATGATTTCGATATTTTCGGGACACAGGAAGGCTTCAAGCACATGCTGGACGGGATCGTCGAGCTGGACGGTTACGCCTATATCGGCGCCGGACGCGATGACGGTGAAGAGGCAGGCGAGCACTCCGCCATCTTCTATAAGACCGGCCGCTTTGAGCTTTTGGATCAGGGAAACTTCTGGTTCTCCGAAACACCGGAGGTTCCGGGTAAAGGCTGGGACGTGACGTGTTGCAACCGGATCTGCTCGTGGGGCAAGTTTCGCGACAGAGAGAGCGGCAAGGAGTTCTATTTCTTCAACTCTCACTACGACCACCAGGGAAAGGTGGCACGCCGCGAATCGTCCAAACTGCTGCTCGCCCGCATCAAGCAGATTGCCGGGACGGATGCGACGGTCTTTGCTACCGGCGACTTCAACGCTGTCCCGACCGACGAGCCGATCGTGACGCTTGCCTCTGACGGCTTGCTGCTCGACTCCTACAACCTGAGCGAACAACCGCGCTATGGAACGGAAGGAACCTTCAGCAGCTTCAAGCTCGATGCGGAGATGAAGAACCGGATAGACTATATCTGGGTGACAAAGGGAACGAAGGTCCGGAAGTATGCTGTCCTGAACGATATGCAGTATGGTCGCTTCCCGTCTGACCACTTCCCGGTGATGATACAAGCCGAGTTTTAATGTTTTTATTGGAAAGACAGATATGGCCTTAGCCGCTTCCTGTCCATATCTGTAAATTCTTCTATCAGTTGCAGGTTCTCCCACCCGGAGAGCCTGCTTTTTTGTTTGCGGAGCTGTTCGATCACCTGGGCCTGCCGGTAGTCTATGTAAGGATGACGGCGGAGGTCTGCGGCAGACAGGGCGTTGACATTCAGCTTGTGGATGTAGAGCGTGTCGGTAAAGAACCAGGGGGCGAGGGCGGCATAGCGTTCTTCGTCGATGCCGTACACTTCCGTCAGTTGGCCGACGGTGTAGAACCCGCCCAACAGTTCCCTGTATTTCACTATCCGACGGGCAAAGGCGCTGCCGATACCGGGGACTTTCTTCAGGGTGGTCGTATCGGCTGCATTCAGTTCGACGAGCGTCCCTTCCGGGAACTTTTCCGTCCGGACGTATGGCTTGTATGCTTTCCGTGTTTTCCCTGTAGGGTAGGGAGAGCTACCTTTAAGGGTAGGATTTTTACCCTTAAGGGTATTTTCGTTTACCCTTGGATGTAATCCGGACTCTTTTCGGATGGATTCTTTTTCCTCTTTAGTGGTGTCTTTTCCGGTGATAATCCGTCTTTCCTCCGATGCCAGTCGCTTTCCCGTCCGATGGGCATCCGTTTCCGAAGCGACAGGCATCGCTTTTCTGCCTGTCCAAAGCAATAAAATCCAGGAGATTGTAATCAAGCAAAGCAGCAAGGTCAACGCCCGCCTTTCGCCTTTGGAGAAATAGAGAAGGTCTCGCCAGTTCATAGTTTGATTTATTTATGGTTTGATGTTTCTTAATTGTTTTATGTGTGAAATACTTTGCGCCTGATGTATAATGTCTAAAACTTCAATTTGTTTAGCCGTTATGCGGTAGACGATCAGATGGGCTGGAAGGACAATCCTTCTATATCGCTTATCTTTGGTGGGAAGATATGGATATTCTGCATGCAACAAGTAGTCTGTGGCTAATTGCTGCACTTTTTCATATATCAGGTTCTCGTATTTGATTGCTGTTTGTTCACCGAAGGTCATTTTTCCATAGGTAAAGATTTGGTCGACTGATGAATAAAAAAGCAATGAGGCGATTACCGGTTTTGCCTTTGTTCCCTCCATTGTTGTATCATTTGTTTGCCTTCTTCAAGTGTATAGAACGGACCTGCCTCCGCTTCCCGGATCATTTCGGTCAATTGCTCGACGGATAGTGTTCCGCATCCGGTTGCCGGGTCGAATCCATAACGGGAGTTCCTCGCATCTCTTTTTTGTTGCACTTCCTCCCATGACGGGAAGGTCTTGCATTTAATTTTGCAGGAAGTTACTGCTTTCTTTTTTCTAATGGTTTTGATTTCCATAAGGCGATTGTTTATTAAATGAGTACTGTTCCACAAAGGTAAGAGTTCCCTGCAGATATGCAAGGAACTTCCCGGGGTATTTTAAAACAGTTTTATAATCCTGTTGATCAGTCCTAACTCGTTGAGGAAGATCAGGCCGATGGCAACCGGGGCGATGTACTTCATGAAAAAGGCGTAGGTGTTGAAGAAGTGGAACGGGACGGTCCCTTCGTTCGTCAACTCGGCTTTCAGTATCTTGCGGTCGACACGTGTTCCGACAAAGATACAGATCAGCATACCGCCCAGGGGAAGCATGATCTTTGCCGTCAGGTAATCCAGCGCATCGAAGAAAATCAATCCGCCGATCGTGAACTCTCTCAGCACACTGAACGAGAGCGAACTGAGCACGCCCAATGTCAGCACGCCGCCCGAAACGAACCAGGCAGCCTTCTTCCGTGAGATATGGTATTCTTCGTGTACGTATGCCGTTGCCACCTCGTGCAACGAGATGGTCGAAGTCAGAGCCGCCAGGGCGAGCAGGACGAAGAAGACGGTGGACCAAAGCCAGCCTAAGGGCAGTTGTTCGAATACGTTCGGCAGCGTGATGAACACCAGCTCAGGACCCGCCGTCGGAGCGATACCGAAACTGAATACCGCCGGGAATATCATCACTCCCGCCAATATGGCCACCAGCGTGTCCAGGACTGTGACTTGCAGGGCCGTTGTTTGGAGTTTCGTGTCTTTCTTGAAGTAAGACGAGTAAGTAATCAGGCACCCCATTCCGATGCTAAGCGAGAAGAAAGCCTGTCCCATTGCGCTGAGCACAACCGATGAGGAGATTTTGCTGAAGTCCGGATTGAACAGGAACGCCAGCCCTTTCCCGGCATTCGGCAACGTGACCGAACGGATGCAGAGGGCAATCAGAATCAGGAATAACATGGGCATCATGATTTTGGACGCCCGCTCGATACCGCCTTTTACGCCGGAGATGATGATGATATGCGTCAGGGCGATGAAGGCAATCGTCCAGCCTATAGGGCGTACGATTCCGGAAGAGAATTGCTCGAAGTCCAGCTTGAAGTCGGCAGCTGTCTTGCCCACAAGTGAACCGTCCAGCGCCTGCATGATATATTCGAGCGTCCAACCTGCCACTACCGAGTAAAAGCCCAGGATCAGGAATGCAGCCAGCACGCCGTTGTATCCGATAAGAGACCATTTTGTCCCCGGTGCCATAACCTTGAAGGCGCCGGCCGCGTTTTTGCGGGAATGACGTCCGATGAAAAATTCCGTGATCATCACCGGAAGCCCTAATAAGATAATGCAGACGATATAGATCAGGAGGAAAGCCGCTCCCCCGTTGGAACCGACCATGTAAGGGAACCGCCAGATATTACCCAGTCCGACGGCACAGCCTACTGTTGCCAGGATTACACCTAATTTACTACCGAATGTTGCTCTGTTATGATGATGGGACATGTGATAGAATTATGAATTGTGAATTATGAATTATGAATGATGCCGTCTTTGATGTGGATTACGCGGTCCGTGTCGTTTGCCAGTTGCTCGTCGTGTGTGACGATGACGAAGGTCTGGTGCATCTGGTCGCGCAGGTCGAAGAAGAGCTTGTGAAGTTCTTCCTTGTTGCGGGTATCCAGGCTGCCCGAGGGTTCGTCGGCAAGGATGACGGACGGGTTGTTGATCAGGGCGCGGGCTACGGCTACGCGCTGTTTCTCGCCACCCGAAAGCTCGTTCGGCTTGTGAGACATCCGGTCGGTCAGGCTCATGAAGTCCAGAATCTCTTTGGCTCTTTTCTCTGCCGTTGCCGGTTTTTCGCGGGCGATAAGAGCGGGGATCATCACGTTTTCCAGGGCCGTGAACTCCGGCAGGAGCTGGTGGAACTGGAAGACGAAGCCGATGTTTTTGTTCCGGAAAGCCGCCAGCTTTTCTTCCGAAAGACGTACGGTTTCCGTCCCGTTGATATACAGTTTGCCGCTGTCGGGCGCATCCAATGTCCCGACGATCTGCAACAGGGTCGTTTTGCCTGCCCCGCTCGGGCCGACGATAGCGACAACCTCGCCTTCGTTAATCGTCAGGTCGATGCCTTTCAGCACTTGCAGGGAGCCGAAGCTCTTGGTTATTCCTTCTGTTTGTATCATTCTTATTTCTCAACTTTCAACTGGTTAATAACATACGACGCCAGATAGCAGCCGAATATCGCCGGCATGTACGAGACGGTTCCGGTGGTGGTGCGTTTGCACTGTTCGCCTTCGACCTCTACGACGGCGTCCGGGTTGGCTATCTCTGTGGAGAAAACAACCGGAATCCCTTTGTTCAGGCCCAGTCCGCGCAACCGTTTGCGTACGGGTTTTGCCAGGGCGCAGTTGCAGGTTTTCGATATGTCCGCGATCCGGACTTGCGACGGGTCCGTCTTGGCTCCGGCCCCCATGGAAGAGACGACCGGAATCCCTTTCCTGTGAGCGTGATACAGGAGGAATACTTTCGGGCTGAGGGAATCGATCGCGTCGACAATGAAATCGTAGCGGGTGGCGGAGAGTACCTCTTCCGTCCTTTCGTCACGCAGGAATTCGTTGATGACGGTCAGCTTCAGACGCGGGTTGATGTCCAACAGGCGGCGGGCCATGACTTCGGCTTTCGGCATCCCTAATGTGGAATGTAAGGCCGGAAGTTGCCGGTTGATGTTGCTCTCGTTCACGGTGTCGGCATCGACAATCGTCATGTGTCCGATTCCTGCCCGGCATATCTGTTCGGCGGCGTATGCACCGACGCCCCCTAATCCGACGACCAATACATGGCTATGTGCAAGCTGTTCCATCCGGTCGGCGCCTAACAAAAGTTCCGTCCGCGTGTTCCAATTGTAACTCATTAGAAAGATTTTGGTTGCAAAAGTAATAAATCAATCAGAAACGTCCGTCCTTTTATATATCTTTGTCACATTTTAATTCAGATACCTATGAAGATACAACTCTATTGGCTGCTCTCGGCAGCCTTGTTCTTATTGCCCGGAAAGGCAGACGCCGCTAACAACAAAAAACCGTTCGTCATCCCTGAACTTCAGGAGTGGAGAGGGAGTCAGGGGATGTTTACCCCGGCGGCAACCTCCCGTATTGTCTACACCGGTAAAGACCTGGCCGTAGCCCGTGTCGCCACGCAGTTCGCAGAAGACTACGAGCAGATGTTCGGCCGGCAGATGAAAGTCGTGCAGGGCGGCGCGTCGGCAGGCGACTTCGTTCTCTCCCTCTCTTCCGATAGCCGTTTAGGTGAAGAGGGCTATAACCTAAAGATCACCGACCGTGTCACCGTGACCGCTCCCAGGAGCAAAGGGCTTTACTGGGCCACCCGCACCTTGCTCCAACTGTCCGAACAGGAGGCCGGGCAGGCATTGCCCAAAGGAACGGCGCGCGATTATCCCGACTATGCCATCCGTGGCTTCATGATGGATTGTGGCCGTAAGTTTATCCCGATGAGCATGCTGCGCGACTATGTGAAGATGATGGCTTATTATAAGATGAACACCTTCCAGATCCATCTGAACGATAATGCCTTCAAGCAATACTACAATCACGACTGGAACAAGACCTATTCCGCCTTCCGCCTGGAATGCGAAACCTTCCCCGGCCTGACCGCCCGCGACGGATTCTATACGAAGAAGGAGTTTATCGCCCTGCAACAACTGGCCGACAGCTTAGGCGTGGAGATTATCCCGGAGATAGACGTCCCCGCCCATTCCCTCGCCCTGACGCAGTATAAGCCGGAGATCGGCAGTGAAGAGTACGGCATGGACCACCTCGACCTCTTTAAGCCGGAGACGTACGAGTTTGTCGACGCCCTCTTCCGCGAATACCTGGAAGGGCGTAATCCCGTCTTTGCCGGTAAACGCGTGCATATCGGCACGGACGAATATTCGAATAAGAAGCAGGATGTGGTCGAGAAGTTCCGCGCCTTCACCGACCATTATATCCGCTTTGTCGAAGGCTTCGGCA
>OGZX01001148.1_pt1 | contig 28328 bp, 20 predicted proteins | sample 1576881 | NCBI WGS metagenome assembly OGZX01 (sample SAMEA3541542, study PRJEB24748) | human gut metagenome | biome: human gut; feature: human-associated habitat; material: faeces | place: China | collected 2012 | reverse complement strand
AATTCCGGACAACGAGATTCTATTCCCCAGAAATCGCCCAACGTAATATCTGCATCCAATAGAGATAAGTATAAACAGCCCTTCAAACCCTTCAGATCCAACTTCCGGTTACACTTATGATAGCTCAACTTCAATCTGCACGATAAACAAGCCCGGTTCATATCGATTTACTGGTAATGGAGAAACTTCAAACAGAATTGTAATTGATAACATCACTTCTGGTACCGTCAATATTTATCTGAACAATGTAAGCATCAGTACTGACGTTGGTCCAGCCTTGCTCATTAATCAAAATGTTACAGTTCAAGTTTATATTCATTTAGAAGGTACGAATACTCTTAAAACAACATCTGTTCTTTCTGCTGCTTTGCAAAAAGATAATTTAGCTAATCTTACAATTGACAACGCCGCCTCTAATAGTACTGGTAATACCGGATCTTTAACCGCCGCTGCTGCTGCAAACTCTGCAAATGGAGCTGGCATCGGTGGTGGCGCCAATGGCAATGGCAGTGATATTACTATTTCAGGCGGTTCGGTTACAGCATACTCTCATGACGATGGTAGCGGCATCGGCGGTGGCAGCCGTGGCAATGACAGCCGTGGCAATGGCAGTTATATTACTATTTCAGGTGGTTCGGTTAAAGCATACTCTGAGGGCTATGGTAGCGGCATCGGTGGTGGCGACAAAGGCAATGGCAGTTATATTGCTATTTCAGATGGTTCGGTTACAGCATACTCTACGCAGCATGGCAGTGGCATCGGCGGTGGCTACAACGGCAATGGCAGTGGTATTACTATTTCAGGTGGTTCGGTTACAGCATACTCTGAGCGTAACGGCAGCGGCATCGGCGGTGGCTACAACGGCAGTGGCAGTGATATTACTATTTCAGGTGGTTCGGTTACGGCATACTCTCATGGCTTCGACAACGTTAAAGGTAGCGACATCGGCGGTGGCTACAACGGCAACAGCAACAACATTTACATTTCCGGCGGTTCCGTTAAGGCTCAAACTCTTGACTATACACCCGTAAAGTCTGCTAATGAAAATATTAGCGTTTATCGCTACGACATTTCAAATCCAGATCGTTCAAACATAGGCATAGATGGAAACAACTGGACACCATCTATACATTCAGATAACGACAAGACTCTATATGCCTGGCTGACCGGAGAAGATCATTATATAACTGTCGGATCTGAAAAAAAAGCTTATATTTTTGATTCGGCTTCCGAAACATTTAGTAATACTAAACGTACTTTATCTAGTAGTGATTTTCAATTTGCAGCTCCAGAAAATCTTACATATAATAATTGTGTTAAATCAGCTACTGTTGAAGTCAAAAACGGTATTAAAGGTGTCGAAAATATTACGGTAAAATATTTTCTTGGAGATACACTAGTTTCTGACCCCATAAATGTAGGTACCTATACTGTAAAAATTGATGTAGACGGTAGTGATTTCAATAACCCCACCCAGAATTTAACTGACGAAAACTGGACGTTTACTATCTCTCGTGGTTCCATCTCCAACTCCAGTATCGAAATTACCCCATACTCTGGTACTTATGATGGAAATCCTCATGAAATTATTTCTTCCATCACTGGTTATCCAGGTGGCAGCACTATTGAATACAGTACTGACAATTCAAATTGGCAATCTAATTGTCCTACTGTTACCTCCGTAGATGACGCTACTAATACCAGCGTTTTTGTGAGGGTTTCTAATAGTAATTACAACCCCTGGAGTTCAAGCACTCCGCTTAAAGCAAAAATAACCCCTAAGAAAATTACGATTGCTATTGATGGCAAAGAAAAAAAATATGGGGAAGATAACCCTGGTTTTACCTTCAAGCTCCAGGATTCAACACAGTTAATCGGAGAGGATACTAAGGATTCCTTAGGCGTAAAACTTGCAACCACAGCCAATAATTCCTCACCAGTTACTGACAACGGTTACCCTATTAGCGTGGAAAGCTGGACAAATACGAATTACGATATAATTGCTTCAAACGGTACTCTTACTATAAAAAAATCAAATCAGACACCAAATCTTCCTAAACCAACACAAACCCAAAAATCCGTCCTATGGTCTTGTAAGAAAGTCAGTGATATTACCGGCCTCCTCCCTGAACATTGGAACTGGGCTGATAGTTCTAAAGAATTACAAGTAGGAGCAAACTCTGTCACTGCCGTTTACACTGGTAAAGACAAAGGTAATTATGAAACAGAAGCTGTCATCTACACAATTACCAGAGAGAATTGCAATCACCCACACACCGTCGACCGTTACTATTCTTCCGCTTCCTGCACTTCCAGCGGATACAGCGGTGATACCTATTGTACAGACTGTGGTGCGTTGGTTTCTTACGGTTATACCATCTCTGCATACGGTCACAGTTATGATGATGGTGTGATTACTACAGAGCCGACGACTGAAACTGAAGGAACGGCAATTTATACTTGCAAGCGCTGTAAGCATCAGGAGACACGCACTCTCGGAAAGCTTAACGATGGTGAACCTTATATCGAAGGTGATTTTTTGAAAAAGGGCTGGGATTCTGTTAGGGAAATTATTAAGAAATCCAAAGAGAAAGATCTTGTCTCCATCACCTTAAATGGTGCACAGACACTCCCTGTTTCTGTTTTATCAGAATTAAAGGGCAAGGATATTGATCTGAGTCTCAATATGGAGAATGGTTTTATCTGGAAGATCAATGGTACTTTGATCACAGCAGAAGCACCTGCCGATGTAGATCTTTCTGTTGCAAAAGCCACCGATTATATCCCGGCTTCCTTATATAAACTTATTTCCACAAACCAGAATGATTTCGCATTCCATCTGGGAGCATCCGGGGCATTTAATTTCCCGATGGTGCTTTCTGTAAAGGCAGATGCCTCCTGTGCAGGACTTATGGCGAATCTGTTCTGGTATGATGCACAGAGCCAGGTCCTGCAGTGCATCCAGAGTGTCACTGTAAGCGGCGCTCTTGAACGCAGTATCCCGTATGCAGACTTCACACTCTCTAAGGGACAGGATTATTTCGTAGTATTTGCCACAGAATCTTTTAATGGCAAAAGTATTCATATGGATGGAAGCATTACTGATGAAAACGGCAGTTATCTTCGTCCTGCGGATACATCGATCTCCAGCTGCTCCATCGACAGAAACAAGCTTACTGTCAAACTCACCAAAGGATGTGCCGGGGCGCAGGGTTATGATTTTGTAGTTGGTAAGAGCTCCAATATGACTCAGACCGGTAAATTCAGCAAAACGGTTTCCTCACAGAGCAAGCCACAGGCATCTTTCAAATATCTGGCAAAGGGTACCTGGTATGTGGCAGCCCGAAGCTGGGTTCTGGATGAACAGGGCAACAAGGTCTATAGTTCCTGGACAAAGATCAAGAAGATCAAGATCACTGTTGTTACACCACAACAGCCAAAGATCAAAGATATTACTGTGAAAGAAAACACTGTGACTGTTACTTACACAAAATGCAAAAATGCCACAGGTTATGAAATCCTGCTTGGAAACAAATATAAAACCTCCGCAGGTGAGAAATATCCGGTTAAGAAATATGTGAAACGTACAGAAGGCAAAAATACCGTAACTGTAGCCTTTACAAACTTAAAGAAAGGCACCTGGTATGTGACAGTACGTTCCTGGAATAAAACCTCCAAGGATAAATCCAGAGTTTACAGTCCATATTCCACAATGAAGAAATTCAAGACAAAGAAATAGCTTCCGTTTCTTACAAATATTTCTACTGTAAAGATTGTTCTGACTCTGTTTTCTACAAAAGAAATAAAAAATATTAAGATATTAGAAAATCATAGGTATATAATCTTTAACACAAAAAACCGGATTGAGTTTATCCTGCTCAATCCGGTTTTGCCCTATTCCCTTTCTCTTTTTAAAGTTTAACTTTTGTTGTTATACTATGATGCATTACAAAGCTTTTTCAGCTTTAAAAGCGAACACATCATTGGGCGTACAGTTAAGAATGCGGCGAAAAAGGGAATGTTGGGAAATAGGAAGTCTATTTTCTGCTATGTCTCAGATAAAAAGTCTTTAAATATATCCTGATTAATGCTATAATATTCTAAAATGTTAATAGACATACATTTTTTTGTTTCCTAAATGTTGATTTCTATACATTTTTTAATTCCAAAATGTTGATGCGCGAACTATAATAGTTACTGTAGATATTTTTATATTATTTGTTGATAGGAGGTACCTCATGTTAAAAAGGAAAGTGACGCATTCAATAAAAAAATGGATCAATTCTAAAAACAAAAAATGTCTTGTGATCCAAGGAGCCAGACAAACAGGAAAGACTTATATAGTCGAAAGATTTGCAGAAGAAAACTATGAAGAAATTGTTGAAATAAATTTCAAACAGATACCTTCTGCGATGGATATTTTTTCCGGTGATTTAACAGTAGATAATATGGTTATGGCTATGCGGTTTCGCTTTCCTGAAAAGAAGATTATCCCAGGAAAGAGTTTGATTTTTCTGGATGAAATTCAGGAGTGTCAGGAAGCGATTACCTCTCTTAAATTTTGGGCATTGGATAACCGATTTGACGTTATTGCATCGGGATCACTTTTGGGAATTGATTATAAACGTGCATCTTCTTATCCTGTTGGATATGTTGATTATTTGAAAATGTATGGAATCGATTTTGAAGAATTTCTTTGGGGGATGGGCATTTCTGAAGATATGATAATGAAGCTTTGCAGCTATCTTGATTTGAAGGCCATTATTCCAGAGGCAATCCATTCTCAGATGATGAAGTATTTTCGACAGTATATTGCAATAGGCGGTATGCCTGAAGCAGTTCAGAAGTATATAGACACAAGAGACTTTAGAGAAGTTGATAGAATTCAGAGAAGTCTGTTACAAGGATACCAGTATGATATAGCGCATTATGCTACAGCTGAGGAAAAAGTTAAGGCAGAAAAATGTTACCTATCCCTTGCAAAACAGTTATTGGATAAAGAGAATCATAAATTTCAATATAAAGAAGTCGAGCATGGAGGCAGGGCACAGAAATATTTTTCAAGTATAGAATGGTTACTTCGTGCAGACATGGTACATTTGTGTAAACGTGTAACAGATATAAGGTTTGATCTGGATGATTATGCAAGGGATGATTTTTTTAGAGCTTATACAACTGACTTATCTCTGTTAATGGCAATGAAAGATTTTTCCATAAAACAGCATATCATAGAAAATACTTTGATTGGAAATTCAAAAGGAGGCATCTTTGAATGTGCTGTAGCGGATGCTTTATATAAGAAAGGGTATCCGTTATATTTCTACAAAAATGAGACAACAAAAAAAGAAATTGATATAATTATCCAAAAAGATGGAAAAGTAATTCCTATTGAGGTCAAGAGTGGAAATACACGCGCAAATTCGCTAAAATCAATTATGAAAAATAATAAAGATATAAGTTTTGGATATAAGTTTATAGATGGAAATATAGGAGCTAGTAAAGAGGGTATTATTACATTACCTCTCTATATGGTAGCATTTTTTGATATTTAACCGAATCAAGTAAGTCCCCTGCTTCAATAGGGAAAAGCAATAAGCTGTGGGTGGGCTATTCCATTTCCCTATTGCTGGTTTGATCTTCCGCAGTTCAATACAATAATATAACCTGATTTTTCGCTTTTGGGAGCTGTTTCGGCAGCTCTCAAATTTTTTTGAAAAAATTTGATTTTCAGGTGAGAGTTTTTCGCTTTTTTTGTACCTATATAAGTGAAAGACTTTTAACACTGTTTTTGGGGAAGGAGTTTGGAAGGTATGTACGACTACTGTAACCTTTACAAACGTAAAGAAAGGTACCTGGTATGTGACCATACGGGCATGGAACCAAACATCCAAAGACAAATCCAGAGTTTACAATCCATACTCCGCAATGAAGAAATTTAAGACAAAGAAATAGCTTCTGTTTCTTACAGATATTTCTACTGTAAAGATAATGCAAAACAGCCTTGCGGGCAAATGAAACAGTTGACAGCTGAAAAAACCAATGATAAGATAAATGCACTCAAATTATAACAGAACAGGCTTACAGTCAGAAAAGGATCAGAATTTCGGTTCTGATTATTTTTTGTGTTTTATTCCGTTGACAAGGGAAAGTTCGCACTTGAAAAAGAATATGGGTTATAATACGAACAAGTGTTTGCAATGCAAAAAATCATTCCCGGATTTACAGTAAGCAATCCGGTTGATAGAAAGAAAGGAAATGTAACAGACATGGCAAAGAAAAACACCTATGATGCAGGGAGCATCTCTGTCCTGGAAGGTCTGGAGGCGGTTCGTAAGCGTCCGGGAATGTACATCGGAAGTGTTTCACGAAAAGGATTAAATCATCTCATTTATGAGATCGTAGATAACGCAGTAGATGAACATCTGGCAGGATACTGCAGTCTGATCCATGTAGTTCTGGAGAAAGATGGTTCCTGTACAGTAACAGACAACGGACGAGGAATCCCGGTAGATATGCATGAGAAAGGAGTATCGGCAGAGAGACTTGTATTTACAACTCTTCATGCAGGCGGTAAATTTGATAATTCTGCCTATAAGACCAGCGGAGGACTTCATGGAGTAGGCTCTTCGGTTGTGAATGCCCTGTCTACATATCTGGACATTAAGATCAGTCGTGACGGATATGTGCATCATGATCACTATGAACGGGGAATCCCGACCATTGAACTTGAGGAAGGGTTGTTGCCGAAGCTGGGTAAGACCAGACAGACCGGAACCAGTATCAATTTCCTGCCGGATCCGGAGATTTTTGAAAAGACCAGATTCTCAGCAACAGAAGTAAAGAGCAGACTTCATGAGACTGCATATCTGAATCCGGAACTGACTATTCGCTTTGAGGATAAAAGAGGTGCAGAGGTCGAGGATATTACCTATCATGAGCCGGACGGTATCATTGGATTTATCAAGGATCTGAACCACAGTGCAGAAGTCCTGCATGATCCGGTTTACCTGAAAGGGGAAGCAGACGGCATTCAGGTAGAGGTGGCATTCCAGTTTACCAATGAATTTCGTGAGAATGTACTGGGCTTCTGTAATAACATTTACAATGCAGAGGGCGGTACTCATCTGACCGGATTTAAGACTACATTTACTACAGTGATGAATACTTATGCGAGAGAGATTGGTGTTCTTAAAGACAAGGATCCGAACTTCACAGGTGCAGATATCCGTAACGGAATGACAGCAGTTGTTTCCATCAAGCATCCGGAACCGCGTTTCGAGGGACAGACCAAGACAAAGCTGGATAATCAGGATGCATCACGCGCAACCGGAAAGGTTGTAGGAGAGCAGATGGTACTCTATTTTGACAGAAATCTGGAGACTCTTAAGACCATCCTTTCCTGCGCAGAGAAAGCAGCAAAGATCCGTAAAACAGAGGAGAGGGCGAAGACGAATCTTTTGACAAAGCAGAAATATTCCTTTGACTCTAACGGAAAGCTGGCAAACTGTGAGAAGAAAGATCCTTCCCAGTGCGAGATCTTTATCGTAGAGGGAGATTCTGCGGGAGGTTCTGCAAAGACTGCCCGCAACCGTAATTACCAGGCAATCCTTCCTATCAGAGGTAAGATCCTGAATGTGGAGAAGGCTACTATTGACAAGGTGCTTGCCAATGCGGAAATCAAGACCATGATCAATGCATTCGGATGTGGATTCTCCGAAGGATACGGAAATGACTTTGATATTACGAAGCTTCGTTACGACAAGATTGTGATCATGGCTGATGCCGATGTGGATGGGGCGCATATTTCCACACTGCTCCTGACTTTATTCTATCGTTTTATGCCGGATCTGATCACTGAGGGACATGTGTATATTGCCATGCCGCCATTATATAAAGTCATGCCTAAGAAGGGGCAGGAGGAATACCTGTACGATGATAAGGCACTGGAGAGATACAGACGTGCCCATAAGCCGGGAAGCTTTACTCTTCAGAGATATAAAGGTCTGGGCGAGATGGATGCGGAGCAGCTCTGGGAGACGACTCTGAATCCGGAAACTAGAATGATGAAGCGAGTGGAGATTGAAGATGCGAGACTTGCATCAAGCGTGACAGAGATTCTGATGGGAAGCGATGTTCCGCCGAGAAAGAAATTTATCTATGAGCATGCACAGGATGCAGAGCTGGACATCTGATTTCGCCGGAGTGTTATGTGGAAATTAAGACAGATACATGGATATGTGTCTGAGATGGAGGAAAGAAATTAAATGGAAACAAAACAGGAGAATGTGATTCCCACCGACTATGCGGAGGTCATGCAGAAATCCTATATAGATTATGCCATGAGTGTTATTATTTCCAGAGCCCTGCCGGATGTGCGTGACGGATTGAAGCCTGTACAGAGAAGAACCCTGTATGATATGTATGAACTGGGCATCCGTTATGACAGGCCATACAGAAAATGTGCCCGTATCGTAGGTGATACCATGGGTAAATATCACCCCCATGGTGACAGTTCGATCTACGAAGCACTTGTGGTAATGGCTCAGGATTTTAAGAAAGGCAAAACACTGGTCGACGGACATGGAAACTTCGGTTCCATCGAGGGCGACGGTGCAGCGGCCATGCGATATACAGAAGCCAGACTGGAGAAACTGACACAGGATGTCTTCCTCGAAGATCTGGATAAGAATGTAGTAGATTTTATGCCGAACTTTGACGAGACAGAGAAGGAACCTGTGGTACTTCCTGTCAGAATCCCGAATCTGCTGGTAAACGGGGCGGATGGTATCGCTGTCGGCATGGCGACCAGCATTCCGCCTCACAATCTGGGTGAAGTGGTAGATGCGGTAAAGGCATATATGAAGAATAACGACATCAGTGTCAAAGGGCTGATGCGCTATCTCAAGGGACCGGACTTTCCGACAGGTGGTCTGGTAGTAAATAAAGATGACCTGCTCAGGATTTACGAGACAGGAACAGGGAAGCTGCGTGTCAGAGGTAAAGTGGAGACAGTGAAGCTTAAAGGCGGCAGACAGCAGCTTGTGATCACAGAGATTCCTTACACAATGATCGGGGCAAATATCGGAAAATTCCTGAATGATATTGCGTCTCTTGTGGAAAACAAGAAGACAACAGATATCGTGGATATTTCCAATCAGTCTTCCAAAGAGGGAATCCGTATTGTTCTTGACCTGAAGCGTGACGCAGATGTAGAGAATCTTACAAATATGCTCTATAAGAAGACAAAGCTGGAAGATACTTTTGGCGTGAATATGCTGGCAGTTGCGGATGGCAGACCGGAGACTCTGAGTCTGAAGCAGGTGATCGAGCATCACGTAGATTTCGTATTCGATGTCACGACCAGAAAGTACACCACACTTCTGAATAAAGAGCAGGAGAAGAAAGAAATTCAGGAAGGTCTGATCAAGGCATGTGATGTGATCGACCTGATCATCGAGATCCTGCGAGGAAGCAAGAACAGAGAACAGGTAAAGAAATGCCTGGTTGACGGTGTGACAGAAGGAATCAGGTTCAAGAGCAAAGCAAGCGAGAAAGCTGCGCAGAAGCTGCATTTCTCAGAAAAACAGGCAGCTGCGATCCTGGATATGCGTCTGTACAAACTGATCGGTCTGGAGATCGAGGCACTTCAGGCAGACTATGCAGAAACAATGAAGAACATTGCCATTTATGAAGATATCCTGAATAATTATGATTCCATGGCAGAAGTGATCATGAAAGAACTGGATCAGATTAAGAAAGAATACGGTACGAAACGCCGCACAGTGATCGAGAATGCAGAAGAAGTTGTCTATGAGGAAAAGAAGATGGAAGAAATGGAAGTCACATTCCTTATGGACCGCTTCGGATATATGCGGACCATTGATAAGTCTGCATATGAGAGAAATAAAGAAGCTGCCAATGCAGAGAACAAATATGTGTTTAACTGTATGAATACAGATAAGATCTGTATCTTTACAGATAATGGAAAGATGCACAGTATCAAGGTGGCAGATATTCCGCTGGTTCGTTTCAGGGATAAGGGGACACCGGCAGATAATCTGAGCAATTATGACAGTGCACAGGAACGTATGCTCTATGTAGCACCACTGGCATCTGTAAAAGAAAATACACTTCTGTTTGTCACTGCTGCATCCATGTGCAAGCTGGTGAGTGGTGCAGAGTTTGATGTGGCAAAGAGAACGATCGTGTCTACGAAACTTGCTGAAGAGGATTCTCTGATTTTTGTGGGTTCTGCGGATGAAATGGAACAGGTGGTATTCCAGAGTGAAGGCGGATATTTCTTAAGATTTCAGAAACAGGATATTTCTGCTATGAAGAAAACATCTATCGGGGTGCGTGGAATGAAACTGGCAGAAGGAGATAAGCTGGATCATGCATATCTTCTGGAAAGCCGCCAGGAATATACCATTACTTACCATGATAAACCCTATGTTCTCAACAGGATAAAACTGTCCAAACGGGACAGTAAAGGAATAAAACCACGTATATAAAACCAACAAATCCGCTAAAATCAAGGTTTTTGCAGGAAAAGCCTTGCAATTGCCGGGAATTGGTGTTACAATACATCTAAATTAGAACTTGTTGACAAAGGAGTGGGCGTGAGCCCACTCTTATTTGTTGCATGGAAAGGCAGGTGGGAAAATGAGCAGACGGGAAGAGTATGAAAAGCGCGCAGAGGAACTTCTGGCACCGATCGTAGAACTTAACGGTTTTGAACTGGTTGATGTAGAATATGTAAAGGAAGCAGGAAACTGGTATCTGAGAGGATACATTGACAAACCAGGCGGAATTACAGTAAATGACTGTGAGACAGTCAGCAGAGCTTTCAGTGACAAACTGGATGAGAATGATTTTATTGAAGACAGTTATATCATGGAGATCAGTTCACCGGGACTGGACAGACCGCTGAAGAAAGACAAAGACTTTGAGAGAAACATGGGAAAACTGGTGGAAATCCGTACCTATCGGCCAATCGAGAAGCAAAAAGAGTTCTGCGGGATTTTGACCGCATATGATAGTAACAGTGTGACAATCGATGAGGATGGAACCGAGCGTGTTTTTGATAAGAAAGACACAGCCCTGATACGCCTCGCAATAGAGTTTTAGTTAATTCGGGAGGATAAGAAAAAAATGAGCAGAGAGTTAAAGGAGGCACTGGATATCCTTGAAAAGGAAAAGAGTATCAGCAAAGATACTCTGCTTGAGGCAATTGAGCAGTCTCTGATCCAGGCCTGCAAAAACCATTTTGGAAAAGCTGACAATGTACATGTAACTATTAATCCGGAAACCTGCGATTTTTCAGTGTATGCAGACAGAAGTATCGTAGAATACGTAGAGGATCCTGCAATGGAGATTTCTCTGGCAGATGCTTTGAAGATCACATCAAGAGCTGAGATCGGAGGCATGATACAGGTTCCGATTCAGTCTAAGGAATTCGGACGTATTGCGACACAGAATGCAAAGAACGTTATCCTGCAGAAAATCCGTGAGGAAGAACGTAAAGTGCTGTATGATGAATACTATGGAAAAGAAAAAGAAGTAGTAACCGGTATTGTACAGCGTGTGATGGGCAAGAATGTAAGCATCAATCTTGGTAAGGCAGATGCAGTATTAAGTGAGAATGAACAGGTGAAAGGGGAAACCTTCCAGCCGACAGAGAGAATAAAGGTGTATATTCTTGAAGTCAAGGATACCCCGAAGGGACCTCGTATTCTGGTATCCAGAACTCATCCGGGACTTGTGAAACGTCTCTTTGAGTCAGAAGTTGCAGAAGTAAAAGACGGAACTGTTGAGATCAAGAGCATCGCACGTGAGGCCGGTTCCCGTACAAAGATCGCTGTATGGAGCAACGATCCGGATGTAGATGCAGTTGGTGCATGCGTAGGTATGAACGGTGCACGTGTCAATGCAGTAGTTGAGGAACTTCGCGGTGAGAAGATCGATATCATCAACTGGGACGAGAATCCTGCGATCCTTATCGAGAATGCATTGAGCCCTGCAAAGGTTATCGCAGTTATGGCAGATCCTGATGAGAAGACAGCTCTGGTAGTTGTTCCTGATTATCAGCTGTCCCTTGCAATCGGTAAAGAAGGTCAGAATGCACGTCTTGCTGCAAGACTTACAGGATTTAAGATTGACATCAAGAGTGAGACTCAGGCAAAAGAAGCCGGTGATTTCTATGATTATGATGATGACGAGACTGCAGAAGATGCAGCTGAGGCATCAGCAGAGGAAACTTCAGCAGAAGATTCCCTGACAGAAGAAACCGAAGCAGAAGAAGTTTCAGAGGAAGTTCCTGTAGAAGAAGAGCCACAGGCTCAGGAAGCAGGAGAGAATGAAGACGAAGAATAAGATTCCCATGCGCCAGTGTACCGGCTGCAGGGAAATGAAAAGCAAGAAAGAGATGCTCAGAGTTCTTAAGACTACAGAAGATGAGATCGTGCTTGATACTACCGGTAAGAAAAACGGCAGAGGCGCATATCTGTGTCTTTCCAGAGAATGTCTGGATAAAGCGATTAAAAATCATGGACTTGAGCGTTCACTGAAAACTGCGGTTCCGGATGAGGTATACGAACGACTTAAGAAGGAGCTGGAAGATATTGAAAAATAACAGAGTACTGTCGCTGATAGGGCTGGCTACCAAAGCAGGCAAGACCGTAAGCGGAGAATTTTCCACAGAGAAATCTGTAAAGACCGGAAAAGGACTGCTTGTGATCGTTGCTGAGGATGCCTCCGAGAATACAAAGAAGAAATTCAGGAATATGTGCAGTTTTTATGAAGTTCCGATTTTCTTCTTCTCAGATAAAGAGAGCCTAGGCAGAGCAATGGGAAAGGAGTACCGCGCCTGTCTGGCTGTCCAGGATGAGAACTTTGCGAAAGCAATCATGAAGGAGGTATAGCGATTGTCAAAATTAAGAGTACATGAGCTGGCCAGAGAGCTTGGACGACAGAACAGAGAAGTGATCGAGTTTCTGAAATCAAAAGGCGTTGATGTGAGAAGCCATATGAGTATGGTGGATGAGCCTGCGGTTTCGGAAGTAAAGAATAGATTCAGAAAAGACAATAATAACAGGGGAAAGGAGCATATTGCGAAATTGGAGACTCCCAAGACAGAAGAAAAGGTTGTAACAGCAAAATCAGAAGGAGATAAAACTGAAACACCTAAAAAGAAAAAAAATATTATCCGCGTTTTTCATGCACAGAATGCAAGCGACGGAGGAAAAACAAGAAAGAAACCTGTGAAAGCTGAAGGCGAGAGAACAGGTTCACCAAGAAATGCAGAAGGAAGAAATTCCGACAGTTCAAGAACAGACGGTGACAGACCAAGAAGAAATAATAATGACCGTCCAGGTACAGGCAACAGAAGACCGGACGGACAGAACCGTCAGGGAAGACCTCAGGGTGAAGGAAGATCTCAGGGAGATAACCGCCAGGGAGGACGTTTTGGCCAGGGAAGAAACCAGGGCGAAGGAAACCGTCAGGGAAGACCTCAGGGCGAGGGAAGATCCCAGGGAGATAACCGCCAGGGAGGACGTTTCGGACAGGGAAGATCCCAGGGCGATGGTCAGGGCCGTCCGGGCGGAAGATTCCAGGGCGATGGAAATCGTCAGGGAGGACGTTTCGGACAGGGAAGACCACAGGGAGATGGAAACCGTCAGGGAGGAAGACCGCAGGGCAATGGCCAGGGTCGTCCGGACGGAAACAGAAGTGAAGGACGTGACGGACGCTTCGGCGGCAGTCAGGGACGTCAGGGACAGCGCCAGAATACAAGAAAGAATGACGATATGGCATTTGCACCGGAACTGACAAAGACTTCCAAAGACAGCAAGAGAGAAAGAGACAGAGAGAACAAAAACAAGAAAAAAGATTTTGATAAGACACAGAGTGGCGGACGCAGACCAAATCAGGGTGGATTCAATAAGAATTCCAGAATCCCGAAAGCTCTGCAGAAACCGGCTCCGCAGCCAAAACAGGAAGAGAAGAAACCTGAGGTTAAGGAAATCACACTTCCAGAGAAGATGACGATCCGCGAACTGGCAGAAGCTATGAAAATGCAGCCGTCAGTAATTGTGAAGAAGCTCTTTATGCAGGGTATGATGGTTACCGTAAACCATGAGATCGATTTTGAGAAAGCTCAGGAGATTGCTCTGGAATATGATATCATCGCAGAACCGGAAGAGAAGGTAGACGTTATCGAAGAACTCCTCAAAGAGGATGAAGAAGACGAAAAAGATATGGTTTCAAGACCACCTGTAGTCTGTGTTATGGGGCACGTTGACCATGGTAAAACATCTCTTCTGGATGCAATCCGTAAGACAAATGTAACACGTGGAGAAGCCGGCGGTATCACACAGCACATCGGTGCTTCTGTAGTAGAGGTTGGCGGACAGAAGATCACATTCCTGGATACACCTGGACATGAAGCTTTCACAGCTATGCGTATGCGTGGTGCAAACTCCACAGATATCGCAGTTCTGGTTGTAGCAGCTGATGATGGTGTGATGCCTCAGACAGTAGAGGCTATCAGCCATGCGAAGGCGGCAGGCGTTGAGATCATAGTTGCAATCAACAAGATTGATAAGCCAAGTGCTAATATTGAGCGTGTAAAACAGGAACTTTCTGAATATGAACTGATCCCGGAAGACTGGGGCGGAAGTACAATTTTTGTTCCTGTATCCGCACATACAGGAGAGGGAATCGATACTCTTCTTGAGATGATCCTTCTTACAGCCGAGGTATGTGAATTAAAGGCAAACCCGAACCGTTCCGCAAGAGGTCTTGTAATCGAGGCTCAGCTTGATAAAGGTAAAGGTCCGGTTGCCACGATCCTTGTCCAGAAAGGTACTCTTCATGTGGGAGACTTTATTGCAGCAGGAGCATGCAATGGTAAGGTTCGTGCCATGATGGATGATAAGGGACGCAGGATTAAAGAAGCAGGTCCTTCTACTCCTGTAGAAATCCTGGGACTTGGTGATGTGCCGAATGCAGGTGAAATTCTTCTTGCATTTGACAGTGATAAGGAAGCCAAGAACTTTGCAGGTGCATTTGTATCTGAGAACAAGAACCGTCTTCTTGAGGAGACTAAGGGCAAATTATCTCTGGATAATCTCTTTGATCAGATTCAGGCAAGCGATCTGAAGGAACTTCCGCTCATTGTCAAAGCAGATGTACAGGGATCTGTGGAAGCTGTAAAACAGAGTCTGACCAAACTTTCCAACGAAGAAGTGGTTGTAAAGGTGATCCATGGCGGTGTTGGTGCAATCAATGAGTCTGACGTAAGTCTTGCGGCTACATCAAATGCGATCATTATCGGCTTTAATGTCCGTCCGGATGCAACCGCAAAACAGCTTGCTGAACAGGAAGGTGTGGATCTTCGTCTGTACAGAGTTATTTATCAGGCAATTGAGGATGTAGAAGCTGCCATGAAGGGTATGCTTGATCCTGTATTTGAGGAAAAAGTTATCGGTCATGCGGAAGTGCGTCAGCTGTTCAAAGCATCCGGCGTTGGTACGATTGCAGGAAGCTACATTCTGGATGGTATTTTCCAGAGAAATTGCAAGGTTCGTATTTCCAGAGAAGGCGAGCAGGTATTTGAAGGTGAGCTTGCATCCCTGAAGAGATTCAAAGACGATGTTAAGGAAGTTAAGGCAGGATACGAATGTGGCCTTGTATTTGACGGATTTAACGATGTGAAAGAGGAAGATAAAGTAGAAGCTTATATCATGGTAGAAGTACCGAGATAGTAATGGTTTATAAAGGTAAGGTGCGCGGTTCATAGTGTCAGGTACAGTGTGGTGCGCACCTTGACTTGATTGTGGTAATTCAGAGAATAATGTGACCGGGATAGTTGATGATCCGGATTGCTCACAGTATTTAACAGAATTGCTGGATATATAGGAGTAAAACTTAAAATGAGAAAAAACAGTATTAAGAATACCCGGATCAATGGGGAAGTCCAGAAGGAACTCAGCACCATTATCCGCAACGAGATCAAGGACCCGCGTATTCATCCGATGACTTCTGTCATGGCTGTAGAAGTGGCTCCTGATCTGAAAACCTGCAGAGCATATATCAGTGTGCTGGGTGAAAAAGAAGCAAAGGAAGCGACGATCAAAGGTCTGAACAGTGCAGAAGGCTACATCAGACGCCAGCTGGCGCGTAATTTAAACCTGAGAAATACACCGGAGATCCGTTTTATCCTGGACGAATCTATTGAGTATGGTGTAAATATGTCAAAGCTTATTGATGATGTTACCAAGAAAGACAGCAACTCCCACAGACAGGATGAGGAGCAGGATGAGAATTAAAAGAGGATGAGAACATGGAAAATATTGCGGAAATACTGGAAGGTGTGAAAACAATGGGAATCGGCGGACATATCCGTCCGGATGGTGACTGCGTTGGTTCCTGTATGGCGTTATATTTATATGTAAAAACCTATTATCCGGAAATTCAGGCAGATGTGTACCTGGATAATCCCAAACCTGTTTTCGGACATATTGACTGTATGGATGAGATTAAAACAGAGCTGGACGGTGACAAAGAGTATGACCTTTTTGTTACCTGTGATGTAAGTGCAAGAGACAGACTTGCCATTGCAGGTCCATACTTTGACACTGCAAAAAGAACAGCATGTATTGATCATCATATCAGTAACTCCGGATTTGCACAGGTGAATCATATCAGGGGAGAGGTAAGCTCTGCCTGTGAAGTTCTCTATGGGCTTTTTGATCCTGAGAAAGTGGTCCGTACCATTGCAGTGCCGATCTATACGGGAATGGTTCATGACACAGGGGTATTTCAGTACTCTTCAACTTCACCGGAGACCATGCGTATTGCCGGGGAACTGATGAAGACAGGATTCAATTTCAGTAAGATCATTGACGAATCTTTCTATCAGAAAACTTATGTGCAGAATCAGGTAATGGGGCGTGTTCTTGCAGAGAGTATCCTGCTTCTGGATGGAAAATGTATTATCGGATATCTTAAAAAAAGAGACATGGAGTTCTATGGTGTGGATGGCAAGGATCTGGACGGTATCGTCAGTCAGCTTCGCCTTACAGCGGGAGTGGAAGTTGCCATGTTTATCTATGAAGTGGAAACTCAGTCTTTCAAAGTTTCCCTGCGTTCCAACGGAAATGTGGATGTAAGCAAGATTGCAGTATATTTTGGCGGCGGCGGTCATATGAGAGCAGCAGGATGTGATCTTCAGGGTTCTGTGTATGATGTGATCAACAATGTGACAGAACAGATCTGCAAACAGTTTCAGGAGCAGGAAGTCTGATGGATGGAGTAATTGTAATCCGTAAGGAAAAAGGATTCACTTCCCATGATGTGGTGGCAAAGCTTCGGGGAATCCTTCATATGAAGAAAATCGGACATACCGGAACTCTTGATCCGGATGCAGAAGGAGTGCTCCCGGTGGCTCTGGGAAAAGCAACCCGTCTGGTGGATATGATCACAGATAAAGAGAAAACCTATGAGGCAGTGATGCGTCTGGGTGTTGTTACGGATACCCAGGATATGAGCGGAAATGTTCTCTCACAGACTACAGAGCTTTCCGTTACAGAAGAAGAGCTTTGCACAGTGGTCAGTTCTTTTGTGGGAGACTATATGCAGGTGCCGCCAATGTATTCAGCACTGAAGGTCAATGGAAAGAAACTCTATGAACTTGCCAGAGAGGGCAAGACTGTGGAGCGTAAACCAAGACCTGTACATTTTTATGAGATAGAAATTCTGGATATCAGTTTTCCACTGGTGCGTTTTCGTGTGACCTGCAGCAAGGGAACCTATATCCGTACTTTGTGCCATGATATAGGGGAAAAGCTGGGCTGTGGAGCTGCCATGGAAAGTCTTTTGCGGACAAAGGTGGGCAGATTTACACTGGATGATGCCATTACCCTGGCGCAGACAGAAGAGGCAGTGCAGGAAGGAACCATAGAGAGTAAAATCCTCGGTATTGAGGAGATTCTTGCAGAGTATCCAAGGGTATGCTGTACAAAAGAAGGGGACAGACTTCTGGCTAATGGAAATCCTCTTGTACAGGCACTGGTCAATGCAGAGGAAAAAGATGGATGGATCCGTATGTGCAACAGCGAGGGTAGCTTTGCCGGAGTTTACCAGTGGGATGAAAAAAGAGACAGATATTTTCCTGTGAAGATGTTTTGATGAAATCAGGAAAGCAGTGAAGGGGATGAAACTTCAGCTGACCTGTAAACAGGAATGATTTTAGGAGACATGATGGAATACTTAAGGATTGAAAATGATTTTCCCAGAATTTCACACAGTGCGGTAACACTGGGGAAGTTTGACGGCATACACCGTGGACATCAGAAACTGGTTGAGAAAATTATTGAGCAGAAACAGGAAGGTGCACAGGCTGTTGTGCTTGCACTTGGTACTGCCTCAAGAACAATCCTCACAAAGGAAGAGAGATGCCGCGTTCTGGAAGAAATGGGAGTGGATGTACTGCTTGAGTGTCCGCTTACCGAGAAGATGCGGCACATGAAAGCAGAGAATTTTATAAAAGAAATATTGATAGGGGACCTTCAGGTCTCCTATGTGGCGGTTGGAGAAGATTTTCGTTTTGGCTATGAGCGAAAAGGAACACCTGCCATGCTAAAAGAGTTCGGAAAAAAATATGGATTTCATACGGAAGTCCTGCCAAAAGAAATGGACGGACGCCGTAAGATTAGTAGTACCTTTGTCAGGGAAGAACTGAACAGAGGAAATATGGAAAAATTCCGTTTCCTTATGGGAACAGATTTCTCAGTAGAAGGAATCGTTGAACATGGACGTGGAATGGGACATAAATATCTGCTTCCGACCACCAACCTGATCCCTCCGGTAGAGAAACTGATGCCTCCAAACGGGGTTTATATTACAGTATCCCATTTCAGAGACAGAAGTTATCAGGGAATTACCAATGTAGGTCATAAGCCTACTGTTGGCGGCGAGAAGTTTATTGGTGTGGAAACATATCTGTTTGACTGCAATGAAGATCTGTATGGGGAATACTGCAAGGTAGATTTCAAAAAATTCCTCAGACCTGAACAGAAGTTTTCTTCGCTGGAGGCACTGAAGGCACAGCTGGAGAGGGATGCTGTGAAGGGACAGGAATATTTTGAAACTTTGTAAAAAAGAGGTTTACACGCCAGAATCAATGTGCTATACTAACCAAGGTGAATTTAGCCCATGTTCAGGGACCGGACGCTCCGACCATCTCTTAATGTGTGGCGGTCAATCAATAATAATTATAGAATACAGGAGGAAATCACAATGATTTCAAAAGAAAAGAAAGCAGCGATCATGAAAGAATATGCAAGAACTGAAGGCGATACAGGATCACCGGAAGTACAGGTAGCAGTTCTTACAGCAAGAATCCAGGAACTTACAGAGCATTTACAGAGCAACCATAAAGATCATCACTCCAGACGTGGTCTTCTGAAAATGGTAGGTCAGAGACGTGGACTGTTAGCTTACCTGAAGAAAACAGACATCGAAAGATACCGTGCACTGATTGAAAAATTAGGCTTAAGAAAATAATAGCCTTTTAGTATGCGGAAGGGGGCGGATTTCCATCCGCCTCCCTTTTTATGTATATGGCAGTTCTGTAAAATATGGTGTTTTTCAGGATTGCGGTGGCTTGTTGTTTCGACTGCATCTGCATATTCAGAAGCTGCGAAACATGACAGGAGTTATTTCCGAGACTACTGAAAAGATTATTTTGTATATGAAAGTAACAAAACAGGCAGATATATTTGCCTGAAAAGTAGTTTTTTCAGTTGTTTCGGACTCCTGTTTTAATGTGACAATTTCATAAAAAGTCTGAACGTGGATGGACAAGATTGTCAGCAGACGGAACAGACAAATTTGAAAAGAATAAAGTAGTTACCGGACATGCAGTGAACGGTAACAGAAAATGACAACAGAATTATGAAAAAAGGAGAATGAACGTATGTACAAAAGTTATTCCATGGAATTAGCCGGAAGAACCTTAACAGTAGATATTAACCGCGTTGCAAAACAGGCAAACGGTGCAGCATTAATGCACTATGGTGATACTACAGTATTATCTACAGCAACAGCATCTAAAGAGCCAAGAGAAGGAATCGATTTCTTCCCGTTAAGTGTTGAATATGAAGAGAAAATGTATGCAGTAGGCAAAATCCCGGGAGGATTTAACAAGAGAGAGGGAAAAGCAAGCGAGCATGCAATCCTTACTTCCCGCGTGATCGACAGACCGATGCGTCCTCTGTTCCCAAAGGATTACAGAAATGATGTAACACTGGTAAACATGGTTATGTCTGTTGATCCGGAATGTAATCCGGAGATTCCGGCTATGCTGGGTTCTGCTATTGCAACCTGCATTTCCGATATCCCCTTTGACGGTCCATGTGCAACCACACAGGTTGGTTTGATCAATGGTGAATATATCATCAACCCTACCATGGCACAGAAAGATGTATCTGACCTTCAGCTTACAGTAGCTTCCACAAGAGAGAAAGTGATCATGATCGAAGCCGGCGCAAAAGAAGTTCCGGAAGACAAGATGATCGAAGCTATCTATAAAGCTCATGAAGTAAACCAGGAGATCATCAAATTTATCGATAAGATCGTAGAAGAATGCGGAAAACCGAAACACAGCTACGAATCATGTGCAGTTCCGGAAGAACTCTTCGCAGCGATCAAAGAAATCGTACCTCCGGCAGAAATGGAAGTTGCCGTATTCTCTGACGATAAACAGACAAGAGAAGAAAATATCCGTCAGGTAACAGAGAAACTGAAAGAAGCTTTTGCTGACAAGGAAGAGTGGCTTGCAGTTCTGGGCGAGGCTGTATATCAGTACCAGAAGAAGACTGTCCGCAAGATGATCTTAAAAGACCACAAACGTCCTGATGGTCGTGCCATTACTCAGATCCGTCCTCTGGCAGCAGAGACAGATATTATCCCCAGAGTACATGGTTCTGCTATGTTCACACGTGGACAGACACAGATCTGTACCATCACAACTCTGGCTCCTCTTGCAGAAGCACAGAAGCTTGACGGACTTGACGAATTTGAAACTTCAAAGAGATATATGCATCACTACAATTTCCCGTCCTACTCTGTAGGTGAGACAAAACCATCCAGAGGACCGGGACGTCGTGAGATCGGACATGGTGCACTTGCTGAGAGAGCATTAGTTCCTGTACTTCCAAGCGAAGAGGAATTCCCATATGCGATCCGTACTGTATCTGAGACATTTGAATCCAATGGTTCTACTTCTCAGGCAAGTATCTGTGCATCCACAATGTCTCTGATGGCAGCCGGTGTACCGATCAAAAAACCGGTAGCAGGTATTTCATGTGGTCTGGTAACAGGTGATACAGATGATGATTACATTGTTCTCACAGATATCCAGGGACTTGAAGACTTCTTCGGAGATATGGACTTCAAGGTAGCCGGAACTCATGACGGTATCACAGCAATCCAGATGGATATCAAGATCCATGGACTGACAAGACCGATCGTAGAAGAAGCAATCAGACGTACAAAAGAAGCAAGAGAATATATCCTGACAGAAGTTATGGAGAAATGTATTGCAGCTCCACGTACATCTGTAGGCGAATATGCTCCGAAGATCATCCAGATCCAGATCGATCCTCAGAAGATCGGTGATGTTGTAGGTCAGAGAGGAAAGACTATCAATACGATCATCGAGCGTACAGGTGTTAAGATCGATATCACAGACGAAGGTGCGGTATCTATCTGTGGAGTTGATCAGAAGAGCATGGATGAGGCAGCTAACATGGTTAAGATCATTGCAACTGATTTTGAAGCAGGACAGATCTTTACAGGTAAAGTTGTCAGCATCAAAGAGTTTGGTGCATTCGTTGAATTTGCACCGGGTAAAGAGGGAATGGTACACATTTCCAAGATCTGTAAAGAAAGAATCAATCGTGTTGAGGATGTTCTCACACTTGGTGATAAAGTTAAGGTTATCTGCCTTGGCAAAGACAAGATGGGAAGAATCAGCTTCAGCATGAAGGATGTACCGGAAGAAGCGTAAAAAATTATGAGATATCACAATATTACCAAGGACGATATGCTTAATGGCGACGGACTTCGTGTAGTGCTCTGGGTGGCAGGATGTAATCACTGCTGTCCGGAGTGCCAGAATCCTGTCACCTGGGATCCAAACGGCGGACTGCCTTTTACCGGGGCGGAACGCGCAGAGATTTATGAGGAGCTGGACAAGGATTATGTGAGCGGAATCACATTTTCCGGCGGAGATCCGCTGCACCCGGCAAATATCACTGAGGTAACTGCCTTTGCGAAGGAGATCAGAAAGAGATATCCTGGTAAAACAATCTGGCTTTATACAGGTTTCCTCTGGGAGGAGATCTGCAAAGAAGAGATCGTGCGTTATCTGGATGTCTGCGTAGACGGTGAATTTGAGGTGGACAAGAAAGAACTTTCCCTTAAATGGAAAGGTTCCAGCAATCAGAGAGTGATCGATGTTCCCAAAACTCTTCATGAAGGAAAAGTCGTATTGCATAAATAAGAAATATACAGGCAGTTCAAGTATGCGTCAGGTGTACCTGAACTGCTTTTTTACTGAATCAGTCAGTGATGATCACAAAATATTCAGCTATGAGTGTACTGCGAAGCAGGAGTGTCAGCTTTGCATGACCAGACAGGAGGAAAAACAGATGAAACGAATCGCAAAATTTCATAAAGTAAGCAAAGAACGCTTTACAGCAGACTGGATTGATACCTTCGCACAGTCTCAGGAAGAAGCAGAGAAAGTATATGAAGCTATCCGTCTGCCGAAGAGAGCGACAGCAGGAAGTGCCGGCTATGACTTCTTTGCACCGGCAGAATTTACTCTGAAACCAGGCGAAACAGTAAAGATTCCGACAGGAATCCGGGTGGAAATGCAGCCGGAATGGGTATTGAAATGCTACCCGAGAAGCGGACTTGGGTTCAAATACCGTCTTCAGCTCAACAACACCGTTGGTATTATTGACAGTGATTATTTCTACTCGGATAATGAAGGGCATATTTTTTCCAAAATTACAAATGATTCCAATGAAAACAAAACTTTGACAATTCCGGCAGATACAGGCTTCATGCAGGGAATCTTTGTAGAGTATGGAATCACGGTAGATGATGATGCTACAGAAATCCGTAACGGAGGATTTGGAAGTACTACTGCGAAATAGTGGGTAAAAGTAATGTAATGTTCTGGCGGAGCATATTTCACAAAGTTTATAGATGAAATCAGAGCCAGAATGTAAAAAAAGTAGAACATAGGGAAGAATCTGAGATTTTTACTTTACGTTCTGCTTTTTCTTTGCTATAATATTTTGAGATTCAAAATATTTGCAATACATACAATTCAAGCGTATATACTGCGGAGCAGTTATTCGATTATGAACAAGTAACGAAGCGGATGATTTTATCCGCTTGACTAAAAAATATCAGGCAAAGAAATAAATTCAGGGAGAAAAGTTATGATCATCGAGCCAAAAGTAAGAGAATATATCTGCACAACCGCACATCCGCAGGGATGTGCAGAGAGTGTGCGCAACCAGGCAGATTACGCCTGTAAACAGGGAATGGTAAACGGAACAAAAAAAGCACTGATCATCGGATGTTCTACAGGCTACGGCCTCGCATCACGAATCTGCGCACTGGAAAACTGTGGTGCGGACACCCTTGGGATTATGTTTGAACGTCAGGCAAATGGCAGAAGAACAGCGACACCGGGATGGTACAACACTGCGGAATTTCATCGCCTGGCAGCAGAAAAAGGTGCCTATGCCAAGACTGTCAACGGAGATGCTTTTTCAAAAGAAATAAAAGATAAAGCAATTGAGCTGATCAAAAAAGATCTGGGAAAGGTGGACCTGGTAGTTTACAGTCTGGCAGCGCCAAGACGTACAGATTCTGAAGGAAAAATCTGGTCCTCCTGCCTGAAGACTACAGGTGAGGCTTTCACAGAAAAGAGTCTTGATCTGCGAAACAATGAGATTACAGAGAAAACAGTAGAACCGGCTACTGAAGAAGAGGTTTTAAGCACAGTCAAAGTTATGGGCGGCGAAGACTGGGCAGACTGGATTGATGCGCTGAAAGCGGCAGATGTACTGACTGAGAATGCAGTGACCGTAGCATATTCCTACATCGGACCGGAACTGACTTATCCAATCTACTATCATGGAACCATTGGAACTGCCAAACAGCACTTACAGAAAACAATGTCAGAGATTAATCAGGCACATCCGGATGTCTGTGCAGTAATTTCTGTAAACAAAGGTCTGGTAACTCAGGCAAGTGCAGCAATTCCGGTTGTGCCGCTGTATTTTGCAATCCTCTATAAAGTAATGAAGAAAGCCGGAAATCATGAAAACTGCATTCAGCAGATTGCCAGACTATTTACACAGAAACTCTACACACCAACAGGCTTCCAGACAGATGAGAATGGTTTCATTCGTATGGATGATTACGAACTGACGCCGAAGATTCAGGAAGAAGTAAAAAAATGCTGGAAAGCTGTTACTACAGACACTGTAAAGGAATATTGCGATATTGATGGTTACTGGGAAGATTTCTATCATATGTTTGGATTCCGATATGAAGATATCGACTATACTCAGGATGTGGATGCTGATATAGAAATTGATGGAGTTGTAATGTAATAAAAAATTCTCTCTTAACAAATGATCATGAAGTATATTGGTTCATAAATGTTAAGAGAGAATTTTTTATTTTGCCTTATGCACCGGATCTGCCGGGTATCCGCTGCGAAGTTTCTGCATTCCACGCTGGAGCGCATCTTTGGAGTTTTTCCAGTCAGCATCCTTATTTCTGTAATCAAACTTATCTGACAGCCATACCAGATCTTCTTCCATACGCTGGAAGTTTTCATCCATCAGCCTGAACATGGCAGGATAAAACTCAGCCTTTTCTTTATCATTCAGATATTTATCTGCACCGTTGCACAGAATCCCGAAGTGATGCAGACAGAAGCCTTTACTGCGCAGAATTTTATTTTTAAATTCATTATCCTGCCGATACAGCCAGAAAAAAGTTTCCACATACCGTTTAAATGTATCCTCAATATTCTGACAGATAAAACAGCTGCAATCCTTAAACGCAGTCCATGCAGCAATCGGATTCTTATCTGCGCTGGAATCTGAACGGCGGAAACGCGCGAGGACCGAGGATTTTCCGGGTGAAAAAGAATCAAACTGCTTTCTCATCTCTTCCCGAAGTTTATGATAATGAGTCTGAAGAATCAATGCATTCCCAAGAGTATTCCCATAATCAAACATTTTCTTCATATGTACCCTGCAAAATCCCGCCTTATCCGTCTGATCCCGGATGTCACTTTCCATATAAGAAGAACTGTTTCCCAGCACAAAATCCAGCGAGTTCTGCTCCAGTTCCCGTTCAATAAAACAGAAAGGACACTCGTCACTGGCATTTACCGCATCATTAAGTGTAATGGTATATAACTTTTCTTTCATTTCTATATACTCCATACATCATAGTTTCTGTTCCCTTTATTGTGCATAGAATTCCCGGGAATGTCAAGCAGAAGATTTCCTGTTACTGTAAACGGAGTGAACAGTAATGATTTCTTTTGCAGAGTTGATTCAGAAAAGGGCAGTATGCTATTATATATATAGTTGAATGCAAACATATGTAAAAAATAATCAAAGGGGGATAAGACAAATGATAAAATTACAGCTTCATGAAAACTGGCAGTTGTGCAATATCAGACAACTGGACTGGATTCCGGCACAGGTTCCGGGGGATATTTATGCGGCACTTCTTAAGACCGGAAAGATGCCGGATCCGTTCTTTGGGGATAATGAATATCAGGCGAAAGCACTGATGGAGGAGGACTATGAATACAAAACGGTATTTAATTATGAAGAAACGCAGTTTAAAGATTGTCAGGAAGTGATCCTGAGATTTGACGGGATTGATACGATTGCGGATATCTATCTGAATGGATGTTGTCTTGGAAAAGTTGATAACATGCACAGAATCTGGGAATTTCCGGTAGGAGAGCTGCTTGAAAACGGCAAAAATACCTTACGTGTTATCATCCGCTCTCCGTTGAAATTCATGGCAGAGGCATTTAAGAAATATAAAAACAGGGGAAATGAAGACACAGTTGAAGGATTTATGCATCTGCGCAAAGCTCACTATATGTGCGGCTGGGACTGGGGCGCATGTCTGCCGGATGGAGGTATCTTCCGTCCTGTAACACTTCTGGGAATTGAAACTGCCAGACTGGACAGCGTGTATATCCGTCAGGTACATGAGGATGGCAAAGTACTGTTGGTTCCGGAAGTAGATGTGGAGACTGTCGATGAGGAAGAGAGTGAAGCAGATGGGTATGAAAGTGCACAGGCACTGGAATATCAGGTGACTGTAACTGCACCGGATGGAACAAAAACCATATGGGATGACTGTCCGGATGAAATTGAGATTGAAAATCCGCAGCTCTGGTGGCCAAATGGACTGGGAGAACAGCCGTTATATCAGGTGCAGGTAGACCTGAAGACAGGAGATAAGATCGTGGACACCTGGTGCAGAAAGATAGGTCTTCGTACGCTGACCATGCATGTAGAGAAAGATCAGTGGGGCGAGAGCTTTGCTCATGAAGTAAACGGTTATCAGGTATTTGCCATGGGCGCTGACTATATCCCTGAGGACAATCTTCTGCAGAGAACATCCAGAGAACGTACTAGAGAATTACTTCTTCAGTGCAAGAGAGCGAACTTTAATACAGTACGTGTCTGGGGTGGCGGCTATTATCCTGAGGACTGGTTCTTTGATCTTTGTGATGAACTGGGGCTGATGGTATGGCAGGACTTTATGTTTGCATGCTCTGTCTATGAATTGACACCGGAGTTTGAGGCAAATATCCGTCAGGAATTTATTGATAATATCAAACGTCTCCGTCATCATGCATCCCTTGCCCTGTGGTGCGGAAACAATGAGATGGAAATGTTTGTAAAGCAGGGCACCTGGGTGACAAAGCCGACAGAAGTGAGAGATTATCTGTTTATGTATGAGCGCATTATTCCGGAAGTACTCAGCGAATACGATCCGGATACCTTCTACTGGCCTGCAAGCCCGTCATCAGGTGGTTCCTTTGATGAACCCAATGATCCGAACCGCGGAGATGTGCATTACTGGGAAGTATGGCATGGCAATAAGCCATTTTCAGAATATCGTAAATATTTCTTCAGATATGCATCTGAGTTTGGTTTTCAGTCATTCCCGTCTGTAAAAACGCTTGAAACAGTAACAGATGATCCGAAAGAATTGAATCCATTTTCTTATGTGATGGAGAAACATCAGAGAAATTACGGAGGAAATGGAAAAATTGCCAAATACATGCAGGCAGCATACCGTTATCCTGAGAACTTCAGCGATTTTGTTTATGCATCTCAGCTTCTTCAGGCAGATGGAATCCGTTATGGAGTCGAACATTACCGCAGAAACCGGGGACGCTGTATGGGTGCAATTTACTGGCAGTTAAATGACTGCTGGCCTGTTATTTCCTGGTCATCCATTGATTATTACGGACGTTGGAAAGCGCTTCATTATTATGCGAAGAGATTCTTTGCACCTGTGATGCTTTCCTGTGAGGAGCAGAGCTGGATGACAGTGGAAGCGGATATGAACCGTCAGCATTTTGAATTTGAAAAATCCATCCGTCTGAATGTGACCAATGAAACGCTGGATGCTCACAGGGTCCTGGTGAAATGGGCAGTGCGAAAGACAGATGCCACAATTCTGAGGGAGGAAGAACAGTGGCTGGAAGTACCGGCATTGTCTGCTGTATGGATGGATAAGGTTGAACTTCCCCAGATTGACTGTTTTAATGAATATGTAAGTTATGAGGCATGGGAAAATGATCAGATTATTTCTCAGGGAACTGTGATCTTTTCCTATCCGAAATACTTCCGCTATCTGAATCCCGGACTGACTGTGCGTGTAGACGGAGATGAGATAGTTGTTAAGGCAGAAGCATATGCAAAGAGTGTGGAAATCCGGAATGAGAATGATGATCTGATTCTTGAAGATAATTATTTTGACATGAATGCAGGAGAATACAGAGTGAAGATACTCGATGGAAAGCCGGATGGACTGAAAGTGCGCAGTGTTTATGATATATAACCTTTATTCATAGCAGTATTTATGGCAGTTTGCGACGAAATTCTGTATAGTAATCCTCTTATATTTACTGCAAACAATCCAGTCCATCATAGCGTGAAGTCCTGCGTCAGATATCTTTG
>OGZX01001139.1_pt1 | contig 28448 bp, 23 predicted proteins | sample 1576881 | NCBI WGS metagenome assembly OGZX01 (sample SAMEA3541542, study PRJEB24748) | human gut metagenome | biome: human gut; feature: human-associated habitat; material: faeces | place: China | collected 2012 | reverse complement strand
TTGAAACGAACGGCAAAAGAGAGCCTGCGGCACAAGGCGATGCCTTGTTGGAAAGTAATGACACTAATAGCTCAAATATGCAAAATTATGCCCCCTTCCGTTTTTCCGTCTCATAGTAATGGTTTTGGTAAATCATAGTTATGATCCGCCAAAACCATACTGATGGCTATAATCTCAGATCGCCTTATGTTATAGGTTTACATGATGCCAAATTTAGTTATCCCGGCAAGCCGTGGACTTTCCTGTTTTTGGGTGGATACCATAAAAACAGAACACTGTATAATGCTAAATGAGGCCTTTACTTCTGCTGTATTCATTGATTTCTAAAGAAAAGAACACGTAATCGGATAAATAGACCTTGTGGGAATTTGAGGGTTGTTGTTACTTTGCAACGTTTTTTATTAGGGTAATTATATCGATAAAGGGTAATATCACGTATTGATTGTGCTGTTTCAGATTGTATGTATTAAGGTAAAAAAGAGTTACTATACAAATGAAAGAGTATCAATTACGCCAGGGTCTGGGTAAGACCATTGCATTTTCTTTGTGTGTATGGGCGTCGGTTGCAGGATTCTTCTCCTGCGATTCGGACCGTTTGAACAGTGGAGGGAGCACAGGTATGTTGAGCCTGAATCTCGCTGCCGATACTACGAACATCAAGGGTGGCGCTATCTCCACTAAAGCCGGAAACACTTTAGCGGATTTCGAGGATGTGGACGAATATACCGTCCAGGTCCTTCAGGAAAGCGACACGCTGAAAAGCGCTTTGTATAAAGATTTTCCGGAACAGTTGGAAATCAAAGAGGGTTCTTATACGTTGCGCGCCTCTAAGGGTGGAAACCTGCCTGCCGCTTTCGATAATCCTTATTTCGAAGGAAGCACTGATTTTGTCATCAAAAAAGATATGAAGACGCCGTTGGAAGTGACTTGCACCATGGCGAATGCCCGTATCTATACAGAATATACGGAAGATTTCCTGAAAGCATATTCCGATTATAGCGTCTCCCTGAAAACCTCTTATATGGATGGCGCTTTCACAATCGCAAAAGATGAAACGCGCGGTGCGTATTTGCAAGTGGCAAAAGAGGGAACACCTCTAAGCATTGCAATCTCGTTGATGCGTGAGAACTGGGAAGAGCCGAAAGTCTATTCCGTTACGAATCCTTCCATCACGCTGAACCCCAAAGAGTCCGTCACTCTTAAGTTTGCTACGGATGGCAAGACGGGGGACGGACTGAATCTTTCTGTTGTGCTGGACGATGAAATGATAGAGACAGACTTGGTCGATTCGATTCCGGATTTTATGTGGAAACCATTTGAAGATCTGAAGATCGAAGCAATAGGCTTTGTAAATAATGAAGTGGTTCCGATGACTGTGACGGAAGGTTACCCGAATTCGACTTGTATGGTTCGGGCGAGTGTTCCGGGGCGTATTAAGGAATGTTGGGTTGTCCGTTTGGAAGATGGTGAAAAGACCGATAGTGTCGATATCGCAACATCCGCCGGTTTGAATACTGCTGAAGAGGTTTGGGGGTTGAAGTCGGTTTCTTCTCCGATTGCAGGCGCGAAAGGTATTGAGCTTGATTTGAAGAGTGCATTTAATCAATTGTATGCTTCCGCCAATGATAAAACTTATGGCTTTAGTGTCTATGTAAATGATGCATTGAATGTGATGCATACATCGGATGTGGTCACAGCTTCCGTGAATCTGAAAGCAGCGAAAGAACCAACTGTCGGTAAATTTGAATGGTCTGTTTCTTCTAAACATTCATTGGAAAAAGATACGGCTATTGCGGTTATGGCAGAAGTGGGAATAAAAACATTAACTCTGAAGGTGAATAAGGATGGTGCTATGCAGGGCCAGTATGATATGCTTTCTGATAATTTACCAGATGGTATCTTTTACGATAAACAAAGTCGTAAGATTATATTCAAGAAGGAATGTTCAAGTAAGTTTGATTCGAAAGAACAAGATGCTTCTACTTATTCTTATGAAGTATCTGTAACGGATAATTTGGATAAGAAGGTTACTGTGACATCGACTTTGGAAGTAACGCCAGTTTTTACGATTATTGTGCCGGAAGGTGGCGTTTGGGCAAAAAAAGCAACAATACAAGTGGTAGAGGATGTGAAATATTCAAAGTCTTATCAACTGAAAGTTGGAGAGAAATGGCAAGATTATTCTGATGCAACAATTACAGGATTGCAGCCGAATACAACATATACGGTTCGTGCTTTGGTTAATAATTGGCCAACAACGGAGGCGACGTTTACGACAGAGGAAGCTTTCCAGATTCCGGATGGTGGGTTTGATAAGGAATGGACGAAAGATGTGATAAGTGCAGTTAATTATAGTATTCCTATTATTAATATTGGCTTAGTCGGACAGAATATTGATATATGGTATCCATTTAATAAGGAGAATAAGCAAGATTTGTTTTGGTCGACTACTAATCCGACAACTACTAGTGCAGACACCAAACATGGAACAGCTTATTACATTCAATATTCAGGAGTTCAGCGTAAAAATAAAGCTGTAGAGATTTCTACTATAGGTTGGGGATATGGAAGTACATTTACACAGAAACTAGGATGTAATCCTAAAATTGTAACCCCTGGCGCTATGTTTGCTTCATCATTTGTTAATGGTAAGATAATTGAAGGTCACCCAATTTCTTCACGTCCGTCAATGCTCTCATTTAATTATGAATATCAGCCTTTGGATGGTGATAAATTTATTGTGTCTATTTCCTTGTTTGATGTGGCAGGTTCTTTGATTGCAAAAAAAGAAGAACAAATTGGAAATACGTCTGGAACATGTAATTTGGTACTTAATTATTCTTCTCCTAATGATAGAAAAGCAGCTCAGATAAAAATTAAATTTGAGTCAGGAACAAAGCTATCTTATAAAGGAGTACGTGGTAGTGTCGGTGATCTTCAGGGAAATTCAGATTCTCGCATTATCGGCAGTGTCTTAACAATCGACAATGTCGAACTAATCTACGAATAAAATATGAAAACATTAAACAACATATCAATCTTACTGTTCAGTGTACTCAGTATGCTGGCAGTCTCTTGTCAGAAAGACGAGGTGGAAAACAGGGATATTCCTGAAAACTGCGGACAACTTTCTTTGCAGTCGTTAGGTATCGACGATGAGATACAGGTTGTCGGAACAAAGGCTTTCGGAATGGATGCCAATACATTTAAGGTGGAACTTATCGGAACGGGAGAAGAGAATGCGGGCACGCATCTTACTTATGAATCTTTTTCCAAGCTGAAAGAACAGGATTATATCACGCTTCCGGTCGGCCGATACACCCTGAAAGCCTATTCCCGCGAGAAAGTAAATGGAGGTGTTTATGATGAACCTCACTTCTATGGCGAGAATACGGAAGTGGTGATTCTGGAAAAGAAGATCACGACTGTGTCTCTGGAATGCACATTCCAAAGTGTCGCAGTCGATATTGATTTGACGCGTACTTTCAATAACTATTTCGAAGATAATTATCAAATAAAAGTCATAAACGGAATCGGCAAGGAATGTCTGTTCACAAAAGAACATGCCGGTAAAGTCATTTACTTTGACAATGTGGAAGGCGGTCTGAAACTGGAATATACAGTTCAGGCAAAAGGTAAGGACGCTGCTTATCCTGCCCGTGTAAAAGAATTACAGAATAAGGGCATGGCACCGAAGGCCGGAGATTATTATATGGTTGAGTTTACCGGTGAAGAACCTGATACTAAAGCACTTTAAAAAGAACGATTATGAAAAGAAAGATACATATCCTTTATTTATTCGTATTTCTGATAGCAGGACTTACTTCCTGCGAGATGAAAGATGATCTGTTTGGAAAAAAGCCGTCCCGCGAAGACCTGCCGAAGGAAGTAGGTGTGCTGGACCTGAAGCTGGACCCGCAGAAAGAGGAAACGATTACCGGAAACAGGGGAACGAAAGCGACGGATGAAAGTCTGGATGTAAAAGATTTCTCTGTAAAGATTCTGGATGAGAACGGCGAAGTGGTGGAAGAGTACGCTTCGTATGCCGATATAGACGAGGTCTTGCTGGCTACCGGCAAATATCAGGTGGTTGCCACAAAGGGCGAGCTGAAAGATGCGGCTTACGACACTCCTTATTATGAAGGAAAAGACACCTGCACGATCACTTCACAGGAAGTTTCTTCGCTGGTTACTCCTTGCGTGTTGAGCAATAAGAAAATCACGGTGGCCTATACGGATGATTTCCTGGACCGTTTCAAAGACGATTACGAAATCGTGATGACGAACGGCAACGGCGTCCTCACTTTAAAGTCGGACGAAGAGAAGAAGCCGTTCTTCAAAACAACCGACCAGCTTGATTTTACGCTTCATGCAACGACCCGTTCCGGTTTGGAAACGCAATACTTCTGCGATCTTTATACAGATCCGACCGTGAAGGAATATAACAATATTGTCGTATGGCTGGATGTGGCCGAACCGGACGATCCTGTTGTGCCGGATGATCCCGATGTCCCGGTTGGTCCCGAAGATCCGACAGAAACGCCTGACTCTCTGAAACGTCCGGTTATTAAAGTGGATATCCAGTTGGTGGAACGCGAATATACGATTACGATCCCGTCTGATTTCGTTTCGGGAGATGATGGCGGTAGCGGCGGTTCCGGTAGTGATGGCGGCGGAACGACTCCTGCACAAACAATTAAGTGGGGAGGAACAAATATCGACAATCCTATCACATTGAATAGCGGTGGCAGTGCTCCTTCGGTGGTTGTTAATTTAACCTTACCGACAGGTGTTGATGCGATGACTGTCGATATCAGTACCAGTAGTTCAGATTTCTCTGAAGCTGTAGATTTAATGGGTGCTCATTTCAACATGTTGGCTTTGAATGAAAAGCAGAAGCAGTTGTTTGACGAAGTGAAAAAAGGACAGAAGAATGTCGTTTTCGATGTAAGTGCTTTTATGCCACTGTTGGCAAATGAGGCTTTTGCAGGTACGCATAAGTTTAAGATTTATGTGAAAGACCAAAGTGGCGTGTCCAGTACGAAAACATTAACCGTTATAGTAAAATAAGAAGATGGCAAAATATATATTCTCTATCGTATCGGCTTTATTGCTGATAGGTTTTGTGTCGTGTGATGAAGAGCGCAACGCGACCGGCGGACAAGGATATCTGTATCTGGATATCGAAAAGAATGTAACGATGCAGACAAAAGCGGTTAACCCGGTTATCTCTGTTGCTATCCTGAATGCCGCAGAAGATACGGTTAAGTATATCGCGGATTTTGAGAAGGAACAGGCTACCGAAGGCGTCCTGTTAGATGCCGGCGCTTATGATATTGTCGTTTCTTCCGGCCGGAAGGATTCGGCTGCTTTTGAACTCCCGTATTATTATGGGGAGGCTGCCTGCGAGATCAAGACGAATCAGGTTACCTCTACGAAAATAACTTGCAAGATAGCCAATACAAAGGTAACGGTCGACTATAGTGATGACTTTAAAAAGTATTTTACGGATTATAGTACGACTATCAGCAACAGCAGTGGTTCTCTGACCTTTGAAAAAGGGGAAACACGCGGCGGTTTCTTTGCTCCGGAAAAACTGTTGGCCAATTTGGCTCTTACCAATAAGGATGGCGAACACTTCCAGTTGAAACGTGAATACGAAGATATTCAGGAACGCTATCATTATCGCCTCTTCTTCAAATTAAGCGGCGATCCGGATAATCCCGGCGATAGCGGAGAAGCCGGTGGCAAGTTCGACGACATAACGGTTGACGAAAGTGCGGACACGGTGATTGTGTCTATTCCGATTAAGGTGGAAGACTTGGATGCGATGAAGGCACCGGTATTTGAATTGACCGGTTTTGATGGGAATAATACATTGGAATACAAAGAGAAAAAAGCAACAGCAAGCTCATTGAAGCTGACTGCTAATAATGGAATCGAACGTTTGATGTTGACAATCCAATCCGAAAGTCTGAATGCGTCCTTCAATCTGGCTGATCTGAGTGAGAGTGATAAAATGCAATTGAATCAAATCGGATTCCCGATACCGGAAACAGTGAAGGATACAAAAGAGTTGTCTTTTGATTTTACCGAAATGAGCAATAAGCTGACTTCTTTGGGTAGCAGTCCGCAGACTTATACGTTTGCTTTGACTGCCCGTGATAATAAGTCACAGGAAAAGCAGGTGTCTTTTACTTATTTGGTTAAGCCGGATGTGACATTGCTTACAAGAGAAATCGCCACAGGAAATATCTGGACAACATTCACTTTCTTCACCGGTGAAATGGAAGGGGAAGGAGAATTGGGCTTTAAATATAAGAGGAAGACGGATGCTGAATGGACTTCGGTTTCAGTTAAGTCTAAAAATGCGGACGGCAAGACTTTTACTGCTTTTGTTGGAGGACTGGATGCTCGTACGGAATATGCATATAAGGCAGTAAGTCGGGATGTTGATGGTAATGAGGTAGAAGGGAACACGGTTGCGTTTACGACAGATTTTGCAAATGCGGATGATAATGGGAAGCCGTTTGTGCCGAACTTGAGTTTTGATAATTGGTATAAAGAAAATAAAAGTTGGTATGCAAACGAATCTTCTTCTAACTTATTTTGGGATTCTGGTAACAAGGGAGCCAATACTATAGGTGAAAATAATCCTACGTCACCGATATCTGACGTTGCAGTTGCAGGAGAGGGAAAACAGGCAGCCTTATTGAAAACAAAAAAAGTTTTTGGAATTTTGGCTGCGGGGAATATCTATACCGGAACATTCGGTAAGGTGGAAGGACTGAGTGGAGCTTCTTTGAATTTCGGACAACCTTATTCAGGAGGAAGACCCACAAAGCTTGTTGGTTACTACAAGTATCAACCTGTGGCAGTAAGCGAAGGCGGACATGAAGAGTTGACAAAAGGGGTAATGGATAAATGTGCTATTTATATTGCATTATGTAATTGGTCTTCTCCCTTTAAGGTAAATACATCATCTGGAACATTTGTTAATTTGGCAGGAGATGATATTTTGGCATATGGAGAATTAAGTGAAGGAGAGGCTTCTGTGACTAAGATGGATAATTATGCAAGGTTTGAGATTGACATAAAATACAAAAAAGAAACTCTGAATGTTATGCCAACCTATATCTTAATTGTCGCTTCCGCCAGCAAATACGGCGATTACTTTACCGGTGGCGAAGGCAGTACATTATATATTGATGAGTTCGAACTCCAATACGATTACAACCCCGCCTCCTTCGTCGGCACATCGCTTGAAGGCTTAGGTAAATAACAATACAGTTTTGAACAAATAACAGACAATGAAGCATATATTAATAATGCTATTGCTCGTATGCAGCATACCGGCGATGGCGAAAGGAATCAGATTTGACCGGGGAATAGAACAGAAGACATTTATCCCGAAAGGGCAATGGATGGTTGGAGCATCGTTCTCCTATTCCGAACATACGGACGATAATTTCAAATGGTTGGTGATGGACGATGTGACCAGCACGGGTTATACCTTTAAAGTGTCTCCCGTAGTCAGCTATTTTATCCGGGATAATATCGCAATCGGCGGACGTGTCGCCTATTCCCGCGGGCTGACGGATTTGGGAAATCTGTCGCTAAATCTGGGCGATGACCTGAGTTTCGATTTGTCTAACTATAAAGATAAATCGCACATGGTTTCGGGCTCGTTCTTCGTTCGTACCTACCTGAACTTGGGAGACAGCAAACGTTTCGGCTTGTTTAACGAAGCCCGTGTGACTTACGGATACGGACAGAGTAACGTAGAAGACGGAACAGGCGACGAACTGAAAGGAACGCATCAGATCAAACAGAACCTGAACTTTGGTGTCGCACCCGGTATCACCTGCTTTATCAACGACTATGTTGCGGTTGAGGCGGCGATCGATGTCCTGGGGCTGGACTTCAAATGGTATGACCAGAAAACCAACCAGGTGGAGACAGGTAAGCGCACCAATAGCGGGGCGAACTTTAAAATCAACCTGCTGTCAATCAATTTAGGTATTACATTCTATTTATAAGCGAGATGAATTATAAAGTCTATATAAAAGGATGTCTGTTGTCGCTTGTCTGTGCCCTGACCGGATGTATAGAGAATGATATTCCCTATCCGGTTGTAAAAGCGGAGATACAGGAGATCGAGACGAACGGTTTCGTCTCTTCTGCGATCGACAAGGAGATGAGAACTGCCGCTATCTTAGTGGATGATACGGTCGATCTGCGTACGCTTCGCATCACGAAATTGCGGGTGACGGACGGCACGCTGATTATCCCGGACTCTGTTGCCTGCAAGGATGCCGCCCTTTTTCCGGATTCGGGATTCGTGTCGGTCGACAGTCTGCCGTCAACGGTCAACACGCAGATCGACCTGTCGTCGCCGGCTACTTTTGTCTTGCGTATTTATCAGGATTATCCCTGGCAGATATCGGCGAAACGCAATATCCAACGGAAATTCTCGATCAAGGCGGCCGATGGTAGCGATGTGCAGGTCGGAACTCCGATTGTCGACGAAGAGAACCATAAGGTGATTGTCTATGTGAGCAAAGATACGGATCTGGGCAACCTGAAAGTCCTGGAAATGAGATTGGGTAGCTCGATCGCAACAACGACGCCGGAACCGACAACCGTGACCGACTTCCGCCGTACCCGCTCTTTTGACGTGACGGCTTTTGACAAGACGGAAACATGGTCTGTCAGTGTCGTTCACTACGAAGGAACCGGCGCAAGTCTTTCCGTATGGGCAAAGCGCGCCTATCTGACCGGTGTCGCAAAAGAAGGAACGAACATCGATATCCAATACCGCCAGAAGGGAGAAGAAAACTGGGATCAGGTCTTCGACGACGAGATCACGTTCAACGAAGACGGAACCTTCTCGGCAGCCATGCGCCATCTGATCCCTTCGACCGAATATGAGTATAAAGCGATAATCGGCTCTCAGACGTACGATGTTACGGGCTTTACGACAGACGAAGCCGCCCAGTTGCCTAATTCCGGCTTCGAAGACTGGTGGTTGAACCCGAAAAACATCTGGTTTGTTTATGCCGAAGGAGGAGAGATGTTCTGGGACACAGGAAATACCGGTTCTAACCTGGCCAACAAGAATGTGACGGTCTTCGATGAATCGAAACCTCATGGCGGCAAACGCTCGATCAAGTTGGCATCGGAAAACGTCATTATCAAGTTTGCAGCCGGAAACCTGTTTGCCGGGGAATATGTGAAGACGGATGGAACCGACGGTATTCTGGATTTCGGACGCCCGTTCACAGCCCGTCCGACAACGCTCAAAGGCTGGTTCAAATATACTTGTAAACCGATTTCCCAGATTTCGGATGATCCGGAAGATCAGTTCGAGGATGCCCAAAAAGGCATGAACGACCAGGCGCATATCTACATCGCTTTGGGCGACTGGAGCTTGCCGGTGCGTATCCAGACAAAGAAGAAGAACCGCCAGCTGTTCAGCAAGTCCGATTCGCATATCATCGCTTATCAGGAAATGATCGTAGGAGAAACGGTCGGCGAATGGACGGAATTTAAGCTGAAGCTGGATTACCGCTCACTGACACGCAAGCCCACTTATATCGTGGTCGTAGCTAGCGCCAGCAAATATGGCGATTATTTCACCGGAGGCGACGGCAGTACGTTATGGCTGGATGATTTGGAACTGATATATGAATAAATAACTGGAAAAAGAAAGCCGCCTGTAAACATCTCTGAATACAGGCGGCTTTCTTTATTCTATTTATTTTAAAACGCGATCTAACCAATCCCGACCTTTTTTGGTACTGATGATTATACAACCGACTACGCCAAATAGGGCAAGGCTCCCGAAAACTGCAACTGCTGGTGTTATCATTCTTGTTCCTCCTCTTCAAATCTCTGTTACAAAGGAAACCAATCTTTTCCATCTAACCAAATTATTACTTACCTTTGTGCCTCAAAAAGAGAACACAAGGTATGGAAAAACAGTTTAAGAGAACACTGATTACTACGGCGTTGCCGTATGCGAACGGGCCGGTGCACATCGGTCATCTGGCCGGAGTGTATGTGCCTGCAGATATTTATGCACGCTATCTTCGCCTGAAGGGAGAAGAGGTTCTGATGATTGGTGGATCGGATGAACACGGAGTGCCTATCACGTTGAGAGCGAAGAAAGAAGGCATCACTCCGCAGGATGTGGTTGACCGCTATCATGGCATTATCAAGAAGTCTTTCGAGGATTTCGGTATCACCTTCGATATCTATTCCCGCACGACTTCGGCTACACATCGCCAGGTTGCGTCGGATTTCTTCCGTACCTTATATGATAAAGGCGAATTCATCGAGAAAACGAGCGAACAGTATTATGACGAAGAGGCAAAGCAATTCCTTGCCGATCGCTATATCACCGGAACTTGCCCCCATTGCGGAAACGAAAAAGCCTATGGCGACCAGTGCGAAGCCTGCGGCACATCCCTGAGCCCGACAGACCTTATCAACCCGAAATCCGCGATCAGCGGAAGCCAGCCGGTGATGAAGGAAACCAAACACTGGTATCTGCCTCTCGATAAATGGGAACCGTTCCTGCGCCAGTGGATTCTGGAAGGACACAAAGAATGGAAACCGAACGTCTACGGCCAGTGCAAGAGCTGGTTGGATATGGGCTTGCAGCCCCGCGCCGTGAGCCGCGACTTGGATTGGGGAATCCCCGTTCCGGTGGAAGGAGCTGAAGGTAAAGTGCTGTATGTCTGGTTCGATGCGCCTATCGGATATATTTCCAATACGAAAGAGTTGCTGCCCGAAAGCTGGGAAACCTGGTGGAAAGATCCGGAAACCAAGATGGTCCATTTCATCGGAAAGGATAACATCGTGTTCCACTGCATCGTCTTCCCGGCGATGTTGAAGGCGGAAGGCAGTTTCAACCTGCCGGAAAACGTGCCGGCCAACGAGTTCCTGAACCTCGAAGGCGATAAGATCTCCACTTCCCGCAACTGGGCTGTCTGGTTGAATGAATATCTGGTCGATATGCCGGGCAAGCAGGATGTCCTGCGCTATGTCCTGACCGCCAATGCTCCGGAAACGAAGGATAACGATTTCACCTGGAAAGACTTCCAGGCGCGCAATAACAACGAGCTGGTTGCTATCTTAGGTAACTTCGTCAACCGCGCACTGGTACTGACTGAGAAGTATTTCGAAGGAAAAGTGCCCGCAGCCGGCGAACTGACCGACTATGACCGCCAGACGCTGACGGACTTCGCCAACGTGAAAGCCGACGTGGAGCGTCTGCTGGATACATACCATTTCCGCGACGCCCAGAAGGAAGCCATGAACCTGGCCCGCATCGGTAACAAATACCTGGCCGACACCGAACCTTGGAAGCTGGCTAAGACCGACATGGGACGTGTCGCAACGATCATGAACATCTCCCTGCAGATCACGGCTAACCTGGCGATCGCCTTCGAACCGTTCCTGCCCTTCAGCATGGAGAAACTGAACAAGATGCTGAACGTCGCGCCGTTAGGCTGGAACCGCCTCGGCTCGACCGACCTCCTGGAAGCCGGTCACCAGTTGGGTAAATCCGAACTGCTGTTCGAGAAGATCGAAGACAGCGTGATCGAAGCGCAGGTGCAGAAGCTGCTCGACACCAAGAAAGCAAACGAAGAAGCCAATTACAAGGCAAAGCCGGTTCGCGAGAACATCGCCTTCGATGACTTTACGAAGTTAGACATCCGTGTCGGGACAATCCTGGAATGCACAAAGGTGCCTAAGGCAGACAAACTGCTTCAGTTCCGCATCGACGACGGCCTGGAAAAACGGACGATCGTCTCCGGTATCGCCCAGCACTACGCTCCCGAAGATCTCGTCGGCAAGCAGGTTTGCTTCATCGCCAACCTGGCGCCGCGCAAACTGAAAGGTATCGTCTCCGAAGGAATGATACTGTCCGCCGAAGATTTCAACGGAAGCCTCTCCGTAATCATGCCGGAGAAAGCCGTGAAACCTGGCAGCGAAGTAAAATAAATCCCCTGACATATTTGCCTGCCGACAATTGTCGGCAAGCCTGTCGACAACTGTGAGCAAGCCTGTCGACAATTGTCAGCAGGCCTGCCGACAATTGTCGGCAGGCAAATAGACCGGGAACTTTCCCGGAAAAGAAAGGGAAGAAAATGTTTGAAGAACAGATACAAATGGTCGATTTGCACGGACAATATCTCCGCTTCAAGGAGGAGATAGACGCAGCCATGCAACGTGTGATCGACAATTGTGCCTTCATTAACGGCCCGCAGGTGAAAACCTTCTCTGCACATCTGGCTGAATATCTCCGGATTCCTTACGTGATTCCTTGCGGAAATGGTACGGACGCGTTGCAAATTGCCTTGATGGCACTGGAGCTCCGGCCGGGCGACGAGGTGATTCTGCCGGCGTTCACTTATATCGCTGCTGCCGAAGTGGTCGCGTTGTTAGGACTGACGCCTGTGCTGGTCGATGTCAATCCACGCACATTCAATATCGATCCGCAGAAGATAGAAGCGGCTGTTTCTGAGCGGACAAAGGCGATCATTGCCGTCCACCTCTTCGGACAATCCTGCGAAATGGAGACGATTATGGCTTTGGCCGACGCATATCATTTGTATGTGATAGAAGATAATGCCCAGTCTATCGGAGCGGAATATACTTTCCCGGACGGACGGGTGCAGAAGGCCGGAACAATCGGCCATATCGGGATTACTTCCTTTTTCCCCTCCAAACCGCTGGCGTGCTATGGTGACGGCGGCGCGTTGATGACGTCGGACGAGGCGTTGGCTACGCGTATCCGCATGATTGCCAATCATGGACAGGAATGTAAATATCATCATAAACGGATTGGCTGCAACTCCCGCTTAGACACGTTGCAGGCCGCTATTCTGGATGTCAAGTTGAAGCATATCACAGCCTTCACCGAAGCTCGCCGGAAGGTTGCCGCGCACTATGACGAGGCGCTTGTCGCTTGCGAGCAGTTTGTTCTGCCGGCGCGTTCCCCGTTTTCCACCCATGTCTATCATCAATATACGATTCAGGTGAAAGACGGTAACCGGGATGCGCTGCAAGGTCTGTTGAAGGAGCGGGGAATCCCTTCGATGGTTTATTATCCTCTGCCTGTGCATCACCAGGAAGCATACGGCTCTATTTCCCGCATCTCCGGCAGTTTGGACGTCGCTACTCGTTTGTGTGAGTCCGTCCTTTCCCTGCCCATTCACACCGAGATGTCAGCCGAACAACAGCAATACATAACAGAAACCCTCGTAGAGGCGAGTTCCAAACTCGCCCTCAAATAAGATATGATTATGGATAAAAAGATAAAATTCACAGTAGTCGGTTGTGGCCATATCGGTAAACGCCATGCCGAGATGGTGACCCGCGATCCGGATGCCGAACTGGTAGCCCTTTGTGACATCCGCCCCCGTGAAGAACTGGGTGTTGAAGCCTACGACGTCCCTTTCTTCTGCTCCCTAACGGAGTTGTTGCAGAGCGGTCTCGCGATCGATGTCGTGAATATCTGTACCCCGAACGGCCTGCACGCTGCGATGGCTATCGAAGCTATTCAGGCAGGCTGCCATGTCGTGATCGAGAAGCCGATGGCGCTAACGCTTGCCGATGCCGAGAAGGTCGTTTATGCCTCGTTGAAATACCGCAAACAGGTTTTCTGCGTCATGCAGAACCGCTATTCTCCTCCTTCCGTCTGGATCAAGGAAATGGTGGAATCCGGCAAATTAGGCAAGATCTATATGGTCCAGCTGAACTGCTACTGGAACCGCGACGAACGCTATTATAAGCCGGGCGGCTGGCACGGAGATGCCAAGCTGGACGGAGGGACGCTCTTCACCCAGTTCTCCCATTTCATCGATATCATGTACTGGCTTTTCGGGGATATCTGCAACATCCAGGCCCGTTTTGCCGACTTCAACCATGCCGGGCTGACCGCTTTTGAGGATTCCGGCTTCGTGAACTTCAATTTTGTGAACGGCGGGATGGGAAGCCTGAGCTATTCCACTTCGGTCTGGAACAAGAACATGGAAAGCAGCATGCTGATCGTTGCGGAGAACGGCAGCGTGAAAATCGGCGGACAGTATATGAATGAAGTGGAATACTGCCACGTCAAAGACTACGAAATGCCTGAGTTAGCACCGACCAATCCGGGAAATGACTACGGCCCTTACAAAGGTTCCGCCCAGAATCACAACTTTGTGATCCGCAACGTGGTGCGTGTCCTTTCCGGCGCCGACGCCGAATGCATCACGACCAACGTGCTGGAAGGCATGAAAGTGGTGGACATCATCCAGCGCATTTATGCGTTGAAGAAATAGGCGGGAGAGTGTTTTCTCGTCAGATATGTATTCCGTATTGATGTTTCACTTCGGCCATTACGAATGTGCTTTCGAGGGAGCCGAGGCTGTCGATCGTTCCTAATACGTTCAGGATAAATTCCTGGTAATACTTCATGTTCGGTGCGTGTATTTTGAGCAGGTAATCATAGCGGCCCGATATATTGTAGCATTCCGTTACTTCCGGAATGTCTTGTACGATTCTTGTAAACTCGGCGGCGATCTCCTTGTTCAACCTTCTGAGCTTTACGCTGCAAAACACCACAAAACCCTGGTTCAGCTTTTCCGCATCCAGTACGGCAATGTACTTCTTTATATATCCTCCGTTTTCAAGACGTTTCAGGCGTTCGAAGACGGGGGTCGATGAAAGGCTGACGCTTGCCGCCAGCTCTTTTGTCGTCAGCCGGGCGTTGCTTTGCAGGGTTCGCAGGATCTGCAGGTCCACTTTGTCTAATTTCTCCGGTGTGTTCATAAGAATAAAATTCTATTGAGAGCTACTTTCGGCACGTTGTGCCTTACGCTTGTTCTGTTTGATGTGGTAAAAATAGTATTATTTTCTGTATTTCGTGCAAATCTTGTTTGAAGTATCCATAGTCTATAGTTTTGCTGGAAAATAAACAAGAAGAATAATTTAAAAGAATAAGACTATGGCAACAAAGAAATTGCATTTTGAGACTTTACAACTCCATGTCGGACAAGAGCAGCCAGACCCCGCAACAGATGCGCGTGCAGTCCCTATTTATCAGACAACTTCCTATGTGTTCCACGATTCGCAGCATGCGGCAGACCGTTTCGGTCTTCGCGACGCGGGTAATATCTATGGCCGCCTGACCAACTCGACACAGGGCGTTTTTGAGGCACGTGTAGCGGCTCTTGAAGGAGGTGTCGCTGGCTTAGCTGTCGCTTCCGGTGCTGCTGCTGTTACCTATGCGCTGCAAAATATACTCCGTGCAGGCGACCATATCGTTGCTGCCGATAATCTTTACGGCGGCTCTTTCAACCTGATCACGCATACGTTAGTCGGTCAGGGCATAAGCAATACAATTGTCAACGTAAACGACCTTGACGCTTTGGAGTCCGCTATCCGGGAGAATACGAAGGCCGTTTATGTGGAAACATTCGGCAACCCGAACTCCGATGTGACCAATATCGATGCCGTGGCGGAAGTGGCTCATCGTCATCATATCCCGTTGATTGTCGATAACACCTTCGGCACGCCGTATCTGATTCGTCCGATCGAGCACGGTGCCGACATTGTGGTTCACTCTGCGACCAAGTTTATCGGCGGTCACGGCACGAGCTTGGGAGGCGTGATTGTCGATAGCGGCAATTTCGACTGGAAAGCGAACGCAGACAAATTCCCGACATTGGCCCAGCCGGACCCGAGTTATCACGGCGCCGTTTTTGCGGATGTGGCCGGCCCGGCAGCTTTTGTGACCCGCATCCGTGCCGTCATCCTGCGTGATACGGGGGCGACTATTTCTCCATTCAACGCTTTTATCCTGTTGCAGGGCTTGGAAACACTGTCGCTTCGTGTGGAACGGCATGTGGCAAATGCCTTACAGGTTGTGGATTACCTGTCCCGGCACCCCAAAGTGTCCAAAGTGAACCATCCGTCTCTTCCGTCTCATCCCGACCATGAACTGTATAAGAGATATTTCCCTAAAGGCGCCGGCAGCATCTTTACCTTTGAGATTAAAGGCGGACAGGAAGCTGCCTGGAAGTTTATCGATTCGCTGGAAATCTTCTCCCTTCTTGCCAACGTCGCCGATGTGAAGAGTCTTGTGATTCACCCTTACACGACCACCCATTCGCAGATGACCCCGGAAGAACTGGCCGGACAACGCATCACGCCTTCCACCGTGCGCCTGAGTATCGGAACCGAATATATCGACGACATCATTGACGATTTGGAGCAGGCGTTTGCCCAAATCTGATAAAGGATATAATAATTTGACCTGCAGGTGAATTGAATTAATTATTTGTTACATTTGCAATGTCCGACTAAAATTGGGCACCGTAAACGTTAGTTTAATCATATCAATAAAGTTGTATTACAGTAATGCCGGCAAACGCTATCGTCAAGAAATCTGCCCTGTGGAATCCGTGGCACGGCTGTCACAAGTTGAGTGAGGGCTGCATGCATTGCTATGTCTATCGGGGAGATGCAAGAAGAGAGGTGGACAGTACTGTAGTGACACAAACCAAGAGTTTTGATGTCCCCATCCGCCGGAAGCGTAACGGGGAATATAAAATCCCGTCCGGGACATTGGTCTATACCTGTTTCACTTCCGATTTCTTTGTCAGCGACGCCGATGAATGGCGTTCCGATGCCTGGGAGATGATACGGCAGCGCAGTGACCTGAACTTCATGATGATTACCAAACGGATTGACCGCCTTGCCCAATGTTTGCCGGATGATTGGGGAGACGGATACGACAATGTGGCCATCTGCTGCACAGTCGAGAACCAGTCCCGTGCCAATTATCGTCTGCCGATTTACCGCACTTCTCCCATCAAGCATAAGATCATCATCTGTGAGCCGTTGCTGGAGCGGATTGATCTCACCCCTTTCCGCATAGGCGAATGGGTGGAACAGGTTGTCGTCGGAGGTGAATCAGGCTATGATGTCCGCCCCTGCGATTTCGACTGGGTAATGGAACTTCACGATGTTTGCGCAAAGAACGGCATCTCGTTCTGGTTTAAGCAGACCGGGGCAAAGTTCATCAAAGATGGCAAACTCTATCACGTCAAACGCCAATTCCAGCACTCGCAGGCACGGAAGGCGGGGATTAATCTCCTATAATCCATCTACTGCCCGGTATATACGAGATAATCTTTGTCGTTACGAAACAGCAAATGAAGGTACTGACAGCAATACAGGGTATGGCGACAACAGTAGGCAATCCCAGTGTCTGCTTGAATACTGTTACCCATAGTCCGAGCCAGAATATGTGCATAAGATATATGCCATAGCTGAGTTTCGACAATTCCGTTATGAGCCGTGGGGCTTTCGGGCGGGTTATGCATGTAAACATAAGGAATGTGCCCGTTGTGAGAATCACACAGTTAATTGTGCAGAAAGCCCATCCTATCTCTATAACAGGAGTGGTAAGGGTTTCTCCGGGTATAGCCTGGATATAGAACGAATAGATGGTCGAAGCCGCTCCGATAAGCATTAAAACGGTTCCTATTGCGAGGCGTTTTGTGCGATCCCATGTCAGATGAACACGTATGTAGTGCGCCAATACGAGGTATCCTAAATAACCGGAGAAATACCACAACATATGGTATTCGTTCCAAAAACATTGTCCCCACACTTCACCGGACCATCGGTTAAGATACGGCATGCACGTCGATAACAGGAACAGCCCTATGAAGAACAGCTCTTCTTTTGCTGTGGCTTTGCTAAGCCATGGAGAGATTATAGGAATGAAGAGATAAAGACTGATCAAAGGATACATGAACCACAGATGTCCGGCCAGCGAAGGGAAGTTAAGTAATATTCGCGACAGGTCGGTTAAGGATGTACCCCTGTCTATCTGTCCCCATAGCAGAGGCAGCGTGCTATACAGTATCATGAATATGAAAAACGGCGGCAGGATGCGGGTGAAACGTCGGCGGTAGAATTGCCACGTAGTCTGTTCCTCCTTCATCGGAACAAGAAGAAAGGCAGAGACTATCATGAACAGGGGAACTGCCATGCGTGAGAAACCGTCGTACACGGAAACCCAGAGCCGGTCGGCCTCATTAGCCAGATAGGACTGCGGTCCGGCCATATCTGTAGAACCGGCTGCACCATAAAAGTTCTCACTGGCATGGACAACTATAACAAGGAAGCATGCGAACACACGCACATAGTCTAAAAAAACGATACGTTTCATTTTTTACTTTCTGATTGGTATTAGTAATAGTAAGATGATTTCAATTTTATCCTTCTTGTGCATCCTTTTTAGTTGTGCGTGTCGCTCATTATAAATTCCAGTTTACCGCCTTTAACGATATCGCTGTGGCTGATAAACGGACTATCGAGAACCCGGCCGTTCAGTTTAGCCTCTTTTACATACTTGTTGGCTGCGCTGTTATTCTTTACCAGAATCTCGAATACGCCGCCTTTCACGTGGATCAGCGCCTTGTCGACCATTGGTCGTCCCAATGTATAGACCGAGATACCAGGGGCAACCTGATAGAGCCCCAGCGCACTCAGCACATACCAGGCAGACATCTGTCCGCAATCTTCATTACCAATGATACCGTCCGGTTCGTTGGTGTAGAAGTTTTGCATGATCTGATCCAGGCGTTCCTGTCCTTTCCAGGGCGCATCCGTCCAGTTGTACAGGTAAGCCATGTGATGGCTCGGTTCGTTACCGTGGGCGTATTGGCCGATCAGGCCGGTGATGTCGCCGGATGCCTCTTCTCCGTCAACCTGCGAGGAGGTTGTAAACAAAGTGTCCAGGCGCGTTTCCAGTTCTTTCTTGCCTCCGATCGTTGCGATAAAGTTGTCCATATCATGCGGGGCGAAGAAGCTCCACTGGAAGGCATTCCCTTCGGTGTAATCACTCTTCATGTGAGAAGAATAGCGGGGATTAAAAGGAGTACGGAAGGTTCCGTCGGCCATCACACCACGCATCATCTTGGTTTCCGGGTCCAGATAACGTTTGTAGTATTCTGCTTTTGCAGCATATTCCTTAGCCAGTTCCGTGTTTCCGGCTTTAGCGGCGATCTGGGAGATGCACCAGTCATAGTAAGCCATCTCCAAGCCCCAGGATACCGATTCGGGTACGGAGTCGGCCGGGACGAAGCCATATTTCTCTTTAAAGTAAGGATGCCGGGTAATCAGATCCAGTTCGCGTGTCCCTTTGAACTTCTCCGCCAGATCATCCCGGTAGACAGACGAGCGTGCACCGGCTTCCGCCCATAGGTTCAGGTCGCCTTCCGCCAGGTCTTTGGCCACCAGGTCCGCCAATACGGATACGGCCGGATAGCCGACCATACAGCCTGTGTAGCTCGAAGCCAACGGCCATTTCGGGAGGATGCCTCCCTCTTTATATCCCTGTACCAAGACCTTCCCCCAATCGGCAGCCCGTTCCGGCTGGATGATAGTCATTAGCGGATGGAGTGCCCGGAAAGTATCCCAGAGCGAGAAGACCGAATAGTTCACATACCCCGGTTCTGCCCGGTGGACTTTCTTGTCCATTCCCAAGTAACGTCCGTCTACATCCTGGTAAGCATACGGAGCGATCATCGTATGATAGAGCGCCGTATAGAAATTCACCATTACTTTCGGGTTTGAACTTTCGATCTGGATAGCATTCAAAGCCTTGTTCCAGATGTGGGCTGACTCCTGGCGTGTCGCCTCGAAATCCCAGCCGGGGAGTTCCGCCAGCATATTCTTTTCCGCCCCCTCTGTGTCGACAGGAGAAATCGCCACTTTTACATAAAGCGGCTTGCTGCTTTCGGCAAACTTATAGTGGAACTTCAGGTCGTCCGCCGTATTGAGACGGAGGAAGAGGGAATCTTTCCGCAACTCCCCGCCGATATATTGGTAAAGCGTCTCGATCGGTTCGGAGAATGTGATCCGGTAAGATACGGAATGGAAATGCGCCCAGCCTTGCGTTTGAACCGTCCCTTCTACCGTCGAATCGTTTACGAAAAGATATTCGTTGCCCACCAGCTTATGTCCCCAGTTCGGTTGCAGGACATGTCCGAGGTCGAGCATTACGCGGCGCTCCTTCGGATTGTCGTACGTATATTTATGGAAACCGATGCGATCCGTACTGGTCAGCTCCACATCGATCCCGAAGTTATCGAGGCGGACGGCATAATAACCCGGTGTCGCCTTCTCTGTTTCTTTCTTGAACGTTGCGACCGGCTTGATCGAATCGCCACCGGAGAAAGGCAGGATCGCCACATCCCCCAGGTCGCCGATCCCTGTGCCCGACAGGTGCGTATGGCTGAATGCATATATCCGGTTATCATCGTAATGATATCCGCTGCTGGCATCCCAGCCCATGATATGCGTATCCGGACTGACCTGTACAAGCGCAAACGGCCGGGTCGCACCGGGAAATGTATGCCCGTGAAACCCGGTTCCGATAAATGGGTTTACATACTGAATTTCATCACATAGTTGTTCCTGGCCGGACGGCTGGCTGCAAGCTGCCAGAAAACCAAGCACAGCAGCCTGAAGGAAAAGGACTGTCTTCTTCATCTTATCTTATTTGTGTTTTATCTTCCAAAAAATTAAATTATTATTTTCAACCTTACAAAGGTAATGAAAAAGAACAATATACGGGAATATCCTATTATTCTTGCGAAAAAAAGTCGCTGCAAATTGCAACCTTACCCCACTCTCACTCGTCTATAATAACAGAGATGAGAACAGACGAATTCATAAAACGGATATTGCCTTTGAAGGATAATCTGTACCGGGTCGCTTTCCGGATTACGGGAGACAAGAGTGTATCGGAACAGATTGTACAGGAAACAATGTTGAAGGTGTGGAACCAGCGGGAGACGTGGATGGTCATCGAAGACCTGCCAGCCTATTGCCTGATGGTGACGCGCAATATGGCCTTGCAACGTACCGGTCCTTGTCCCGACAGGCGTGAACAGTTTGCCATCAGGTAACTTTAAAGAAAAGGAGATTATGAATTATAACCGGATACATATACTGCTCGATAAGTACTGGAGATGTATCACCACCATCGAAGAGGAACGCGAACTGCGCAGCTTCTTTTCCGGCAAGGTTATCCCTCCCGAATTCCGTCCTTACCAGGTATGGTTTCAAACACCCGAAGCCGAAGAACTGCCTCCGTTAGGCAGTGAGTTCGACAATCGGATCATGGAACGTATCGCCTGCGCCCGCAGGAAAAAACGCCGGCGCTTGATTCTTTCGGCCTTAGCTGCCTTTATTTTCTTCTGTGTTATTCTATTTATTCTTTTGCTGACTACTTCTTTTATTTCCGAGAATGTTTATCTTTGAAGCGCTAAGTTTAATTTAATTTTAGTTACTATGAAAGCAAATATGAAAAAAGCTTTTGCGACACTTCTCTGTATGATGATGTGTCTGTCTCTTTATGCGCAGGATAAATCCGGCTCTATAGTCGGAAAGTGGAATTTCTCGGCACCGGATGCCCCCTACGGCTATCAGGAAGGAACATGCCAGTTTAAGAAAGACGGCGCCAAGCTGTCTGCCGTTTTCACAATCAGCGGGACGGATATGACTGTCAGCGAAATCAAAAAGGAGAACGAGACGTATAAATGTGAGTTCTATGTAGACGGGACAGACGTCTATCTGACTTTCAAGCAGGTTGACAAAAACAAACTGTCCGGAAATGCCGATGCCGAAGGAATGGAAATGTCAATCGTATTTACCCGAATAGTTAACGCTGATTCAGCTAAATAGGCCATTCCCATCTATGTTCACAGTCATTGGTATTATGTTCGCGGGTATTGCCGCAGGCTACCTTTTGCGCAAAATCGAACTTTTGCAAAAGATAGGCAAGCCAATCTCTTATACGATTTTTTTGCTTCTCTTCTTGCTCGGCATATCCGTTGGAGCGAATAAAGAGATCGTGGACAACCTTGCTACGCTGGGTGGGCAGGCATTTCTGCTTGCCCTGGCGGGCACGGCAGGCAGTGTACTGGCAGCCTGGGGCGTGTATAACCTGTTCTTTAAGGAAAGGAGTCGCGGATGAAGGGAAGCCTGATTGTTGTCGGATTCTTTGCACTCGGCTGTCTGCTGGGTTGGAGCGGCTTGCTGCCGGATATGGTAGTCGAGAACGATATTACGGTATATGTTCTGTATCTGTTGATGTTTCAGGTCGGGTTGAGTATCGGAAGCGATAAGAAATTAAAGGAAATACTTGGAAGTATCCGTCCGAAGCTGCTTTTAGTACCTTTGTCAACGATTGTCGGGACGTTGGTGTTTTCCGCCTTGGTCAGCCTGTTGTTATCCCGCTGGAGCTTGTTCGATTGCCTGGCGGTGGGAAGCGGTTTTGCCTATTATTCGCTTTCGTCTATCCTGATTACACAATTGAAAGAACCCTCCTTAGGTGTTCAGTTAGCAACCGAGTTAGGTACTATCGCGCTCATGGCAAATATTATGCGCGAGATTATGGCACTGCTTGGCGCTCCCCTTTTTGTCAAATATTTCGGACGGTTGGCGCCCATTTGTGCCGGAGGAGCAACGACCATGGATACAACTTTGCCAATCATTACCCGCTACTCAGGGAAGGACCTTGTTTTCGTCTCCATTTTTCATGGGATTATTGTAGATTTTACTGTCCCATTCTTTGTGTCGTTTTTCTGTTCGATGTAAATGTTCTTTAATTACGTCGTATCCCTGTTTTGTGAATGAAAAAGAGTATATTTGCTGCAGGTCTTATTTGATATGAATAAAGTCGGTATCCTGTTTCTCCTGCATCTTTGTTACTTTTTCCTGCCGGTTAAAGGACAGGCTATCGACTTGTCGCTTTTCCTCGATACCGTACAGATTCGCCACTACGCTCCTATGCGTTCGATGACACGGATCAAGGTGGACCCTTCCGACAGTATCTATGTTGAGAAATACGGTGAGATGCGCTATTACAACTCCGACACACTATTTCACTACCTGGCTACCCGTGGTTATCACGCCGTTGAAGACGAGCTTTATTACTATTATTATGATATAGTATCTTACATGAGTGATGTCCGGGCCGCAGCCGAGATCAGGAAAGTCCGACAAATGGCTCTCCGTTACAATAACCCGGAGATAACCTATGCTACCGAATTCCTCCCCCTTCTGGTCAACCTTTCCACGGCCGACAGCACCCGCTTCGATGCCGCTATGGACGATTTGTACAGACTGGCCCGGAAAGTTGCGGCCGAAGGTAACACCAGGGAGGAAATCTTCCTTCTCCGCCTTATCTTTAACGAGTCTTTCCTCGGCGGTCATTATGCCAGGGCTTTCCGTTTCGCCCGGCTGACAGCTGACCGGCTCGACCAACTGACCGACGAAGAGTTCTTCGACCGGAAAGCCACCTACTTCATGATAGGAAATGCCTACCATGTATTCCGGGATTATGATCGTTCCATTCCCTACCTGAAAAAATCCCTGCGTGACGACGGAGCCCGCCACATGGCTGACCGTGCCAACCTGAGGGCGCGGTATAAGCTGGCTGAATACTATGCCTCTATCGGCGATCTCGAACAGTCGGACTACTATTTCCTTTCCATGTGGAACAGCCCTGACCAGGTAAAGATGCGTCCGGTGTATGATATGGTTGCCCTTACGGGGCTGGCCGGTAACGAAATGAAGCGGGGACGGTTTGATGTATCGTTACGTATATTCAAACTATGTTTACCTGCTTTAAAAGAGGAGAAAATTTCATCGTTATCTACCGCCGTCGAGTTGAAAATGGCCGAATGCTACTTGGAGAAAGACGACCAGGGGGCGGCATACGCCATACTCGACAGCATCCACATGAATCCGGATTCGGTCGATGAGAATAGCTGCTACTATTATTCTCTTCTGAACCGTTACTATGCACGTCGGGGCGATGCTCTCAAAGCCCGTTGTTACCTCGATTCCATGATGACGGCTTTCCGCCGGTACGAAGATAAATACAATGCCCTGATCATCCTTCGTGCCGAGCAGGAGCTCTTTGAATCGGAACAGGCACGTAAGCAGATGCAAATAAACACTTTTCAACACATGTTGTTTTTCATGGGAATAACGGCTGGGATCATCCTGATCGCCCTAATTATTATCTCAATCCTTTACCGCAAGAAGCACCAGGCCTATCGGAAACTGGCTGCCCGCAGCCGTGAATGGGCGGAAAGAGAACCGACTGTCATGCTTATTACAGAGGTTGATGACGCTGATATAGCACTGATGGAAGGCATTGCCCTTCTGTTTGAGGAAGAACGGATCTATCTGGATCCGGCTTTCGATCTCGAGAGCCTTTCGCAACGGCTGGGCGTTCACCGCAACCTGATCTCGAAAGCTATCAATACAGTTTACGGCAAATCTTTCTCCTCTTTTATCAACGAGTGCCGCGTCCGTCAGGCCATCCTTCTGCTTTCCGATCCGGCAAACGATTCTCTTTCGCTCGAAGCAATCGCTTTCGATGCCGGATTTTCCACCCGGCAGACTTTCTACCGTGTCTTTAAGGCACAAACCGGTATCAATCCGGCTACTTATCGGAAAAACAGGGGGGCGCAGGTGGATACATATTGACCAGCTCCGTTACAGGTTTATTTGCCATAGGTGGCATTCCTATTATGCAGGTGGTATTTCTCTCAATCATCTCTTCCTGTCTCCGAAATTTTCCCTTATCCGCCCGGAAATTTGTCTCATTTTGCATAATGTTACAACGTTCTCCTTCTTCTTTTGTAGGTTGCAGTCGAAAATTAAAAGCGATACGCTATGATGTCTGCAACTGATATAGGTATTTCCGTTCCGCAGTGGTTTGAACACTTTTACAACTCTGCTTATTTCTGGGGTGTGGTTTGTGCCGGCTTTATGCTAACGGCGGTGTTTGTCGTTATCGTCTGCCAGCTATGGTATGAGATGAAAGAAGCGTACCGGTTTCTGGAGGAGAAGGAAGAAGAAGCTGACAGCATAAAGAAAGAATTGCCGGAATAACACTGCAGACACAGCGACATGAGACTCAATAAACGATTATTAACAGTAACAACAAACAATATGAAAGCAAACATATCCACTTATCCGACAGCCCTGCGCCTTCTGGCCGCCTTGTTCTTATTCTTATTATTTACCCTTCCGGCAGCAGGGCAGGAGGGTAATGGTACGGTGAGCAAGATAGTGAATCAGGACGGTGGTGATGGCACAAAAGGTAGCCCCATCCTGATAGCCAATGCCGCTGAACTGGCGTATTTCGCAAAGCAGGTGAATGACGGGGGGAAGAAACTATCGTATGGAACGAATGAGGAGATAGATAAAAGCGGAGATAATGGTTATAAAGGTGGCTTCTCCGGCTACTACTTCGCCCTCTCCGCCGACATCGACTTAGCCGGGATAGAGTGGAAGCCGATAGGGACGGGTAGCAAGCCGTTCCGCGGCCATTTCGACGGCCAAGGCCATGTCGTGAAGGGGTTGAAGGTGGATATAAATGGAAGCGGTGAGATATGCGGTGGATTATTCGGCCGCGTATCTGACGGCACGATCCAAAACCTAGGTGTCGAACTGTCGAAAGATGGGATAAAGGCGAGTTCCTCCGGCACTGTCTTTGCCGGAGGAATAGTCGGATATATAACCGGATCTAACGGAGCCGCCACCATCCGTAATTGTTACGTGACGGGGAGCGGGGGAGTGAAGGTTACGGGATATAACGTTGGTGAGTTTACTTATGCCGGAGGAATAGCCGGATTTGTGAGTCAAGCAGCTGGCGGAGGTAATCAAAGCGTTACCCTCACCCATTGTTACGTAACGGTCGATGTGGATGTGGATGGGATTGGAACTTACATCGGTGGTATTGTCGGAAAGCTTTCTGGCGGAACCCTCTCCTTCACCTACGCCACAGGAACGGTGACGGGAAAGAATGGAAGTACCGGTGGCATTTGCGGGTATAGCTCCGAAGGATCACTCACCAACAACCTGGCATTGAATAAAAAGGTAAGTGGAGGCAATAGCGGCAGGGTGCTCGGGGGGAATTCTTCTAAAACCCTCGACTCCAACTATGCCAACCCCGACATGCTCGTTAACGGCCAGCTCGCTGCCGGTACAGACGCCGGTTCAAACTTCGGCGCCGCCACCTATTCCGACAAATTCAAGGACGATCTGATCGGAACAACGCCCGACAAAACTGCCTGGAACACTGCCTGGACATGGACAGACGGGAAGCTTCCGCAGTTGAAGATGATAACGGGCGAAGACACCGACGGCACCCCTACCGGATACAGCGAGAATGCGTTCGGCAGCCAACCCTCAATAAGCGTCGGCGACTATCTGCCGCACGCTCCCTGGGCTGACTGTGTTGCCAAATCGATTGCAGACAACAGCACCGGCGAAAAAGGCGACCCCATCCTGATATCCTCCGGTGAAGAACTGGCGTATCTGGCGCAGCAGGTGAATAATAATGAGAAATTGAAGGTTGGTGGTGATAGCGGTACCGAGATAACCAACACAAACGGCTTCTCCGACAAGTACTTCGCCCTCTCCGCCACCATCGACCTGGCGGGGGGAGAGTGGACGCCGATAGGGATGGGTAGCTACCCGTTCAGCGGTCATTTCGATGGCAAAGGCCATACGGTAAGCGGCTTGAAGATGGATCTTCACGTCGAAGGTCTCGATCTCACTTGGACTTTAGCCGGATTATTCGGCAATGTAGAGGACGGCACTCTCCAAAACCTGGGTGTCGAACTGGCAGACGCCGGGATAGTGGTGTCGGCGGAGAAAGGAGATGTCTTTGCAGGAGGGATAGCCGGAAAGATAGCTGCCTCTGATGGGAAAACCGTCATTCTCCGCAACTGTTATGTAACAGGAAAAGGCGACGTGAGGATAACCGGGGCGGGAAAGGATGCTTCTGCCGGGGGAATAACAGGCTATGCCACTCAAGGCGGTATAGTTCGGATTACCCACTGTTACACCCTGGTCGATGTGGAAGCGACAGGCACTAAAAAAATTTATGCCGGTGGTGTTGTGGGATATGCAAATAGGGAATTCTCCTACACCTATGCCACAGGAAACGTCGAGGCAAAGGGGGGAACTATCCTTACCGCCGGCGGTATTTGCGGCTCTCCCCCGGATAATCTATCGAACAACCTGGCTTTGAATGGAGAGATAATAGGAAGTGGTTCTTTTATTCATCGAGTGAAGGGTGAGGGGAGAAACTCTGGCTCCAACTATGCCTCTACCCAAACAAAGGTAAACGGCTCTCCCGTCCACAGTAACAACCCGTCATTCAGGGACGGTGCCGACACCTGGCTCGACACCTTCGAGGACGATTTGAAAGGAGTATCGGACGAAGCCGAAGCCGCTTGGAATGCTGCTTGGACATGGACAAACGGGAAGCTTCCGCAGTTGAAGATGATAACGGGCGAAGACGACGACGGCACCCCCACCACCTATGGTACCTGGACGCCCGGCACCCAACCGTCGATAGACGCTGCCGATCTACTACTTGCCCACCCGAAGCTTTATATCGTGCAGCCGGCTAAAGGGGGCAAACTGCAGGTGTTTGACGAAGCCACTGGGTTGGAGATATCTGATGGCGACGCTGTTACCCCCGGCATTACCCTGTTGCTGGAATATGCCGCCGAAAACAATTACCGCTTCGACGGCTTCTTCTCCGGCACTACCGCCGGTGATGTCACCACCCCGGTATCCGGCACGACCATCCCGATGCCCGACGCCGACCTTTGGCTAAGCGCCCGTTTCACTTACGTGGCGCCGCCACCACCTCCTACGGTCTACCACACCGTCACCCTTCCCGCCGTAGAGGGAGCCGTGACCAACCCCAGGCCGGGTTCTTACACAGTCGAAGCCGGGAGAACCTTCCGCTTCTATCTCACGCTCGATACCGCCTACTCGGAGTCGCAACCCGTCATCACTACCGACCGCGGCGAAACGCTTATGCCCCGCAACGGCGACGGTGCCTATCTGGTGAAGTACATTCACAGCGACGTGGAGGTCTTTATCGATGGCCTCTTCCCCAACAACCCGGTAGCCAACGAGTCGATCACCGACCCGCATACCGCCGACGGTTCCGCCCTTCCGCGGATTTGGACGGAACCGTCTGCACTTTATATCTTGCTCCCGGACGGTTTCTTTGCCGGAGTCGATGCTTCTGGCGAAGCCGCAGCCTCTGCCGGAATCCCCGTCCGCATCCTCTCGCCCGACGGCCGCCTGGTCGACGCCTTCAAGGCAGCCCTGGGGCTGAACCGTCGGCAATTGCCGACGGGAGTCTATATCGTATGGATTGGCGATACCGTCCGTAAGGTAGTGGTGCGAAATTGACAATATGAGCTATCCCGTTCCAGTGTCGGAGTGCTGGAACGGGATAGCTCAATACTGGCAAGAAGTGAAGCTATTTCTAATTATTTAAGAAAAAACATCAAAACAACTAACACCTACCACCTTTTTGC
>OGZX01001126.1_pt1 | contig 28709 bp, 20 predicted proteins | sample 1576881 | NCBI WGS metagenome assembly OGZX01 (sample SAMEA3541542, study PRJEB24748) | human gut metagenome | biome: human gut; feature: human-associated habitat; material: faeces | place: China | collected 2012 | reverse complement strand
CAATATGAGCAATAATACAGAAATTGCGGATATTCTTCATCTGCTAAATTTATTTAGGTGCGCAAAGATAGGAAATTTAGCCTAAATTGTTATACTTTTGGCATACCATTTGTTGTTAATAATATATGACACTACAAGAAATAAACAAAGCATATAACCGCATAGTCGGTTCATTGGACAGTAAGGAGTTGAAGAATGCTTTCGATTCTCTACAGGCTCTCATTGCGGGAAGCCGGGAATATTCTTTTCAGGATAAGCTCAGCGAATTGCAGGAGACCTACAGATATATGTTACGTTACCGGATCGAAGGAGCAAAAGACCCGATGCAGGAACAAATATATAACAACCTGCAGGCTTCCGCTTACGAGCTGGCTGATTCAGTCAGACAAAAAGCATTGGCTGTCGAATCTCCCCTGACCTATTACAGCCGGCGCAGAAGTTTGGCCATCCAACCGCCATTAACTTACAAACAACTTCATAATCAACTAATCATAGAGTATGAAGCAAACAAGCACAGGGAGAGTGATGCCTTTAATATCTGTATCTTTAACAAAATATGGGTTTCCGGTTTTCTTAAGCCGGAAGAGGCGAATGAAATCCGCGATATGCTTATGGATGAAGCATCGCCATTCACGACCGGTTGCCAGATTGTCTCCGCCTTATTGTTAGGATTACAGGAGGCCTTCGACAAAGAGAAAGCGCTTTTACTGTTCGATGCTGCCAATCATACGAACGAAGAAATCAAGGTCCGTGCTTTAATTGCCATCCTGATCACTTTATATACATACAGAAAGCGCATGGCTTTATATCCTCAGATAGCCAATCGCCTGGCCGCATTAGCCGAGGTTCCAGGTTTTACAAAAGCGCTCCGGACTATCACGCTACGATTCATTCTGGCTCGTGAAACGGAAAAGATCACACGTAAAATCCAGGACGAGATTATTCCGGAAATGATGAAGCTAAGCCCGAAGATCAGCAATAAAATCAATCTGAAAGATCTCACGCCTGAGGATATGACAAGCGAAGAAATGAACCCTGAATGGGAAAGTTTTTTCTCAGACAGCAATCTGGGCAAAAAGATGGAAGAATTCGGTGAACTCCAGCAGGAAGGCGCGGATGTGATGCATTCAACCTTTATCCATTTAAAGAACTACCCGTTTTTCCATGAATTGAGTAACTGGTTGCTCCCCTTTACGATCGAACATTCTTCTTTCGATAACCAATTCAATCAAGAGAATGAAGCAGAAAAGCTGATGTTGGATTCGATGACTTTAGCTGCGTTCATGTGTAATTCAGATAAATACTCGCTTTATTTCAGCATGATGCAACTGCCGAAAGAGGCACGGAAGATGATGATGCACCAGTTTGACAGCCAGGCATCGGAAATGATCCAGCAAAACAAGGAAGAACTGATCAGCAAACGGGGCAAGCAGGATACGATAATCAGTCAATACATACAGGATCTCTATCGTTTCTTCAAGCTCTATCCGGGACATCTGGACTTTACGGATATCTTTACACTGCCGCTCGACTTCCACAACCTGGAAATCCTGCGTCCTTATATATCGGATAAAGAAAGCCTTACGACGATTGCCGAATACTATCTGCGCAAGAACTATTTCAGTGACGCACTGATCATATTCAACCAACTGGCTGAGATCGACCCGAACAGTGATATTCTGTTCCAGAAAATCGGCTACTGCAAGCAAATGGAAGGAGATCTGGACGGGGCATTGGACGCTTATCTGCATGCCGACCTGCTGAATTCGGAAAGCAAATGGGTCATCCGCCGGATCGCCGGCTGCTACCGTTCACTTAAGCAGCCGGAGGAAGCATTGAAATACTTCCGCCGCTATGAAACGCTGAATCCGGACAATTTGTCGGTTCAAATCAGTATCGGTCACTGCCATCTCGAACTTAAGGACTATAATGAAGCATTAAAATGTTTCTTCAAGGTCGACTATCTGGACAGTAAAAGTCATAAAGCCTGGAGACCGATCGCATGGTGTTCCTTCCTTACGGGCAAATACGACCAGGCACGAAACTACTACAAAAAGATATTGGACAACCAGCCGAATGCACAAGACTTTCTGAATGCCGGACATACGGAATGGGCATTGCAGAATATTAAAGGTGCACTTGCCCATTACCAGCAAGCCGTACAGATAGAGAACGGCAACTTCAGCAAGTTCCAGGAGCAATTCAACCAGGACATCCCCGACCTGTTGATTGCCGGCATCGAAGAAGCAGAAGTAGCCCTGATGCTGGACCAGTTGAGGTATAAGATAGAGGGTGCTTTATAATCACCCTCTACTTCCTAAACTGTCCTTATCAGGATTGAGTTCTTTTACTGCATCCTTTACTTCTTTATCGCTTATCGGATCGGTAACGGCGATTTGTTGTACGGGATATTGTTCTTTTTCCCTGTCTAATGCTTTCGATTCGGCATTTTCCGTAATCTTGGTAAGATCTTCGTTCATATTCATTTATTTATTATTTATGTTCCTATAGGTATTCAACAACAGAAATGGCCCGGAAGTTCCGAGCCATTCAATCAACCAAAACAAAAAAACCTAAAAACCTAAACATCAACCATCTTTTTTCTTCTTGTTCTACTACGAGTTAAGGTGTCCAATTAACTAAACAATCTTTTTACCTAAAAACTTAATCTACCAAATTATATATTTTCCCAATTAATTACACTTCATAAGCCGGCCACGCACCTTCTTTCGTGCAGACATAAGCGGCAGTCTTGACCGCAAACTCATGCGCTTCTTTCAATGAAGCCCCTTTCAGCAGCGAGATGATCAGTGCGCCCGAAAAAGCATCGCCCGCTCCGACCGTATCGGCCACCTGAACTTCCGGCGTTTGCAAAGTAGATTCTTCCTTTGCGGTATAGATCGTACTATACGAAGCTCCGGCTGTCAACACCAGCATACGGAGATTGTAACGTTCGACGAACCACTTCGCAATATCCTTATCCGTACCTTCCAAGCGGAACATATCCCTAAGGACAGCCAGCTCTGCATCATTAACCTTAAACACATTCGCCAGATAGAGCGATTCTTCAATCAACTCCTTCGTATAATAATGCTGGCGCAAATTAATATCGAAACAGCGGTAAGCCTCATCCGGTGCAAAAGAAAGGATCGCCTGTATCGTCTCTCTCGACTGTGCCGAACGTTGTCCCAGTGTACCGAAGCAAATGGCGTCTGCCCGTTCAGCCAGGTCGATCGCATTCGATGTCGGTGAAAGGTGATCCCAGGCTACACGTTCATTAATCACATAGTCGGGAATCCCATTCTGCAAAGTAACCTGTACGGTTCCGGTCGGGTAAGGGACTTTCTCGATCAGATACTGAATAGAGTTATTATCCAGCTCTTTCAAGATTTCATGTCCCAGTTCATCGTCTCCCACTGCACTGATAGCATATCCTTCCGCACCTAAACGTGAAGCATGGTAAACGAAATTAATAGGAGCACCGCCTGCTTTCTTTCCCGTAGGCAGCATATCCCAAAGGAGTTCTCCTATACCGACTACGACCGGTTTCTTATTGTTGCTTTGCATCTGTTTCATTATAGATTAATTGACAAGGATAATCTCGTTGTTCACAATGCAAATGTAGAGACAGATTACGGATACAACGATAACAGATGCTACAGGATTGATAACGCTCGTTACATAAATCTTTTATTTTCAAGCAACTTATACGGATGTTACATGAATGTAACGAGCGTTATCGAATGAGGAAGTATCATTCCTTTTCCAAGTATTCCGTCGGTGTAATATTATACACAGCCTTAAAGCACTTCGAGAAATAGGCAGGCGAACCGAAGCCGGTCGCATAGGCCACCTCATTCACATTACCCGCTTTCCGGCGAAGCATGGCAGCCGCTTTCTTCAACCTGTAGTTACGAAGGAAATCGGTCGGCGTTACTCCGGCAAGCTCTTTCACTTTCCGGTAGAGATGGACGCGCGACAGTCCTAACTTTTCACTCCCCTTCTCTATACTGAAATCCGGATCGGCATACGACTCTTCGATCAGTTTCAGGAAGCGACTCATAAAGAGGTCGTCCATGCTTCCCGCCTTTTCCCCTTTCACGGATACAGCCGGCGAAGAGGCATCGTGTGCATAGGCCTCACGCAAGCGGGCACGTTCTTCGAGCAGTTTGATAATACGCAGTTTGACGACTTCGATATTAAACGGCTTCCGGATATAATCGTCCGCACCGCCCGCAATACCGTACATCTGCTGTTTGTCGTCGGAAAGGGCTGTCAGCAAAATAACCGGGATATGGCTCAGGACAATATCCGACTTGATCTTGCGGCAAAGATCGAAACCGTTCATCTCCGGCATCATCACATCGCTGATGACCAGTGACACTTCTTCATTCATCAGGATTTCCAACGCCTTCACGCCGTTATCGGCTACCAGTACACGGAAGTTCTGCTTCAACTCTGCCAGCAGATAACTCTGGATATCGGGATCGTCTTCCACGATCAGAAGCGTGTAATCGTAGATGCGCCGCAACGTTTCCTGCACTTCGTCCGTATTCAGGTTGGCAACACCACTGGAAAGCTCCGTCGCGGAAGAATCGAACGTGCAGTACTCATCATCGAAATGGGATTTTCCCTTCGGCAGGCTGACAGTAAAGACCGTACTCACAAGCGGAGTGCTCGCTACACGGATCGTCCCTTTATGCATATGGACAAACTCACGCGTCAGATGCAGGCCGATCCCCGTACCGGTCACATAATTCTGGTCGCCCGTAAAGAAGCGGTCGAATACGGAAGCCAGGTTTTCGGGCGGAATCCCTTTCCCGTTGTCCTCAACGGAAAGTTCCACCCGGTCACCTTTATCCGCAAGGCGGATCGTGATCGCCCCACCGTCCAGCGTAAACTTGAAAGCGTTGGACAGCAGGTTAGCCAGAATCTTTTCCATCTTGTCCCGGTCCACCCAAAGCATGACAGAAGGGCAGTCGTGTTCAAAAGTAAACCGCACCTGCTTCCCGGCCGCCATCGTATCGAAGCAGGACTTCACCTCGGCAACAAAAGACACCATGTCCACCTCGCCGACGCGCATATTCATCTTGTTACTTTCCACCTTCCGGAAGTCGAGCAACTGGTCCACCACCCTCTTCAAACGTTCGGCGTTTTTCCGGAGGATGCGGATATCATCCGCCAGCGGAGAACCTTCGGGCGCTTCTTTCGACAGTTTGCCGAGCGGCCCCAGTATCAGCGTCAGCGGCGTTTTAATCTCATGCGTTATATTCGTAAAGAACTGTAGTTTCTGTGTTGTAGACTTCTCGATGTAACGATTCACCTCGGCCAGTTCTTCCTTTTGCTGCTCGACCTGCCGGTTCGTGCGTTCCAGTTCCCGGTTCTTCCGGCGTACCGCCCTGTAAACATGAATGACATAAAGAGCTAACAAAAGCAACAAGCCCATCAATAAAAGAATAATCCCGACAGAATTTTGCAAGAACGTATATTTGGACAGCATCTTTTCCAGGTTATCCCGCTGCTGCTCGATCTGATGCTGATAGTCCACCACCTGCTCCGATTGTATGAATAATGTTCCGGCATTCTCTTTGTCGATTAAAGCGGAAGATAGCGTATATTCCTTAGAGACTTCCTGGCCGTTCAGGATTTGCATGGCAATCCGGATTGCCAGACTTCCGCCTGTCGGATAGAGGATAGAAGCAGCTAACTCGCCATGAGCAACAGCTTCCAGACCGGAACCCTGTCCCGAAACAGCGTCTATTCCCATGAAACGAATCCGTTTCACCAGCTCCGGGTCCCTGTCACCAACAGCTTTACGGGCTGCCAGCGCCATTATGTCATTATGGGCAAATATGACATCCACATCCTCCAGAGAATCCAGTTCCGCGATTTTCTGCTCTACGACTTCCCGCTTCCACTTCCCGTCTATCTCCCTCACTTTAATACGGGGGTCCAGGACATCGTGGAATCCCCGATGCCGGTCTTTTGCCGGCGAAGAGCCCTTCAACCCCAATATCTCCAGGACAGTCGGGCATTTATCCCTCACCTGCCGGTTCACAAAGAAACCCGCCAGACGTCCGATCTCATAATTATTACCACCGATATAAGTCGTATATTCATCCGAGTCGATCTTCCGGTCCACCAGAATAGTCGGAATGCCGGCACGATAGGCTTCTATAGCAACGGGGGTAACAGGTTCGGACTCATTCGCAGAGATTATCAGCAAGCCCACCTTTCGTTTTATCAGACTACGGATCTGCTCCACCTGCAACAAACTGCTGTCCGCCGCATCCTCTACTATCAAGGAAAGGTTCGGATACTCGGAAGCCTGCACCTTCATATCCAGCAGCATCGACCTGCGCCACGAGCCCTCGAGCGTACACTGCGAGACGCCGATAACGTATTTCTTCTCCTTCGGCTCCGTCCTGCAGGAAAAGCTGAATATAAGAAGCAAGAGCAACAAAGCATAAGAAGTAAGAGCTTGTCTCATTGTTTTTTGTTTACAGGTTTCTGCAAATGTACGGAGAAATGGCATACCAGCCAATAATTATTTCGTACATTAGCAGTCCTACAAATCAATTATTCACATGATACTCATAAACGAAGCTTTACTGAACGAGACAACCGAGCGGGCGAAACAGTCGCCCCGCCTGCGTATGAACCATAATTTCCATGAGCGCCTGGACGACCCTGTCAACCGGATGCTCAATGCACTGGAGCTGGGCACTTACTTAAGACCGCACCGCCACCTCGACCCCGACAAGGACGAGATATTCCTTTTACTACGCGGCCGGGTAGCCGTGTTTCTTTTTGATGACGACGGAAATGTCAGCCGGATACAGATACTCGACCCTAAAGAAAGAATATATGGCGCGGAAATAAAGGCCGGAACCTGGCACAGCCTGCTGGTTCTGGAATCCGGTTCCGTTATCTATGAGATTAAAGAAGGCCCGTTCGTCCCGCTCTCCGCGGATAACTTTGCCCCCTGGAGCCCGGCGCCGGAAGAGACGGAAGCAGTCAGGAGATATATGGAGCTATTGACAACTAAGTGCAAAGTCCTTATGAAGTAATCATCAGACTACCAGGAAGTAATCCTTTCATAAGCAGAGACTGATAATACCCTGTAGAGGGTATATGCGATACGGTGTACACCTAATAGACGATACCCTCTACACCGTATTCCTTATACCATGTAGAGGGTATCAACACTCCATGCCTATCCAACGATCAGTTCATGGGATGCTTTGAATTAGTTCTTCGTTACTTACGAGTTAGTTCTTCTGGAACACCCTGGTCGATCTTATCATCACGTCTTTCAGGGGACGGTCGTTCTTATCCGTCTTGACAAGCGACATCTTCTCGACAATATCGAAGCCGTCCACCACTTCGCCGAAGATCGTGACCGAGCCGTCCAGGTGCGGAACGCCTCCGACTGTCTTGTATATCTCGCGCCGGTCGGCAGGAATCGTGTAATAGCCCAGCGCATCGAGGGTGTCTTCCAGTAGGACAAGGGCGCGGTTCTCCAACTCCGTCTTCATCGAGTCGGCTGCCAGCGCGGGTTCCTGCTTCTTCAATCTGTCCTGGAAAGTATAGAACAGCCAGTTGCGGCGTATTTCGTTGATGCGGGCTTCCTTCTGCGCCAGCTCTTCATCCGTCAGCTTCTTCCCCTGCACGAAGCAGAACTGCGTTCCGGCGGAAGCGCGTTCGATGTTCACATCGTCGGTCTCCTTGGCGTCGATCAGGGCGCCGCGTTTGTTGAAATGGTTCGGCAATATCTCGGCCGGAACCGTATAGCCGCCGTCACCGTCTCCATAAAGGACACCGGGTTCATGCGCCTTGCTCTCCGGATCGCCGCCTTGCACAACAAAGTCCTTGATGATACGATGGAACAGCATCCCTTTATACTCGCCGGACTGGCAGAGTTTGATGAAGTTATCGCGGTGAAGGGGCGTATCGTCATACAGCAGGACGGTCACATCACCCATTGTAGTACTGACCGTCACGTAGACCGGCTTATTCGGGTCCAGCGGCTTTTCCGCACACGATACCAAGGCAAACAAAGCCACACAAAATAAAAGCAGTTGTGTTTTCATAACATATATCTTTTGATTCATACTTCCTGGAATACCTGCATCTGACAGCGTTTGCAGTCAAAGTGCAGCCTGAGACGCGTCTCTTTATAAAGGAGATAATAGGGTTCCCGGTAGGGCGAGCTTTTCTTCTGATAAGTAGGACACCAGCCCATGCTGTAGCGCAAGCAGTGTTTGGTGAACATCAGCGGGACATCCTTCCGGGGGGCCAGTTCAAAGGCGGCCTCCACCTGTTCCACGCCATGATCCTGGTAGAAAGAGCGGGCTTTCCCGTTGGCGACATTCCCCAGATAGCTCAACTGCCGCTCCGGGAAAGGCACGACCTCTGCCGGCTGCACACGACGGGCAAGCTCACGCGGATAACGTACGCGGCGGGCTTCCAGCAGTTTCTCCACTCCCGCCCGGCGCATATCTGCCAACAGGGAAGAGGGGATAAACCAGTTTTCGGAGAGACTCACCGTCACTTCGGATGCCTCGAAAGGCGTATTCCCGAGTTTGGAAAGCTGCGTACGGATATTGTCTTGCTGATCACGGCGTGCCGGTTCTTTCTCAAACGGTTGGGTCAGCATGATGCGGGCGCCTGTCTCATCCTCCATGCAGAGCGTAAAGCCGAAAGGATTGTCCAGGAACTCGATCCGCACGGACAACCTCCGTTCGGCGGAAGGCTTGGCAAGCTCTTTCTCGAAAGCCTGGTCGAAGTTACGGTAGAGCGGGGTCTTCGGCTGCAACGCAGGCATCTCCAACGGGAAGACCCGGTTTGCCTCCACCCTGTTCACGCGGAATCCTTCCAATTCGCCGCGCCGGTTGAAGAAGACAAGCCCGTCTCCGTTGTTCAACTGTTTCAATCCGGCGACAGTGAACGAACCGCCTTTTATCTCCTTGACCGTTCCGACAGGTTCACCCAGTGACTTAGGCGTATCGAAGGCGGTAATATCGGCCGTTCGCCCCTCTAAAAGGAAGGGGGTAAAGCCGCGGTTAAAGCTCTTCTCGGCTACCGGCTCGAAAGTATAAGTGCTCCGCCCGGCGGAAGCCCGGCAATATTCCGGACGGCGTGACAGGACAGCGTCTAACTTCTTGCGGTAATAAGCCGTGATATTCTTAACGTAGGCGACATCTTTCAGCCGCCCTTCTATCTTCAGCGAAGAGACGCCGGCATCCAGCAGGGCTTCCAACTGGTCGGCGCGGTTCATATCTTTCAGTGAAAGAAGGTGTTTATTGCTAACGATCTCCGTCCCGGCGGCATCCACCATTGTATAAGGAAGGCGGCAGTATTGGGCGCATTCTCCCCGGTTGGCACTTCGCCCGCTCAGGGCGGCACTCAAATAACATTGCCCGCTATAGCTGACACACAGGGCACCATGCACGAATACTTCTAACGGGACGGTCACCGCTTCCGAGATCCGCCGTATCTCGTTCAACGAGAGTTCGCGCGCCAGCACCACCTGCGTGAAGCCGGCCGACTCGAGAAACTTCACCTTCTCCGGCGTGCGGTTATCGGTCTGCGTACTGGCATGAAGCAGGATAGGCGGCAGATTTAGTCCGGTAATCCCCATATCCTGAACGATCAGGGCATCGGTTCCGGCGTGCCAGAGGTCCCAGATCATCCGTTCGGCCTCCTGCAACTCTTCCTCTTTCAGGATCGTGTTAAGCGTAACGTAAATACGGGCGCCATACAGATGCGCATACTCGCAAAGCTCGCGTATATCCTCGAGCGAGTTACCGGCAGCCGCCCGGGCACCGAACTTCGGGGCACCGATATAGACAGCGTCGGCTCCATGATTGATTGCCTCGATACCGCATTGCAGGTCCTTGGCGGGAGAAAGAAGTTCTATTCTTCGGGGAGATTGTTTCATAAATCCTTTAATCGTTCGATATCCTCAATCCGGAATGGCGTTTCCTGGTAGACGTAATAGTTCAGCCAGTTAGTGAACAGCAGATTGGCATGCCCGCGCCAACGCACCACCGGGCCGAGGGCCGGATTATTGTTACGGTAATAGTTGCGGGGAACGGAGATTGGCAAGCCTTTGTTCACATCACGCATATACTCGTCGTTCAACGTGTAGGGCGAATACTCGGAATGTCCGGTGATGAAGAACTCACGTCCTCCGCGCGCCATCGCCATATAGACGCCCGACTCTTCGCTCTCGGAGAGCAGCGTCAGTTCAGGCACTTTACGGATGTCTTCGCGGCGTATCTCCGTATGCCGGCTGTGCGGAACAAAGAACTCATCGTCGAACCCCCGGAAGATCGGCACATACGGTTCGCGCAGGGTATGGCGGAACACGCCGAACATCTTAGCCGGCAGGTCATACTTGGGCACGCCGTAAAAATGGTACAGCCCTGCCTGCGCCGCCCAACATATATATAAGGTAGAAGTCACATGCGTACGCGCCCAGTCGAATATCTCGGTCACCTCGCCCCAGTAGCTCACCTCCTCGAACGGCATCTGCTCCACAGGGGCTCCCGTGATGATCATGCCATCGTAGTAGTCTTCTTTCATCTCGTCGAAGTCCTTGTAAAACTCCTGCATGTGCTCGATCGGCGTATTCTTGGGCGTATGCCCTTTTATCTTCATAAAGTCGAGTTCCACCTGTAGCGGTGTATTACTCAGCAGGCGGACAAGATCCGTCTCCGTCGTGATCTTCAGCGGCATCAGGTTCAGCACGACAACCCTCAGCGGGCGGATGTCCTGTTCGGATGCACGCAAAGAGTCCATCACAAAGATGTGCTCCTTCTTCAACAGCTCAACGGCTGGTAAATTCTTCTGTAGGTTTAAAGGCATGTTCTTTCTTAAATTACGTAATACAAGACAAAGATAGTGAGTTTTTTCAAATACGGATCACACTTCCGTATGATCCGTATCTGAAAGAAAGCAGTCCTATATTTATTTGCTGTATTTCGCAACCTGGAAATAACATCTATCCGGATGCAGGTAGGGGAAACCGCTGTTTACAGAGGCATCATCCAAACTCCATACTGGCCTGTAATCAGGCCCGCTTGTTCCATTAAAGTCAAACCCTTGATATACACTTTGCCTACCTTTATCAGCATCACTGACAATCGAGGACTCCCAATTTTTTCCGCTTCCGTTGCGAATATAAAGGTGTGTCAGATCCCTTGTTACGAGATCGGTTGTCCCGACAGCTCCGTTTCCTTTCTCGACATTCCCCGTATTGACAGCCCGGTAGCAGCGACTGTTTGAACCCAGGGAGCCGGCAATGCCGCCTCGATGATCGCCACTCGTCGTAGATGCCCCTCCTTGCTGACCCTTAATTTCGCCGGCATTATAGCAATCCAGGATATGATTGTTGTCGTCTTTTTTAGCACCTTCCACTTTGCCTAAAATACCGCCTGCACAACCGTAATCTTCCTTCGACTTCGGAAAATCGACTGTCCCCCTGTTGCAGCAATACCGGATATGCATCCCGTTTCCACCACTAAAATAGCCGACCAGGCCGCCTACGCCCATATATCCGGCATTGCTTCCGGTCATAACGGTTCCATGATTCACCGAGTTATAGACTGTTGTACGATAGGCGCACGTACCAGCAATACCGCCCAATCCGGAAGATTTATCCCCGAGTATTCCCTTAATGGTCCCATAGTTGGCAGCATTATAAATTTCAAACGAACCGTTCCCTGAACACCACCCGACAATACCGCCGCCCGTCATGTTCACCGACACATCTCCAAGATTCACAGCATTCGTCAACTTTATCACTGCACCGGTACCCTTACTTTCCACATGGCCGATTATCCCGCCGACATTCGTTCCGCCGCTTATCACAGCTGAAGAGTAGTTGATCAGATTCTCGTAACCACATTCTGCCCAATCGCTGTACAGATACCCGATGAGCCCTCCCAAGGCCTCGGAGCCTGAACCTGTGCCATTGAACACCCCGCATTTACTTGCACAATCCCCGACAGGCGTATCAACGATATATCCGGCAATTCCTCCCACATAGTTCACACCGGTGACAGTAGGGGTGACATAGAAACCGTTGATTCTGGATTTTTCAGCCCATCCGACCAGGCCTCCGACATATTTAGCTCCCGAATACAGGGCTCCGCTATTCACTTTCCCTGAAAAGAATGCCTTGTCGGAGTTATTGACGACCACATCGGTCCGGCTGAACACCGGCTTGTACGTTCCCTGGAGAGTTGTAGTCAGAAGGGATCCGGCGAAACCACCGGCGTATTCCAAAGCATTAACTTCCGTGTAGCCGCTCATTCGGACATTACCGAGATTGACCGTCCCGCAAGATTCCATATAACCTGCAAAACCGCCTCCCCGAGACGTCGCATTTATATGCCCTATGTCTATTGTCAGGGTAGATGAAGTCTGAAACTCTATATTCGCATTATAGACACGCCCTAAAACGCCTCCGCCATAATCACCTGCCACCTCTATATTAGATGTTAATAATGAGTTCCCGGCAAATTGCAAAGTGATGCCTCCGCCATCGGGAGGATTCAAAGACCCGATTAGCCCGCCAACGTAACTATTCCCTTTGACCATAAGACTCCCTAAAGGCAACTGATACGAGTCTATCGCCAACGTATAGGGGGCTGCACCATCAGAGATAACCTTCCCGGCCAGGCCACCCACTTCGGAAGTTCCGCTGATCGGATAATTAATCGTTACATTTTTTAAAGAGCATGAGCCAGTCATAAAAAGTTCCCCGATCAGGCCGCCCGTAAAGCTTTTTCCGGAGACAATCACCATATCCCTATCATCTGTGGAATGCGCAAACCGAATACTATCCGCGTCTATTCTACCATATAATTTACCGATTAAACCACCCGAATGCTCTCCACCTTCAAGGGAACCGAACGGATAATTAGATCCAATGTTTTTTACGTTCATGTGGACATTTTCCGCCCAGCCGATCAGGCCTCCCGTATAAGGACCGCATCCTACAAAGCCGACATCAACCTTAACGTCTTGAATCGTAAGATTACCCGGTGTATTCCCAGTTCCTTCGGCATAGCCGATCAGACCTCCGATCATTTCTCCCCCTGTAGTTATTTCCCCGCTCACTGTTACATTTTCAATGCGGACATTTCCTTGTGCTGCTCCTGCCAGCAAACCGCATTTGGAGGCAGGCTTCTGTATATGCGCGTCCCCAATACTCAGGTTTCGTATGACTGCACCGTCATAAAGAGCAGAAAAGAGACCGACATAAGAATCTTTCTCACTATTATTTGTCCCGGTGTACCGCAGGGGGCTTATCTTATTTTCGCCACCATCGTATATCCCGGCAAACGGTGCGCTTTTATAACCGTTTCCCTGGTAAAGGCATTCGGTAACAGGCGCATCGATATTACATATCTGTTTAAAATATTGTCCTTTACCGTAGTCACTGTCATACATGAGAAGCTGTCGCATCAAATAGGCGAAATCTTCGGTAGAGGAAATCAAGTATGGATTCGTATCGGTACCCTCTCCTACCAATTGGTCGTATTGATGCAGGGAGCTTTGTACGCCGCAGACCATGTGGTCTTGAAATGTCAGGCGATAACATTGCGGATAGATGTCTCCATCGGCCTCTTTCCGTATCCAGACGACATAGTCTCCGTCGACAATAGCCTGGCCATGAGGGATAAAAAGGTCGCACGAAAGGAGACCGGAGGTACGCTTCAACCGCCCTTCAAAATCAAGCTGACTATTGTCGCTCAAAGACCGGAGTTGGAAATAGATGATTCCGTCGTCATCAACAAACTCCGTCTTACCTTCGGGCAAAGTAAAGGAACTAATCAGATGATCGCCTGATTCAGTCAGTGTGGACCCGAAACTGTTACGCTGGATATCATCATCGGAACAACCTCCGGCAACCAACAGGATTATCAAATATAAATAGAAATGCCATACAGGCTTATTTGTCGTTCTCATATACGATTGTTTTTATTGTTTAGGTTTCTCATATTGCATCTCAGACTGGTAGGGAACAGGGAAACTGCCGATGTTTGTATCAGGTAACGACCAACGTACGCTGAAATCCCAACCGCTATAACTACTCTTCCTATTCAGCTGATTTAATATCAAACCTTGATATTCAGGATATTCATGACTCGGGGGAAAGGCATTCCAGTAATAAAGATTCACATATCGGCTACCCTGAGCGTCATTATAGGCCATATTAGGCCAACCATAACCGATGTTCAAGCAGTTCTTCAGTTCGGCAACTCTCTCCGGATGTCCGACAAGCGCCCCGCCCGCATAGCCGTCACTACCGTTCAGACAATCCGAGACAAGGCAGTTTTGCGCCAGTTCTCCGACAAGGCCGCCGTTATACTTTTCTGAACTGGTAACATTCATGTTTCCGAAGCTGACACATTGGGTGACCACCACTGCATTCTCGGCAAAATCATCTGCCAGGGCGATCATCGAATTAGCATACCCGACTCCGCTAATAACAACTCCCGCCGCCGAGAACACCAGGCTGAGCCCACCGGTTGCAGGCGTGGCAACCATCCCCACCACCATCGCAACTGTTCCAGCATAGAAACATACGCCATCCACCAGGGAATGGGCAATCGATTCGACCTGTTTCCGCTTCAAGAGATGTTCGTAGCGCGTATCTCTTTTGTAATTCATAGCATCACGATAGATCTCGTGGTTGGAACCTGTTTCATACCATTTTACAACATCGTCCCTGTTCTTCATAAATGCGTTGATCATCTCATCTCTCCGCAGATCTTTATCCTTAAAAGAAACCGAGAGTCTACTGACCAGCAATTGGTCCATATCCGACTCCAGCGTCTCCATTCCCATAGCCATTAACCCGCTTAGCGTGTTTGAAAAGACTTTCCGTTCTATGGGGTCGAGCAGATGCTTAAATTCGTGCTCCAGGGTAAAATAATTGACAGCTGTCATCACAAGATCGTGTGTGGTGAATACAGCCTCGATAATAGCCTTTCCGCTTTTCCCTACAAAACCGGGAATAGGTATAACACCTGCGACCGAGACTAAAAACTCAGCAGATGCAAATATGGCAGAAATTTTATCCCTCGTAGTCCACACCCTTTTATCTCCGACTTCTCCGATGATGCCGCCGAGACGCGTATTTCCGGAGAGATTGGCAAAGTTGGCACAATAGTTCACAGCCAGACAACTTCCACCGATACCGATCATACCTCCGACATGGCTCCCCTTGACAGACACCGGTCCCATGTTTACATCCAAAGCCAGGGAACCAGTCACCATCATGCCGCTCATTCCACCGGCATAGCCGGATGCAGATACGGGCGCAAAGTTGACCGAGTTGGAAATCGTAGACAATGGGGTCATCCCTATTATACCTCCGGCATATTCATTCGCAGCCTCGACAGATCCATCATTATACGATTTATACACAGCTAATTGTGCCTCGCCACACAGACCTCCGACATAGCTATCACCTTTGACAGTTCCCTTGTTAGAGCAATATCCGACGAACGTATTGTTATAGCTGGCCTCCGGATTGACTGACACTAATGTGCTGCCCAGGATTCCTCCGACCCCTCTATAGCCAGACACCTTTCCTTCATTGCTGCAGGTAATAATCGTACTGATCCCGCTTCCGCCCACAATACCTCCTGTACCGAGGTTAAGAAGAGAGGTAGAAGGAACACCAGCCGGTTTACCATTTTCTACCTTATAACCTGTAACACTCGAACTGTTAGTACAAAGATAGACATACAAAGAGTCTGCATAACCGACTATTCCACCGGCATTTGTATATAAAGCATCAACAGTGCCATTCGAGTTGTGCGAGTTTGTAATTTGCGTGGCCGACCTCAGGTTGGCGCCTCCCAGGATACCGCCTACAGCGATAGCGCCGGACAAGTAGGTCGTTTCTACGCTACAGGAATCTATCCACAGCTTCACATCAGGATCTACACAACCGACAATTCCACCAACGGCCAGACCATCTTTCTGGCGACCTGCTATCACTGACGTAGTCACCTTACATCCTTTTATAAAGGAAGCATCGCGTCCACTTCCCGATGTAACGACCGCGCCGGCTATGGCCGACACGGCGCTAAGACCGGTGATATTGGCGTGATATATCTCCAGGTCCATGATAGCTGCCTTGTCTATGTATCCGAACAAACTGGCACCGACTTTATTCTGGTCAGACATGGTTAGATTCAGGATTTTATATCCATTTCCGAAATAATAGCCGGTAAACGGATGAGTGCTGCTCTGTCCTATCTGGTACCAATTGCCTTCCCAACCACACTGTTTGTTATAGTCATCCATATTAATATCGTGTACCTGAGAGAAGCAGGAAGACGAAGTAATCACGCCATTCTGGATAGCATATCTGATTTTAGTCAGATCCTCAGAGCTGCTGATCAGATACGGATCGTCCTGGGTTCCACTGCCGAATAGTTTAGCATTGCCGGCGTATGTGCTTTCCAACTGGATACCTTCTTTCGTCACATTCAATTTACAACATAAGCCAAATTTCCGTTTTAACCCGTTAATATCCGGGCATTCCGATTTTACTGTATATTCGAGATACAGCAGTAGATATTTACCCTCTTTCAAACCTCTTTCCATTGAAAAATGGGATACACCGGAAAACCGCTGGTGTTTGGCATTCCTATGGATGATGCTACCGTCGGGTGTCTTGAAATAAAAAGTGAGTTCGCCGTACGAGAAATCCTCCGTCTCGTTCGAGAAAGTGACCTGGTCTTGCGGCCCCTCATAAACGTCCCCGGAAGTCGGAGGTGTTTCGGGTGTTATAACATCACGATCCGAGCAACCGGACAGGACAAAAAGAAAGAGTAACAGATAAAAGCAGTTTGTCTTCATACACATACAAATATTAGGATTTACTAAGTTTGTCCTAAATGTGTAAATATTTACCTTAACAGGTGTCCGTGTGGCGCAAAACTTTTGTCCGTATAAAGCAAAAGGCTGATGTTTAAATATTTAACCTTCCTTATTTTCTTCCGAAAGTTTTCTGTATTCGGTAGGCGACATACCATAGCTTTGCCGGAAAAGACGATAAAAAACCGAACGGGAGGCAAATCCCGAATCGTAACAGATCCGGTCGATCGAAAGACCGGAGAGTTGGGCAAGTAATCCGGCGGCATGTTTCAGGCGGAAATCATTGAGAAACTCCCCGACCGTCATGTTGCCGCCGTAAGCACGTACGGCCTCCATCAAGTAGGTACGGTTGGTCCCCAAGCGTTTCGCCAGTTCATCCCTATTGAGGGAAGGAGAGGTGAAAAGCTTTTCATTTTCCAGCAATTCGTTCAGACTTATGAATAAGCGTAATTCCCGGGAGAGATCACCCTCAGGAATCTGCCTGATAGTTTCGGCCACTTTATTTTCCTGTTGAAGCCTTTCCTGGATACGACGGTAAAGTACCTGGTTTTTTGCTTTCAGACGCCGGGAGTAAACAATGTTACCAGAGAGCAGTAAAAGTAACAGCAAGCAACCGGCAAAGGCAGTGGTCATCCATATCCGGGCGCTTCTCTTTTCACGGTTCAGTCGGTCTACCTCATAAAGAGTTCGCAGTTGGTCCATCCGCACAGCGACATCCAAACGATTTACCGAATCTTTTGCTTGTATATAAGCCTTATAGTACGGTACGCAAGACCAGGGTTCGCCGGAATGGGCCAATAGTTCCGCTTTCCTCAACAAGTCGTCCATATAAAAAGAGAGGTCGTCTTCATGCGCAGCCAATAAAACATCTATATCTTTGGCCGCCCCCCGATAATCCCCTTCCGCTTGCCGCAAAGCACAACGGGCTTCGTAGAAATGCTCATAAGCATTTGCCGGAATCCGGGGACGGATAAATGAAACCGCCTCATCCAACAAGCGTTTCGCCTCCTGTTTTTGCCCATCCTTCAATAAAGATAAAGCCTGTAGTGCACGGGCAGTGACTGGGTAATGGCCGGTAGGATCCGGCTTCTCATGCTCTTCCCTCCACTTGACAAGTGTAGCATAATTCCCGGCATAGTGATTTATCCTCCCGACATCATCCATTTTCAATGCCGTCATAAATAACCATTCATATAACACAGCCGAGATATAGAGGACCTGGTTCTTCCCCTCCTTGTAAGAAGGACATACTGCAAGACCTTTTTCAAGGGTCACGAGCGCCTGTTCGTATAATCCTAATTTATAATACATGCTTCCCTGCACTTGCAAAGCCATAGCCATACCTACCGGCTGATTGATCCGTTGCGCCGTCTCGTACATAACGACAGCCTCTTCTTTGGCTTCGTCGAACCGTCTTAGCTTAAACAGTCCGGATATATAGGTGCTGTAAGCGGAAAAATAAAAACTGTATTGTTTTGCCTCCAATATAAAAGGAAGGCACTCCTGCGCCTCGACAATCGCCGAATCGGCAGAATAGAAATTGAAAAGACACTGCATCCGGTTCAGGCGCGATTGGCAAATTGCCGGAGTATCGCACCGGGAGACAGCATCGTCAACCGTCGCATTCCAATCGGCTATATCATTGCTCGACATGGCAATACGCATCAACAAAGTATATCTTTCCCTTCCTGTTGCAACTTCGGCCCGATGGCGTAAAGAATCCGCCGAAGCCAGGCTTTGCCCCTTCGCTCCGCAAAAAAATGAAAACAGACATAGAATGAGGAGAAAGGTAAATAGGGTAAAGTGTTTTCTCATCGCATCTTTATTTAGTATTATTTAAGTAGACAAATATACGAATTTTACAGAAATCCTTATACCACAATTATAAAAGAGATAAGAAAAAACAAACGAAAGGATGTATATCCCCAAACCTCCATAAGTCAGCCCTTGACAGGATGACATTGTTCGTTTTGGCGCGATATCGAACTTTTATCTGTCAATTTTCAACTTTCTAACAAAAAAATGCTTGCATTTGAAAAATAATGCGTAATATTGCCGACGTAAAAATAAACACAAGAGAAATCGCAAATGACATTAACAGGTTTTACATATCATACCTGGGCACTGACAATGACCCCTTGGGGGGTTTAGCATATACAAATAAACAAGTGCGGAGACCACGTCCCGCTTTGTTGCAATTCTCATATTGCATTCATTTCTTTTTTCAAATCAATCAATTATTAGTAAATAACTGGCATTCGCAAGACGGCATTGTCGCTTGTCAACTGTCAACTTAATAAATACATATCGATGAAAGTATTGAAATTCGGCGGAACGTCCGTAGGTTCCGTGAATAGTATCCTGAGCGTGAAGAAAATAGTGGAGGCTATTGAAGAGCCCGTAATCGTTGTCGTATCCGCCCTCGGAGGTATTACAGACAAGCTGCTGAACACAGCTTCGATGGCAACAAACGGCGATGTAGGATATGAAAGAGAGTTTTCTGAAATCGTTACCCGCCATCTGGATGTCATAGAAGGGGTTATTCCTGATAAAGCCAGACGGATCGAAGTCCAGAAACAGGTGATGGCTCTGCTGGATGAGCTGGGGAATATTTACAAAGGTGTGTACCTGATTAATGATCTGTCTGCCAAGACGTCCGATACGATTGTCAGTTATGGTGAACGTATCTCATCCCTGATCGTATCGAATGTGATAAACGAAGCTAAGTTGTTCGATTCACGCAAGTTTATCAAGACCGTCAAACAGTTTAACAAACATATCGTAGACTTTGACCTGACGAACAAACTGATCAAAGAAACCTTCAACCCGCTTCCTAAAGTATCGCTGGTTCCCGGCTTCATCTCGACCAGCGCAGAAGGAGAAGTGACAAACCTGGGTCGTGGAGGCTCCGACTATACCGCATCCATCCTGGCAACGGCATTAGATGCCCGACGGCTTGAAATATGGACGGATGTCGACGGTTTTATGACTGCCGACCCGCGTGTGATCAGCTCGGCCTACGTTATCGACCGGTTGACGTTTACCGAAGCGATGGAACTTTGTAACTTCGGTGCAAAGGTGATTTATCCGCCTACGATCTACCCGGTTTACCATAAGAATATTCCGATCCGCATTCTGAACACGTTCAACCCGACGGCTCGCGGAACTTATATTTCCAAAGAGAGAATAAAGGATGAAGGCAAAGCGCTGATCAAAGGGATCTCCTCTATCAACGACACCTGTCTGATCACAGTACAGGGGCTGGGCATGGTTGGCGTAATCGGCGTAAACTACCGCATATTCAAGACTTTGGCCAAGAATGGTATCAGCGTGTTTATGGTTTCGCAGGCCAGTTCGGAAAACAATACGACATTCGCTGTCCGTAACGCAGATGCCGATCTGGCAGTCAAGGTGCTGGACGAAGAATTCGCCCTCGAACGTGCACAAGGTGACATGAGTGACACCGTAGCCGAAAAGGACCTGGCGACTGTCGCCATTGTCGGTGAGAACATGAAACGGACACCGGGTATCGCCGGCAAGCTGTTCGGCACGCTCGGAAGAGCCGGTATCAGCGTGATTGCTTGTGCACAAGGTGCGTCCGAGACGAATATCTCGTTCGTTATCAAGCTGAAATATCTGAGAAAGGCGTTAAACTCCATTCATGACTCCTTTTTCCTGTCGGAATATAAAGTACTGAACCTCTTCATCGCAGGTGTCGGCACAGTCGGCGGCAATCTGTTGGAGCAAATCCGCATCCAGCAACCGAAGCTCATGCAGAACGGTTTGAAGCTGAATGTAGTCGGAATAGCGAACAGCAAACACGTCCTTTTCAGCCGCGAAGGGCTGAACTTGGAGACTTGTATCGACGAACTGAAAAAGAACGGAGAAGCAAGTTCACCTGAGCATCTGAAAGAAGAAATTCTGAAAATGAATATCTTTAATTCGGTTTTTGTGGATTGTACGGCAAACCAGGCTGTATCCGATCTTTATGAGGAATTGCTGAATAACAACGTTTCTGTTGTTGCCGCGAATAAAATCGCCGCTTCTTCTTCCTATACTAATTATACCAGCCTGAAAGAAACGGCCCGCCACCGTGGGGTCAAGTTCCTGTTCGAAACGAATGTAGGAGCCGGGCTGCCGATCATCAATACGATGAATGACCTGATCAATAGCGGTGACCACATTCTGAAGCTGGAAGCAGTCCTTTCCGGCACACTCAACTACATATTCAATACCCTGAGCGCCGATATCCCTTTCAGTAAAGCGATCATGATGGCCAAGGAAGAAGGATATTCCGAGCCGGACCCCCGTATCGACCTGAGTGGAAAAGACGTAATCCGTAAACTGGTCATCCTGACACGTGAAGCCGGTTACAAGGTAGAAGAGGAAGACGTGCAGCGTCATCTTTTCATCCCGGACAAATACTTTGAAGGTACGCTCGATGATTTCTGGCGGAACATACAGAAACTGGATGCCGAATTTGAAGACAAGCGCCAGCAATTAGAAACAGAAGACAAACGTTTCCGCTTCGTTGCCAAAATGGAAAACGGAGCATGTGAAGTCGGCTTGCAGGAAGTAGATGCCCACCACCCGTTCTATGAACTGGAAGGCAGCAACAACATCATCATGATCTCCACCGAACGGTATCACGAATATCCCATGATCATCAAAGGATATGGAGCCGGTGCCGACGTAACGGCGGCAGGCGTATTCGCCGACATTATTTCGATCGCAAACATTCGATAAAAATGAAAAGTATAATCATTCTGGGAGACGGGATGGCCGACGAGCCGATAGAGGCTTTAGGCGGCAAGACGCCGATGCAGTATGCAGACACTCCTTATATGGACAAGCTGGCTGAAATGGGCGTTACCGGACGCTTGAAAACCGTCGCCGACGGCTTTCATCCGGGAAGCGAAGTGGCAAACATGGCAGTTCTGGGCTACGACCTTCCGACCGTATACGAAGGTCGAGGCGTACTGGAAGCCGCCAGTATCGGATATGACCTGAAACCGGGGGAAATGGCGATGCGCTGTAACCTGATCTGTGTGGAAGGCGAGATCCTGAAGAACCATTCTTCTGGGCATATCACGACCGGCGAGGCGGACGAACTGATCCGCTTCCTGAACGAGAAATTAGGCTCCGATCGCGTACATTTCCATACGGGTGTGTCTTACCGCCACCTGTTAGTGATAAAAGGAGGTGACAAGCACCTGGATTGCACGCCTCCTCACGATGTGCCCCTCCACCCTTTCCGTCCCTTGATGATTAAGCCGGAAGTGCCGCAAGCACAGGAAACAGCCGATCTGCTGAACGAGTTGATCCTGAAATCGCAAGAGATATTGAAGGATCATCCCGTCAACCGGAAACGCGTTGCCGCCGGGAAAGACCCTGCAAACAGCATTTGGCCCTGGTCGCCCGGATATCGCCCGGCGATGAAGACCATGCAGGAGATGTACGGCTTCAAGCAAGGCTCCGTGATCTCTGCCGTCGACCTGATACGCGGTATCGGCGTATATGCCGGCCTGAAAGTAATCGACGTGGAAGGTGCCACCGGACTGTACGACACCAACTACGAAGGAAAAGCGCACGCCGCTCTCGAAGCCCTGAAAACAAACGACTTCGTCTATCTCCATGTAGAGGCCAGCGACGAAGCTGGACACGAAGGCGACGTGGATCTGAAAATAAAAACGATCGAGAATCTGGACAAACGGGCGATCGGCATCATTTTCGAAGAGTTGCAGAAATGGGACGAGCCGGTTGCAATAGCCGTACTTCCGGACCACCCGACGCCCTGCGCCATCCGTACCCATACAAACACCCCGGTGCCTTTCCTGATCCATAAACCGGGACAGGCGCCCGACGCAGTCACCTGTTTCGACGAGTACTCCGTCCTGAAGGGCAAATATGGTATTTTAGAGAAAGACGAATTTATAAAAGAGTTATTATGAAATATTACAGCACAAATAAACAAGCTCCCGTTGCCTCATTGGAAGAAGCCGTTGTAAAAGGGCTTGCCGGTGACAAAGGGTTATATATGCCCGAACGTATTGTCAAATTAGATAAGGATACGATCGGTAAGATGAAAAACCAGTCTTTCCACGAAATTGCCTGCACAGTGGCGCAGGCTTTCTTTGGTGAAGACATCGATGCCAATACCTTGAATGAAATCGTAAAAGACACGCTGTCGTTCGAGACTCCGGTGGTACACGTCGACGATAACATCTACAGCCTCGAACTGTTTCACGGTCCGACACTGGCCTTTAAGGATGTCGGCGGCCGTTTTATGGCACGTCTGCTGGGATATTTCATTAAAAAGGAAGGGCTGAAGCAGGTAAACGTATTGGTTGCCACTTCGGGAGATACTGGCAGTGCTGTTGCCAATGGATTTTTAGGTGTACCGGGCATTCATGTATATGTGCTCTACCCTAAAGGAAAGGTAAGCCCGATACAGGAATGCCAGTTCACGACATTAGGGCAGAACATTACCGCATTGGAAATAGACGGCACGTTCGACGATTGCCAGGCATTGGTCAAGTCGGCCTTTATGGACGACGAGCTGAACCGCCACATGAAACTGACATCGGCCAACTCGATCAACGTTGCCCGTTTCCTTCCGCAATCATTCTACTATTTCAATGCATACGCACAATTAGATAAGATCGGCAAGGCGGATGAATTGGTCATTTCTGTTCCTAGCGGAAACTTCGGAAACATCACAGCCGGGTTGTTCGCCAGCTGGATGGGATTGCCCGTAAAGCGTTTTATTGCCGCCAACAACCGCAATGATGTATTCCTTGAATACCTGAAAACAGGCACTTACACCCCACGTCCTTCCGTCGCAACGATAGCCAACGCAATGGATGTAGGCGATCCAAGCAATTTTGCCCGTATCCTGGATCTGTTTGGCACGAATGGCAACCCGCATCAGGAGATCAGCCGACTGATAAGCGGCTATCGTTTCACGGATGAAGAGATCGCCGTTACCATGAAGCAGGTCTATACAAAAACAGGTTATCTGCTCGATCCGCATGGAGCATGCGGTTACCAAGCGTTGATTGAAAACAAGCTCACCCCCGATGAAACAGGTGTATTCCTGGAAACGGCCCACCCCGCTAAGTTCAAAGGGACGGTAGACAGTATTCTGGAAGCGGATATTGAAATACCGGCAAAGCTAAAAGCCTTTATGCAAGGGACAAAGCAAAGTATCGGACTGGAAAAGGATTTCGAAGGTTTCAAAGCATACCTGATGAAACAATAAGGGAATCTATTCATAGGGGGCGGTGTGTCAAAAATATATATTATGGCACACCGCCCTGCTGTTTTATTCTATTTCAAAATACTCCTTGTAGCGATTATATAAATGTCCTGCCTGCAGATAGGCAGACTGGGGGCTCATAAAATGGGAGAATTCGAAGGTGATCGCCTTGTCATAGTTCTGCCGGGCAGCCGCTTCTAACTTCATGCGCAGCTTGTCGAACTTAATCGGAAGGAACTTGATCGGCATATCCCGGTCGAACGATTCAGCATTCGTCCAACATTCGATACCATATTTATCAGCCATCTTCTTATTGACACTGAAAAAAGCGTCCAGTTCATCGTAATCGATATGGCCGTCCTGGAAAGCACAGGCATCCACATTACCTTTGATCCCGTCAAATATTTCAGACCACTCCCTTTCATGCTGCTCCACAGAGACTGCTTCAGCTTTTGTCAGATCGCCACCTGCAGCAGCAACAGCTTTCTTTCCGTCTATCCAAGGGGAGATCAGGGTCGGAAGACCGCCTGAAACATCCTTACATTGCTTGCCTAAGCTACTGAATGCAGTGATCGCCCCTTTCGTCGCACGACTGATCTCCTGGCAAAGATACCATCCCTGGAAACTTTTATGATGCCCGTATTTCTTCCAGACTTCCTCGATAACATATTTATTGGATTCGATTTCCCAAGTCAGGTCGCCGGTATCCCAATATTTGCCGGAATCGTACAAACCGAAAAAAAACTTCATGCCATATTTATCCGACAAGCGCAGATACATATCGATCAGATCGACCGAAGGCATATAGCAACCGAATGTTTTCATCAGATACTCGGAAGGATAAGTAATAAACTTGCGGTATCCGCTTCTGATCACGATGACCGTATCGATTCCGATCGCTTTCATATAGGCAAAATCCTGGTCCCACTCTTTTTCGCCCCAATTCTGATGCGGAATATCATGGGATATCTCATCCAAAAAGGTTCCGGAAATCTTCAACCCCTGCGCTTTCGGGATAATCAACTTACTTTCGATATGCTCATCCGCACCGGCTTCACCAATGCCAGCCGACGCTTTTCCGGCGCACGAAGCCAACGCCCCGGTAGCCAGGACAGCCCCTGTTGCAGATACTTGCCTGATAAAATCTCTCCTGTTGTGATTCTTCATGGTAAACAGTGGTCATTCAATGGCCCAATCTTTCATCTCATACATATCCGTATATTCTTCCCATTCGGGATCGACCTCTGTATAGATAGAGATCGGTAGCACCTCGAACGGAGCCAATGCTTCGTTCAGACGCTCGCCGAAAACACGAACCGTACGGGTATAATAAACCCATATCTTCTCTCCTCCTCCGGTATACACGCCTGTCAGGATCGAGAGTTTATCTTTTTCCATTGCCTTGCGCAAGGCTTCCTGTATCTCTTCCATCTTTTCAGCCAATGCGTCGGAAGGCATTCCTTTGTCGTCACCTTCATATTTCCAGGTAATTTCCACCCGTTCCTTGAACTTGCCCGACTGCACAAATTCGGTCAGTTCGTCACGGCCGGAAACAGTGACCAACTGTCCGGATTCATTCTCTGAAAGAGCGGTAAACCATTCGTTACTTAGTTTCATATCAATATCAATTATTCTACAAAAATAGATATTATTTATGAGATCAGGCATCTATACAATGTAGTTATCTTTTATCTTTGTATGAAAATAGATAATATAATAATTCTTTCAGACAATATGATTAGACCAGTAAAACTACAGGATGCAAAAACGATTACGGATATCTACAATGAATATGTCTTACATAGCGTAGCGACCTTCGATACGGAACCGTTACAGGAAGAAGCGATGCGTTCGCGGATAACTGAAATCTCCGCCCATTTCCCCTATTTTGTTTACGAAGTGGACAACAAAGTGGTCGGATACTGCTACGCCCATCCCTGGAAAGAACGCGCCGCCTACAGATACACACTGGAAACAACCGTCTACCTGTCACCGGAAAGAACAGGAAAAGGCATCGGTAAACAATTGATGATAAAGCTGATCGACGAATGCCGCCGGAAAGGATTTCACGCCCTGATCGCCTGCATCACGGAGGGGAATGAAGCCAGCAACGTGTTGCATGAAAAACTTGGATTCAAACAAGTTTCCCGTTTCGAGAAAGTAGGACTGAAGTTCGACCGCTGGCTGGATGTGATTGACTATGAGTTAGTGCTTGCACCCTGAACAGCAACTTCTTTCTTCCGTTTCTTCCACAGTTGATAGCTATTGAAAATATTCTGCCAGAGGACGTATGAGCCTGGGCCGACCGATGAAAGCGGGTCCAGATACGTGTACGACATCCAGATGGCGAGTACAGTGTTCTTCTGTCCGAGTGCCTGCCCCGCACTGATACGGTCGAAATAACGGGTTCCGATCCTCTTTCCTAAGTAGAACTGAATGACACAGGTTATAAATCCGGCCAATGCAATCAGTACCTCCACTCCCACTGCCGCATCGCTATTGGCAAGCGACTTAACGGTCTGGGCTGTTACAATGGTAAGGGCAACAGCCCAAAGATAGAAGGCCATATCGCGGAAGCCCAACAAGAAATGGTGGATCTTCGGAAGGTAATAGCGAAACAGCATCGCCAGGATAAACGGGAAAAGCAGCAACGGGAATACCTTGCTTAATATCTTAAGGAAAGCCGTCAGGAAAGTAATGTTAGCATGCGGTTCCACCAACGGGAACATCAGCGGAACAACAATTGCCGCCAGAATATTGGATAACAACGTATAGGTCGTCAAGCTGGACGCACTCCCCCCTAACTTGCCGGTGATAACAGCTGCCGCCGTTGCCGTCGGACAGATCAGGCAAACCATCGCCCCTTCAAAAACCTCCTTATAGGAACCTTCCATCCGGACGAATATCAGCAAAGCGGCTATCGCCGAAGCTGAAACAAGCTGAAACAGTAACAACCACCCGTGCCAGGGAGAAGGCAACAACTCATGCGGCTGTACCTTGCAGAAAGTAAGCAATAGCTGTGCAAAGATCAGAAAAGGAGTTAAATAGGCCACGAAAGAATTCACAAACGGTTTTGTCGGCTCCAGAAAAGTGAAGTTGGCAAACATAAAATAACCTAACACCCCGGACAACATTGCAATAGGCAACGTCCAGTTTTTCAGAAAATTCAACATACTACCTATTCTTTATTTTCGGTGGCAAATATAAGGAATAAAATACGAACATCGTTATGGTTTCCCCAATTCATAACGAAGACCTGGAAAAACCATAAGGATGAAGCTATAAAGGTAAACTCTTCCTACCGGATGCGCCGCCTGTTCAATTCCGCGCGGTAACGGTTAGCGTTACGGTTATGCTCGGCAAGGGTGGCGGCAAAGTTATGACGTCCGGAAAAATCCTCCTTGGCACACATATACAGGTAGTTATGCTTCATGTAGTTCAACACGGCATCCAGTCCCTTGATAGTCGGGATGCGGAGCGGCCCAGGCGGCAGTCCCGTGTGTTTATAGGTATTATAGGGAGAATCGACCTCCAGATGTTCGAAAAGGATACGTTGGAGTGAGAAATCGCCAATGGCGAACTTCACGGTCGGATCGGCTTGAAGGGGGATTCCCCGGTGCAGGCGGTTCAGATACAGTCCGGCAACGATCGGATATTCGTCTGCCGCCGCCGTTTCTTCCTCCACGATAGAGGCAAGGATAGAAACCTCCGTCGGCGTCAACCCGATAGCTTTCGCTTTGGCAAGGCGGGCGTCAGTCCAGAAATTGTTATACTCGCGCTTCATCCGCTGCATCAGCTTGTCGGCGGATATATTCCAGTACACCTCGTATGTATTGGGAATAAATAGCGTATTGATCGTCTCGGTCGTGAAACCCAGCGAGTCGCAATAAGCGGAATCAGTAAGCAGGTGGAGCAATTCATCCTCCCCTATCATCAACTGTTCCGAGAGCCGTTCCGCCAGATCCTTCTTAAAACGGATATTATTAAAGGTAATACGGGTAGCCACCTGATGCCCCCTGCGCAAATCGTTAAGCAGTGTCAGGTTATTCATCCCCGGCTCCACAGCATAACGTCCCGTGCGCATATTGGCAGGGGATTTCAACAAGCCGGCAAGCTGTTTGAAACTTCCGATGCGCCGACAACCGGCAGAATCCTGCAACTGACGGCAGAGATCATCAAAATCTTTGCGGGTATCGATATACACATACACGGTATTGCGCGGAGTGAAATCCGGCGCCAGTAACAGACGGTAGGCCCAAAACCCCGTTCCTGCCAGTAACAGGACGATAAAAGAAAGGATTCCTATGATAACAGTTCGTTTCGAAAACTTTTTTCCACTCATATTTCACTTAATAATTCTCTGAATATCAGAACCGGGCACAAAAGTAACACCTTTTTCTTAAAAAATATCGCCAAAATGCTTTGTATATTCAAAAACTTCAGCCTATCTTTGCAGCGCAATTCAAGGAAATGAAGCGCGAAGCCCATGGAAGTGTGGGTGAGTGGCTGAAACCACCAGTTTGCTAAACTGACGTACTCG
>OGZX01001122.1_pt1 | contig 28875 bp, 27 predicted proteins | sample 1576881 | NCBI WGS metagenome assembly OGZX01 (sample SAMEA3541542, study PRJEB24748) | human gut metagenome | biome: human gut; feature: human-associated habitat; material: faeces | place: China | collected 2012 | reverse complement strand
TGGTTTCAGCCTCTTCACGCGCCATACCTCCCAATTCGTAACCGAAACCGGCAGGCAGGTTGGTTGCAGCCACCTCTTCAATCGCTTTCAATGCCTGGCCGCTGGTAAAACCGTCGGCCGGAGCAACCATCACCTTCATGGATGTGTACATATTAAAACGGCTGATAATATCCGGACCATACACCTTTGTCATGGTAATGAACTGGGAAATCGGAGCCATCTGGTTTCCATTCTTTACTTTGATATTCTTCAGCGATTCCATATTCGTTCTCAATGTAGGATCGGCCTGCACCATTACACGGTACATCTTTCCGAAACGGTTGAAGTTGGACGCATATAAACCACCATAATAGCCTTGAAGCGTCATCAGGATATCGCTCGGGCTGATACCCACCTTCTTACAGGCCGCCGCATCGATATCGATCATGTATTGCGGGAAGTTGGGGTTGAAAGTCGTCTGCGCAGACTTAATCTCCGGACGGGCGATCAATGCTGCCATATAATCTTTTGACACATCAAAGAATTTCTCCAGGCTACCACCTGTCTTATCCTGCATGTTCAACTCGATATCACTGGATGCCGAATAACCCGGGATCATAGGCGGAGTAAAGAACAACACCTGTCCATCCTTTATAATCTTCTGGGCACGCATGAACAAACTTCCGTAAACGACATCAGAACTTTGCATGATCGAACGTTCTTCCCAGTCTTTCAATTTGATGATAAACGAACCGTAAGAAGGTCCCTGACCACCGATGAAGCTGAAACCGGTAATTGCCGTACGTGATTTCACAGCCGGATCAGAAGCGATCAGGCTATCCACACGCTGCATAATTTCCTGCGTACGTTCCATAGATGTTCCCGGCGGCAATGTCACGGCTCCCATGATCGTACCGGTATCTTCATTCGGCACCATACCTGTCGGCGTAACTTCCATGAAGAAGATCAACAGGGCAATAGAACCGATAACCGTCCCGAACGCCAGCCATTTCTTCTGGATAAAGAATAAGACACGTTTCTTATATCCTTTCAGCAACGAGTCATAAGCCGCGTTGAACGATTTATGGAAACGCGTGACAAACGTCGTCTTTTTATTCTCATGCTCTTCTTCGTGGGGCTTCAGGAACATCGCACAAAGCGCCGGACTCAAGGTCAAAGCGTTCAGAGCAGACAAACCGATTGCGATCGCCATCGTCAGACCAAACTGGCGATAGAACGTTCCGGCTGTCCCGCCCATGAAACTTACGGGGATAAACACGGACATCATGACCAGTGTAATGGAAACGATAGCACCGCCCAACTCGCTCATCGCGTCGATAGAGGCTTGCTTGGCCGACTTATATCCCTGGTCCAGTTTGGCATGGACCCCCTCGACGACCACAATCGCATCATCGACCACAATCGCAATGGCAAGCACCATAGCACAAAGGGTCAGCAAGTTGATACTGAATCCGATCATCGACAGCAGAAAGAATGTACCGATCAGGGCTACAGGAATAGCAATAGCCGGAATCAATGTGGAGCGTAAATCCTGCAAGAAAATATACACCACGATAAACACCAGGATAAAGGCCTCAAGCAATGTCTTGATTACTTCATGGATAGAAGCGTACAAGAAGTCGTTGGCATTCATGGACACCTCGACTTTCATTCCCGGCGGCATCGTCTTCTCGGATTCCACCAGCAGGTCCTGGATATTGTTGATAGTCTCGGTCGCATTCGTACCGGCCATCTGGTAGACGATACAAGCTACGGCATTATGACCGTTTACCTTATTGGAGAAGTTATAAGTCAAACGTCCCAACTCGATATCCGCGATATCTTTCAGACGGAGCACTTCGCCGTCGGGAAGAGCTTTAACCACCATATTCTCAAACTCTTCGGCAGTCTGCAAACGTCCTTTGTAACGGATCGTGTACTGGAACGTCTGGTTTCCCTGTTCACCGAAAGATCCCGGAGCCGCCTCGACGTTCTGTTCAGCCAGAACAGTCGAAACATCCGTCGGAACCAAATGATACTCGGCCATCACATCCGGCTTCAACCAGATACGCATGGAATAGTCGGTACCCAACACGTTTGCATCACCGACACCGGGTACACGCTGTACTTCCGGAATCAGGTTGATCTTGGCGTAGTTTTCAAGGAACTTCTGGTCGTAACGGTCTTCCGCATCATACACGGCAAATACGATCAACATGGAGTTCTGGCGCTTCTGCGTCGTCACACCGATCTTGGTTACTTCGGCCGGCAGCAAACCTTGCGCCATAGAGACACGGTTCTGGACATTGACAGCCGCCATATCCGGATTCGTTCCCTGTTTGAAGTAAATGGAAATATCGGCAGAACCGTTGTTTGATGCATTTGAAGTCATATACATCATGTTCTCCACACCGTTGATCTGGTCCTCCAGAGGCGCGATCACACTATTCAATACGGTCTGCGCATTGGCACCCGTATAAGTGGCCCTCACCGACACGGTTGGAGGTGCAATGTCCGGATATTGGGTAATAGGCAAGGTCAACAAGCCTAAGATACCCAGGATTACAATTACGATGGAGATCACCGTAGAGAGCACCGGGCGATTTATAAATCTATCTAATTTCATATTTTCTGTTTTTAACGAACAAATGGGAGTAATTAATTAAAAGCGGTCTTCAGATTACCTTCGTGCTGATCTTTCAAAGCCTGATCGTACTTGGCTCTCTGCTGTTCCGGAGTAATCGGCTCGATAGCCTGGCCGTCTTTCAGCTTCTGTACGCCTTCAATTACGATCTTGTCACCGGATTTCAAACCGTTCGTAACCAGATAGCTCTTCCCATCATCCAGATTTGAAATCTGGATTTCCGTATTCTTCACTGTATTATCAGGCTGCAGGACGAAAACGAACTTCTTGTCCTGAATCTCTATCGTAGCAGACTGAGGGATCATGATGATATTATCCATCGTATACGGGAAAACAATATTACCCGTGCCACCGCTTCTCAGTATGTTCTTGTCATTCGAGAAAACAGCGCGCATGCTCACAGAACCGGTAGACTGGTCGATCACACCGCTTACGGCATCGATCCTTCCTTCTGCATGGTAAAGCGAACCGTCGGACAACTGCAACTTTACAGCCGGCATCTTTTCCAACTGTTCTTTCAACGTACCCCCTGCCTTAGTCAGACGCAGCAGTTCTTTTTCCGTCATGGAGAAGTAAACATAAACATCCCCGATTTCGGACACGGTTGTCAATGGCTGCGCCACGGAAGGACTTACCAAACTCCCGATACGGTACGGGAAGGTACCGACAACGCCGTTCGACGGGCTTGTCACCGTACAGAAAGACAGATTCTGGCTCGCGCTGACCAAAGACGCTTCCGCCTGAGCCAGATTTGCCTTGGCCGACATAAGCTGGTTGATGGCTGTCTGATATTCAAAATCACTGATAATCTTTTGATCGAACAATGCCTTTTTGTTCTTTTCGGTCAAAGTCAAAGTGCTGACATTAGCTTTCGCCATTTCGACGGCGGCTTTCGCCTGCCCTACCGCAGCGGCATACTGCGTCGGATCGATCTGGAATAAAGCCTGCCCCTTACGGACAGTCGCACCCTCATCCACACATAACTTCACAATAAAACCCGAAACCTGGGGACGAACCTCAATATCCTGCGTACCTCTGATTGTTGCCGGATAGGATGTTGACTGGTCACTGGTTGTCGAACTGACTGTAAGAACAGCAAATTCATTATCCCCTAATTTCATACCGCCCTGGCTATTTCCACAAGCAGTTAATAAAGACACCCCCACTGCAAATAATGCGATTTGCCTCAATTGGGTAATAGTAGTTCTCAACATTTGTTTATCCATATTCATTATTAATATATATTCAATACCTATTTTCCTGCCCCCCTATTTCCGGTTTCATCCTTATGAGACTTTTGTTTCTTCCCTATGGAACGGATGTTTCATAAGGATGAAACTGCTGTCACATACCCATAGAACTCTCTTAGTTAAATATACGAATTTCTACACGAATCTTATTGTCCAAAGTTGCAGGCCGCGGGCTACTCCTGCTAAAAAAACGTACAAATGTAGAATCTTTTTATTGTACTTTTCCCGTTTATACATTCTTTTATACTAAAAAATTGCTTATTTTATATTTCTGTATCAGAGACATATCAAGACTTTGACCAATCGAAAATATATTCGTTCGGATTGCAACACAATTTTAACAGGGAATTTGTTTATTCAATAATTTATCCTAATTTTACGGCATATATAACCTAAATAATCAATTCATATGGAACCAAAGTTTATGATCTCGGAAGTGTTCAGCACTTCATGGAAGTACACTAAATCACAGATTTGGGTGCTGGTAGGGCTGTTTATCGGATATTTCATCCTATCATTAATCATCAGTTTGTTCGGCATGCCGGCAGAAGGTTCGATGGTCGGTAAGATTGTCGTTAATCTGATCAGCGCTATCATCGGTTGCGTTTTCATGCTGGGGTATTTCAAGAACATGTTCCAGACGATTGACGGTGAAGAACCGCAATTCTCCGCTTACGGGCAGCAATCCCGCAAGATCGTCACTTATTTTATCGCCAGCCTTATTATGGGTATTGCGGTAAGTATCGGTACCATATTACTGATCGTTCCGGGCATCTATCTGGCTCTCCGTCTGCAATTTTATTCTGCTTATATAGTAGAGGAAGACTGCGGCATTATGGAATCCCTGCAAAAAAGCTGGAAGCTGACCGAAGGACAGGTTATGCCGTTGTTCTTGCTGGCATTGGCGATGATCGGTATTGCATTAGTGGGTTGTATCCTGTTCTTTGTCGGTCTTTTCGTTGCCGCACCGCTGATATACATGATGCAGTGCTATACATTCAGAAAATTAAATTCTATTTCGACAACTGCGGAAGAACAACAATAATCATTATAAAACAGACAGGCAGCCCGCAAAAAGAAAACTTCTGCGGGCTGTATAGCTTTCCAACCTATGGGTAAGACATACAGAATAAAAGACATTGCAGAAATGTCCGGAGTATCTACCGGAACCGTTGACCGCATATTACACAATCGAGGTAAAGTGTCGGAAGAGGCACAGAAAAAGGTCGAAAAAGTATTAAAAGAGATCGACTATCATCCTAACCTGATAGCACGTTCCCTTGCACTGAAAAAGAACTATCATTTTATCACGTTGATCCCTTCCTTTGCAAAAGGCGAATACTGGGACAAGCTGTGTGAAGGCATTGACAAGGCAGAGCAGGAATTGTTCAGCTACAATGTGGAAGTCGAGCGCATGTGCTTCAATCAGTATGATAAAGACAGCTTCGACGAACTTATCCCCCGGATTGAAGAGGCAGACTGTCAGGGTGTCGTGATTGCAACGCAATTCCGTGAAAGCGTGATCAAGCTGACTTCCCGGCTGGACCAGTTGCAGATACCATACGTCCTGATCGATGCTTTCATCGAGAACACGAATTGCGTGGCTTACTACGGGACCAATTCGTACGACTCCGGATATATTGCCGGACGCCTCCTTTACGAACAGATCGATCCGGCAGAGAACATCGCCGTTTTCCGCTTTATCCGCAAAGGAGAAATGCAGGTAACACAGGTTATGAAGCGGGAAGAAGGTTTCCGGAATTATCTTGCGGAAAAGAACTACGACGGCCGGATCCATTCCGTACAGCTGCATGCCGATGAACCGGAAAAGAACATTCAGGTGTTGGACAGCTTCCTCAAGGAGCATCCGGAAGTAAATGCCGGCATCATATTCAATTCGCGTGCGCATCTGTTAGGCAAATATTTTGAGGCAAAGGAAAAAAGATTCAGGCTGATCGGTTATGATGTGATCGACCCGAACATCACTTGCCTGAACAACGGCAATATTACCCATCTGATCGCCCAGCGGCCGGAAGTGCAGGGATTCAATTGCATACGGGCCTTGTTCCGCCATCTGGTCCTGAAAGAGAAAGTCGAGCAGATCAACTATATGCCGATCGACATACTGATAAAAGAGAATATCAAATACTACAACAATTATATTTGAAAACATAAAAAGGTATTTTTTCCCTGTTTTCCTTTTGTTTGATAAATAAATACTATACTTTTGTGCCCGATGTGTGCGCGAGCACAATATCACAGAAACAATGGAATTATCACAACATAAACAATAAAAAACATGGCTAATTTATTTTGCGTTAAAGACAAAGTCGTCATCATTACCGGCGGAGCCGGAATCCTTGGCCGGGGTATTGCAGGACACCTGGCTGAAGAAGGTGCTAAAATCGTAATCCTCGACCGCGCAGCAGAAACCGGCGAACAGATTGTTGCTGAAATCAAGGCTAAAGGCGGAGAAGCAAGTTTCTTCCTGACCGACGTATTGAACAAGGAAGTTCTGGAACAGAACAAAAAAGATATCCTGGCTAAATACGGCCGGATCGACGCATTGCTGAATGCAGCCGGTGGGAATATGGCTGGTGCGACTATCGGACCGGACAGCACTATTTTCGACCTGAACATCGACGCATTCCGCAAGGTAGTCGACCTGAACCTGTTCGGGACAGTTCTTCCGACCATAGTATTTGCCGATGTAATGGCCCAGCAAAAAGAAGGCGCGATCGTAAACTTCTCTTCCGAATCAGCCTTGCGTCCGCTGACACGCGTAGTTGGCTACGGCGCTGCCAAAGCGGCTATCTCCAACCTGACCAAGTATCTGGCTGGCGAGCTGGCAATCAAATTCGGTGAAGGTCTGCGCGTAAATGCGATCGCTCCGGGATTCTTCCTGACCGAGCAGAACCGTACTCTGATGACTAATCCGGACGGATCTTATACGCCGCGTGCCGAATCCGTCATCGCACATACTCCGTTCAGACGCCTGGGTTCACCGGAAGAATTGTTCGGAACAATCCAGTATCTGATCAGCGACGCTTCTAAATTCGTAACCGGAACAATTGCGATTGTAGACGGTGGATTCGATGCATTCTCTATTTAATCCCAATTAATACAAGACATTATGTATTTATGCGAACAAACTTGGCGCTGGTACGGACCGAACGATCCAGTTAGCCTTTCCGATATCCGCCAGGCCGGCGCTACCGGAATTGTAAATGCCTTGCACCATATCCCGAATGGGGAAGTATGGACAGTAGAGGAAATCCGGAAACGTAAAGATATGATCGAAGCTGCCGGCTTGCGCTGGAGCGTAGTGGAAAGCGTTCCTGTACACGAACATATCAAGACACAGAGCGGAGACTTCCAGAAATATATCGAGAATTATAAAGAAAGTATCCGTAATCTGGCAGCTTGTGATATCCGTGTGATCACGTATAACTTCATGCCAGTTCTGGACTGGACACGTACCAACCTGGCTTACACCATGCCGGACGGTTCCAAAGCATTGCGCTTCGAACGTGCCGCATTCATGGCTTTCGACCTGTATATCCTGAAACGTCCCGCAGCAGAACAGGAATATACAGACGAAGAAAAAGCCATTGCAAAAGCCCGTCTCGATGAAATGACGGAAGACGACAAGGCTTTGCTGGTCCGGAATATGATCGCAGGTCTGCCCGGTTCGGAAGAGAGTTTCACACTCGACCAGTTCCGTGCAGAACTGGACCGCTACAAAGATATCGATGCGGAAAGACTCCGTGCCAACCTGATCTATTTCCTGAAAGAGATTACTCCGGTTGCTGATGAAGTGGGTGCACGCATGGTTATCCATCCGGATGACCCTCCCTATCCTATCCTCGGTTTACCACGTATCCTGAGCACCGAAGAAGATTTCAGCAAACTGATCGAAGCAATTCCGAACAAGAGCAACGGCTTATGCCTCTGTACCGGTTCGTTCGGCGTACGTGGCGACAATGATCTGGCCGGTATGATGAAACGCTTTGGCGACCGTATCGACTTCGTCCATATACGTAGCACAAAACGTGACGAAGCCGGAAACTTCTACGAAGCCAACTTGCTGGAAGGCGACGTAAATGTGTATGAGGTAATGAAAGCGCTCCTAGAAATCGAACAGGAACGCGGTTGTTCAATCGCCATGCGTCCGGATCACGGCCACCAGATGATTGACGACTTGCACAAAAAGACCAATCCGGGTTATTCCTGCATCGGCCGTTTGCGCAGCCTGGCAGAATTACGCGGTCTGGAACTGGGTATCGCCCGTTCCCTCTTTCAATCATAATTGACAGGTAATTATAAATAGTTTAGCATTCAAAGGCGTCCGAAGTAATTTCGAACGCCTTTTTCATGTCGCTCATCTCTGAGTCCAGTACGATAATAAATATAAAGAAATCAGAATGATGTGTAAACAAATAAAAATGGGATTTTTTCTTTAGCCGTTTTTCTCTATTTTTGCAACGCTAACAATTTCACAAAATGTTTAAAACACGCTATAGTCTACTGTTAATCATTATATTATTTGCATTAAGTGCCTGCCATTCTTTGTGGACGGCTCAAACACGACCTGTCCCGCAACCAGATTCAATTCTGATCCTGCCTACAACAGACGTGCCCCTTCCTGCCACAGATTTAGCATTTCTGTTTCCGGAAGAACCTGAGCTACAGCAACAAACTTCTCCACGTAAAAATATCACAGAGAACTTCTCGGCCAGGGAAAAAAGCGATATTGCCGTTCCGGATCCGATGTTGATGGCAGACGAAACATCCATGCTCATCGACCTCGGCCTCATACAAAAAGAAGATTATGCATTTCCTTTACCCGGAGCCAAAGTCATATCTCCTTATGCCGGACGCAGAAGACATCATTCGGGCGTAGACCTGAAGACTTGTGCAAATGATACGATCGTATCCGCTTTTGACGGCATCGTTCGTCTGGCAAAACCCTATTATGCATACGGGAATGTAATTGTTGTACGCCATTATAACGGATTGGAAACAGTCTACAGCCATAACTCCAAAAACCTGGTTAAGCCCGGCGACCATATCAAAGCAGGCCAGCCGATTGCCCTGACAGGACGCACCGGACGGGCAACAACCGAACATCTCCATTTCGAGGTGCGGGTGAACGGACAACATTTCAATCCGAATATGGTATTCAATCTGGAAGAAAGAAAGCTAAACGACCAATGTTTGGTATTCACAAAAAAGGGAAACAGCATTGCCGTCAAATCCGTAAACTTAATGCCTCATCAGTTAGCCGGAGATTACAGCTATTCCGCTGTCCTGAAAGAGCAAGGACAGGTTAAAAGCGAAAAGGGAACTTTATAAATCCCTGTTCAATGTCCTTGTATCGCTTCCATTAACAGGTTTATGTTAACCGTGAACAGGCGAACCGATATCGCCAGTAGAATAATGCCGAAAAACTTCCGGACAATATAAATGCCGCCTTTCCCGAAAAAGCGTTCGATACGCGCTGTCATACGGACTACAAAATAGACCCATACCATATTCAGTATCAAAGCAACTACAATGTTAACACTGGCATATTCCGCCCTTAAAGACAGCAAAGTGGTAAACGAACCGGCCCCCGCCAGCAAAGGAAAGACCAACGGGACAAGCGTCGCCTCCTTTATCGGTCCCTGGTTTTTAAAGATTTCTATGTCTAAAATCATTTCCAGCGAGAGCAGGAAAATCACAAACGAACCTGCGACGGCAAACGACTCGATATCCACATGGAAAAGCCGCAGCAAGATATCCCCCGCATAAAAGAACCCGATCATCAACAAAAAAGAGATAACCGTAGCCTTCATGGCATTCACATCCTTACCTTTTTCCTTCAGATTGATAATGATTGGAATAGAACCAATTATATCAATCACAGCAAACAATACAATAAAAGCACTGATCATCTGCTGAAAATCAAATTGTTTAAACATACGACACCCTTTTTAGTTGCTCTAAAGATACGAAATCTTTCCTGCCTTCCAGCGGATATACGATAAAAAACGCTTTCAGGAATAACGTTTTTTTCATTAAAATCAAAAGCCTTTTACAAAATAATAACGACATTTGCATACACTTAATTGCGGGAAGCAATTATATGTGATTAAATTATTGTCGCGAGATATGAATATAAAAATCATTTTAAGAAAGTATTTGGTATTTGTCATCGGATTATATTTTTTAGCAGCAGGAATTGTTCTAATCATACATTCCGCATTAGGGACAACTCCCATTTCAAGCGTAAACTATGTATTGAGCCTCAACAGCCCGTTATCTTTAGGAACTTGTACTTTTATTGTTAATGTATTGCTTATATTAGGTCAGTTTTGGCTCATACGCGGAACCAAAAGCAGACAGGACAGGATTTCAATTCTTCTACAAATTCCGTTTTCATTTATCTTTTCAGCCTTCATCGACTTTAACATGATGATCACAGAAGGTTTACGGCCTTCCAATTATATCATGTCGATCGGACTGTTGCTGGTCGGATGTATCGTCCAGTCTATCGGGGTCGTACTTGAGATTAAACCTCAGGTTACGATGATGAGCGCCGAGGGATTTGTCAATTACGCTTCACGCCGTTACAAGAAAGAGTTCGGTAAATTCAAAGTCGTATTTGACTTTACCCTGGTAACGATTGCAATTCTACTATCGCTGATCTTCACACGACGGATTGAAGGAGTCAGGGAAGGCTCGCTGATAGCCGCTTGCATCACCGGCTACATAGTCAGTTTCCTGAATAACAAAATCATGACGCGAAAAATGCTTTCAAGGGTTACATCCATATTGAAATAGCTAATAAATAGCTTAATAGTGATACATAACAATGGTTTTCATTCCGGAATAGTATTTTTTACTACATTTGTATTCAATAAGAAAAGAAGATCCGTTTTTGAGTGAGTAATATAAGCGAACACGACGAAAATAAAAAAGCAAACGACGAAGAGGGGCAGTTCCTGCTATTTTCATTCCTGAAAGGAGACAACAATGCTTTTTCATTGATATATAATAAATATGTCGACGAACTGTTTGCCTATGGCATAGGGTTAGGATTCGAGCGGGAAACACTCAAAGACGCGATACAAGATACTTTTTTCAAGTTCTATATAAACAAAAAGCAACTGGAAGGAATCACACATTTGAAATACTATTTATTCCGAATGCTCAAAAACCGTCTGTTCGACATCTATAAATCCCTCAATAAAGAAAATATCGTTGAAGCTCCGGACTTACCGTTTTTAATCGAACCTTCTGTTTTAGATGAGTTGATCGCCAATGAAGACAAGCTGGCTCTTGAAACTGAAATAAAGACTTTACTGGAAATCCTGACAGATAGACAGAGAGAAGCTGTCTATTTACGTTTCATACAAGAAATGGAATACGAAGAAGTGGCAGACCTGTTGGATATGACCGCTCCTGCCGTAAGAAAACTTATATCCAGAGCAATAAAACGCATGCGTGACGAAAATATTTAGAAAAAATGGGAACAAAAAAAATTCCGGATCGTCTATATTATGAAAATTAATCGAATATGCTATCGAATCAGTGGTTACAGAATAAGTCTTTTATACAATGGAGATTGTTTCCGACTCAGGAAGACAATCTTTATTGGGAGCAATTTATTAAGGTAAACCCACATCTGACAGATGAGATAGAAGAAGCGATAAGCATCTTAAAATCAATAAAATTGAACACTCAAAAACTTTCTCCGGAAGAGAAACGGAACTTATTTGATTTAATACAGAAAGATATAGAAAACAGGAATAAACGACGTCGATTCCGGATATATCTGACAGTATCAGCAGTAGCCTGTGTCGCCCTGCTTCTGGTTCTGTTGCAACCATTCTTTTCAGGCAAAAATGAAGTTCCACACGAAAACCTGCTTGTTGTAGCAGACAGCAGCTCTGTCAATCAAAAAGATATACAATTAGTGTTGGCCAACAACAGAACTATCACATTCGAGGAAGATGCAGATATTAAATATGACAAGAAAGGAGAAATCACCGCAAACGCAGGAGTTGAACAAATAAAAGTTTCAAAAACAGAAGAAGAAGAAACTGCATTAAACACCTTGATTGTTCCCAAAGGGAAACGATCGAGCCTGACGTTAGCCGACGGTTCAAAAGTTTGGGTTAATTCCGGCTCCACACTTAAATTCCCGACAACATTCAAAATCGATAGAAGAGAAATCTGGGTCGACGGTGAAATATATATTGAAGTTGAGAAAAATAAGGCCAAGCCTTTTTATGTCAACACCTCCCACATGACTATAAATGTCGTGGGAACTCAATTCAATGTCACAGCCTATGATGAAGATACGGATTATTCAGTCGTATTGGTGGAAGGATGTGTGGATGTCAGCATTAATAAGGAAAAAGCTCGCTTAAAGCCCAACCAGATGTTGTCCGTATCAATGGATAAAATATCCGTCCAACAGATAGATGTCAATAATTATATCAGCTGGAAAGAGGGTTACCTTCAGTTTGCAAGCGAACCGTTATCCAATATATTGAAACGTTTGTCCCGCTATTATGATACACCCATCGATTATGATGAAAACATTGCACAACTTAAATGCAACGGGAAATTAGTTTTATTCGATAACCTGGAAGATGTCATGAAAACCATATATAACACGATTCCGATTAAATATTCGCAGAAAGCAGATCGGATATTGGTACAAAAGAAATAGGAATAATCACTATTGCTAACTATAAGTCTAATTTAAATTGAAATGCCTATGAAACATCGATCATGAAAAAAATATGCCGGACAATATTGGCAGTATTACCCGGCATAAGATTCCAAAGTTATTATCACGTACTAAACTTTTAAAATCACTACAAATATATGAAAATAAATCATTATCTCGATAGATCGTGGTTTAACGGTCTACGTTATACCTTACATATTATGAAAATCATAATCATTTTATTGGTCTTAAGCATTGGAAATTCATTTTCTATGACCTATTCTCAAAATACGTTACTTTCGCTCGACGTCAACAAACAGTCGATAAAAGAAGTAATCGGAGTTATTGAGAAAAAGTCGGAGTATGTTTTCTTTTTTTCAGACAATGTCCGTCAAGACTTGGAAAAGAAGGTTGACATAAAAGTCAATTCTAAAACTCTTGATGTTATTTTGAATAATCTTTTTGCCGATACGGACCTGGCGTATACCATAAACGACCGCCAGGTTTCTATCGCCAAATCAAAAAAGGCAAATTCCTCTTTTACGATATTACAGCAAGAGACAAGAACCATTACCGGGACAATTGTCGATAACACAAAAGAACCTTTAATCGGGGTGAATATCGTGGTGAAGGGAACAACTACAGGTACTGTGACCGATATAGATGGCAGATTCTCGTTGTCTGTCGCGGAAACAAATCCGGTACTTGTTATTTCCTATATCGGTTATCAGACACGGGAAATAAAAGTGGGCAGCCAGTCAAACCTGAACATTACATTGGAAGCAGAGACATTGGGACTTGAAGAAATTGTCGTAGTAGGATACGGAACCGTTAAGAAGAAAGACCTCACCGGTTCGGTCTCCTCTGTCAACTCGGAAACAATATCCAAATCGCCCGTTACAAGCGCGACTCAGGCCATCCAAGGGCGTCTTCCCGGCGTATTTGTATCCAATTCGACAACGAAACCCGGTGAAAGCGCTTCTGTTGTCATCAGAGGTAAACGCTCTATCAGCGGTAGCAGCGATCCTCTTTATATCGTGGACGGTATTCCTGTCGTGGGAGGACTCAATGAAATCAGTCCTTCGGACATTGAAACGATAGATATTCTTAAAGATGCATCTGCAACTGCGATCTATGGTGCAAGAGGTTCAAACGGTGTTATCCTGATAACCACTAAAAAAGGGAAAGCCGGAAAAACCCAGGTCGACTATAACGGATACATAGGTTTCCAAACCGTGTTGAACCAGTTGGAATATATGGATGGTGCAGCTTATGCGGAAACCGTTCGCGAATCTTACCGATCCACAGGTAAATATCTCTCGGCAACACCAAGTTGGGAAGAAGACCAGAAGATCGGGTCTTTCGCCAACGATCCTTACACGTTGGAGTCTTTACGAATGGCCTACGATGAAAACGGCAATTACGATCCTTCAAAAGTCCGCTCAGGCAGCAAATGGTGGGATGCCGTACAACGTACCGGTATGGTTACCGATCATCAGCTGAGCGTACGTGGAGGTACTGACAAAACCAGCTTCACATTCAGCGGTTCATACTATGATTACAAGGGGCTTGTTAAAGATGAAGATTTTTCACGCTATTCAATCCGTTTGAATCTCGAGCACTCGGTCAATAAATACATCAAGTTCGGGGCATTTACAGGATATACCCACTCCACACAGGAAAGAGGTTCAACCCTGTTCAACTCCTGGCGTGTCATGCCTATGGGACGTTTTTATGACGACGACGGCAATCTGTTGGAAAAAGTCTCAGGAACGGATGACCAATGGCGTAATCCATTGCTACGGTTAGCTGAAGGAGCAGTCTCGAATCCTTTAAAGATAAACCGATTTATCGGTAGCTATTATGCCGACATCACATTACCGCTGAAGGGACTCCGGTTCCGTACTAATTTGGGTATAGACTATGAGACCAGACAGGATTATAATTTCCAATCGGCTGAAGCACGGGGTAATACCATGAACTATGCCAGAAACGGTACGGAAAACAGATCCATGTTTACCTGGGAGAACTTGTTGTTCTATGACAGAACTTTTGAAGATCATACGATCGGCGTGACCTTACTCCAGTCGATCAATGAATACCTCCGGGAATACAACAAAATACCGGTCCAGGGGATCCCCGCTGACGAATTGCTATACAACGACGTAGGTTCCGCCTCCAATCCCGAAAAAACGGAAAGCGGTAAGACACAGTGGAAGCTGGCCTCCTTCATGGCTCGTTTGAATTACAGTTTTAAAGGGAAATATCTGGCTACTGTCTCAGCCCGATATGACGGGTCTTCACGTCTGGCAGAAGGGCATCAATGGGTAGCTTTTCCGGCTGCGGCATTGGCTTGGCGTATTAATGAAGAGTCATTCATGCAAAATGCGACATTCCTCAGCAACCTGAAATTGCGCATGGGCTACGGTGTTGTTGCCAGCTCGGAAGTAGATCCTTATGAAACAAAAGGGACATTGGCACAAAAGCCTTATAATTACGGTAGCGAATCGATCTTCGGCTATGCTCCTGATAAAATGCCTAATACGACATTGACCTGGGAGACTACAGGCCAATGGAATGCCGGTTTTGATTTCGGATTCTTCGGAAACAGGCTTAACGGAACAATTGATCTGTATTTACAAAATACAAAAGACTTGCTGTTAGACAGACAATTGCCCATTGTTTCCGGTTTTAACCAGATAAAATCGAATGTGGGAAAGACACGTAACAAGGGAGTTGAGCTTACGTTGAACTCACTGAATGTCAACAACAAGAATTTCACGTGGTCGACAGACTTCATGATGTATGCCAATAAAGAAGAGATCGTAGAGTTATATAACGGTAAAGAAGACGACCCCGGTAGCGCTTGGTTCATCGGTGAAGCGATTAACGTATTCTATGATTATAAGAAAGTCGGTATCTGGCAAGATACCCCGGAAGATCGTGCCGAAATGGAGAAGTTCAATAAAAACGGAAGTAACTTTTCTCCGGGAACAATCCGACTGTGGGACAATGGCGATTACAAAATAACTTCTGATGACCGTGTTATCCAGGGACAGCAAAGACCTAAATTCATATTGAGTTTAAATAACACATTCAGATATAAAGATTTTGATTTCAGCTTCTTCTTCGAAGGTAACTTCGGTGCTATGGTTAAAAACAACATCAGTTATCTGAATCAGGCTCACAGAAATGGCAATGTGAAAGTCGATTACTGGACTCCGACAAATCCGACAAACGCATTCCCCCGTCCGATCGAAGGAGTCGATTATCTCCCGTATTATGAAACGTTGCATTACGAAAAGAGCGACTTCATCAAATTGCGTAACGTGACTTTAGGATACACCATTCCAAGTCAGATCACAAAGAAATGGGATATCTCACGCTGCCGCATCTATGTACAGGCACAAAATTCATGGATGTGGACAAACTTTAGCGGAGTTGATCCGGAAAACACACTGAATAAAGATGTCGATGGGACGTATGCCGGCTATACACGCCCAACCCCATCAACCTGGTTGGTCGGTCTTAATATAAGCTTTTAATCAAAAAAATAAGAAACAATGAAAGAATCTAATAATATAAAGAAGATTGTTCTTCTTAGTCTGGCAAGCGCATGCTTCGGACTTACAAGTTGTGATGATTATCTGAAGGAGAAAGACCTTCCCCGTTTAACTCCTGATTATTATGGAACTGTTGCAGGCGTAGAATCTGCCGCAACGGCGACCTACAGCTTTATGCGCTGGGGAGCTGGAAACGAAAGATATAATGTACTGACAGAATACGGAACAGACCTGTTCACGCAGGGAGAGGATCCGGGAAAGCAAGCTGATGCCTTTAACAAATATGGAAGCCAGTTAAACCCGGATGCCAGTGTTTTATATGAATTCTGGGAAAACCATTATAAAGCGATTAATACGGCTAACTTAGTCATTCAGCAAGTAGAAGGGTCTACCTCGATGACGGAAGCCCAAAAGCAAGTAGCTCTCGCCGAAATGTCTTTCCTTCGTGCTTTTTTCTATTTCGAACTGGTACAACAATTCGGAAATATACCTTTGGTATTGGATGTATCTTTCGATGTGAGAACTGATTTCCCGCGTGCATCAGTCGCCGACATTTATAATCAGATCATCAAAGACCTGGAGTATTCGGTAGAATATTCTCCCGAGAAACCGACCAAGACAGGAAAAGCCGCCAAATATGCCGCCGCCCACCTGTTAGCCAAAGTGTATCTTACACGCGGAAGTGCAGTCAGCGACCAACGCGGACAGCAACCTACAGATATGGAAAATGCTTTGAAATATGCAAAAATGGTCATTGAAAGCGGGCAATATGAATTACTGACTGATTTCGCCAGCTTGTGGGACATCAATAATCAAGGCAACAAAGAAGTAATCTTTTCAGTCCAGTTCACCACCGATCCGGTTTACCGGGGAGACGGTAATACCTTCCATTTATATTGGGGTTCCTGGTATGAAGACCAACCGGGCATGACGAGAGACCTTGAAAACGGGCGCCCATACAGAAGGCATCTTCAATCACAAAGAACAATGTTGCAATTGTTTGACCGTAAAAACGACTCCCGTTTCTACAAGAGCTTCAAATGGGTCTATTATGCCAACCGCGAAGGCGCAGGGCTGGAAGTGGGAGATACTGCTATCTATTATAGTATCAACCCGACTACAGAAACGTATCGTTACAAATATTTCGCCTGGGATAGAGAAGATGTTACTAAAAACAACCGCTACTATCCTCCCCTGCTGAAATATTTCGATCCTTTACGCTTATCCGTAAATGACGGACAAGGGGGACGCGAATGGGTCAAAATGCGTTTGGCAGAAACTTATCTGATTGCAGCGGAAGCAGCCGGGCGCAATGGCGATTACCAGACGGCAGCCGACTATATCAATATTGTCCGCAAACGTGCGGCATGGCAGGATGGTGAAACCAAAATGTCCCAATACTGGCGTGAAGAAGGCGGACAAATGGGAGATACCAATAATACTTTTGCAAGTATTCAAGTGACGGCCGCAGAGCTCCAAAGTAATTTCATCGACTTCATGTTGGACGAACGTGGACGTGAATTACTGGGTGAAACCTGCCGTTGGAATGATTTGGTACGGTGTGAGAAATTAGAAGAATACGTTAAGAAATGGAACACCGAAGGAGCCGTAACCTTCAAATCGCACCATAAACTTCGCCCGATTCCTCAAAAGCACATAGACCGCTTGAATCCAAGAGGAACTGATGCCGAAGAACAAAATCCGGGTTACTATTAATTAAACATGTCTATTCGAAGCTGCCCTGATGCGACGGGCAGCTTCCCATTTATCAAAATAATATGAAAACAAAGTTTTTTATTCCGATAATATGTCTATTATCTGTTGTCCAGTACTCGATGAGTTCCGAATCCGATCTCGACAACTTTCCGGCAGGTTATACCCCTAAAGAAATAGGAACATTAATAAGTAAGCGTTTTATCCCCGGCAAGCACATGTTTCATAAAAAGAATGGAAGGGATGGTATTCATTATGCAGAAGTCTGTACCTGGTACGGAGCCTTAAAATATGCAGTTGCAACCAAAAACAACGAACTGTTCAAACAGCTTCAAAACAGGTTTGAACCATTATTTACAACTGAAGCAGACCATCGGCCCTATATGAATCATGTCGATCTGAATATGTTCGGCTGTCTGCCGCTCGAGTTCTACCAGATCACAAAAGACAAACGCTACCTTGATTTGGGTATTCCGTATGCCGATACGCAATGGCAAGTGCCCGACAACGCTACAACAGAGGAAAAAGAGTGGGCTAAAAAAGGCTTCTCCTGGCAGACCCGCCTATGGATCGACGATATGTTTATGATCACAATTATCCAATCACAGGCCTACAAAAGTACAGGAAAAAGGGAATATATAGACCGGGCAGCCCGTGAAATGGTTATGTATCTGGACGAGCTTCAACGCCCTAACGGTCTGTTCTACCATGCGCCAGACGTACCCTTCTATTGGGGACGCGGAAACGGCTGGATGGCAGCCGGCATGACAGAGTTACTCCGTTACCTGCCGGAAGACAATCCGGACCGTCCCCGTATATTGGAAGGATATCTCTTAATGATGAGAAGCCTGAAAGAATATCAAATGCCAGACGGTATGTGGAGTCAACTGGTAGACGATCAGGCTTGCTGGCCGGAAACATCAGGCACAGCGATGTTCACATATGCCATGATCACAGGTGTTAAATTGGGATGGCTGGATAAAAAAGAATATTCGCCGGTAGCACGCAAAGCCTGGATGGCATTAGTCCCTTATATTAATAAAGAAGGAGATGTGACAGAAGTATGCGTCGGGACTAACAAAAAGAATGACAAACAGTATTATTATGACCGTCCAAGAATAACAGGTGACTACCATGGCCAGGCTCCTGTTCTTTGGTGTTGCTTTGCATTAATGGAATAATCTATCATTCAAAAAAAGAGGGGTTGTCTGCAAAGGACAACCTTTTCTTTTGCTATCCTACACCTTAGAGCTATGCAACTTTTTATAAAGTTCAATGCGCACTTCCCTTTCTGCTTGTGATAAGTTTGCCGGAAGTTCGATTGTTGTACGTGGACTGATGGCGACAAGCACGACATCACCGACTCTTTTCTTATGCTCTTTCAGTGCATTTTTCGTCAATTGACTGGACAAATTAACTTCGGATTTCATTGTTTCTCCTTTTTTCATGATTCAATCTTATTTTCATTTGAAGTATTATCTTCAAGGGTAATATTTACAGCATTCATTCCTTTCAATCCCCGTTCAAGGTCAAAGGTAACAATATCATTTTCAGAAATATTGGCAAGTGAATTATTACTTACATGGAAAAAATATTTCTCCGCGCCATCAAGGTCTTTGATAAAACCATAACCTTTTGATTCATTATAATAGTCTATCCGTCCTCGCAAAACTGAAGGGCCCTCTATGTCTTCTTTCTTAGGGACTGATATAAGAATTTCTTCTTGCTTTATTTCTTCTTTGTTTGGATTAAATTCCGGAGGAGTAGATGTTATTACACCATTTTCATCCACATAAGCTATCATATCTTCAAAACTACCGGCTTTCCCAAGCAACTTTCTATCTTCTTTTTTCTTTTGTTTTTCTGCTCTTCGGGCTTGTTTCTTTTTTTCGTTTTCTCGTTTGTTGAATGTTACGGATTTTGCCATATAATCTATATTTATTTTTATTAGTTATCAATCTGTCACGTAAGGATTTTGAGTAGAATGCAAACAATTTCTAACATAGGAAAAAACAGGATTTGAGAGTCCTGATATTGCATTTAAGGGGCAGGGCTAATTAAACTGCAGGAAAAGAATGTGTCAAAAACCTGTTATAGTTTTTGACACATTCCAATATAAAAGGGGACTAATATCTTCTATTATTATAACCTCCTCTGTCACGGTATCCACCGCCGTTTGAAGGTCTTTCTGTCCGGGGACGCGCAACGCTTACTGAAATAACTTTCTGTTCCAGTTCAGTTCCGTTAAGCGTATCGATTGCTTTTTGGCCTTCTGCATCATTTGGCATTTCGACAAAACCAAATCCTCTGGACCGTCCTGTTTCTCTGTCCATAATAACTTTTGCAGAAGTAATTTCTCCATACTCCGCAAACAAATCATTTAAGTCAGCATCATTAATGCGATAATTCAAGCCTGTAATGTAAATGTTCATTTGAAATTTTATTTTTAATAATTACTATTAGGGTATGAGGAGGAAAATTAATGGAGAGACCTACTTTATGAAAAGAAGAACTATACGATAATAATACGTAACTCAAACTCTGACACAAAGATAATACTATAAATCGGATAAGCAAGTTTTATTGCCTCATTTTAGAAGAAAAACATCCCTACACATCCGTTCGGCCAACTTCATTAAAGGACTTACAATCGATATCCGGCGGTCATAACGACCTGAACGCTACCACTCCGATGAATACAAACCTGTCCATAACTAACGCCTCTGCAAAAATCAGGACAGAAAAAGTGTTGTTCATGGTCTATTGTAAACTATACTTTCCGTATATTTGCAACATCTGATCTAATTTTAGATATTATGAAAAAAGATAAATTATGATTGATACTTTAACCTCATTACGATTTATATTTGCCTTAATGGTATTCGGAGCACATTGTTATGTGATAGATTGTTTTTTCGATGCACACTTTTTCAAAGAAGGGTTTGTCGGGGTCAGCTTCTTTTTTATATTGAGTGGTTTTATCATAGCTTACAATTACCAAAAAAGATTGCAAGAAAGCAAGATAACCAAACGCTCCTTTTGGGTAGCACGTATAGCACGAGTTTATCCTCTTCACTGGCTGACACTACTCATTGCCATCATTTTGGGTAACTATGTCACAACATCGGGAAGTATGGATTGGTTCAAACACTTTCTCGCTTCTCTGACATTAACAAACGCTTACATACCCAAAGCCGATTATTTTTTCTCATTCAACAGTCCTTCGTGGAGTTTATGCTGCGAACAGCTTTTCTATATCTGTTTCCCTTTTCTTGTTCCACTGACAAAAAACTATAAACATTTACTTTGTGCTTTTGGAATCATAGCTGTATTGCTTATTGTCGGTATGTATTTCACACCGACCGACGATATAAAAGGATATTGGTACGTCAATCCTGTTACCCGTTTTCCGGATTTCATCGTCGGCATGTTGTTATTCCAATTATATGAACGGTTAAAAAACAAAAATATCACTTCAATGCAAGGAAGCATCATGGAAGTCGCATCTGTAATCTTATTTTGCGTATTCTATTTATATGCTTCCGAAGTTCCCAAAGTATATCGGTATTCCTGTTTTTATTGGCTACCGGTTGCTGTGGTACTGATTAGTTTTTCACTACAAAAGGGCATTCTTTCCCGTATCCTGTCTAATCGCTTTTTAGTAATAGGGGGAGAAATAAGTTACAGTTTTTATCTGATACACCTTTTCATACTCTTGTCCTATGCTGAATGGCAAAAAGAAGCGGGCTTTCATATAGCTTGGTATATTTCTGTTCCGGTTCTGTTTTGCATAATCGTGTTCTTGAGCCTGCTTTCTTACCGCTATTTCGAGAAGCCGATGAATAAACGAGTTAAATTACTGCTAAATAAATAATTCATGGAACAACTGATTAACAAAAATCCTCGTATAGAGGTCGTGGATGCCCTACGGGGATTTGCTGTGATGGCTATTATCTTGGTGCATAATTTGGAACATTTTATTTTCCCTGTCTATCCGACCGATTCGCCGGGTTGGCTGAACATCTTAGACCAAGGCGTATTTAACGGAATTTTCGCCCTCTTTGCCGGAAAAGCCTATGCCATTTTTGCTCTGCTGTTCGGATTTACGTTCTATATCCAAAGTAATAACCAGAAGAAACAAGGCAAGGATTTCGGCTATCGCTTCCTGTGGCGTTTGGTATTATTGGTCGGATTCGCCACTTTAAATGCTGCCTTTTTTCCGGCAGGAGATGTACTGCTACTGTTCGTTGTGGTAGGACTTGTGCTGTTTCTTACACGCAATTGGAGTGACAAGGCTATTATCATAACAGCTGTCATTTTTCTATTGCAACCTGTCGAATGGTATCACTATATCGGCTATCTGATAAATCCGGCACATCAGTTGCCTGACCTTAAAGTAGGCGAAATGTATGCGGAAGTGGCGGAATACACAAAAGCAGGTAACTTTTGGGATTTCATCTTGGGCAACATCACCTTAGGACAAAAAGCGAGCTTGTTATGGGCTGTAAACGCGGGACGTTTCTTCCAAACGGCAGGATTATTCCTGTTAGGTTTATACATCGGCAGAAAGCAGCTATTCGTTTCTTCCGAAAAGAATCTCCGCTTTTGGGTAAAGACATTGATTGTTTCTGCTATCGCATTTGCACCTTTATATACGTTGAAAGAGCTTATTATGCAAAACGATACAATCATACAGCAAACGGCCGGAACGGCATTCGACATGTGGCAGAAATTAGCATTCACATTGGTCTTGATAGCCTCTTTTATACTTCTATACCAAAGCAAGAAGTTCAGCAACGCTGTCGGTAATCTGCGCTTTTACGGCAAAATGAGTCTTACAAACTATATTACCCAATCCATAATAGGAGCATTCATCTATTTCCCATTCGGCTTGTATCTTGCCCCTCATTGCGGATATACGGTTAGCCTACTAATCGGATTTTTCACATTCTTACTGCAAGTGAGATTCTGTAAATGGTGGTTATCCAAACACAAACAAGGCCCGTTAGAACACATCTGGCACAAATGGACTTGGATAGGAACTAATAAAGCATAAGATTAGAATGTCCCTTTTTTACACCTTATATCAATCTAAGAAATCTTACTTTTGCTTGATAGTTAAGGCTAAATGGGGAAAATTCAAGTATAAGCAAAGTTGCCTATGATTGTGGATATTATGATAAATCACATTTAATAAAGGAGTTTAAAAACTTAAAAACATCGCTTTATGAAAATATTGATATACGGTGCTGGCGTAGTGGGTTGTACTTATGGCTGGCAATTATCCAAAGCAGGATGTGACGTTACTGTATTGGTGCGTAAAGGGCAAAAAGAATTTGTACAAAAAGATGGTATTCACATTATCTGTTCTGACTTTAGAGAGAAAGCAAGAAAAGATACAGATATAATCTTTAAACCTACAGTAATAGACGAACTTTCGTCAAACAATGATTTTGAATATATTATTGTCTCCACCAATAAATTGCAATTATCAAGCATATTGCCCATTCTTTCAAAGTCTGCAGGAAAAGCGAATATCGTATTTTTCCAAAATAACTGGGATGTTTTTACAGAAATAGATAAATATCTAAAACCTGAACAATACTTTTTTGCCTTTCCCTTTATGGTCGGAGGCGGAAAAGAAGATAAAAGCATACATTGTGCTATTTCTGGTTTAAAATATTCCAATACTCCATTAGGAGAAAAAGACGGGCGGATAACTCCACGGGTAGAAAAACTTTCTAAAGTACTGGATAATGCAAACTTAAAACCTGCCATTTCTAATCAAATATTAGTATGGTTAATCACACATTATGCTGTTGCTGCTGGTCTTTCAGCCGGAATAATGAGTGCCGGAAGTGCCCCCCGATTTATAGAGAACACACCTATTATAAAAACTACAATGAAAGCTATTCGGGAAGGTTTAGCTATTTGCAAAAAAATGGGTATCAATCCTAAAAGAGAAAAAGCAAACAAACTATACCATTTACCCTTATTTATCTGTGTGCCAATAGCTAAGAAAATTTATAGTAATGATGCTTTGCAACTTATGTTTGAAGGACATATAAATCATTCTCCTGCTGAAATAAGGCAAATGATAGACGACATAATAGATAGTGGTGTAAAATATGGTGTTGCAACTCCTAATTTAATTCAATTAAAAAGTTATATATCTTCTTGAGTAGAGAAAAAGAAAAAGCTCTGAAATCCAAGAATTTCAGAGCTTTACTTTAATTTGCTATTTGCTTTCGCGGTGCGTACGGAAGATGAACCTTAGATTTATTCCTCACATACTCAATATCTTAGCAAGCTCTTAATTCTTTCTCCCACTAATAACCCCACGTGTGCAATTCTTTAGATTGCTTGGCGTTGCGGTGGTTGTTTGAGTTGGGTCAAAGATACAATTAAATTATGAGGCTTACTATACAGTTGATACAAAATTATGAAGATAATTGCGAAAAGCTATTATAGGCCACAACTATAATATTACATCATATGTCATTATTAATTAGTTGGTTATAATGAAATTATTAAAAAATGGCAACGCCTTAGCAACGTGTTATCCATCTTCGTTTGCATAAAAAATCCAGTATTTCAAATGACCTGTAACAAATATACCATATTATTTTAGTTTATCAAGAATTTACTGTCTTTTTAAATAATCCAAAAACATTAACCCATAACACACCTATAGTAAGATACATAAAGTTCAACAATGTGAAATATCATTATATCTATATAGAATACAATCTCCTATTTTTCTGCGTTTTTATAAGCAGAAGGATTAATACCTTCATGCCTTTTAAAGAATTTGGATAAATGACTTACATCTGTAAAACCAAATTCATCCGCAATTTCTTTCAACTTAATTTCTCCGGTTTCTAATCTGCGCTTGATGAGTTGTAATTGCATCTTTTCGATATATTCTTTGTAACTTATCTCGAAATTCCGCTTGAAATAAGTACTGAAATAAGATGGAGAAATATTAAAATGATTAGCAATCATATGGATTGAAATACAGTCACGGTTAGATATATTCTCTTGAATGTATGCTGCTATATGAGCGTTAGTTGGAGTTTTCTTCTTTAATTCAATATTCCGGCTCTCAATGTATTCTTTTATCATTCCGAAAATGGAAAGAATATGATAATACACAATAGACGAACGAAGTACGTTAATCGTTGAATTATATAGAATAATATTCTCAAAAATATTCTTCAATATAGTCTGGCAAGGTTCACTCACCGTTATCTTGTCCTCTTTCAGCCATTGAATTTCCATGATGGAAGTTGGAGTTATTTCTCGTGAAAAGGACTTATAGGAGCGGTCATAAGTCTCAAAATAGCTTGAAGTAAATTTAATATAGGTAAAGCGCGTTACAGTTTTTACTGTGAAATAATGGCGGTCACCGGGTGCAAGCAGAAATAAATCCCCTTTTTCATATGGAATTGTAACTTCATTAAAGACATGAACCCCACACCCATAATGAATATAGATGATTTCAAAATGGTCTTGGGCATGTAATTCGCAAGAATATTCTTCCTCAATTACATCTATAATCTTTAATGATTCAAACTGGCTGCACTTTCTCATAGCGCAAATATACAAAATAATGTAATGCGAATACAAGTATTTCAATCCTATTTCCGTCTACCTTTGCAAAATAATCATTAATTAAATAACAGAAAATGAAAAAAGATAACATTATTTTCAATGATTTTAGGTACCTTTTTAATTACTTCATGTATGGAAAATAGTAAAAAATCAGACAAAGTAGTCTTCACTCAGAATGAAGACAGCACGAGTACCACAGGTTGGCAATCTCGTTACGACCGGATGGAAGCAACCGACCTTCCTGATAACGTAATAGACTTAATAGGTAAGCAATGGATGCTGGTGACAGCAGGAAATAAAAGTTCTTATAACACAATGACAGCAGCGTGGGGAGCGGTTGGCTATATGTGGAGCAGACCATCTACTTTTATTGTAGTTCGTGATTCAAGGCATACTTATCAATTTTTGCAACGAGAAGAAAGTTTTACACTAAGTTTTTTTACAGAAGAATATCGGGGAGCACTTAGAATTTGTGGAACAAAATCGGGACGAGATACTGATAAAGTGTCAGAAGCAGGGTTGACCCCATTGGAAACCCCTTCCGGACTAATGAGTTTTGAAGAAGCTCGAATGATTATAGAATGTAAGAAAATGTTCGTTCAAGAGATGGACTATACAAATTTGACTCAACCTTATAAAGAGAAAATCATGGAAGAATCTTATAACAACGAGCCTTCTAAACACCAACTCTTTATTTCAGAAATAACCAATATATGGATAAAGAAATAAAAAATAAATTAGTTACACGTAATTCGTTCCGACGGTATTGCAGGACGGTTCATTTTCATCTATCCTTTTTCTTTATGGGAGTGATTCTTATTTATGCAGTATCGGGCATAACGATGAATCATTTAAAGGATTTTAATCCGAAATACTATATAACTGTAAACAATTATACGGTGAAGGGGACATTCCCTACCTCCCATAAATATAATAAAAATGAAATAATACAGCTGTTAGAAGAGGTAGGCGAACAGGATAATTATATCAAACATTTTTATCCGAATAGCTCAACGGTAAAAGTTTTCTTGAAAAGTGGTTCATCCTATATTCTTGATACTCAAACAGGAAACGTTGCTTATGAAGGAATAAAGAAAAGACCAGTTTTTTATCAACTCTCATTTCTCCATTATAACCCGGGAACATGGTGGACATATTTTTCAGACCTATTTGCGGTATGCCTTATATTGATATGTATAAGTGGTATTCTAATGAATAAAGGTAAACGAGGTTTGTTCGGGATAGGGGGAATTGAATTATTAGCAGGTATATTAATCCCTGCACTGGCTTTAATTTTATAGATAAATTACATAATAAAATGGATGCTAAATTTAAAGGTTCAATTTATGGGATTATTGCAGCAATCAGCTATGGTACAAATCCACTTGGGGCATTATCTCTTTATGAAGCTGGAATAAACGCTAACTCTGTATTATTTTACCGCTTCTTACTTGCGGCTTTTTTTCTCGGTGGGCTAATGTTTATACAAGATAAATCGTTCAGGGTTACACGAAAAGAATTAGGGATTTTGGCAGGGTTAGGGATTTTGTTTGCGGCATCTTCGCTGACCCTGTTTCTCAGTTTCCACTACATGGATGCAGGAATAGCGTCTACAATTCTGTTCGTATATCCTGTTATTGTAACTGTCATCATGGCTATTTTCTTTAAAGAAAAAACATCTTTAATTACGGTTTTATCTATTCTTTTGGCTATTGGGGGCATAGGACTGTTATACAAGGGGAATAATGGTAGCGTGTTGAATGCAACGGGAGTATTGCTTGTTATGCTATCCTCCCTTTCTTATGCACTTTATATCGTTGCTGTAAATAAATCCTCTTTAAGAATGTCATCTATAAAGTTAACGTTTTATGTGCTGCTATTTTGTACATTAACTATCATGGTTCAATCATTTTTTGACAGAAACAACCATTTACAGTTACTTACAACCTCTTCTATGTGGATGTTTGCTATAATGCTTGCATTGGTTCCTACTGTTATATCCTTAGTATTTATGGTAATTGCAGTACGCCAAATAGGTTCAACACCTCCTGCTATCATGGGTGCATTGGAACCACTCACTGCGGTGGTTATCGGTATTACTATATTCAATGAAATATTCACTCTACGATTGGCTATTGGCATTATGATGATACTAATAGCTGTAATTCTAATAATAATTGGTAAATCAACTCAAATTAGAACATTAACCGTTGCTATTATTTATATAGGACAAATACTTCATAAACCTTGGCAACCGAAATGAAATTATCTAAATCGTAAATTGATTAAAAGTTTCTATTTTCTATATACGATAGTACTCTATCACAACTTTAAAATAGCAAAAAACGAATGTGTGATTATTTAAATGTAATTCTTATTATAACGCAAAACATGTTAGAAGAAATGTCAAAGCAGAGATTTTTCCGTTTATTATCGGAATACTCGCAACGCAAAGTTTCCGCATCTGAATTTGCAGAAGCTATTGAAGAATTGGCTAATCACTTAGTCGATTTTAGTATCAACGAACAGGATTATAGCGTTTTACTACGCTATTTTTCTTTCGGATTACATAGGCTTAAATCGTATCGTATGCGGTTTGAGCAAGAAAAAAATGCCCTATTTGTATTTGATTGATGAAGCAATAGGACTATTAAACATTGAAATGCGTATTGTTAAATGGCGCATTAAATATCCTGAACAATTCCAGCAACACGCAAACAAGCTGTTTCTTTCCCCTCTCCATTTGGCTGACAAAACGAGCCTTGTCAATATCATGGAAATAGTTAGCGGTTTATTTCTTTCTAAACGCATTGTATATCAGAATGGTAAACCCGTTCACTTGACGGACTTAGGCAAAGCCTTTGAATGGCTCTTTAATATAAAATTGGGGGACTATTACCAAAAGCATGAAGATGTTATAAAACGGAAATCTACAAAACTAACGGAATTTCTTAATGGACTAATAGCCCTTATCCGCAAGGAACATGAAAATAAAGGGTATAGATAATCAATAACTTAGCATCAATTTATACGGGGTAGCACATACTACCCTGTAAATTCTTAGCTTCCATTTTCTGAACTTTGCTTCATCAATCGATTGGTAATCATTTATGTGTAACCTGAAAAATGAAGCAAATATGTATGTAGATAATTACGAGTTCAAAGACTGGATGCAAAAACTACTTGATAAACTGGAAGAAGTAGGAAAAGATGTAAAGAGTTTGCAAACCAATCCCGAAGTAATGCCGGGTGACAAGCTATTGGATAATCAGGACTTGTGCCTGTTGTTCAAAGTGAGTACCCGAACATTACAGCGATTGCGAAGCAAGAAACTACTGCCCTTTATGATGATTAGCGGAAAAGCCTATTATCGGGCTTCCGATGTGCGTG
>OGZX01001114.1_pt1 | contig 28994 bp, 25 predicted proteins | sample 1576881 | NCBI WGS metagenome assembly OGZX01 (sample SAMEA3541542, study PRJEB24748) | human gut metagenome | biome: human gut; feature: human-associated habitat; material: faeces | place: China | collected 2012 | reverse complement strand
TCTTCTGCACGTTGGCATGCTGACGTTCCACATCCGTCTTGCCCATGTAAACGATACATTCCATGTTCATCAGCGCGCAAACGGTAGCCGTCGCAACGCCGTGCTGCCCGGCTCCAGTCTCGGCGATGATACGTGTTTTTCCCATCCGGCGTGCCAGCAGGATCTGTCCGATCGTGTTATTGATCTTATGGGCGCCGGTATGGTTCAGATCTTCCCGTTTCAGGTAAATCTTGCAGCCGTACTTCTCACTTAGCCGTTTGGCCAGATAAAGAGGAGAGGGGCGGCCCACATAATCGCGGAGCAACAGGTTAAACTCCTGCTTGAAGCTGTCGCTTTCCAGCACTTCCAGATACTTCTTTTGCAGGTCTTCCACACACTGGTGAAGTATCTCGGGGATGTATGCCCCGCCGAACTCACCATAATAACCGTTTTCATCAACTTGATACGTCTTCATTGTCTTGATATTAATTTACTTTTTCTTGTTCAAATTTGCCTGTCGACAACTGTCAGCAGGCTTGCCCACAATTGTCAGCAGGCTTGTCGACGGTTGTCAGCAGGCTTGCCGACAATTGTCGGCAGGCAAATAGTCCTGGGACAAAATCTGCTTTCCGCCTGATGTAATCCTCATTTCACCGCCTTAAATTAAAAAAGGCCTGCCGCAAGTGCGACAGACCTTTTATTATATCTCGGTAGTATATACATGAGGACTGGTTCCTTACGACCTTGTGAGTTGTACGGAGTGCCACCACCAATATGTATTTACTAAAATAGTTCTCATTACTTCTTTTGTTATTACGGCAGCAAATATAGATATTCTCTAACAAACTGCAAATGATTTAGTGGATTTTTTGAAAAAAATACTATTAACATTCTTTTAGCCAAACCCAATAGTGAGTATCCTCGCTTTCCCTGTCTTTATCTTTGAAATCAATCGTAAAAAGGGAAAGCATGGCAGCAGAACACGATCATATAGATAAGACATTGGATAAACTTGTCGCCTCGACACGTTCACCCAGGGGGCGTTATTCCGCTTCGGAGAGCTGGAAGGTGTTGGAAAAACGTATTTCTCCTCCGGCGAGGAAGTTCAGGTTCTATCGGTTGGCGGGGGCTGTTGCGGCTTCGGTGCTTCTTTGCCTGGGCGGTTGGTTCGGGTATGATTATCTGCGACCGGTGTCTATGCAGACCGCTTCGGCCGGTGCGGGAATATCGGTCGTAACGCTGCCGGACCGGACGAAAGTGACATTGAACCGCTATTCATCTTTGACCTATCCCGACCGCTTTAAAGGGGAAAAGAGGGAAGTCCGATTGCAGGGTGAAGCCTATTTTGAAGTGGAAAAAGACGCCCGGCATCCATTTATAGTAAAGGCGGAGCCTGTCGATGTGCAGGTTTTGGGGACGCACTTCAATGTGGAAGCCTATCCCGGGGATGCAGATGTAAAAACGACTTTGCTGGAAGGTTCCGTTGCCGTCAGCGTGCCGGAAACAGAGAGCAGGATTGTGTTGTCGCCGGGTGAAAGTGCGGTCTATAACCGCGAAAGCCGGACATTGCAGGAGATGAAACCGGAAGAAAATGATATCTCGGTCGACTGGCGCGACGGCCATTTCCGGTTCGATTACCTCCCTTTGCTGGAGATTGCGCGGGAGCTTTCGAATGCCTTTCATGTGAAAATCAGGATTACAGATGAAGCGATAAAGAATTTCCGTATCAGAGCCCATTTTACGGAAGGCGAGAGCCTGGACCAGATGCTCGATCTGCTTCAGTCCGCCGGTAATTTCAGTTATACAAAAACAAACGATACGATCTTGATTCGTTCTAAACTTAACTAAGTTATGCATTATTACCTATATTGTCTCCGCCGGTTTACCCGGTTTATTCTTCTATTATGGATAGTCATCCGGATCGCGCCGCTTGCCGCACAAGACAAGGCGGCGCGTCTGGACTTCCAGATCCGGGAAGCGACGTTGGAAACCTTTGTCGGCCAACTGGAAAAAGCCACCGGCTTTTCTTTTATCTATGGCGAAAAGATACAACTAAGGCAGCCTGTCACGCTCGATGTCCGGCAGCAAACTGTCGGGGAAATCCTGCAGAAGGCATTTGAGCATGAACCGGTCACATTTAAAGTCTCAGGCACTCATATTCTGCTTCACGAACGTCCGGAATCCCGGAAATATACGATCAGTGGATATGTGACCGATGCCGTGTCGTCCGAGACATTGATCGGGTCTAATATTCTGGAATCCCGCCGGCGCGTGGGAACGACCACTAACCCGTTCGGATTCTACAGCATCACCTTGCCGGAAGGGGAAACGGAACTTTTCTTCTCTTATTTAGGATATGAGACGAAGCATGAACATTTCTTTCTCGGAAGTGATACGTTGATGAATGTACGGCTGGCAACGAACAACCAGTTGGCGGAAGTGGTCGTCTTGTCCGACAAGAAGGAGACGGGTATTCATGCTACGGCCATGAGTGCGCTGGAAATCCCGATGACGCAGATCCGGAATACACCTGCGATCCTGGGAGAAGCCGATATTCTGAAAACAATCCAGCTGATGCCCGGTGTCCAGGCCGGGACGGAAGGTTTCAGCGGACTTTATGTGCGTGGAGGCGGACCGGACCAGAACTTGATCCTGCTGGATGGCATTCCGATCTATAATGCCGACCACATGCTGGGCGTCTTCTCTATCTTTACACCGGAAGCCATGAAAAAGGTGACGCTTTTCAAAGGCTCTTTCCCGGCGCGTTACGGCGGACGCCTGTCTTCTATCGTGGATATCCGGACGAACGACGGCGATATGCAGAATTACCACGGAACGGTCAGTGTCGGACTGCTGACCAGCAAACTGCATCTGGAAGGACCGATCATAAAAGACAAAACCTCGTTCTGCCTGACCGGACGGCGCACTTATCTCGACCTGGTGGCAAGGCCTTTCCTGCCGGACGATAAGAAGTACAATTACTATTTCTATGATATCAATGCCAAGGTGAACCATAAATTCTCCGACCGCAGCCGCCTGTTTCTCAGTTTCTATAAAGGGAAAGATCATTACGACTACAAGCAAGATAAGGAATTCGATGGCTACGACAGGGAGCCGCGCATGTATTTCTACAACAGCCGGATCGATTTCAACTGGGGAAATACGATTGCTGCCGGACGCTGGAATTATGTCTTCAACAACAAACTGTTCAGCAATACAACTGTAGCCTATAACCATTACCAGATGGCGATGGCCGACAGCTACCGGAAAGAGATTACCGGCGCGGATAAAGACGGCAACGTGACGTCGGACTACAATGAGTCGTATGTCTATAACTCCGATTACCGTTCAGGCATACACGATTGGAGTTTCCAGACGGATTTTGATTACACGCCGGCTCCGAACCACCATATCAAGTTCGGAGGCTCTTACCTCTTTCATACGTTCCGTCCGGAAATCACGACCTCCCGTGTGCGGGAAAATGAAAACGGACAGGCGGCACAGGACACGGTCTACAACGACTCGTCGAACAGTTTCCTGCACGGCCATGAGTGTGCGCTCTATGCCGAAGACAATATCGACATCGCCGATCGTCTGAGCCTGAACGCCGGCGTTCATCTCTCGCTGTTCTATACACAGGGGAAGGGTTATCTTTCGGCGCAGCCCCGCCTCTCGGCCCGTTATCGTTTCGAGCACGGTTTTGCGGCGAAGGCCTCTTTTACACAGATGGAACAATATGTGCATCTGCTGTCTTCTTCGCCCATTGCCCTGCCGACCGACCTGTGGGTGCCGGTCACCAAGAATATCCGTCCGATGCGCTCTTACCAGTACGCCGCCGGTGGATATTATACCGGTTTGAAAGGCTGGGAGTTCTCGCTCGAAGGTTATTATAAGGATATGCATAATGTGTTGGAATACCAGGATGGCGCCTCCTTTTTCGGGACATCCGGCGGATGGCAGGAGAAGGTCGAGATGGGACGCGGACGTTCTTTCGGACTGGAAATACTGGCACAGAAAACCGTTGGTAAAACGACCGGATGGTTGGGGTATACGATCGCTAAAAGCGACCGCCGGTTCAAGGATGGGACGGTCAACAACGGCGAGCGTTTCCCGTATAAATACGACCGCCGCCACAATATCAATTTCTGCCTGAACTATGCGTTCAGCAAGAAGACCGATGTCGGCATTACCTGGATCTTCAATACCGGAGGGACGGCAACGATTGCCGAAAAGCAGACCGGGACGGAATGGGGCAATTTGGTTGATTACGTCTCCCACCGCAACAACTACCGCCTTCCCGTCAGCCACAGGCTGAACCTGAGTATCAATTTCCATAAGAAACTACGCCGGGGTACGCAAACCTGGAACATCTCGATCTATAACGCCTATAATGCCATGACCCCGAGCCTTGTCTATAAAGAAGAAGAATATATCGGGCAACAACATATCGGGCCGAATGGAAACCCTGAAACTGTCTGGGTGCGTAAAACGAGGCTGATAAAGCAAACTTTATTACCTTGCGTCCCTTCGGTTACCTATACATTCAGATTTTGAGCAAAGAATATAGTATGAGAAAGTATCTGTTTATATTATTCATCGTTCTGCCGGCTTTATTCTCTGCCTGTGAGAATGAGCTTCCCTATCGGGACCGGCCGCAGGAGCCGGAACTGTTGATGAGCGCCTTTTTAGAAGCAGGAAAAGAAGAAAATGAAGTTAAACTATATGTGGTGAACCCAGGCATAAACGGCATTGAACCCGTAACAGATGCTTCCGTCAGCGTATATCTCAACGGGGAAAAGACGGAAACGGTCGAATCGGAGAGGTTTTCCAGCTGGAACATTTGCACGCTGAAAACCCGGTTTCATCCCGGCGATCGTGTGCGGTTGGAGGCTACGGCGGAAGACGGTAAATATCAGGTCAGCGCCGAAACAGAGTTCCCTTTTCCGATGGAGGAAACGATCCGGGTGGATACTTTGCACACGCAGGTGAAAGAGCTATATGGTATGCGGGATTGTTTGCGATACAGAATAGCCATTCAGGACCGTCCGGGAGAGAAAAACTATTATCGTCTCCTGATCCAGGAAAATTATTATCGGATCTCTTCGGAAGACGGTGTGAAATATGGCCCGTTTGTCACTGATTTTGATATTATCAACCAGGAAGATATTGTTTTGACCGATGGGCATCTCACGACTGCCGACGACGATGAGTTCGGCATTCTCGACATGACGATCCGGAATGTCCGGAATGTATTTACCGACAGTCGTTTCACGGATGGTTCTTATACGCTTAATGTATATACAGACGATCGCAACTATCAGAATGACAACTCGCGGGATCATGTGATTGTCGATATCGCGGTCCGTCTCCAAAGCATAACCCAAGCGCAATATCGGTATATGCGTGCTATGAACTGCCTGGACTCGGATGACTATAACGAAACTTTTATGGAGCCGGTCATCGTCCCCCAAAATGTTTCGGGTGGCCTGGGTTTCGTCGGAGCCTCTTCCGAACAGCAGGTGACATTGCGGATAATCGACCGACCACCTTTATGGTAAATAGCATTTGTAATAATTTTATCTTCAAAAACTGTATGATAAGCAAGTCCTTTTTTGTACATTTGTAAGAATTCTTAGAGTAACAACCTTTTATATATCAAAGCATGAAACAAATATCCTGTCTTTACTATACTTTGGCATGCATCCTGTTTCTGTCTATTACTGCATGTGAAAAGGACAATCAGGTAATTGAAGATGAAATACCTGTGGGAATCAAGAGTGATTTTACGGAAAGATGCCCTTCTGCAGAAATCTTGACTTATCAGGGTTATTCAGGTGGTATTAGCCAAATAGATTTTGTAGACAAAGAACGAAATGAGGCTTCTATTTGGTATATAAATGAAAACTGGAAGATGACTCATACCAAAATTGCAGATTTTTTTCAGCTCCCGGCGGAAGCGCAAGAGTCTTTTATTAATGCCAGATATAATGGTGCCAAAATCGAAGATATTTACAAAACAGAACGTGCCGGAATGGATAAAAGCCTTTACACATTACATTTCAAGTATCGCTGGAAAAAAGTAGAAAATATGGAACATTATGTTTTTATCAATGACGACGGAATGTATTTAGCAACACTTATGTCAAGACCGAATGATCCATCCCAATTTGTGAATCTGCCTGAAGACCATTTTAATTTTATTGCGGAAAAGTATAGTGGAGCTGAAATTAGAGGATATGTAAATAATGGGGGATACCATGTCTATTTTATTTCTCATAAAGATACTCTTAAATACGTTTCTTTGAGAGGATTGGAGATGGCGGATCGTGATTTCTGGAGGGAAACAAGATATGAAATCAGCTTGGATACAGAAATTCCGGATAATGTAGCTGAAGTTCTGGAACGTAACCATCCGGATTTTGTTTATACAAATCTCTATTACATAGAATCACCCGAGGGAAATGCTTATCTTTTCCAGGATAAAAATAGTGATTGCGACTTGGGGTATATTATCGATGAAGATATAAAGCCTTAATTTTATGTTTCTTTCTGTTTTCAGACTGTTTTAATCTTCTTTGATAAATCTCATTTACAGGTCAGTTTTTCTTATATCTGTACCTGCGGTATGGTTTTGTCAGGTCATAGTTATGATTTGCCAAAACCATTACTATGAGGTAAAAAAGGGGAAGGCTTCTACTTGCCCGTATGCTTTTGTAAACTTTTTCCTGTACCGCTTTGTTCTTTTCCCGAAACATGTAAAAAACGCCGTGTATGTTTTTTTTGGGTTCATGTCAAAATGGCATGATTTGCTTCTGGTATCTATTTTGTAGGAATATAGGTGAAGGTTAGAAATAAAAAGAAGAAAGAAAGGAGTATAACTATATGAATTTAAATAATTTTACAATTAAAGCACAGGAGGCCGTTCAGCAGGCTGTACAGCTGACTACCCAAAATGGGCAGCAAGCTATCGAAGCCGTTCATTTGCTGAAAGGTGTCATTATGACGGGCGAGAGTGTGACCAATTTCATCTTTCAGAAACTGGGTGTGAATATCCAAAATCTGAACCGCGTGTTGGATGCACAGATCAGTTCGCTACCGAAAGTTTCGGGCGGGGAACCTTACCTGTCGAGTGAAGCAAATGCCGTTTTGCAGAAAGCAATCGACTATTCATCCAAGATGGGGGACCAGTATGTTTCGCTGGAACCGATCATTTTGGCCTTGTTTACGGAAAAGAGTACCGCTTCGCAGATACTGAAAGATGCCGGTGTAACGGAAAACGAATTGCGCCAGGCTATCGAGGAACTGCGGAAAGGCAATAAAGTGACCAGCCAGTCGGCCGAAGATACCTACGATGCGTTGGGCAAATATGCAATCAACTTGAACGAACGTGCCCGTAGCGGCAAGTTAGACCCGGTGATCGGACGTGACGACGAGATCCGCCGTGTGCTCCAGATCCTGAGTCGCCGTACCAAAAACAACCCGATCCTGATCGGTGAACCGGGTGTCGGTAAAACGGCGATTGCCGAAGGGCTTGCACACCGTATTGTGCGTGGCGACGTACCTGAAAACCTGAAATCTAAACAGATTTTCTCGTTGGATATGGGTGCGCTGATTGCCGGCGCCAAATATAAAGGCGAGTTTGAGGAACGTCTGAAAGCCGTAGTCAACGAGGTGACCAAATCGGATGGTGAGATCATTCTGTTCATAGATGAGATCCATACGCTGGTAGGCGCCGGGAAAGGCGAGGGTGCAATGGACGCCGCCAATATCCTGAAACCGGCTTTGGCCCGTGGTGAACTGCGTTCGATCGGTGCGACGACGCTCGACGAATATCAGAAGTATTTTGAAAAGGATAAGGCGCTCGAACGTCGTTTCCAGATTGTCCTGGTGGACGAACCGAACGATCTGGATGCCATTTCCATCCTGCGTGGTTTGAAAGAGAAATATGAGAACCATCATAAGGTGCGTATCAAAGATGATGCGATCATCGCAGCCGTCCAGTTGTCGACGCGCTACATCACCGACCGTTTCCTGCCGGACAAGGCGATCGACCTGATGGATGAAGCCGCCGCCCGTCTGCGTTTGCAGATCGACTCGGTGCCGGAATCCTTAGATGAAGTTTCCCGCCGCATCAAACAGCTGGAAATCGAGCGTGAAGCGATCAAGCGTGAAAACGATAAAGGAAAGCTGGAACAGCTCAATAAGGAGATTGCCGACCTGAAGGACGAAGAAACGAAACAGAAGGCCCAATGGCAAAGCGAAAAAGAGCAGATCAATAAGATTCAGCAGAACAAGATAGACATCGAGAACCTGAAGTTTGAAGCCGATAAGGCCGAACGCGAAGGCGACTACGGTAAAGTGGCCGAAATCCGTTACGGGAAGATCAAACAGAAGGAAGAAGAGATCAACGAAGTTCAGGAAAAGCTGAAGACGATGCAGGGGGCTGCCGCCATGATCAAGGAGGAGGTCGACAGCGAGGATATTGCCGATGTGGTGTCCCGGTGGACCGGAATCCCTGTCAGCAAGATGATGCAGAGCGAAAAGGAAAAACTGCTTCATCTGGAATCCGAACTGCATACACGTGTGATCGGACAGGAAGAGGCGATCAGCGCCATTGCCGATGCTGTGCGCCGAAGCCGTGCCGGATTGCAGGACCCGAAGCGGCCGATCGGTTCGTTTATCTTCCTCGGTACGACCGGTGTGGGTAAGACGGAGCTTGCCAAGGCGTTGGCGGAATATCTGTTCGATGATGAGAATATGATGACCCGTATCGATATGAGCGAGTATCAGGAGAAATTCAGCGCGACCCGTCTGATCGGTGCGCCTCCGGGATATGTCGGTTACGATGAGGGCGGCCAGCTGACGGAAGCGATCCGTCGTAAACCGTATTCCGTTGTCCTGTTCGACGAGATCGAAAAGGCTCACCCGGATGTCTTCAATATCCTTTTGCAGGTATTGGACGATGGCCGTCTGACCGACAACAAAGGGCGTGTCGTCAACTTCAAGAACACGATCATCATTATGACCAGCAATATGGGTTCATCCCTGATCCGTGAAAACTTTGAGAAGATGACGCCGGAAACACACGACCGGGTGGTGGACGAAACGAAGATCCAGGTGTTGGAATTGTTGAAAAAGACAATCCGTCCCGAATTTCTGAACCGTATCGACGACATCATCATGTTTACGCCGCTTAACGAAGAAGAGATCCGCCGGATCGTGACTTTACAGTTGAATGGTGTGAAGAAGATGCTGGCCCAGAACGGTATCGCTCTGGACTTTACAGATGCTGCCTTAGCCTTCATCTCCGATAAAGGCTTCGACCCGCAGTTTGGCGCCCGTCCTGTGAAGCGTGTGATCCAGAAGTATGTGTTGAATGAACTGTCTAAAGAACTGTTGGGCGGAAAGGTCAATAAAGACCACGCGATCACAATAGACAGCGACGGCAACGGCCTGGTATTTAAAAACTGATCAGGTATTGGTTTGATTGATATATATGCAAGAGGCTCTGCTCCTTAATTGGGGCGGGGCTTTTTTCATGATAAAAAGCTGTCTCTTTTTTGGCAGGTAATGACCTTTTTATACTTTTGCACCTTGAAGTTCATCGAAAAACGAATACAAAGAAAACGTGAAGGATAAAATAGTTGTACTTGTTATTTTAGGGAGTTTAATCGTGTCGATGTTTATAGGATGTCAGCAGTCTCCTCCCCAATATATTCCCCAGGTAGTAGATTCGGTCAATAACGATAAAGATCGGATGGGGTTGAATGGGAAAGTCAAAACGTTGGATATTTATTATTATCGTCCGGAAAAAGCCTCATCTATCTTCTCGGTGAAATTCAAAAAGGGAGGGAAATGGGAAGAGGACGGAATACATCACTGCCATTTACGCTTCAATATTGACGGCAATCTTGTTCAATATAACGAATACGATAAGCAAGAAAATGCTGTTCGAAAGACCGATTATACCTATGAGGCTTGGGGATATACACATACACTCAGTTTTCCGGGAACTAACGGTACGATTGTCCGCAAATATAATACTGACGGGAAGCTGCTGGAAGTTGTGTATGATAATCTTTATGGGGAGATAAATACTTATGACGACAGAGGAAATCTTATCCGGACGAAACAGATCGACGGAACGATTCACAAACCGGCGATGATCGAATATGATTACAACGAACACGATTTATTGGTCGAGAAGAGAGAGTTTTATAATATAGGAGAGTTATCGGGCAAGACTGTCTATGAGTACGATGCAAATGATTTGTTGGTTCAGACTCAGGTATATGATTTGTTGAGTCGTGATATGCCGGAAACGCATTTCATCTATGAATACAGCGACAGTAATCGTGTTGTAGAAGAATATAGGGTTGACGGTGAAGGTAATAAAGAATTGGAGTCTTGGTGTAAACGTGAATACTATCCAAATGGTAAACTGAAAGCTGTTGTCCGCAATGGTTTCTTGGAGGAAAAATATGACGAACAGGGTCGGCCGATTGATGAGCGGCCTGGATTTGAAATACTCTACAAAAACTTTCAGGACTATGACTATGATACGCATGGCAACTGGATTGAAACAAAGAACTTCAACGATTATGTTGATTTTGGTACAGGACTCGGTCGTATACTGAAACCTTATGTTGAGCGTGTCTTTACTTATTATGAAGAATAAAAAGTTAAAATAAAACAATATGCGCACACAAAAATTCAGCCACATGACAGGAGGTAAAGTTCTCGAAACCATTCTGATAATTTTGGCTATTACCTTATTTGTTCTGTTTCTTATACTTCTTTTCGCTAATGCACTCAATATTATATCCATGCTTTTGTTGCTGGTATCGGTTATGAGCGTGCTTTGGTTTACCTACAAATCTTATAAACCGACATTTACCGATGTTATATTTTCGGATGAAGGCATTATTAGTAAAACTCATTTTGAGCAGGAGGAGTTACCGATAGATACCATAAAGGGTATTTGGTATTACAAAAACAGACATGAAACAGAAATTAAACCGTATTCTGATAAAGATAAATTGAAAAATTGCATCATTATCATAGGAGATATTGACTGTTTCACAGATGTTGAATATATAGGTTTTAACGGTTCCACCACGTTGCGTGATTCATTTAAGAAAGGATATACCACTTTGGTCTATAGAAAAAGATTGGATGGGGTCTTGAAAGAGTATGACTATAAGATACGACATAACGCACTGCATAACAAGCAGGATTTACATTTTGGGTAACAGTGAAAGTCTTCGAGACCTCATTGTTGCTACTGTACCACACCTTATCTTTAGTGGAAAAGATATATCTTTGTACAAGATACGAGAGAAACAATGTACAAATCGATACAGGTATTAAAGCAATTTTGGGGTTATGACGGTTTCCGGCAGGGACAGGCGGAGGTCATCGACAGTATTTTGTCGGGACACGACACGCTTGCCTTGATGCCGACCGGTGGGGGTAAATCGATTACTTTCCAGGTCCCGGCTCTCTCTAAGCCGGGCATTTGCCTTGTGATCAGTCCCCTTGTCGCCTTGATGAAGGATCAGGTAAAGAACCTTCAGAAGCGCGGGATATTGTCGGCTTTTATCAGTTCCGAAATGCCGCGTTGGGAGATTTTGCAACAGCTGGATAATTGTATCTTGGGTGATTATAAGTTCCTGTATATTTCCCCCGAACGTATCTCTTCCGATCTGTTTCAGGAAAAGCTGAAACCGTTATCCGCAAAGGTGAATTTGCTGGTTGTGGATGAGGCGCATTGTATCTCGCAATGGGGAAATGATTTTCGTCGGGACTATCGTCTGATTGCCGATATCCGTGATGCTATCCCCTCCGTCCCCGTGATTGCCGTTACTGCATCGGCTACGGCTGCGGTAGTTGCCGATATCTGTGAGCAGCTTCATTTTCGCAAAGGATACCAGATATTTAAGACCTCTTTTGAACGGAAGAATCTTTCTTTTGTTGTTCGCAAGACGGATAATAAGCTGAATGAACTTTGTCATATCCTGTCGTCCGTGCCCGGTTCGGCTGTTGTCTATAGCCGGACTCGCAGGGGGGTGGAAGAATATGCCGGCAAATTGCGGGCGGCAGGCATCTCGGCCGAATACTTCCACGCCGGGTTGGATCCTGTTATCAAGACGGAACGGCAGGCCGACTGGCTGAAAGGGAATACCCGCGTGCTGGTGGCCACCAATGCTTTTGGAATGGGTATTGATAAGGGAGACGTGCGCCTGGTGATCCATACCGAATTTCCGGATTCGATGGAAGCCTATTACCAGGAGGCCGGACGAGCCGGACGTGACGGAGGCAGGGCGTATGCAGTGGCCTTGTTAGGTCCGCAGGATATTACGGATATAAAAAGGCGTCCCTCCAATGCCTTTCCTACCATTGAATATATCAAAAGGGTTTATGAGGCCTTATGCAACCGTTTTCAGATTGCGGAAGGTGACGGGGAAGGCGTGTCCGTCTATCTGGATGAACCTGAATTTCTGCGTGACTGGCATTTTGATAAAGGCCGCCTGCGCTCTTCACTTGAAATATTGTCTTTGTCCGGTTATCTCGATTTCGAGCCATATCCGAATACGCATCCTTATCTCAGGTATGACCAACCGCGTTGGACAATGGATCGTTTCCTGAATGAAGACTCTCCGGCTGCCAAGATAGCTGTTGAAGTTTTGCGCAATTACGAGGGGCTTTTCTCGGCCGGTGTATTCGTCAGTGTGGATATGCTGGCCAGAAAGACAGGCTTTCAGCCCCGGGAGGTAGCCAAGATATTAGGCTATCTGCGGAATATCGGTTTTTATTATCTTCCATCCAGGAAAGAACCCCGCGTTACTTTCAAGATGATCCGTGTCCCGCTAGAACGCTTGGTGATCACAACCGCATCCTACGAGAACCGCCTTTCCGCATTCAAAATGCGAATTGAAAAAGTAGCGGAATATCTGCAAACGACCGGTTGCCGCCAGGAGTTTATATCCGAATACTTCGGCATGGAAGGGACGCGGTGCGGGTGCTGCGATAATTGTTTACGGAAGGGGTAAAACATTACTGCCTTCCTTGCTATTTGTCATGGGTTTCTATGATAATATCAGCAGGTAAAATATGTGTCCAGATACCGCTTACTTCAAATTGAGTTCTGGAAATTGAGTTTTCAATAGTAAAGGTATACTTGCATTTACGTTTGTAATATTTAATTTTACCTATAAACTTGATCGATTTATTGGGTTTCAAGGTAGTACTGATCTTTCCCTCAGCATGGCTTTGATGGGGCCTTGTCACGGTTCCATTCATATAAGTAATCTTGTTATCCCAGCCCCAAACACGATTATCGTCAAGTTTGAGTTCTGGTCCGTATATTTGTATGCCTTCTTCCGGTATCCAGCTAAACGCACCATAATCATCACTTTCGAATTCTGAAGATTCTATCACATTTTTGAAAAGATCTTTATCATAAATTTGCACAAACATGTCTTCATTAGAAGGGTTAAACCGGGTTATACTATCTATTGCCTGAATATAAGTTTCCCGCTCTTCTTGGATCTCTTCAAATTTGGTTTTGACCAACTTATATGCTTTTCCGCTTTTCTGGATGATCGTGACATAATCATTCTCTCCATTACTGTTTATGCAGATTCTCAGTTTTCGTTCCTGTTCCGGATCGAAGTTCTCTTTTAGTTTTATCGTGAATCCGTTTTCGTCCTTGCGGCTTAATGCCAACCATCCGTTTTTGGCTTCGACTTCATCGTTCCCTTCCAATGTCAATGGATTGTTATTTTTATCCTGTAGCATTATACCGCTTGAAACTTCTTCTACGGATTCGATCGTCCAGTTATCAGCCAATACCGGAATCTCAAAATCGATGCCGCAGGATATTTCAATTGATTTATATGAAGGGTCTATCAGCTTAGGATCATTTTCATTGTCGCATGACGTGCATCCTAAAATGCAGGAAAACAAAAACAGTATTCCAAACAGGTTTTTATTTGTTTTCATAAATGTGGCTATTTTATGTAGTTCAACGGATGATTACAAAGCTAAGAGTTTAATTTGAATAAAACAATGAATTGGTCTGTAAAAGGCCTCTTTTGTAGGATAGCATTGATTTATGGAGGAAAATAATGGGTGAAATTCGATTATTCCAATATCTTTGCAGTATCTATTAACCAATAAATAAAAATAGTTATGAGTGACAAGGATGATTTGATTTATGACGAAGACGATTCTGTAGCATTTATCCAGAACTATCTTCCACAGGAATTGAAAGGTAAATTCAGCAATGACGATATTAATTACATTGTAGACTTGATTTATGAATTTTATGAATCTAAGGGCTTTCTGGATGAAAATACCGATGATAATGCGGAAATTGATATTGATGAAGATGAATTGATCGGGTTTGTTGTAAAGAATGCGCAAAAAGACGGTGTCGGCAAGTTTGCAGAAGAAGATATTACTTTTATTGTACAAGGAGAACTTGAATATTGCGATTCCATCAACATGTTCGATTAATAGACTGTTGTATAAATACAAGATAGTTTATAAAAGAATAAGAAGATGAGAAATTTTAAATTGTTATCAGTTTTGCTGCTTTGTATGGCAGTTGTTTTTACGAGTTGTGGAACCTGGAACAATACGGCTAAGGGAACAGCTATCGGAGTAGGTGGAGGCGCCGCAGTTGGTGCCGGTGTCGGCGCTTTGGCAGGTAATACAGCGCTGGGATCGATTATTGGCGCAGCAGTTGGCGGTACAGCCGGTGCTTTGATCGGTAAGAAGATGGATAAACAGAAGAAGGAACTGGAAGCTACGCTGCCGGAAGAAGCAACTGTCGAAACTATCAATGGCGGTGAAGCTCTGAAGGTGACATTCGATTCCGGCATTCTGTTTGCTACTAATTCGAGTACGGTCAGCGCTGCCTCTAAAAGTGCATTGCGTAATCTGGCTACCAGCCTGAATGCAAACCCGGACACGGATATCAAGATTATCGGTCATACGGACAACACGGGAAAGGTTGATTATAACCAGACACTGTCGGAAAAACGTGCAAAGAGCGTATTCGATTATCTGATGGAAGACCAGGGAGTAAGCAGTAAGCGTATGACATACGAAGGTAAAGGCATCCACGAACCGGTCGCCGATAACAGTACCCCTGAAGGACGTGCCTTGAACCGCCGTGTCGAAATACTCATACTTCCGAACCAGAAGATGGTAGAGGAAGCACAGCAGGGAACGCTGAGATAAGGAGTTATAATTTATGAATGATATAAGGGATGTCCGTTTATTCGGGTATCCCTTAGTTTTTGTCCTCCCCAAACCTATTTGAATGTAAGTAGATGAATTTATTATTCCAAAGTAAATTTTAAATAGAAAAATATATCTATCTTTGTCAGTGTATAGGTTGATAAACAATCTTTTCAGTGATAAAGACGCCCTCCCTTGGTATGACCTGTCATATCCCCGGTGACAGACTTATCTGAGAAGATAATACTATGTACATGTTAAACCATAAATAAAGAGAGTATGAATAAATTTTCACACATTGGAGTAGGATATAAAATGAATGTTCTACTGGTATTGGCGGGGTTATTTTTGTCATCGTCAGAAGTAATAGGGAGTAACGGATTCGCATCTGAGCAATCAGATGCCAGTGATGCCACCTTGAAATCGCTATCCTATAAAATAGAAGAAGATGGCCTTAGTATACCTATCAGCAATTTTAAACCGGATACTTATAATTACGAAGTCCCTTATATGAGCAATGATGATGCAATCAGCCAAGGAAGGCCTCCTTACTATACTGGAGAGCAAATGGATATGTATCGGATTTACCCGGTTCCCGAATCGAATGACCCGGATGCGACGATGGTCATTACGGATGTTCCGTTGAAACAAGGCGGTTTGGCAAAAGTACAGGTTACATCGGCCGATAAGTCGAAAACGAATACTTATACCTTCTTTTTAATCAGCATGATGGATGCTGGCAAAAAATATTATGTCGCTTCCGAATTAGAGCATTTAACATTGGAGGCGGAGTCGTTTAAGGTAGATCGGGATGGGCAGTTTGTCGGTAAATTAGTTCCTGAAAGCGGCTATAAACTACCCAAAGATATCACAATTGAATATGGAAATGATGTTCAAAAGGTTTCCGGCAGTTTGTATTCTTCTTCAACAGGCGAGATTGATCTGAAGGCATCCTGGCATATGTTGATTCGGGCTAAAGGAGTAAAAGATTCAGAATCCTTTGTCGTCGATCATCTGAAATATCAGATGACAAGTCCGGACAATGTCGCTGTTGTGGGAACGGATGTTGAAGATAATGCAACCTGGAATGTAACGGATTGCATTATTCCGGAAACCGTTTCGATTGAAGGTAAAAGCTATCAGGTGACGGAGCTTGGCGAAGAAGCTTTTGTCGATTGTAAGAAACTGAAGTCGATCACGCTTCCTGCCGGTTTGACAACGATAGGAGAACGTTGTTTTGCAGGATGTGTTAATACGCTGACGGAAATGCACTGCCTGAATCCGGTCCCTGCTGCTTTCCCGTCGTTGTTTTTCCATGCAACGATGGAAGAGTTGTTTAACTTCCCAAAAATATATGATTGTGTTTTATATGTTCCTGCAGGTTCTAAGGCGCAATATGTCCAGGCAGAAGGCTGGAATAATTTCGGAGGAATTTTAGAGGATGGTGAAATTATCGAACCGGTAGCGGGCGAGGCAACTGATAGTACTATGACTGTTACCTGCAATACTTTTGAACAGGCGACCGGTTATCTCGTAAATGTATATGAAGATGCAGAAAAGACGAAGCTGAAAGCTGAATATGAATTTGATGCCGATGGTAATCTACGTTCGTCTTCATTCTCTTTTACCATTAAAGGATTGTCTGCCGGACAAACCTATTATATAGAAACAATGGCTGTCCGGGAAGGATATTATCCGACTCCGATTATCCTTTCGCAGAATACAATCGAAGTGAAAACAACAGGTACGGCAACAGCTAACGAGTTAATAAAAGTCGGCGAATCGGCTGTTTGCGTGCAAGGCGGTCAAGTCGTAATCCGTTCTTCCAGTGAGATTGCAGTCCGGATTTATGACCTGTCCGGACAATGTGTCGTTGCCGATAAGGTTGCCGGATACGCATCTTTCCGACTTGCCAAAGGATTGTATATTGTGGTAGCCGGTGACGAAAGTTGTAAGGTTATCGTGCGGTGAGAACAGCAAAATGGCTTCTCACGGAGTAGCCTTGGCTAAATTTATAGATATAAAGCTGTGTCGTTTTGGCGGCACAGCTTTTTCTTTTCAGCTATCAGGCGAAAAGCAATATATATTATGCCCTACCAGCAGGTAACCTTTCCCTTTGATTGTGAATCCCAAGTTAGGCGTCAGGTAGTCAGGATAACCGAGGATTTCTGTCCATTCTCCCTTTTCAGGATCGTATGACCACCAGTCGCACACCTCTTTACTCTGGTCATTGCCAGCTATAGGGCTCAATCCTCCTCCGATATATATTTTCTCTCCTAAAACAATCGCTACCATATAGTAGCGGGGGCCTCCGGGAAAGTCTGAAATAGCAGACCATTGGTTATCTTTTATTGAGTATTTCCAACAGTTAGCTATGGCAGTGGAACTTTCTCCTGAATATATTCCGCCAAAAGCGTATACGTCGTTGCCGTATGAAACGGTACAACTGTTTCGAAGTATTTTATCTCCGGGATATCCCTTCAGTCTTTCCCAAATATCCGTATCCGGATCATAACGCAGGATCTCTTTGTGTGAATTGAACTCCGGGACATAGCCATACGTATCTGAATGGAAATAGAAAAAAGAGTTAGTAATCTCTACCGGTATATCCTTCTTCTTGTCCCACATGTCTTCTGTTGGGTCGTATATCCACCAGTCATACAATTGGTGGGCAGATCCGGCGACATCCTTGTCGTATTCGTAGCCTCCTCCGAAATATCCTTTCCCTTTCAATGAAAAAGCAACTCCGCCTGAACGCAATGCTCCCGGAAAGTCGGCTTTCCGGCTCCAGGTATAAGTAGCCGGATTAAATTCCCACAAGGCTTTTCCGCCGGCTTCGAGTATTTCGTCGTAGTTCGACAGGAAATAGACTTTATCATTCAAAACGAATCGGTTACTGAACGTATAGTAGGATGTCAGCGGCGTTTCTGCCACTTGGGTCCACATTGCATCATCGGTTTGGGGAGACATGTGGAAGGTGAATTTATCAGAATAAGCAGACGCAGTCCGTATGGCTACATACAAGCGAAAGTAATAGGTCGTGCCGAAATAGAGTTTATCGATGACAATCGATTGCTTACCCTCACGCAATAGGGGCAGAAGATCCATTGTGCGCCCCATTGTCGTGTCTGGTTCGACATTGTTTTGGCTCAGACAAGCATACAGGTGGGTTATGGCTGCCGGCTTATCTGCCGTCACGCTGAAAAAGAGCGTGGCTGTCTGTCCGGATCGAGGGACGATGCTGTCGATTTCGATTGTCGGGAGTGTGTCGCTTTCATACGATGGCGGAGCGTCCGGTTCCGGATCCAGCATATTGCACGACACGGCCGTGAATAATAGTATGATACAGGTATAGATCGCTTGCTTTTTAATATCCATTTGTGTGTGTATTCAATAATTTGGTACAAATGTATTCATGTTTTCCGATGAATACGTCAAGTCTTGTTCTATATTAATATTTAATAATGATGGATAATATAGATTTGCAGAATCAATAGGGAATGTCCGCCTAACCAACGGATGACAAAATAAACAAATTATGGCAACAGAAAAAACCATTTTGACTGTCGACTTGTACGACAATGTGTTAACCGAGAAACCGGGCGACTATGCCGGTAAAGTGCGTATAACAGGAACAATCCACAACAAGGAAATTGCCGCCCGTATTGTGGCGAAACGGACGGAATACCGTCAGGAAACCATTGAAAATATCCTGGGCATGGCTGACGAGGAGAAACGGGGAGCCATTGCCGAAGGCAAGAGCGTAGTGGATGGCGTGGGGCAGTATCTTCTAAACATCGGCGGCTCGTTCGACGGTAAAAAAAGCGATTATAAATCTCAGGACAATAAATTAGGCGTAACCTTTACCCCCGGTGCTGCCTTGTGGAAAGTCTTGGACAACATTTACGTCAATGCCGATGTCGCCACTGTAGGCCCGATGATCGAAAGCATCACCGACTCCACTACCGGCGAAAAGAACGGCCAGTTGACACCCGGCGCTCCTGCGATCATTACCGGAAGCAATGTCTTGGTGAAAGGTGACGATTCTTCAGTTGGTATTTATTTCACTCCCGAAGCAGGAGGCGAGCCAGTCAAAGTCCCTTTGATCGTGACAAATACAAAATCCCAGATCATCATCTCCCTCCCGCAACTGGCAGACGGCCAATACTATCTGAGCATGACGACACAGGCCGGTCCGAACTACACCCTTGTGAAGTCTCCGCGTACATACCAGTTTCCGATCCTCCTGACAGTCGGTGATTCGGGAGGCGAAGAACGTCCGGGCGAACTCTGAGAAAGTCTTTATGCCTATTGCCGGTGATATGGGTCTTGATATCATTCCGGATATCACCCCTCATATCCCCGGTGATAGCACACGTCCTATCCGAGGTGATTATACCGGTCCTATCCCCGGTGATATGAGGATACCATAGAAAAAATGTTAAACAGGGACAGCTCGTATCAAATTAATATCAACATAACAAACAGTACATCATGAGAACATTAGGAAACATTATTTGGCACATCCCGTTTCTGGGATTTTTATTTGCCCTCACATATGCCCTGGGAGGCTTATTTTTCTGTATTACGGTTATTGGCATCCCGGTAGGGCTTGGTTGGTTGCAGTTCAGTTTATTCCTGCTTTCTCCTTTCAACAAGGCTATGGTAAGCCGCGAAGATCTTGAATTACTCACCGGGAAACAGCAGGGAGACGCCATGCAAGCTTTCTCTTTTATCGTTCGCATACTTTATTTTCCATTTGGGCTATTTGCAGCAATTGGAGCTATTTGTACCATCGTTTGCGAATTTATATCATTGATCGGTATTCCTTTCGGAATCGTTTGGGCTAAATCATTATCTACTATTTTCAATCCGGTAAATAAAGTCTGTGTGCCACGGGCAGTAGCCATGGAGATAGAAAGAAGAAAGAACGAAGGAACGCTGAATAGGTACGCTTCCGGGAATGTCTTCTCCATGTTAAAAGGGGAGACACTGGTTATCATAGGGGTATTGTTGCCTCTTTGTCTTGGTTTTATCTCTTGGATAATATTCTCTTATCTTCAAGCAAGATCTATTATTATAGGAAATGAGACAGTTGTTCATTCCCGAAATATATTTCAACTTCTTTTTTACGTAGTCGGAGTTTATTTTATCCTTGAAGGAAGAATAAAGATAAAAGAAGATAAAACGGAAGGAAGAAACGCTGGGGTTACCCTCATATTGATAGGCTGTTGTATAAAACCATTAATACTATTGTGTGACAGGCTATTCTCTTCTCTGCCCTCATACAGTTATATGTTTTCTTCTGGTATAGGAAATTATTTATCTTTTGCACTTGGTATTTTATCGACAATAGTAATCATTGCCGGAGTTATCTTCTGGAAATGTTCTGACAAAGAGAGCGGCACAATAGGATTATCTATCATTTGCTTGGCAACAATCCTAAATTTTATTTTCTACTTTTTCGGGAATGTCATAGCCGAATACCTATGTTCATGTTTGAACGGATTGATGGCAATGATATGTTATGGCTCATGCGGTCGTATTCCCTACGTTGCTAACAGTTGATGAGTTTAAGCAAAATGTTAAACAGTAAATATATGAATATGAAAAAAAGTATTTCTTTGTCAATAGTTTTATTGACGTTGTTATTATTCGGTGTTTTTATGTCCTGTGATAATCAGCGGAATCTAACGCCTCAAAAAGTAGAAGCAATCTTTAATAATGAAGTTCGACCTTACTCCTGTTTTTATCTGACATTGGGTGTACACAAGATTCCTAACCAGAGTCCACAATATAAACATGTCATATTACATCTTACAAGTTACAATAATGGAGCGAAGGATGTAAATGGAAAAAATATTGAGATACTAAATGGATTATGCAATGGTTGTTTTGATTGTTTGAGCAAATATAAGGAAGCAGGGCTGATTACCTTGGAAGTTTTAGAAGATAAAGGCGATACAAAGGTCGTGAATGTTCAGTTAACCGAAAAAGGGGCACAATATGCATCTCGTATAACGCCTAAGAATGCTCTTATTCAAGTTGCTAAGGATAAGGCAATAAATGCACGTAATATTCAGATCAATAATAACTCGAACACTGCTCAGGCGGAGGTCACCTGGTGCTATAGTGATTTAACCCCTTTCCCACTTGCCATTGGCTTAAAAAATGACGAACCGATGGTGTATAATTTAGATAAATTGGATGAAAAACGGACAAGTACTGTTTCATTGCAATATTTCGAAGATAAAGGTTGGCAAAAATATCAGTAGGAATACACCCAAGGAACACAGGTACGCTGAATATTATGTTTGTGTTGCCTGTTGTAGCGGCATTTGTTTGTCTTTTTGTTATTTTTACTGATCGAAGCGAAGATAGGGTGAAAAACGCCTTGCATAAGCAACAGGCAGCTGCTGACGTGGTAACAGGCAAGCAAGCCTTTCAGGGGGGTGACCTTGTTGTGGATAGGCAAGGAAATCAGATGAGAGTTAAAGGATATGCTGACGGTTTTTATTCTTGTTCGAAAGGGAATGTACTTATAGGAGATTTCTTGGAAGAAGAACTGCAAAAGTTCGATGATTATGTGAACTCATCAAACCGGAAATAATAGGATTTATAAGATTGTGATACGAAAGTTATGCATTATAAATAGAAAAGGATAGATTTCCGCTATAGGAACTCTATCCTTTCCTGCGTTTTAACGGTCGTTTATAACCGTTCCTAAATCTTCAGACAAGTTAATTAACACTCTCCGGTCGGGAGGATAGCAAACCTTTTTTAGTTGATGTTGTTTAAATAGTAACTTATATATAAGTGCACAAATAATAGTATAAACTGTTTTAAACGTTGAATGAGATGAAAAAGATTCTTCCTTTTTTCTTATTGGTTCTTTTGCTGGCGTCTTGCCAGAAAGACCCGGACATGTCTAAACTAAGCGATGATTTCGTAGTATTTACTGATCACAGTAAGGATGCTAATTTCGGATCGTTTACCTCCTTCTACATTCCGGATAGTGTAATGGTAATCGGTAGCAGTGAAACACCTGAATTCTGGAGTGCTACTGAGGCAGACGATATCGTCACTACTTTAGTCAATGGCATGGAAGGTCGTGGTTTCACACGTGCCGCAGATAAAGAATCTGCAGACCTGGGGTTGCAGGTCTCTTTCGTGAAAAATGTAAATTATTTTACTAACTATCATGACAATCCTTATTGGTGGTGGGGATATCCCGGATATAACTGGTGGTATGGTTACTGGGGTAACTGGACAGGCGCATGGAATGGATGGTATTATCCGTATCCTATTGTCTACAGCTATAGTGTAGGTTCCCTGTTGGTTGAACTGGTTGATCTGAAGGCTCCGACTCCAAAGGCAACCGATGCAAAACTGCCGGTTCTCTGGACTGCTTATATGACTGGTTTGCTGTCTGGTTCCGACAAAGTAAATATCGCACTTTCAACCCGTGCTATCGAGCAGGCTTTTGTACAGTCACCGTACTTAAAGAAATAATTAAACGCGAATTAAAAGAAAATTTGAGTCTTATGAAAAAGATAACTAAATCAATAAAATTAATCGCTTTACTTGTCGCCTGTTTAGCGATTCCATCTCTGGCTGGCGCCCAGGTTGTAAAGAATATGTATTTTAATGTCGACTGGCAGCTTAATTCTCCGTTCAGCCAGACATTCTCTGATAAGACAAGTGGTTGGGGTGCACATGCTGAAGCCGGTTATTATGTCGTTCCTAATTTCTCGGTAGGTGCATTTATCTCTTATCACACTAACAATAAGTATATCGATCGTCAGACATTGCCGGTAAGTTCGACTTCTGCCATCACTTCCGATCAACAGCATTCTATCTTCCAGTTGCCTTTTGGTGCAGCTTTCCGTTATAACGTTGCCCCCGAAAGCCAGTTCCAGCCTTATGCAGGCGTACAGTTAGGAGCAAGCTACAGTGAAATGTCGACTTATATGAATGTAATGAAAGTATACGACCGTAACTGGGGTTTTTATGTATCTCCCGAAATCGGTATGAATATGTATTTCACTCCTCAGAAGCAGATCGGTTTACATATTGCTGCCTACTATAATTATGCAACCAATAAAGGAGATGTCCTGAGCTATTCGATCGACGGGTTGAATAACTGGGGTATCCGCTTAGGTCTTGCATTTTAATAAGAAGAGTTGTTCTTTTAAGTGTTTTATGTAGTTTATGGGGAACGGGAGGCTGTCATTTGTGACGCCTTCCGTTTTTTTGTATTATAGAATCTGTAGTTTGAGGCCAAACGAGAGACTCATGTAGTCTTTGGGTTTCAGGCTTTTGTTGCCGATCTTGTTTATCAGATACAGATCACAGGTACTAAGTTCGTAAAAGAAGGAGATGGATTTGTGCCAGCTTTTGTTTTCATTCAGTTTTAGTGTGAACCGCTCGCCTACGAAGATATGCGTACGGATGCGGGTTGAAAACCAGTAATAGCCTTTTGGATATTTATCCGGTTGCCTTCCCCAGAAGTCACGGTCGAACAATGTATTGATATAGAACCCACAGGCGAGGGGTTCGAAAGAGAACTTGCCGGAAAGAGGAACATTCCAGGGATAATAGTTCTGTTTGAGTGTCATTGTTACCATTGCGTGGCGGTCCGAATAGCGGGGAACAAGTCCCAAAAGGACATCCGTTTCCCAATGGTTACGATAATAATTCCAACCTGTACCAAGTGAGATCAATCCCATTGAACCGGCATATTGAATCTTACTGTAATGGGGGATAAGTTTTTCCCACCTGGATATATATTTCTCGACACGCTTTTTGTAGCGTGCTTCATCTTCGCCGTTTTCCTGTGCCTGTAGTGTCCCGGTAAGGAGAAGGAATAGCATCATCCATTTAAAAATCGATAACTTCATACGTGTAGTTGTCTGGTGTCAAGGTGAATAATAGGTAGTTGCGTTTGGCTATATTGCTACAACCGTAATAGATGATACCGTCATCAAACAGATCATCCATCTGTAGCTGATGGTTGTGGGCATTTAGGCAAAACATCAGGGAAGGGAACTGCCGGATGTAAAGCTGGAATACGTCTTTTATATTGTTGTCGAACTGGTCGCTTCCGGGGCGGGCATGCATGGCTACGACCGTACGGCTGTATTGGCGGGTACTGTCTTCCAACTCCTCTTTCAGGAAACCGAAATCAGGAACAGGATGCGAGTAGTCATATTCGATTGCATTGGTGTTGAGGCAGACAAACTTGACATCCCGGGCGATAAAAGAGAAGTTCTCATTTCCGAAGAGCTTTTCATAAACCAGGTCTCCATTACCGATTATATCATGGTTCCCGATCAATCCTACATACGGAATATCGAGTTTGGAAAGGATATCGACGGCCCATTCGTACTCCTTTTTCATCCCGAACTCGGTATAATCTCCTCCGTGGATGATGAAGTCTATGCGGTCTTTTTTCCTGTTGATATGTTTTACAAAATCTTCTGTCTCGTCGTAACTGCGCTGTGTGTCGCCCATCAGGACGAACCGGATCGTGTCCTTATCTTTTGTGGCAGCTTCAATAAGCGGGATATTTTGTTTGTTGATATTACGCTCGGAGATTGTAAGTCGTCCGTCATATGGGTGATAGTCGATCAGGTCACATGCAGACAATAATATGCAAAGGCATAATGGAAAAACTTGTTTAAACATGGCATCATTGCTTTTAGATATAAGCAAAGTTAGGCTGTTCCGTCACGAGAAAAAAGGTCAAGATGTAATGGATGCTGGTTTATAATGTGCCAATCATAAGAAAAACTGAACCTGTAAATGATGATTTATAATTCACAATTGGCAAGAACTGAATATTTTTAATTATTTACGAGAAATCGTCAAAACAACTAACACCTAACACCTTTTCGTGCATATTGTTGATAATTATATAATTATCGGGTGTTAGTTGGGTGTTAGGTAGCCTTTTTACCGACACCTTCTGACACTTGCTAATATGTAATCGTTTACTCCCCTTATCGGAAACTAATCCGTCTCTTACTATAAACTAAGTCAAAACATATTAGAAACTATTATACAAGATATAGTAAACTGTTTATATATAGTACGACCTGTTACGCATACGTAGTACTATGTATCGGCAATAGGTAGTACAACGTATCGTCTATAAGTAGTTACTATCTATTATTAATATCTGATATGCTGTGGCTTAGTTTACTACTACTTTCGGATTAGTTTAACACTTACTTCGAGTTAATTTGTGGGTAGGGATAAAAGGAATGTATACGTCTGTTGATCGGGTGTCAGGTGGTGTCGGTTAGAAATGCGAACTAACACCTAACTGACACTCAATAACCATATAATTATCAGTAATATATACAAAAAGGTGTCGGGTGTCAGATGTTTAATTGAATTTCTATATAAAAATGACATTTGACAAAGCTGGAAAGAGCAAGTAGAGGTGGAGATAGCTTGGTTATAAAAATAATGAGCCAATGAGGGAATGTGCCAATGATAAGAATATTTGAGCTATCCCGTTCCCGCGCTTCGACGCGGGATCGCACAATAGCCTGCTGTATCCTGAATCATAAATGAGGATTTACCGGTGTATTTCGTATTTGTGACATAGCGTCGGGAGTATCTGTATCCCCTCTTGAGAGGGGATAAGGGGTGTGTTATCTTTCTGTCTATCAAAGAAAATTCACACACCCCCTGCCCCCTCTCAAGAGGGGAAAGAGTTACCATCGGTCGATATAAACACATCCATAAATCATCATTTATAGTTCAAGATAAAACCTGTTCTCTTGCGATCCCGCGTCGGAGCGCGGGAACGGGATAGCTCAAATCTGCAAAATAATGAGCCCTTGATAGTATAGGGATGCTATTTGATGTAGTTGTAATACCGGTTGAAGAAGTTTTTGAACCAACTGGTTTTCATCAAGCCTTTTTCAAAAATCAGGATACCCAGGATCGCACAACAGATACCTAATGTTACATCTATAATATAATGGTGAGATGAATAGACAGCTGTACCCCAAATGCCCAGCATGATAATGGCAAAGAGGGCGATCAGGAATTTATTGCATTTGTTGATAACCGCATAGCAAAGTGCTACTACCATGTAGGCGGCATGCAACGACGGAACAGCAGCAAAAACATTTGCATTACGGCCATAGATAGAGTCAAAGATCGACAATCCGGTCAATGCATCGAACCTCCCGAGTCCGGCAACATTACCGGGTGTATTCAGAATCGGTTCAAAACCATAGTTTATAGCATACCAAGGCGGCGCAGCCGGGTGGATATAATATCCTGCAAAACCGATCAGATTGACGAAAAGGAATACCATCGAGTAGCGCAGATACAAGCTGCGGTCGCCTTTCAGATAAAGCCACAGGCCGAATGCGATCGGAACCGGAACCCAGCAGAGATAGAAAATACCGGCGAAGAAGTCGGCTATCTGGCAATTATGGATCGCAAAATATTCACAGGGAATCAATATGTTTCCGTTGTCGTTTATACCGAAGAGGCTTTTTTCCAGATTATATAAACCTTCCACATCGATTGGATTCGCCTCGTAGTTCGGGAAGACGCGCATCCAGTCGTACGAAATACCAAACAGGGCAAACGGCAGCAAAGCAACAGCCAGTTTACGGGTGGTCTTACCTGCAAAAAACAGGATCAGATACAAACCGGCTATGAATATATGTTCCGAGCGTAGTCCGATACATACGGCAGTCAGCAGGAGGAACAGGACCATCAAACCAATAACAGTTGCGGTCTCCTTCTTAGACGGGAGTATAATAGCGTTTTTCATTCGTTTTCTTTGTTAATCAGGAGTTTGCGACAGTGATTAAGGCGTGCGAATGCCGTCAGGTTTGAGAATACCGCAACGATCAACAAGGGGATGACAAATATCATGATTGGTTCGAATGTTTCGTTGTTTTCCATCATGGGAGCGAAAATCCCACAACAGAGTGCCCCTAATCCGGTCAGCACCACACGTTCGGGCCGCTGCATGAATCCCACTTTGCAATCAAGTCCCAACCCTTCGGCGCGAGCGCGGACATAACTCACCATCAGTGAGCCGATCAGGGCGATAAAGGCAACGATCGAACTGATCACATATCCCTGGTTGATCAGGTAGAAACAGATACCGAAGAAAACAGTCAGCTCGCTGTACCGGTCCAGAACAGAGTCATATAAAGCTCCGAAGGTAGAACTCATTTTCCCGATGCGTGCCACCTGTCCGTCCATCATGTCGAACAGCCCGGCAAACAGGATGATTCCGCCACCCCAGCCGATATAATAGAAATCTCCTCGCTCCCCCTTCATTCCAGCATAAAGGAATATACAAGCTGCGACAATATTCAGGATTAATCCTGTCGTCGTAATAAAATTGGGGGTTATCCCAATTTTAATCATACCGTGCACAAGCGGGTTGATGATCTTATAGATCATCTGCTGTAGCCAATCTCTTAAAACTTTGAATTTCATATCTTAATTATTTTGTTTTTATTTTGAATCCGCTCTTTGAAACCTGTCTTTGATTCTACAATTCTTATAAACAAAGATACGTTGCATATTGTAATTCCAAAGAAATCCGACAAGCAGGGAAACTACCGCTTTTGAAAAGACGAACAAATCGTCGATATAATGTTTCAGAGTTTCTCTGACCCAGGGATTCTTGCTGATCGTCTCTGTCATTAAATAGATACCCCAGGTATTCAGTAAAATACTGCCGATCCAGACCAGTATGTATTTGATCATGATATGCCATTTCTTGCATTCTTTGGATTTAAATGTCCACCTATAATTGATTATGCAATTCACGATTCCGCCACAAACAGAGCCGATGAAAGTTGCATATACATAATAGACGCCGAATAATTTGACTAACAATATGGTGACCAGAAAGTCTGTCGCACTGGCAATCTGCGAAGAAAATTGGGCCCGTATGAACATAAATATCCCGCCTTTCTCCGAAAAAGCTTTTGCCCCCTTTTTTATCCAATCAACCATCTTGCACCGATTAGCAGGATGAGGCTGTAAATTCCGGCCAGAATATCATCCATCATTACTCCAACTCCCCCCTTGAGACTTTCCATTTTACGTATGCCTAACGGTTTGAAAATGTCGAACAGGCGGAATAGTACAAAAGCTGCAAGCGCATACCACAGATTTCCCGCCGGTGCAACCAATAACGGAATCCATACACCTACCATCTCATCTACTACGACCCGCGAGGGATCTTCTCCCCAGATCGGTTCAACCGCGTTTGCCGAACAAATCCCGGCAACTGTAAAGACAATAATCAGTAAAGCCGTTATGATAATCAGCCAAGTCGGAGAGAGGGTGCAAGACAATGCCAGCCAGATTAGAGTGGCCAACAATGCACCCGCCGTACCAGGGGCAAACGGAGAAAAACCGGAACCAAAGCCTGTTGCTATGATAATATGAATAAGAGGGACTTTCTTCATCCTGTCTGTAAAATATGTGCAAAGTTATAAAAATAATAAAACTTTCCCCCTTATCCGAGAGAAAGTTGTAGCGGAAATTCCATACGATGGAATTTTAGTTTCATAGGCATGGAACAAAAGTTTCATAGGCATGGAACAAAAGTTTCATAGGCATGGAACAAAAGTTTCATCCCTATGAAACTGAATTTGTATTACCTTGAATTTTTAATCCAGATAGCTGGGAGCCTTTTCGCCGATCATGTCGCGCAACGTCTGTTTAACCATTCTCCACTGCTGGAAGAGGTCGTGTACAGGCTGGTG
>OGZX01001103.1_pt1 | contig 29159 bp, 15 predicted proteins | sample 1576881 | NCBI WGS metagenome assembly OGZX01 (sample SAMEA3541542, study PRJEB24748) | human gut metagenome | biome: human gut; feature: human-associated habitat; material: faeces | place: China | collected 2012 | reverse complement strand
TATTTTCTTAGTAAGGTTGGTATAATAAAATGTTTTTAAAAGGGCATGCTTGAAATGAAGCATGCCCTTTTTGATTTAAATTTATCAATAAATATGTTATTTGATAAAAAGAATATTTGTCTCATTTGTGTAAAATGTTTTTTATATTGCTAGGAGTCAGCTTTATAGTTTGAATATCAATATTACGTATCAATATATCTTTTTTAAAGATGTGATTTAGTTCAATAAGAACTATTTCAAAAACATATAAATTCCAAGATGGGAATACATAAAATAGCCTTAGCATGACCCTGTTCATAAAAAATTGAGTGACCAGAATGTTAAATCCTTATTATTTTTAATAAAGCGAACTGATATTAATCTTTTTTTTATATATTTGGCAAAAAATTGAAATAGTTCTTATTGGACTCAGGTAAATATTCGGTATTCTGATAAGTTTACTGTTAGGGTTAATGCTATTGTAACGCAGATATAAATCTAATTATTCTATTTTATGAACAACGCTTTACCAAAAGACAATCTTGTTGCTAAAGCAGCAGATTTTCAGACGCGGAAGGTACTATCGAGATCAGGTCTTATAGCCGGGTTATGTATTTCTTCCCTCGTTTCTTCGTATGCAATTCCGACTGGAATGGATGCAGCGAAAGCAAAGAATGAAAGTGTTATGATCACTCAACAGGCTAAGAAGGTGTCGGGTGTAGTAAAAGACAATGCGGGTGAACCCATTGCCGGAGCAAACGTTGTAGTGAAAGGAACTACGAATGGAACGGTTACCGATATGGACGGTAAGTATACATTGGATGTCCCTAATAATGCAACCTTAGTAGTATCTTTTATTGGTTATACAACTAAAGAAGTAAAAGTAGGTAGTCAACCGACCATTAATGTTGTTCTGGCAGAAGATGCGATCGGATTGAATGAAGTTGTAGCGATTGGTTATGGTTACCAGAAAAAGAAAGACCTGACGGGTTCCGTTTCTTCTGTATCGGCAGATGATATGGTGATGGGAGGTACGGTAAGTAATGCCGCTTTGGCGTTGCAGGGTAAAACAGCTGGTGTGCAGGTTTCCCAAACATCGAAAGCTCCGGGTGGTAGTATTTCTGTACGTGTACGTGGTAGTAACTCTATCAGTTCTACTAATGAACCATTGTATGTTGTCGATGGCTTCCCGTCTTCCGAAGGTTTGAATATCAATCCGAATGATATTGAATCCATGCAAATTCTAAAAGATGCTTCCGCTACTGCTATTTATGGTGCCCGTGGTGCAAACGGAGTCGTATTGATTACAACGAAACGCGGAAAGAGCGGTGAGAATAAGATCTCTTACAATGGCTATTTTGGAGTACAAAAGAGGCTTAATCCGTTTGACTTACTTAGTGCAAAGGATTATATGAATTTGCAGAATGCTTTGTTTAAAGAATTACCGGGACGAGAAAATACGGAGAATGGTGTTTATACTCCTTCACAGTTACAATCGGATGTAGATACAGATTGGATTGATGTTTGTACACGCTTGGGAATGGTACAAGATCATAGTATCCAGTTTCAAGGAGGATCTGAGAAAACAAAAGTACTTACCAGTTTAGGCTATTATAAACAAGATGGTATTTTGAAGAATACAGACTTCTCACGTATTTCAGGTCGTGTGAATGTAGACCAGACTATTAACGATTATATTAAAGCCGGTGCTACAATATATGCACATCGTGAAACCTCTAAATTTCAAGAGTATAGTGGTAATATAGTTAATTCTAACGTATTACTTAGTGTCTTGTCGTATGATCCGACAGTAAAACCTTATAATGAAGATGGTACTTACGGACGTGTGCCGGGCGGTCGTGGCGATAACCCGTTAGCTAACCTGATGGAACGTCAGAATGATGCTAAGAATGATAAATTCAACGGTAGTGCTTATGTAGAAGTTCATCCGATCGAAGGACTTGTTGCAAAGGCTACAGGTGGTGTAGAAATCATACATAATTTTCAGGGAACCTATCTTCCGGCCTCTACAACTTATCAGGGAAGTATCGATAATGGTGTAGCCAGTACGTATGATTATACCGGTACCCGCCAGTTATTTGAAGGTGTCATTAATTATATGAAAACATTCAATAGCATTCATGATTTTGGAGCAATGGTTGGTTATACCTATGAAAAGTTCTCTGGTGATTACCGAAAGATTAATGCGAAAGATTTCTCTACAGATGTATTCAGCTATAATAACTTAGGTGCTGCTGCACAGAAAACGAGTATTGCTTCCAATAAAACTGAAAATATCCTGATCTCCTTCTTCGGACGTGTCAATTATACTTTGATGGATAAGTATTTGGCAACAGTAACAGTTCGTCGTGACGGTTCTTCCCGTTTTGGAGCGAACAATCGCTGGGGTACTTTCCCCTCTGGTTCATTGGCATGGAGAATGAGTGAAGAAGATTTCATTAAGAATCTGAATATTTTCAGTAGTTTGAAATTAAGAGCTGGATTTGGTGTTACAGGTAACGAACGTATTGGTGATTATGCATCTTTTGCCCTTATGTCAAATACACATCTAACGATGGATGGTTCCAGTAATCTTGCCGGTATGCACATGAACCAGGCTAGCCCTTCTAATCCCGATTTGAAATGGGAAACGACTCAACAATATAATATCGGTTTGGATATGGGCTTTTTCAATAATCGTTTATCAGTGACAGTGGACGGTTATTTTAAAAAGACGAAGGATTTGTTGCTGAATATGGATATGCCTTTCTATAGTGGTTTCGTTTCAGGACAAAGTAATGTCGGCTCTATACAAAACAGAGGTTTTGAACTGGATTTAACTTCACATAACTTAACCGGTGATTTTGTTTGGGATACTAAATTTAATTTCTCACTAAACCGCAACAAAGTACTTGACTTGGGTACGAATGGTGAAATACGTCTTAAAACATCTAAACCGACAGGTACAGTTACGGAACAGGAATATGCTATCGTTCGTGAAGGTGAACCGTTAGGGTCATTGTACGGTTATAGATACTTAGGTGTAATACAGGAAGGAGAAAATAATCCGTTGCAACCGGATGCTAAACCCGGAGATCCTAAATTCGCAGACTTAAATGGCGACGGAGAACTGAATGATAAAGACCGTGAAATTATAGGCCATGCTACTCCTGATTTTATTTTTGGCTTGACTAATAATTTTGCTTATAAAGGGTTTGATCTTTCTCTATTCTTTCAGGGTTCTGTAGGCAACGAGTTGCTGAATATGACCCGTATGAATATGGAGCTGAATCGTACAACTGATGCTTTGAAACGTTGGACGCCTACCAATACAAATACTGATATACCTCGTAATGGTTTCTTTAATATCTCAAAAAATAAAGGTGGTTATGTAAATGATCATTTTATTGAAGATGCTTCTTATTTGCGTTTGAAGAATCTGACATTGGGATATACTGTTCCATTTAAGAAAGTAGTCTCTTCTTGTCGTGTTTATGTATCTATGGAAAATCTGTTTACAATAACCGGTTATAGCGGTTGGGATCCGGAAGTGGATACAAAAGCGTATGATACAGCAAAGAATAGTGGTTCCAATCAAACGGCTAATGTGGGTGCCGGTCTGGACTTTAATGCCTACCCAAGTATGAGAACATACACAATAGGTTTAAATATTACATTTTAATAGTCTGTTACTTTCTAAATAATGAGATATATGAAAAAAATATTGATGGGCTTATTAGCCACCGGATTAGTTTCCGGATTTACGGCATGTACAGATTTAGAGCCGACTTTATATAGCAATTTGACAACTTCCAACGCTTATATAACAGAAAAAGATTTCAATGCAGCGTTAGTAGGAGTTTATGCGGATTTAAACCCGTTTCCAGGTGATGCCTGGCAATATTATGCAGGTTATTTCGTAATGATTACAGACTACACAACTGATATCGGTTATTCTACTTCAAGTGATCCGCTAGCAATGAGTGTGATGTCTTATGATTCTAATAATCAATATCTTCGTGATAACTGGAGATATATCTATCAAGTCGTATCGAATGCAAATACAGTTCTCCAAAAGTTGAACAATGCAGAGGTTGATATGACTGAAGAAAATAAGCAATTGATAGCTGCTCAGCTTAAATTTCTTCGGGCGTTGGCTTATCGTGATCTGACAGATGCTTTCGGACCGGTTCCACTGGTAACGGAATATGCCGAGAATCCGCTTGCAATGAGAGATATGCCTTTAACTTCCGTAGCTGATATAGATGCTTTTATTTTGAAAGATCTGAAAGAAGCACTCGAAGTATTACCTGAGAAATGGACTGGAACGGATTTATCTCGTGCAACTAAAGGGGCAGCTGCAACTTTGATCGGACAAATTTATATGCGTGCACATGATTATCAGAATGCAAAAACTTATATCGACATGGTATTGGCTTTGCGTGATAAAGGTATTTATTCATTGAATCCGGACTTTAAAAACGTATGGGCTGAATCGAATAAGTACGATATGGGATCTATTTTCTGTATTTTACACGAAGTAACTTCAAACGGAGGAGAGATAGCTAATCACTTTGGTCCTTCGGACCACCCGGAAGTTCAGGGACGTTGGCAGTTTTATGCTATATCTTTACCTTTCTGGCGTAAATATGATGATGCAGACCCACGTAAACAGTTCTTCTATTTTAATTATACAGGAGTAAGTCCCCGTGATGATAAAACTGATTATGGTTTCTATTATATGATGCCTGAAAAGGGACAAAACACACCACCTAATGATACGACTAAATTGCTGCTTAATGTTGCAACGAAGAAATATACTTATGAGATGGTTTCTGATTTATATTATGATGGAAGTACAATTTCTATTTTCCGTTTGGCAGATGTCATTCTTTGTAAGGCAGAAATAGAAAACAATCTGAATGGACCGGGAGCCGCATTGCCTTATTTGAATGAGATTCGTGAACGTGCTGGTGCTCCTCTTTATGGAAAAGATCCTCGTTTTCCGGTTCCTGCAAGCCAAGAGGCTATGAATCAGGCTATTCTTGATGAACGTGGTTTTGAATTAGTGTTTGAGTATAAACGTCGTCCGGATCTGATTCGTTTTGGTAAATATGAAGAAACTGTAAATGCCCATTTGAAAGAAATGGATATAACAGGAACTACTGTGACACCGGATATGCGTTATTTGCCGTATCCTATGACAGAAACTAAGCTGAATAGTTATATGGAGGCTGAAAATCCTAAACGCCTACCTAAATAAATTCGAGTTTGTCAGATGCCTGTATCTAAGATGGATACAGGCATCCTTTATTTAATATTTTAAAGAGATTGATATGAAGCGCCTGATTATTTTTGTTAGTATATTGGTTGTTGGAGGAATTATTGGCTGGGTTTATATAAGCGAGCGGAATACGATTAAGGAAGTTACGTTAACCTCTCCCGGAAATACTGCGATGTATAATAGAGCGGAGATAGTTCTTCAAAAACCTGTACCGATTTATATAGAATACACAGAAAACTTAACAGGAAAGAGATTCAGAACGGTTACAACTCCTTCTGATACGCTTCACCACCTTGACCTCCTGCTCTTAAAAGCCAATACTGAATATACTTATGAAATAGTGATAGATAACTTGTTTAAACAGAGATCGAAACCGTTGACGTTTAAAACCCGCGAACAATCCTCCTGGCTCGTTAATCACTGGTTTAATGAAAAGCGTCCACATGACTCTTCTGCTTTAGGTGATGGTATGATCCTGGTTTGTTTTGGCCGTTTACCCGGATATATGGCATTGATTGATAATGAAGGACAAATACGTTGGTACTGGCAGGTAGATGATGTTGGCGTACGTGCCGCTTCACTTACTCCTCGTGGTACTATTTTAGCTATGCTTCGTCCTTTTGAAATGGATAAGATTGACGATGCTACTCAAACTCCCGAAGAAATAGCCAATGAAGAACACAAAAAACCGATGCGTCGTGGTTCTATGGGGTTTGCCGGTGGAACGGGGCTGGCAGAAGTATCCCTGACCGGTGAACAGATGTGGCGCCTGGATTTGGATAAAATTGAAAAAGAAAAAGATTATCAGATTATTCATCATGATATCTGGATGGATGAGGAAAACCATATTCATACTTTATATCGTCCTAAGAAAATAACAGAAATACCTGTAAATGGAAAAATGGAGACTGATACGTTGGGTGGCGACGGAATCATGGTTATAGACACCCTGGGAAATGTTTTGAAAACCTGGTCGGCATGGGATGTATGGGATGTCGCTAACGATCCTTATATCGATGAATACCGTTACGACCGTTTTCATATGAACGGCCTTTGTTTTGATAAGGATGGAAATTACCTGGTGTCTAATCCGATTGAAGACCAGATATGGAAGATTGATCGTCAGAGTGGTAAATTACTTTGGAAGTTCGGTAGAAATGGGGACTTCAAAATGGATACAACTGCCTATTTCTCTTTTCAGCATGCTCCCTATATTACGGAACAGGGTGATTTGATGCTGTTTGATAACGGCTTGTATGACAAACGTTCGGGAGCGAAAGCTTTTAAACTGGATGAAAAGAACTTTACGGCAGAAACAGTTATTAATGCCATGTTGCCTCCTGAAAAGTATACTTCCCGCATGGGGAATGCTTATCTCCTTCCTAACGGAAATCTGTTGCAGACCAGTTCGAAGACCGGTTCTATAATGGTTACCGACCAATCCGGCAAGGTTCTTTGGGAAAGTATCATGTATTATGCTCCTTATCGGGCGGTGTACGTACCGGTAGAAACCTGGGATAAATATTTTAAAGAAATCAAGTAATATGGAACGTGCATCGCTATCCTATATCTTCTTTACATTCCTGAAATTGGGCGCTACGGCATTTGGCGGTTATATGTCGCTAGTGGCTATCGTACAGAAGCAGTTAGTAGAAGTAGACAAGAAACTGAAAGAAGAAGATCTGCTGGATGGGATTTCCCTGACCTCCGTACTGCCGGGACCCGTAGCCGTAAATACGATTGCCTATGTCGGGTACCATTTAAGGGGGATACCGGGGGCGGTTGTAGCTTTTGCCGGGATCATTATTCCCTCGTTTTTACTGGTTATATTTCTTTCGTGGTTGTATTTCTCCTATGGAAATATACCTGCGGTAAAGAATGTGTTCAGCGGAATCACTCCGGCTATTACCGCTTTGATCGTTACGGTGGCTATCGGGATGGCACGTAAGACGATCAAATTGCCAGCCCAATGGGTTCTTTGCCTGCTGGCGGCTTTGTTGCTGATTTTTATCGGTGGTTTTACGGTTACTTTTCTGTTGATTATCGGTAGCGGGATAGCCGGCGGTTTCCTGTTTCGCCAGCCAGTGGGACAAGGGTTGATATCAGATGGGGAGAAGCGGACGGGTAGCAGGCAGCTGATGACTTCCGGGATTGTTCTTTTGCTATTACTCTGTATCTTACTTTGGGGAGGACAATATCCGGGTGCTCCGGAAAGTATTCAGATCGTATCGATCTTCTCCGGTATCAGCCTGACTTTGTTCGGAGGGGGATATGTTGTTATTCCGGCTTTGCATGAGTTGTTCGTGGAAAATTTGAACTGGCTGACCTCGGCAGAGTTTGCCGACGGAATAGCGATCGGACAGATCACTCCCGGACCGATATTTATTACAGCGACCTTCATCGGGTATAAAGTGGCAGGTGTCACGGGGGCGTTGCTGGCAACGTTGGCGATGTTTACTCCGCCGGCTGTATTAACCGTCTTATTATCCCGTTTTGTAAAGATTCTGAATCAGTCATCCGTTGTAAAAGCAGCCATGAAAGGGATACGGGCGGCTGTTATCGGAATGATCTTTGCTTCAGCCGTTACGATCGGACAGACGATTACGCTGTCGGTTGTTTCGGTTATTATCTTCCTGGTTACATTTTTTATTTCACTAAAATACACAATCAGTCCGGTTTACCTGATCATCGGAGCAGGCGTGGCGGGCTTTATCTTATTCTAATTCTATGAAAACAATACAAGGTATACAAATGATTGGAACCCAGCGATCCGGATCCAATCTGTTGCGTGTCATGCTGGACGGAATCCGAGAGATTGCTGCTCCCCATCCTCCGCATATTCTTCAGCGTTTCTTACCGTTGCTTTCCAAATATGGCGATTTGACGGATCAGTCTAATTTTTATCGGTTGGCACAGGATGTGTGCGAGTTAGTCACAGTGAATCCGGTTCCCTGGGAAGGTATTACGATTTGTGCAGATGAAATGGTAGCAGCCTGCAGGCAACAAACGTTGTATGAGTTGTTCCGGGTGATTTATGAATCGGCGGCCCGTCAGACCGGAGCTTCTTTCTGGCTATGTAAAAGCATGAAAAATATGCTGTATGCAGAAGGCATTGAATCTACAGGGATTTCTCCTTATTATATCTATCTATACCGGGACGGTCGTGATGTCGCCCTTTCGTTTAAAAAGGCTATTGTCGGAGAGAAACATATTTATGCACTGGCTGAAAATTGGAAAAAGGATCAGGAAGCAGCTCTCCGTTTGAAAGACAGGACGGCGGCCGATCATTTCTTTATGCTGAATTACGAAACACTTATTGCCAGTCCGGAAAAAGTGATGCGGCAGCTTTGCGATTTCCTGCATCTTCCTTATTCTGATAGGGTGATGGATTATTATAAGAGCCGCGAGTCTGAAAATACAGCGGTTGCAGGCAAAATGTGGGCAAATGTAACCAAACCGATCCTGAAAGACAATACAAAAAAGTTTCTGCGTGAATTATCTCCCGAAGATATTGCTATCTTTGAATCCATAGCCGGAGATCTATTGCAGCAACTGGGGTATTCCTTATGTACTCCCCTTGATCTGTTAAAAGGCAGTTTCTCTGACGAGGAAATAGTGTTTTTTAATGAGGAAAACATACGTTTGAAGAATGTCTTTATCCAGCAGGCTGATCCGGCCGATCTGGCGAAAAGACGTCCGCAGGATGAATTGATCAATCGTATAAAGCAATATTAAAGATAAATACTAGTACACATGAAACAATTGCTATTTACACTTTTTTGCCTGTTTACCTATAGTAGTTTGCAGGCACAGGTTGTACCCACAGACGAACTTTATGGGGTGGGTACATGGAATGCCGATTCATTGGGAAACCATCGGGTAGTTGTCGCTGTAGATAAACCGGCCGATGCTGTATTGGCAACGATCGACTGGCGTCGTCGCGATCTGAACCCGGAAGCAAAGAATCTGATCGTTGTGGATGCTGCAACCGGTGAACGTATTACGAATGTATGCCGCTTTACTATCGACCGGGAGCGGGGAGAGGTGGCTTTCCAGCCGCAGACTGTTCCGGGAGAATATTATATCTATTATCTGAAGAATGTAATGAGCGGCAGTCCTTATTATCCTACCGTCAATTACCCGGCTTTTGAAAATACGGCTTCGGCTGACTGGGTAAAGAAAAATAAACTGTCCGGGAAGAAAGCACCTGCCCTTCCGGCTGCTAAAGTCGTACAGTTCCAGGCAATCAATGAGCTGAACAGCTTCTATCCGATGGAAGTGATCGCTACATCGAACGAGACTGCCCGATTATTAAAAGAACGTCCCGGGGAGAAATATATTCTCTTTACGGAAGACCGCAAATTCCCCATCCGTATGACAACGGATATTCCTTATAAATGGATTGCCGACAACCGTCATGATTTCTTTAACGGGCAGGCGGATAAGGGAGAGTATTATGTCTTTCAGTTAGGTGTCTGGGCGGCACGTTCGAATGTAGAGAATCTGCATGTCGATTTCTCTGCCCTTACGAATAAAGCGACCGGCGAGCAAATACCGGCTTCCTCATTTACCTGTTTCAATACGGAAGGGACGGATGTGACCGGTACCGTCTTTGAAAAGAATTGCTCTGTGGATAAGGGTAAAGTACAGGCATTATGGGTTGGAACCCAGTTGCCGGAGCATCTTTCTGCAGGCACTTATCAGGGAACAGTGACTGTCTCTGCCGCCAATGCCGAAAGCAAAGCCGTACAAGTCTCTCTGAATGTTTCGGAAAATGTAATTGCCAATCATGGAGATAATGAACCTTGGCGTCATTCCCGTCTGCGTTGGCTGAACTCGCAGATCGGTTTTGATGATGAGGTGATTGCCCCTTATACGGCGTTGGTGATGAAGGATAAAACGATCAGCTGCCTGGGACGCGAGGTTAAACTCTCTGACTTAGGTTTGCCGGAACATATTACCAGTTATTTCAAAGAGACTATGACGGGCATCGGTACGAATGGCCGTAGTGTATTGGCTGCTCCTATGGAACTGGCTGCCGATGGCGGTGCATGGGAAAACCTGAACTTCGAAATCACCAAACATAAACAAGGTGCAATCGCCTGGAAAGCCCTTAATCAGAACAGCCGTTTCCTGATGGACCTGGAAGGAGAGATGGAATCGGATGGAAACATAGCATATAAAGTGACGTTGGTCGCCCGTGAAGATGCTTCTGTGGAGGATGTTGTGTTGCGGACACATTTAGCATCCGGTGTCGGACGTTATATGATGGGTCTGGGAGAGAAAGGCGGTTATTGTCCGAATGATCTTCGCTGGAAATGGGAGGTAGAGAAAAACCAGGATGCTGTTTGGGTAGGTGATGTCAATGCCGGTATCCAGATCCGCCTGTATGATAATAAATATGAACGTCCGCTGAATACTAATTTCTATCATCAAAAACCGTTGCACATGCCGGTATCCTGGTGTAATGCCGGAAATGGAGGTATCGATATTCATAATGCTGCCGATGGAACACGTATTAATGCTTATTCCGGTAAGCGCAGCGTGAAAAAAGGAGATCGGTTGTATTATTATTTCAACCTGGCGTTGACTCCGTTCCGTCCGATCGATACGGATAAACAATGGCGCGAACGCTATCATCATAACTATGAGTTCCTGGATGGCATACAAAAGCGAGGTGCCAATGTCATCAATATCCATCATGCGAATGCTATCAATCCATTCATCAACTATCCGTTCCTGCGTACCAAAGAGATGAAAGCGTACATCGACGGTGCTCACGCCCGTGATATGAAGGTGAAAATTTACAATACCGTTCGTGAGTTGTCCAACAGCTGTGTGGAAATGTTTGCTTTGCGTAGTCTGGGGAATGAGATATTCTCGGAAGGTCCCGGCGGCGGTTTCTCCTGGTTACAGGAACATTTGGATCCGAATTATATCGGTGCCTGGTTTGTACCTCATTTGAAAGATGCGGCGATTGTGAACAGTGGTGTTTCCCGCTGGCATAATTATTATCTGGAAGGTCTCGACTGGCTGATGAAGAACGTCGGTATCGACGGGCTGTATATCGATGACCTGGCTTTCGACCGGATGACGATGAAGCGTATCCGCAAAGTGATGAACCGTACGAATCCGGGTGCTATGATCGACCTGCATTCTGCCAATCAGTATAACCCGAAAGACGGTTTTGCCAATAGTGCCAATTTGTATCTGGAACATTTTCCCTACCTCGACCGTCTGTGGTTCGGTGAATATTTCAATTATGATTTTCCGCCGGAGTTCTGGCTGGTTGAAGTTTCCGGTATTCCGTATGGCCTGATGGGCGAGATGCTGGAAGGAGGCGGTAATCCGTGGCGTGGCATGCTGTTCGGTATGACAGGGCGCAGTCCCCGTGTGGATAACGGACCGCTATGGAAACTGTGGGATTCTTTCGGTATGCAGAACAGTGAAATGATCGGTTACTGGGTGAAAGACAATCCGGTGAAGACGGGCAGCGAAAAGACGTTGGCGACCGTTTACAGTCACATGGGTGATAAAGCACTGATCTCGTTGGCTACCTGGGAAGATGCGGATGCCAAAGTGAAACTTTCTGTAGACTGGGCTAAACTGGGTCTCGATACTTCGAAAGTGACATTGCATGCCCCGGCTATCGAGAATTTCCAACAGGAGGGCAACTGGAAACCCGGCGATGAGATCGTTGTTCCGAAAGGAAAAGGCTTGCTGATTATTGCAAAATAGTAGGATGTAGAATGAGGTATTAGAAGAAAATACAGAGTATTCGTTTTATGTTTTCATCTTTGCTGTATTCATGATTAACGTATTGTGAGATACGCTTGTAGGCATTCATTATGTGGATGCCTACTGTTTTTTCTGATATGTCGAGGAGGACTGCAATCTCCCTTTGTTTTAGTTTTTCAGAAAAATGAAGACGAAATACCTCTTTACATTTATTCGGGAGTGAATCGATGGCTTTTTGCACAAGGGTTTGGAACTCATTGTTTAGAAACTGGAGTTCCGGATTATCGTTGTCATGGAAAAATTCGACTGTGTACAAATCGATCGGTTCCTTGTTTTGTAATCCTTGTTTTTTCAAATATTGTAAAGCTTGGTTTTTAACAGCAACATAGAGATATTTGTCCAGGTCATCAATCTTTGGTAACATATTTCGTTTTTGCCAAAGGATAAAGAATATATCTGATACCACTTCTTCGGATAATTCTTTTGATCTGATGAAATATAAGGCGACTCTAAATAGTTTGAGATAATAAATATCCCAAATTCGATGGAAGGCTTTTTCATCCCCTTCTGCAATTTTCGCCAATAATATCTCATAGCTTCGTTCCATAGCTTATAATATTATTTATTCAATCTATCCAGTTTGTTTGACCTCTGTATGAAGCATCCCGCTTGGTATCAAATGTGGGGAGTAAAGGTATGAAATATTTATTATCGTAGAAAAATAAAAAAAAATGCATCATTCATTTAAGGATTTTGCAATCGAATATCATCCTATTAGAAAGAAACTCTGAAATAATATGGAGAACGAACTAGATAAAATGGCTTGGTTGAAGTATATGCGGTTCAAATCTGAGGAGACAGATTCGGAAGCTGTTTACAGGAGATTGTGGACACGTATACAAGAAAATACATCTTCGGATCTTCCCCGGGCAAAAAGCAGGAAGGTTTTTCTAATATACAGAATAGCGGCTGTTATGCTATTGCTTTTGGGTATAAGTGGACTTTATTTTCTTTCACAGGATTTTCCACATGAAGAATTGATCGTTCTCGAATCTGGTTCTATGAGTATCCGAACAATAGAGCTTTCAGATGGGACTATTGTAAAGATGGGTGCCAACAGTAAATTTAGTTATCCGAAAGAATTTAAGAAGAATGTACGTAGAGTAGAAGTGGACGGACAATGTTTCTTCCAGGTGAAAAAAGATACCGAAAGACCTTTTGTCGTAAGTATGGAGAATATAGATGTTACCGTTCTCGGTACTCAATTTGAAGTTTTTAGTTATGGTCCGGAAGAGAAGACAGAAGTGACTCTTTTGAGTGGGAAAGTCCAAATAAACGCTTTTTCTGATTGGCTGGCAGAAAAGCAAACCGTTGTTTTACATCCTGATCAGAAAATGGTCTTTAATAAAAAAGACGGTAGTATCGATGTTGAAGAAATAGATGCCGGTAAATATTTATCATGGCAGAAATCAGGTATATTAAGCTTTGAGAATGAATCTTTAGCTGTGATTATTCCTCGTCTTGAACAATGGTTCGGTTGTAAGATTGTTTATCCTGAAACAGGTTCGGATAACTTAAGAGTTACTGTTAAAATTAAAACGGAAACATTGGAAGAAACTTTGAATATTATTAGTTTAACTACAAAATATAAATATGTATATACGGATGGTATATATAAGTTCTATTAGTTATTAACCTTTTAAATCTATTGAAATATGCAAGCAGAAAAATCACCGTAAAAAGTTGGGAAGTATCAATTACTCCCCAACTTCAGTATCAGAGATTTTAAATTCGACAGAAAAGGAGTGGTGTCCGGTCTTTCTGTCTGGTATTCATTCTAATACAAAACAAAGTTATGCATAATAATATTATTAAGCAATGGAGGTTATTACCCTTTTCATTAAAAAAAATAATTCGCATAGCGGAAATGGGTTTTCTATTTTCGTTACTATTTTCTATCAATCTATTGGCAGCGATAGATCTTCAAAGTAATAAGGTTTCAATAAAAAAAAGTAATTGTACCATTATAGAAATATTGAAAGAGTTGGAGCAAAGCAGTTCTTTTCTGTTTTGTTATAATGATAAAGAAGTCGATGTTAACCAAAGGACGAGTATAAATGTTAATAACGCATCATTAGAGGATGTTTTGGACTTGATCCTGAAAAAGAACAACTATAGCTACCGGATTATAAATAATCAAATACTGATTGAAGTTGATAGTAAAACAGCAGGTAAGATTGCTCAACAAAACAAAGAAGTATCAGGTTTGGTACTGGATTCGGAAGGGGAACCGATTGCCGGTGCTAATATTGTAGTTAAAGGAACAAACAACGGAACAATTACCGATATAGATGGCAAATTTGCTCTTGAGGTTCCTGAGAATGCAGTATTACAAGTTTCTTTTATTGGCTTTCTTGCACAAGAAGTAACAGTTAAAGGTACAAATGTCACGATTTCTTTGCGTGAAGATACGCAGAAACTGGAAGAAGTTGTTGTTGTAGGTTATGGAACTCAGAAGAAAGTAACCTTGACAGGGGCTGTTGCTGCTATTTCCGGGGATGAGATCTTGACAACAAAAAATGAGAACGTAGAAAATATGTTGTCAGGAAAAATTCCGGGAGTACGGGTTGTTCAGAAGTCAGGTGAACCGGGTTCTTATAACAACAGCTTTGAGATACGTGGTATGGGAAATCCTTTAATCATTGTAGATGGTGTTCCACGGGAAAACATGAATCGGCTCGATCCAAATGAGATTGAAAATATATCGATCTTGAAAGATGCTTCAGCTGCTATCTATGGTGTACGTGCTGCTAATGGGGTGGTACTGATCACAACTAAAAAAGGTTCGGGAACTAAATTACAGCTTGATTATAACGGTTCTGTCGGATGGCAACGGGCTTCCGGGCTTCCGGAAACCGGAAATGCGATAGAATATATGACGTTGATGAATGAGAATGCTATAAATAATGGTAGAGATCCAATGTATTCTCAGGATGATATAGATGCTTATAGAACTGGAAAAAAGCAAAGTACAGATTGGACATCAAGCGCCATTAATGAAACAGCTCCTCAGACACAACATAGTTTTAGTGCCACAGGAAGTACAGAAAAGGTAAATTACTTTTTGAATTTCGGTTATCTTAATCAAGAAGGATTTTGGAAAAGTGGAGACTTGAATTATGAACGTTTTAATATACGTTCAAATATTAGTGCGCAGATTTCTAAAAGATTGAAGGCAGAAATGCTTATTGGTGCAATGAAAGATACCAAAAACTCACCATATCATGATGCATGGATTGTCTATAAATCTATTTGGACTCAAGTTCCGACTTGGCCTTTATATGCTAATGATAATCCTAATTATTTATATAATGCGGCAGATGCAGACCATCCGATAGCAATTACAGATTCTGATATTAGTGGTTATAAGAAAAACAATAGTAAATCATTTCAAGGTACTTTTAATCTTGAATATGATGTTCCTTATATAGATGGATTAAAGGCAAAAGCATCATATAGTTATGATTATTTGATGTGGGAATCTAAAGAGTTTGCCAAGGAATATACTTTATATACTTATGACGCAGAGACAAATGTTTATAGTGGAAGTAAAGCACAGTCGCCATCTGATATACGACGTTCATTCAGAGAAAATGAATCATCTTTGTTACAACTTCAATTGAATTATGTGCGTACTTTTAATGAGAAACATAATATTAATGTTTTGGCATTATATGAAGAAAGTACATCTCGTATGGATAATTTTTATGCTAAACGTCAGCTTAGCATGGATGCTGTAGATCAGTTGTTTGCTGGTAATTCGTTGAATCAGGAAGGTTCAATGGATGGTAGCGGATATAGCCCGAATACTAAATTGGCAGATCAGAATGGTATTTGGAAAATTGTTAATAAAGGATTTGTGGGAAGATTCAATTATGATTATTCTTCTAAATATATTGCTGAGTTTAGTTTTAGATATGATGGTTCATCTAAATTTGCATCAGGTCATCAATGGGGATTCTTTCCTGCGGGTTCTATAGGATGGCGTGTTTCGGAAGAATCTTTTATGAAGGACACTCCTGCTCTCTCTTTCATCAATAACTTAAAACTGAGAGCTTCTTATGGTAAAATGGGAGATGATAATTCTTCTACTTATCAGTTTTTATCGGGATACGATTATCCGAGTGGTGGTTATGTAATGGGGAATAGTTATGTGAATGGTTTAGGAATGCGTGGTATGGCGAATCCTTATATTACATGGTATACTTCTAAAATGTTGAATGTCGGTTTAGATGCGGATTTATGGTCAGGGCTTTTAGGATTTCAGTTTGATATTTTTTCACGTGACAGAGATGGTTTGCTGGCAACTAGAAATTTGAGTTTACCGGGAACTGTTGGTGCAGGATTGCCACAGGAGAATTTGGAAGGTGATTTGACTAAAGGTTTTGAATTGGCTTTAACGCATAGAAACCAAATAAGAGATTTTAATTATTATTTTTCTGGAAATATTTCATTTACTCGTACCCACTGGACATATAAAGAAATCTCTCAGAGAGGAAACTCTTATAGAAACTGGAGAGATAACTATACGGACAGGTATAATGATTTGTGGTGGGGTTTAGGATATGTAGGTCAGTTTAATTCTTATGACCAGGCATATAATAGTCCTATTCAGGATTCAAAAGGTAATTCTATTTTGCGTCCGGGTGATTATGCTTATGAAGACTGGAATGGAGATGGTGTTATTGATGATAATGATATACATCCTATTGCTACTACAGGTTATCCAAAAATAAATTTTGGTTTTACTTTGGGAGCTGAGTGGAAAGGTTTTGATCTTAATCTGGTGTTTCAGGGAGCAGCAAAAAGTAATGTGAAGTATCCGGAACAATTGGAAGGTCCTCTTATGTGGGATAGGAATGGTTTGAGTATGTTTATGGATAGATGGCATTTAGCAGATCCTAATGATCCTGACAGTGAATGGATTCCGGGTTATTATCCTTCAACTAATCGTGGAGAAACGACGAATTATAAGGATTCGGAACGTTCTGTTCAGAGTGCAAATTATTTAAGATTGAAAAGTTTGGAGTTAGGTTACTCATTACCATCTTCTGTACTTAAATATGCAGGGATCCAGCGTGCCAGGATTTATTTTAGCGGATATAATATTTTTACAATAACCGGAATGAAATATCTTGATCCTGAACATCCTAGTGATACATATGGGTATTTGTATCCATTAACAAAATCGTATAATATTGGTTTAAATATTACTTTTTAAAATCTAAGAATCATGAATTATAGAAATCTGTTTTTAGGCTGTTTGATGGCTATAACAACTTCCTGTAACAGCTTGGATGTTCCTCCTATGAACATCATACAAGATAATGAAGCATTTGAATCTGAATCAGGCGTAACTGCATATTTGGTACGTTTATATCAAGATTTACCAATTGAAGATTTTAATTGTAATCATGATGGTTTTAACCAGGCTTATAATTATCCGAATTCTGCGAATTATACGGGGGAAATGTTGAGCTGTGAGGCAGATGCGGTTCGGGATAATATAAATGGGGATAAATTTCAGGATTGGAGATATGGATCTGTTAGGAATGTAAATTATTTTCTACAACATTTCCCGGAGTATAGTGCCTCTTTTACATCTGATCAGAGTAATAGTTGGTTGGGAGAAGCCTATTTTATTCGTGCATATTACTATTTCTCAATGGTAAAAAGATATGGTGGAGTTCCTATTATTAAAACCGTTCAGAATTATCCGGAACAGAGTATAGAAGAATTGAAAGTTTCTCGAAACTCTGAAAAGGAAGTATATGATTTTATTGCAGAAGATTTGGATGAAGCGATAAAGTTGCTTCCTGAAACTAGCCAAAGTGCAGGAAGAGTGAATAAATATGTCGCATATGCTTTAAAATCAAGAGCTATGCTGTATGCAGGATCGATTGCTCAGTATGGTAAAATACAACTGGATGGCTTGTTGGGTATCCCTGCTGTTGATGCGGAGTCTTATTATCAGAAAAGCTATGAGGCTTCGAAGGCATTGGAAAATAAATATTCTTTATACAATAAATACTCAGATAAGTGCGAAAATTACTGGAGGTTATTTTTGGATGAGGAGAGTCCTGAAAATATATTTGTAAAATATTACAAATATCCTGAAAAGACACACAATTTTGATTGTGCAACTATTCCTTATCAGATGCGTGGTGCGGATGGTTATTCAAGTAGGTTTAATCCGACTTTGGATTTTGTTATGCAATTTGATGATGTGAATGGAAATCCTTTTGATTTGAATATTGGTACAGATGAGAATCCGGTTAGATATGAAAAACGTTTTGATTTGTTTAAAGATATAGAACCTCGTTTACGGGCTACTGTAATCTTTCCTGGAGACGTTTTTAAGAATGAAGAGATCGACGTGCAAAGAGGTATATACACTTCTTATCCTAATGGAGAATTGTTGACTTCCGCTGATTTTACTGCTTTGTATAATGGAAAAAGTATTATTGGAAAAAGTGGTATGGGACATAATGAAACGACAGTTACCGGTTTCCTTATTCGTAAATATGAAAATCCTGATATGGACAAATCATCTGTTTTAAATGGACGCTCTGAACAAGACTGGATTGATATTCGGTATGCAGAGATATTGCTCAATCGGGCTGAGGCAGGATTTCAATTAGGTCATGTTGAGGATGCCTTAGCATGTATCAACCAGATTCGTGAAAGAGCCGGAGCTAAGGCTTATGCACCAGGAGCATTGTCTGCTGAACTGATTCAAAAAGAAAGGAGAATGGAATTGGCTTTTGAGAATCATACGTTTTGGGATTTACGTCGTTGGAGAGTAATAGATTCTGAAATTAATAACCGCCAGTTTATGGCGTTATATCCTTACTATATTTATGATGAAGATAAATATATTTTTAAAAAGGGATATGCAGGTTCTAAATTTACTTATGATGTGAAGTGTATCTATGCAAAGATACCTACAGGGGAAATTGCAAAAAATACGAAGTTAGAACAGAATCCTGGATATTAATAAAAAATACAGATATGAAAAAGATAAATATTTTGTTGCTGTTTGTAATAGCAACATTGACAATGTCGTGTGAGAAACTGGATAATTATGATGAACCGGGAGAAAGACTTTCCGGGTCTCTGATAGATCAGACAACAGGTGAGGCTTTGGTTACAGAGCAGCCTAACGGTTTCAGAATAAAAATGTCTGAAATAAGTTGGAGTGATAATCCTGAACCTGAATATTTTTGGGGGAAGGCTGACGGAACTTTCAATAATACTAAGATATTTGCAGGAACTTATGAGATAACTCCGGTAGAAGGTGCTTTTTTTCCGGTGGAATCTCAGACACATGAAATTAAAGGTTCTGTAAATGTTGAATTTAAAGTTATTCCTTATTTGTCGGTGTCTATAACAGATGCAAAGCGGATTAATGATGAGACTATGGAGGTTACTTATACAATTGCCAGAAAACAGGTCGGGGATAAAATTCTTGATTCCCGGGTGTTTATATCTACAAATCCTAATGTAGGAACAAATATATTAAGTAATGATTTGAGCCCGCTGAAAGATCTTAAGGACATACCGGATGAGGATATCTTACAAACGACTTTCAAAGAAACAATTAAAGGGTTGGTAAAAGGGGAAACTTATTACCTTCGTGTAGGAGCCCGAACTGATAATGCCGACAAACGGTATAATTTTACGAAAATAATCAAAGTCGATTAAAACGAATTTGCAGATCAATGTAATTATAGAGGTTGTTGTTCAATTTTTAATCATTAGCAACAACCTCTTTTTTAAGAGTAGAAGAATATGAGAATTAAAAGTCTATTTTTTTGTTTGGTTTTACTACTTACTGTTCCAGTAATAAATGCACAGAAGCCAGAGGTATATAAAGATGAAAATGCTTCTTTGCATGAGCGAGTAACCGATTTGTTATCGATATTAACTGTCGAAGAAAAGATAAGTTTATTACGGGCTACCTCTCCCGGTATTCCACGCTTGGAAATTGATAAATATTATCATGGAAACGAGGCTCTTCATGGAGTAGTTCGACCGGGGCCGTTTACCGTATTTCCGCAGGCTATCGCTTTAGCTGCCATGTGGAATCCGGAATTACATTATCAGATAGCTACGACTATTTCAGACGAAGCCCGCGCTCGTTGGAACGAATTGTGCTTAGGGAAAAAACAGTTGGGGCAGTTCAGTGATTTGTTGACTTTCTGGTCACCGACAGTTAATATGGCCCGTGATCCCCGCTGGGGAAGGACTCCCGAAACATATGGAGAAGATCCGTTTCTTTCAGGTATATTAGGTACCCAATTTGTAAAGGGATTACAAGGAGATGATCCCCGTTACCTGAAGGTCGTTTCTACACCGAAACATTTTGCAGCCAATAATGAAGAACATAATCGTTTCGAATGTAATGCCCGTATTTCGGAAAGGTTATTAAGGGAATATTATCTGCCGGCATTTGAAGCTTGTGTAAAAGACGGTAAATCGGAATCTATTATGACGGCCTATAATGCGGTCAATGACATCCCTTGTACGTTGAATACCTGGCTGATACAAAAGGTATTGCGGCAGGATTGGAACTTCGACGGATATGTGGTATCTGATTGTGGAGGACCTGGGCTACTGGTCAGTGGGCATAAATATGTCAAAACCAAAGAAGCGGCAGCTACGTTGGCAATTAAAGCCGGACTTGATTTGGAATGTGGCGATGATGTTTATATGGAACCTTTATTGAATGCTTACCGGTTAGGAATGGTCTCCGATGCCGATATCGACTCAGCAGCCTATCATGTTTTGAGGGCGCGTATGCGACTCGGATTGTTTGATGATCCGGAACATAATCCGTATAACCGGATTTCTCCTTCGGTTGTCGGGTCTCCGGCACATAAGGAACTAGCTCTGGAAGCGGCACGCCAAAGTATTGTCTTGCTAAAGAACGAAAAGAACATGTTACCGCTTGATGTGAATAAAATCAAATCGATCGCTGTAGTCGGTATCAATGCCGGAACGTGCGAATTTGGAGATTATAGCGGAGTTCCTGTCGGAAATGCCGTATCTGTTTTGGATGGAATAAAGAATATGGCGGGAGATAAAGTCAAGATCATGTATGCTCCCTGGATTTCTTCTGCCGACGGTTATGAGTTGATTTCCAAGTCATACTTCCCGGATGGTTTGAAAGCTGAATATTTCTCGGATAAGGATTTAGAGGGTGCCGCTAAAATTAGAACAGATGAATGGATCAATTTTGAACCAGCGAATCAGGCTCCCGATCCATTCCTGCCCTCTTCCCCTTTGTCTATACGTTGGACGGGAAAACTGAAACCGGCTGTCAGTGGAATTTATACGCTTGGATTTATGTCGGATGATGGTTGCCGTTTATCCATTGATGGAAAGCAACTTATCGATGCCTGGGAAACTCATGCAGCTAAAACAACCTCTGTTGAAATCTCTTTGGAAGCTGGGCGTGAATATTCTATTTGTGCGGAATATTTTGATAATGGAGGCGATAAGGTTGCTAAGTTATATTGGAAAGTCCCGGAGGCTGGGCAGAAAGATCGTCTTTCATTATATGGAGAGGCTGAAAGTGTTGTAAAAAGTTGTGAGCTGACAATTGCCGTACTCGGGATTAATAAAAGTATAGAACGTGAAGGACAGGACCGGAGTGATATTACCTTGCCTAAAGATCAGGAAGAGTTTATACGTGAAATTTATAAGATAAATCCAAATACCATAGTTGTTTTGGTTGCAGGAAGTTCACTGGCTATCGACTGGATTAATGAAAATATACCAGCCATTGTGAATGCCTGGTATCCGGGAGAACAAGGGGGAACTGCTGTTGCTGAAGTATTATTCGGAAATTATAATCCGGCAGGCCGATTACCTTTGACTTATTACAACAGTGTAAAGGAACTTCCTCCTTTCGATGATTATGATATAACCAAAGGGCGTACCTATCAATATTTTACCGGTAAACCATTATACCCGTTCGGTTATGGTTTAAGTTATACTTCCTTTGCCTATAAAAATATCCGGATAGCAGACAGCGGAGATAGACTGAGCCTGAATTTTACTGTAAAGAATACGGGGAAAAGAGATGGATATGAGGTTGCCCAACTTTACGTAAAATTTCCGGAATTGGATATTGTAACCCCGCTTAAACAACTGAAAGGGTTTAAGAAAGTATTTATCGGTAAAGGGAAAGATCAGCAGATCGGCATAGATATTGAGAAAGATGAACTGAGAATATGGGATGAAAAGCAAAATAAATTTGTTACACCTAAAGGTAATTATACCTTTATGATCGGAGCTTCATCTGAAGATATTCGTTTGAAGATTAATTGGTTGAATAAATGATAATCAGATTGTTATGAAACAGTTGTGTTTATTGATCATTTCTATTATAATATCGTCTGATTTATGTTTTTCGAAACAGTCGGATATGCAACCTTTAACTATTGTCGATATGCGTTATTTACTTGCTGCGGATTTGAATGATCCGCAGCAGGTTAAAACTGTATGGGATCATTTGCATACAATGGCGACTTTGCAGGGGATTGTGAATAGGGATGTTCCTTGTTTATATATAAAATATATACAGGAAGGTGGAAATTCTATTGACGATTATTGGTGGAATAAATACCGGCAACCCGGGGAATGGCTGGCAGAACGTGATACAACGGAGTTGTCATGTGTGACGGATGCTATTCGGTATTATAGAGATAAAATCAATGGAGTTGTCGTATATGATTCGAATGTTCCTGCAACAAGTAATGTGGCTTCTGCTGTTGCAGGTATTGAAAATCTGATAGCTATACGTTATGATACTGACTCGGAAAGTCTGTATGCCCGGGTCGTATCGGGTGGTTTGAAATTGCCGGTGAAAATCTGGTTGGTAAATAAAGACGGAACTTCGCTCTTTACCGGAAAAGGAAACATTCCGGAAACAAATATCTTATCGACCGGTTCTGTCAAAAATGATCCTTATCGTTGGTTTATCGAGAAATATATGAAAACCGGAAAATGTAATACGGAGTATGCAGCATATTATATCGACCAATATTGGAGACAGAAGCCGAATGCGGCAGTTCCCAATCATCATACGCTGACCAATCATGATTTTTTTATAAGTAAAAAGGCTTTTTTCTTTGACCTGTCTCCGTGGGGTGACGAACCGGCAACAGATGATATAAGTCAGCAGCCAGGTACGGATTTGCAAACATTGCAACAAATGTTGCGGTTGGCCTATGATCAGAATAAAGGCGAGGAAATGTGTTATATCGGCGGTTTCCCTTCCTGGGCATTCAAATATACCAAACATGCAGGTGGTAGTCATGATGATGTTCCTACAGAATGGGAATTTTCTCGGATTATCAGCGCTTATAATGCTTTTAAAGATGCGGATGCTATCGGATATGGGGCATTGGCAAATGCTTCTTTTTGGCAGCATTTTCCTTTAAAAAGAGAATATAAGCAAGATTGGGTAACCCGGGAGGAGTTGAAAGGACGGGGATATTTGAATGAAGAGGGAAAGCTTGATTTGAAGAAACGGAAATATATAATTTTCTATGTAGGTGATTACGATGCCTCTTCGTGGATCACCCAACGCACACCTTCGATCTGGGATGATTCGAACCGGGGAAAACTCCCGCTCATGTGGTGTATAAGCCCTGTTCTGGCAGAGCGGGTTCCAATGGTTATGCATAACTTTCGCGAGACTGCCAGCCCGAATGATTATTTTGCTGCTGCCGATAACGGAGCAGGATATCTGATGCCGGGTATGCTTCAGGAGCCTCGTCCTTTATCGGGGTTACCGTCCGGTTTGGATGCATGGGCAAAGCATTGTCAGAAGTATTATCGGCAATGGGGCTTAAGTATCACCGGGTTTATTATTGATGGAGAGGCACCCGGACTGGATGTAAATGGGTTGGATTGTTATGCTACTTTTAGTCCGAATGGTATTGTTCCGCAAAAAACGTCGCAGGTATTACTTCATAAAGGGATGCCTGTATTGCAGGCCGGCTATGATGTTAATGATACTGACCCACGTAAGGCTGCTGCTATGATAGTGGAATGTGTTGCCAAATCTGAAAAGCCTTTTCATTGGTTTAGAAATATTTTGAAGACACCAACCTGGTATGTGGAGGTAATGAAGGAAGTCCATCGACTAAATCCGGATATAGAATTGCTTGATGCTCCCACTTTCTTTGAATTATATCGGATGTATCTGGAACAGAAGAGGCCGTAAAGAGAACATCTTCTTTCATCCGTAGTTGGGGGAGAGTCTAAAAAATTATGAATATCCGCATGTTTATTTGAATATCGGACCAGAAAGTTTTATTTGTTTCATGCCGATGAAATAAAACTTTCTCTTAGGTGAACAAAAGTTTCTATGGGATAAAACTTTTATTAACTTTGGTCGAAAATCCGAATCAATAGTATATCGGATCGATTGTTTTTAGCTATATTGCGGATATTCATATGAAAAACTGAATTACCATGAAAAAGATTCTCCTTCTTCTTTGTACTGTTGCGACAATGGGACCTTTATGTGCGCAGCAGGCTATCGTTACAGAAACGGTACAAACAGTTAAAACGTATCCTTTCTCTGATCCTGATCCGGTGGCGGATCCCTCCGATCTGTTCTATCCTTATTTCCGTTTTGATGGTTTTTCTGCTAAAGGAACCGACCAGCAATGGAAAGTAGTCTCTCTTGAAAATGATTATATCAAACTGACTCTCTTCCCCGAGATAGGTGGAAAAATATGGGGAGCCGTAGATAAAACGACCGGAAAGGAGTTTATCTACAACAATCATGTCGTGAAGTTCCGCGATATAGCCATGCGTGGTCCCTGGACATCGGGCGGTATCGAGTTCAACTTCGGTATCATTGGTCATGCACCGACTTCCAGTACGCCGGTCGACTATGTGACCCGACAGAAACCGGACGGAAGCGTGAGTTGTTATGTCTCTTCTTATGAACTGGTTACCCGGACACTGTGGACCGTGGAGGTGAATCTGCCGAAAGATAAGGCTTACTTTACGACAACAACGACCTGGCATAACAGTTCATCCATTGACCAGCCTTACTATCAGTGGATGAATGCCGGTTATCCGGCAGCGGGAAATGCAGAGTTCTGCTATCCCGGAACCAATTATATCGGACACGGAGGCGAACTCCATTCTTTCCCTTTGGATGAACAGGGTCGCGACATCTCCTGGTATGAAAAGAACGACTTCGGTAATTCCAAATCTTATCATATCGTAGGGAAGTATAACGATTTCTACGGCGCTTACTGGCATGACAACGATTTCGGCTCCATCCATCATGCCGATTATGACGAGAAACTGGGTATGAAGATTTTCCTTTGGGGTCTTTCCCGAGAGGGAGGTATCTGGGAAGATTTGTTGACGGATACCGATGGTCAGTATATTGAACTGCAATCGGGGCGCATGTATAACCAGCCGGCTTCCAATAGTAGCTTAACTCCATATAAACATACGGCATTCGGTCCGCAGGCGACCGATCAATGGACGGAATACTGGTTTCCGGTAAAAGAAATAAAAGGAGTCTCAAAGGCGAGTCGTATCGGAGCGCTTAACGTGTTGAGGGAAGATGGTTTTCTGAAGTTGTATTTCTCTCCTTTGCAGAAATTATCTACAACCATAAAACTCTATGAAGGAGAAAAGGAAATGAACTCCATCCCGTTGAACTGCGGTGTACTGGAAACCTGGAAAGATTCTATCCCATTGAATAAGGCTGTTGCCGCCGGTAAACTGAAAGTCGTGGTAGGCGAGGACTTGCTGGTGTATTCGGAAGTACCTTCGGATAACATCACCAGTCGCCCGAAACAACTGCCTGCCGATTTTGACTGGAACTCGGTATATGGTCTTTATACGCAGGGAGAGCAGTGGATGAACCAGAAAGTACTCGACAAGGCAGAAAAGTTTTTACTGGCTTCCCTCGAAAAAGATCCTTATTTCGTGCCTGCACTGACTGATCTTGCTTCCCTTTATTATCGTCAGGGACGTTACGACGAAGCGCTTGCCCGTTGTAAAACAGCGTTAAGCATTAATACGTACGATGGAGATGTCAACTATCTGTATGGATTATGCAACATGGCATTGGGAAATCATACGGATGCCAAAGACGGCTTTTCGATAGCTTCTTATTCTCCGGGAGTACGCAGTGCTGCCTATGAGAAGTTAGCCGAAATGTTCCTGCTCGATAAGAACTGGGCAAAGGCTGAACATTATGCCTTGAGAAGTAAAGAGTTCAATCAAATGAATCTAAGTGCTGACCATGTTTTAATGGTGGTTTATCGGAAGACGAACCAGCTGGAGAAGGCTAAAGCGCTTATCGATCCGTTGCTGGAAGACCTTCCGCTGTATCATGCGGCACGTTTTGAACAGCTCTACCAGGGTGAAGGCTCCGGTCATCCTATTGATGATCTTCAGTCGTTGATTCGCAACGAACTGCCTTTTGAAACCTATATGGAACTGGCTGAATGGTATGAATCGGTCGGTTGCACAGAAGAAGCATTGTCTCTCCTGTCATGCGCAGGTAACTATCCGATTGCTCTTTACAAACAGGCGTATTTATTACATCAGGCTGGCAACGACGATGAAAGCCGCGGAATGTTGCAACGCGCCGGAGCTCTCTCTCCGGCAATGGTATTTCCTTTCCGTCCTTCTTCTTTGAAAGCGTTGGAATGGGCGAAGACGGTACAGCCGGACTGGAAGATCGATTATTATGAAGCTTTGATCCGGTGGGCTAACCAGGATAAGGCAAAGGCGTTGGAGCTGCTGGAGAATTGTGGTGAAGCCGACTATGCACCATTCTATTTAAGCCGTGCCTCTTTAAAAGAGGGCGAATCCCGGTTGGCTGACCTGTTGAAAGCAGAGCAGATAGAGATGTCATGGCGTACCGGATTTGCTTTGATCAACCACTATGTCGCCAATAACCAGTGGCAGAAAGCTGTTGAGACGGGAAAGAAGTATACGAAGAAGTATCCGTCGAATTACTATATCGGTCTGAAATATGCGAAGGCTTTGTGTGAGACAGGCCAGTATCAACCTTGTATCTCTCTGTTGAGCCGGATGCAGGTTCTTCCGAATGAAGGTTCGTATGCGGGACGCGCTGTTTACCGTGAGGCAAATTTGTACCGGGCGATGGAACAACTGGGTCATAAGAATTATAAACAGGTGATGAAGAGCGTGGAAGCCTCTAAAGAGTGGCCGGAGAATCTGGGTGTCGGAAAACCTTATGACGATATGATCGACAGCCGTTTGGAGGATTATCTGGAAGCGAAAGCAGCGGCAGGACAGGGAGATAGCCGGAAAGCGTCCGTTTTATTATCTGCCGTAGCCGGATATAAAACCTCCCGTTCTCATTTTGGTTCCGGTAACCTGTTAAGTGCATTGGCTCTGCGTGAGTCGGGGAAAGTACAGGAAGCAGATCGTATGGTAGCTGCCTGGAGTACGGATTTCCCTGAAAATCGTGTAGCACAATGGTGTACGGCTATTTATCGGGGAGAAAAAGAAAAGGCTGCGGGAATGCTTCAGTCGCGAAATGACCAAACGGATACGACGCCCTGGGAGGCATCTTTCCGTGATTCTAATTTTGGTCTGATCGTTCGTCTGTTTTCAACTGTACAATAATCTTTATACGATGGTCGTATGTTCTCGTATACGACCATCGTATGCTCCCGTATATGGCCGTCGTATGTGGGGGGATACGGTCATCGTATACGAGCGCATACGGTAATCATATAAAAGACTAAACTGAATAATATCATGTACAAAATAATTACTACTTTATTTACTCTGCTACTGGTTTTGCCGGTAGTGGGACAAACTTCCAATCCGGATGCTCTTTCAGGAATAACTACCGGTCGTAAGGACGGACGTTTCCTGAGTTCCAGAGGTTCTGTTCAATATATGTTGAAGCAAATGAAACCGGCTTATGCCTTTGATCCGTCTTTTACACCTGCTGAGTTTAAGGAATGGCAATCCGGTCTGCGTACAGCAATGAAAGAGTTGATGCATTTTCCGGAACAGTCGGATGTACCGGCTCCGGTTTGCATCAAAACGGTTCAGCGGGATGGCTATCGGGTTGAGAAATGGGAGTCCTATCCGTTGCCGGGCAGTGTCGTTCCTTATCTTGTCTTGATTCCGGATGGTGTCGATGCCGGTCATAAAGCTCCGGCTGTGCTTTGTATACCCGGATTTGGAGGTAGCAAAGAAGGGCTGGCGGGTGAAACCGAAGGGGATTATGAATTGACTTCACTCCCTGTCGAGCCCGTAAAGAAGGGGGCAATGGCTTTACATTATGTGAAGAAAGGATTGGTGGCTGTTGCAGTGGATAATACCTCCTGCGCCGAGCTTTCAGACAACGGCTATTTTGATTATTTGAATACATCCCGTATTTTACTGGAAATGGGATGGAGTTATTTGGGACTTACCGCTTATCAGGATTGGAATGTCCTGAACTGGATGAAAGAACAGGATTTTGTGAATAAAGAGCGGATCATCGTCAGCGGTTTCTCTTTGGGGACCGAACCGTTAATGGTATTGGGTGCTTTGGATCCGTCCATCTATGCATTTGTTTATAATGATTTCCTGTGTCGTACGCTCGAAAGGATTTTGGTTATGACGAAACCGGATCCGAAAGGGTCACGTCCTTTCCCGAATTCTATTGAGCATTTGATACCTGGCTTTCTGACGCAATTTGACTTTCCCGATCTGGTTGCGGCTTTGGCTCCCCGTCCGGTTATTTGTACGGAAGGTGGCCTCGACCGCGATTTCGACCTGATCGGTAAAGCCTACCGGATAGCAGGTAAACCGGATAACTTCACGTTCTATCATTATAAGAAGTTTGCCGATCCGAAAGACCGGAAGCAAATAGAAGAAGTTCCGGAGGGTATCGATCGGGATACCTATTTCGATCTGGTCAATGTCGATCCGAAGAATCATTATTTTAAAGAAGAATGGGTGTTACCGTGGATCGATAAGGTGCTGAAATAGATTCTTTTCTTATATTTGTACCATCTAAATTAATTATCAATTCTGAATAACATGGAAAACATCTCAAGAAGAACAGCCATTA
>OGZX01001088.1_pt1 | contig 29405 bp, 30 predicted proteins | sample 1576881 | NCBI WGS metagenome assembly OGZX01 (sample SAMEA3541542, study PRJEB24748) | human gut metagenome | biome: human gut; feature: human-associated habitat; material: faeces | place: China | collected 2012 | reverse complement strand
TCTTTAAATTTGCGGGGCAAAGGAATAAATATTTATCGTCACTCGCAAATATTTGAGGAAATAAATGCAGAGTTTTGCACATTTTTCACGGTTTTGTGCACAAAAAGTAGGTTTTATGAGAAAAAATATCGCTGTTTTAGCATCGGGAAGTGGAACGAATGCCGAAAATATCATTCGTTATTTCCAGGAAAAAAGTTCGGCTTGTGTGGCCTTGGTTTTGACTAATCGGCAGAATGCGTTCGTTTTAGAGCGTGCTCGCGGGTTAGGAGTGTCTTGTTCCCATTTTCCCAAGAGTGACTGGGAGAGCGGCGATGTGATTTTATCTGTACTGCGGGAGCATAAAATAGACTTTGTGGTGCTGGCAGGTTTTCTGGCTCGCGTGCCGGACGTTATTTTGCATGCTTATTCCAATAAAATGATAAATATTCATCCCTCGCTGTTGCCCAAGTTTGGCGGAAAAGGAATGTATGGCGACCGCGTACATGAAGCGGTTATTGCTGCGGGCGAGAAAGAGAGCGGCATCACTATACATTATACCAATGAACATTATGATGAAGGAGCCATTATTCGCCAGGTGAAATGTCCGGTGTTGCCGGAAGATACACCGGAGGAGTTGGCGCAACGCATCCATGTGCTGGAATATGAGATTTATCCGAAAGTGATAGAAGAGCTGATTGAATCGGAGGTTTAGAATATTTATCTCCGCACCGTACCTTCTCCATACCCGGTCCATATCTTCTCCACACCTGCTCCACTGTTTTTGGCTCGCTATAGGAGTGGAGAAGAGGCGGAGAAGACGTAGGCAAGAAGAGGTTCTGACCAAAAGGCGTTGCCGGCTGAATTTCCTTCGAAAAAGAAGTTGCTTGCTATCCTTTAACGGTAAGCTGGACTGAGAATGCCGTTTTTTCACGCCGCAGCGGATAATCTCCCCTCAGTTGTTCAAAGAGTTCGGGGTGTGCCTTCAATGTTTCGCTGTCTCTTCGCGGGTCGTACATCTGTAGGCAGGCTTCTGCCGGGGTAGTGGCGGTGATGACCGGATTTTCAGGCGCGGGCGGGGTGATGAGATATTCGGTCTGTATGCTGAAATGGCTACAAAGGGAGTCCAGGGCCATACGTGTGGCGTTGGCTTTTCCGTCGGCTGAATAACCGGCGATATGTGGGGTGCCAATGAATACCTTATTTAATAAGGTGAGGTTGATGTCCGGCTCATTCTCCCATACATCGATGACCGCATCGGATATTTGCCGGGTTTCAAGGGCTTTCAATAAAGCATTTGTTTCTATCACTTCGCCACGGGAGGTATTGATGATGACGGGGTGGCGTTTCAATGAACGGAAGAATGTGTCATTAGCCAAATGGAAGGTTTTGTATTTTCCTTCCTTATATAAAGGTACATGGAAAGTGAGTACGTCACATTCTTCGGCAAGGATTTGTAAAGAGCTGAAGTCTGTGCTCCCTTCTTCGTCTTCCCGTGGCAGGTCGTTCAGCAATACCCGCATGCCCAGTTCGCGGGCTACACCTGCCACTTTGCTTCCTACGTTTCCGACTCCTACAATTCCGATTGTCATTTCTGATAAATTCTTTCCTTTCGACGCTTCCAATAGCAGGAGCGTAGATTGCAGGTATTGGGCTACGGAGGCAGAATTGCATCCCGGAGCATTTTTCCAGACTATACCTGCCTGGCGGCAGTATTCCGTATCTATATGGTCGAAACCGATGGTGGCGGTTGCGATGAAGCGCACCCGGCTTCCTTCCAGCAATTCGCGATTGCAATGGGTGCGTGTGCGGATAATCAGTGCATCCGCCTCTTTCACCAACGCCGGTGTAAAATCTTTTCCGGGAACGTACATCACTTCATCGGCTATTTTTTCGATGGCTTCTTTTATAAACGGTATTTTGTTGTCAACTATGATTCTCATTTTCTTTTTTTCTTTCTATATTTGTTGCAGGCAAAGTTAGTTATAAAAGCGGTAAACTGTTTGGCTGTGTGCCAAATAATACATAACTTTGTCAACTTGTACAAATATCACGGTTTGTAGAATAAAGAAAAAACAGTTATAAGGAATGAAGTGTATCCATATCATTACGCCTGTAAAGGACTCCATAGAATTGACTTTACAGACGGTAGATGCTATTATGGCATCTGACTTTAAAACTCCTTTTACCTATACCATTTATAATGATTTCAGTACGGAGGAGAATACGGCCAGATTGCAGGAAGCTTCCGCAAGACTGGGCTTTGAACTGGTAAATCTTGCGGATATCACAAATCATCCTTCGCCTAATTATTTGCAGGTTCTGCAAATGGCGCAAGAGCGGGCTGTTGCGGAAGAGGCCGGACTGATTATAGTGGAGTCTGATGTCGTAGTGAAGAACAATACTTTGCAGGCGTTGTTCGATGGCGCTTTGGAAAGGGGAGATTGCGGCATTGCCGCTGCTGTCACCGTAGACGAGAAGGGGGAGATAAACTATCCCTATTTGTTTGCAAAAGGACGCGAAAACCAGGTGTTTCCTGAGAAAAAGCATTGTAGCTTCTGTTGCTCGCTCCTGACGTTGAAGTTTCTCCGTTCCTTTGATTTCCATCAGTTAGACCCTGAAAAGAACTGGCATGATGTGACCATTTCTCATCAGTCGTTGAAAGAGGGATTCCAGAATTATCTGTTTACTACACTTCCTGTGTGGCACCGTCCACATGGCAGTCGTCCGTGGAAACAATTGAAATATAAGAATCCGTTGAAGTATTATTGGTTGAAATATACAAAGGGGCTGGATAAGATTTGAGCATTGTTCCGCTTTTTGTAAAAGTTTGGATGTATTTTAAATATTACTTATATTTGTTGCGAATTCCGTTGTCTCTAATGCTGTGAGATGACATTGTCTATAAAGACTTAGATAGATTTATTATGATAAAAGAGCAGGGGCTGATGGCCGCTATATATCGTTTTTTTCATCCATGTGTATTGGCTGTCCATCCGGATTATAAGGATTTGGAGTGTTTCATCAAATCGTTGTCAGCGCGTTTCCTTAGAGGTGAAGGCGTGGTGATTCATAAAGGGCGCAATGAACTGAGAAAGATGGAATGTGGAGGGCGGACTTATGTGGTGAAATCGTTCCACCAGCCCAATCTGATAAATCGTTTTATCTATGGGATTTTTCGTGCCTCAAAGGCAAAACGCTCCTATTTGTATGCGAAGCGCTTTCTTGAAATGGGGGTCGGAACTCCACAGCCGGTGGCTTGGATGGATGAACGTTCCGGACTTTCGTTTAATAGAAGTTATTATGTCAGCTGTTTGTCCACATGTCCTTATATTTATTCTGATTTATTTGAACGGCAAATTGATTATTCTGAAGAGGTATTGCGGGCTATCGGACGGACTACTGCTATTCTGCATGAAAATGGCTATGCGCATAAGGACTACGGTCGCGGGAATATTCTTTTTCAGAAGCAGGCCGATGGCACAATCAAGATAGAAATTGTAGATTTGAACCGGATGCATATCGGTCATGTAAGCATGAAAGCCGGTTGCAAGAACTTTGAGCGTTTGCCGGCTTCCCCTCAAATGCACCGGTATATGGCCGAAGAGTATGCCAAGATACGTGGTTTTGATGTTGAGAAGTGTTGTGAATTGATGGCTGCTTATCGGAGTAAGCAAACCGGAAAAATAGATGATCTTTATTAAGAAAGGAGTCTGCCATGAACATTATAGCCGTAGTGGTGACATATAACCGCTTAGACTTGCTGAAAAAGAATATATATTGTTTGCAACAAAATAAGCCGATATCTTCTATTGTAGTAGTAAATAATGGAAGTACGGATGGAACAGCTGAATGGTTGAAGGGGCAAACAGGGCTTATCGTTATTCATCAGTCGAATGTAGGAGGTGCGGGAGGATTCTATACAGGTATGGAGTATGCCTGCCGGGCCGGCGCAGACTGGATATGGTGTATGGATGATGATGTCTTTCCGCGGGCAGACTGTCTGGACGGACTGTTGGCTGAAGCCGGCCGTTCGGATATTGGTATTCTTGCTCCCCGCAGGCTTCAGGACGGCAAGCTTTTTACTCATGATTTCCAAGAATATAACCTGACAAATCCGTTCGCCTCAATGTATAGTAAGAAACTGGCGAAGCAAGTGGTGACCGGCCCTACCGAAATTAAGGGAACTGCATTTGAAGGACCACTTATACGGCGCGCGGTGGTTGAAAAGGTTGGACTTCCCAACAAAGAGCTCTTTATATTCTGCGATGATACGGATTATTGTTTTCGTACTGTGCAAGCCGGGTTTAAGATTGTATATGTCCCTACAGCTCTGATGGATAAAGAGAAATTCTTTTCAAATGACAGCTGGAGCGAGCGTGGCAAAAAGAAAAAATGGAAACGTTTTTATCAAATACGCAATTCTACTTATCTTAATCACCATTATGGGCGTAATGTGGCGGTCAGATATCTTCGTGGCTTTAATGGGGTGATGGGATATATTCTTGTAGCTTTGATTACCTCTCCCTTTGCGGATGCCTGGCGCTGGAGCGATGTCTCCAAATTATGGAAAGCGTATCGTGACGGTATACACGAAAAGCTTGGGATAATGAAGTAGGATATGTAAAAAAACGATTGGGCGATGAGACTTATTAAAGTAACAGGTGGTTTAGGAAATCAAATGTTTATCTATGCTTTTTATCTGCGGATGAAGAAGCGTTTTCCAAAAGTGCGCATAGATCTTTCGGATATGGTTCATTATAAGGTGCACTATGGTTATGAGATGCATCGTGTGTTCAATCTTCCGCATACGGAATTCTGTATTAACCAGCCTTTGAAGAAGGTGATTGAATTCCTTTTTTTCAAGAAGATATATGAGCGTAAGCAAGATCCCAATAGTCTGCGGGCTTTTGAAAAGAAATATTTTTGGCCTTTACTCTATTTTAAAGGCTTTTATCAGTCCGAACGGTTTTTTGCGGATATAAAGGATGATGTGCGGGAAGCTTTTACTTTTGATAAACGGAATGCTAACGAGCGGAGCCTCCGGCTGCTGGAACAGATCGGGTCGGATGCGAATGCCGTGTCTTTACATATCCGTCGGGGCGACTATCTGCTGCCGAAACATTGGGAAACCACAGGAAGTATATGCCAGTTGCCTTATTATCAGAATGCTATAGCCGAGATGAATCAGCGGATGAATCATCCTTCTTATTATGTGTTCTCGGACGACATACCCTGGGTTAGGGAGAACCTTCCGCTGGAGAATGTTGTTTATGTTGACTGGAATAAGGGTGAGGACAGCTGGCAGGATATGATGTTGATGAGTTGTTGTCGCCACCATATTATTTGCAACAGCACATTCAGTTGGTGGGGAGCCTGGCTGAATCCTCGTGAGGATAAGATTGTCATTGCTCCGAACCGTTGGTTCCGTCATTGTGAGACTCCGAATATTTACCCTGCCGGTTGGTTAACCGTAGCAATCAATTAATGCCTGTAAACGATGAGTTTGTATTTATTGAAAAAGGTAGGTTTTGCCCTCGCCGAAAGTTTTAAGGCTTTTCGGCTAACCCCTTCTCCACGGCTGATAATGACGCTGCTGGTGAAGAATGAGGAGGATGTGTTGGAGGATAATCTATTGTTCCATAAAGCGATGGGGGTAGATGGGTTTATCATTACCGACAATAATTCTACGGATCGCACTTCGGAGATTATCCGGAAATACAAGGAAAAAGGCTGGGTGAAAGAAGTCATCGAAGAAACAGCCACTAACTATGAGCAGAAAGAATGGGTGGACCGTATGATTTGGAAAGCCAAAACTGTTTATAAAGCTGACTGGGTGATTAATGCCGATGCAGACGAATTGTGGTATTCGCCTTCCGGTAATCTTAAGACGGAATTATCCGCCACTCATGTCAATGTGCTGAATTGTGAGATGAGAAGCGTTTATCCGGAAGAAGGCAAGCCCTTCTGGCAATGGGATAAAATGGTGAAGGCGGTTTCCGAGCCGGAGTTATATGATTTGTCTCTTTATTCTTTGTTCGAACGTCAGAATAAGAAAGTTATTCATCGTGCCACTTGTTACCTTCAGATTTCTATGGGAAATCATAAGGTGACCATGTTTCCTAAACGGTCGGAGTTTGGGAAGATACGCGTCTACCATTATAATATACGTGGCAAGCAGCACTTTATGGAGAAGATGATAAATGGCGGCAAGCAGTTGGAGCAGCATAGCAGCAAGCATGGTGGTCGCCACTGGCGTTACTTTTACCAGTTGTACAAAGAGGGCAAGCTGGAAATGGAATATGAACGCGTCATAGGAAGCCCGACTTTTGACAAACTCTGCAAGGATGGATTTATTTATGTGGATACTACCATACCGGAGTTCTTTAAGAAGATTTGTAAAGATTAGCAGAACTCCTTTCTAAACGCATGGGCGTAAAACACTTACGGACCGATTATATAATATAAATTCTGAAGTAAGGCTGAAAGGATGAGGAATTTAAGAGGTATCGAATATTATTATGGGTAATGAGTAAACTTTGTATCATCCATTCGGATTATCCACCTTTGAACTATATTATTGGCGGTATTGAACATCCGGATATTCAAACCATTTGTTTGAAACACATAAGGAATACTTTTTGGCGGAGCTGTATGCGAAGGTTTTGCCTTATGGGTGGCTTGTGGTGGTTGCAGCGCTGGAGGTATATAGATAAAGAAGCATTGGAACAATAATCTGCTATTGCAGAAGATTCCAAGGTAATTGTTTATTGTGCGGATATGATTCTTGAATCTTTCCATAGTTTTAGTGCCGCTGCCACTGTATCATCCATATCGGCGTATGTATATTGAGCCAGCCTTCCTCCGAACAATACGTTTTTCTCTTTTTGTGCAAGTGCTTGATACTTTTTGAATATTTTGGTATTGTCTTCGTCGTTTACGGGATAATAGGGCTCTTTCCCTTTTTCAAAATCATCGGGATATTCATAGGTGATGATTGTGGAGGGTTGCTTGCCAAACTCGAAATGCTTGTGCTCAATGATACGGGTGTAGGGTATTTCGCGTGCTGTATAATTGACAACTGCATTTCCTTGGAAATCTTCGATATCTTTTAGATGTTTATGCTCAAAACGCAGGCTACGATATTCTAAGGGGCCACAGACGTAATTAAAATACTCATCTATGCAGCCAGTGTAAAGCACTTTTTCGGCTAAGGCATCTAATTCCTGACGATGTTCTATATAATCTACTCCTATACGGACGTCAATACCTTTCAATAAAGCATTGATGAGGCAATTGTAGCCTCCGATAGGAATGCCTTGGTATGGATCGTTGAAATAATTATTATCGAAAACGAAACGGAAAGGAATGCGTTTGATGATAAATGCCGGAAGTTCTGTTGCGGCACGCCCCCATTGCTTTTCCGTATATCCCTTTATCAAGCGCTGATAGATATCTTTTCCACAAAGCTTAAGGGCTTGTTCTTCCAGATTTTGAGGATTGGTGATGTATTCGTATTCCTTGCATTGTTCTTTTATCTTGGCTTTGGCTTCATCGGGAGTGCGCACTCCCCAAAGCTGATAGAATGTATTCATATTGAAGGGAAGGTTATATAACTTTCCTTCATAATTGGCTATCGGTGAATTGGTGTAACGATTAAACTCGACAAGTTGGTTTACATATTGCCATACCTCTTTGTTGTCCGTATGGAATATGTGCGCGCCATATTTATGTACATGTATACCGGCTATTTCTTCGCAGTAGATATTTCCACCCGTGTGCGTGCGTTTTTCTACGACCAGACAACGCTTTCCGGCTTTTTGCGCTTCATGGGCAAATACTGCTCCGAACAAGCCGCTGCCGACAATCAGATAATCATACTGTTTCATTCTTTTCGGTATTATGTTTATTGTATCTCGCAAAGATAACTTAAAAAGCTACAAATCCCAAAAGATCGGATTGCGCTCATGAAAAAAAGATAATTTCTCCTCTTTATAGATAAATTTCCGCCTCTTGATATAAAATATTTCTCTAAAAATGAACATGGTATCGAAATATAGTGTATTTTTGTAATAATATAGCCTAGACATATTTTAGAAATTTTCTAATGAAACATGCTTATTTAATAATTGCACACAATGAGTACCCAGTATTGAAGAGCCTTTTAACGATGCTCGACGATGAACGGAATGATATCTATCTGTACATAGATCGTCGTTCCAGAGCATTACGTAAAAAAATGCGGAACTATCAAATGTTAAAGGCACAGTTTCATCTTGTATCTGCTCCTATCAAACTTTATTGGGGGGACATCAGTCTTGTTGAGGCGGAATTCATATTGATGGAGGCCGCTGTGGAGCATGGCGTCTATTCCTACTACCATTTGCTGTCCGGTGCTGATCTTCCTATTAAGAGTCAGGACTACATTCACGACTTCTTCCGGCAAAACGCCGGGAAAGAATTTGTGGGCTATTGGCAAAGTTCGGAACATCAGAAAGATTTGGATCGGAAAATATCCCGCTATTATCTGTTCACCAAGAGTTTACGCCCCAGTGACAAGTGGCATGCTCTTACCGTACCCTTTTATAACTTTGCATTGATTCTGCAAAAATTGATTCACTTCCGCAGGAAGCGGGAAATGGGTTTCCAAAAAGGTTCGCAGTGGTTTAGCATTACTCACGACTTCTGCCAGTATTTGGTCAAGGAAAAGGCTTTCGTTTTGAAGCGCTTTAAGTACACTTTGTGCCCTGATGAAATATTTGTGCAAACCATTTTATGGAATTCTCCTTATAAAGGCAACATTTATCACGTTGACGATGACAATGAAGGGAATATGCGCCTAATTGACTGGAAACGAGGCGCTCCTTATGTCTGGCGCAAACAAGATTATGAAGAACTCATTCATTCGGAACAGCTCTTTGCCCGTAAATTCAGTTCCGATCAAATGGAGATAGTGAATCTGATAATGGAGAAATTTATGAATGACAAGTGAGAAAAGAGATATTATTTATAATTGAAAATTTACGAGGAGGTGGAGCTGAGAAAGTCTTGTTGGATTTGCTCAGGCGATTTGATTATACACATTATCATGTTTCTCTTCTTGTGGCTTATCCGGAAGGGGTCTATAAAAATGATATTCCGAAGGAAGTTGAACTTATCTTTCTATATAAGAAAAATCATACCTTTTGCCGTAAGGCATTCCGCTATTATAAGAGATATGGCGGCTTTTCTTATATGCTTAGGTATCAGCTGCAAAAGCGGATTAAAAATTCCTATGATGTAATCGTCTCTTTTTTAGAAGGACGTGCTTTGCTTTTGCACAGTCTGATAAGAGATAAAGGCGGGATGAACATAACATGGGTACACAGTGATTTGTCTACTTATCATTGGACGATGGCGGCTTTTCCCAGTTTGTCTGCAGAAAAGAAATGTTATGCCACTATGGATAAGATTGTTTTTGTATCTCATCAGGCGATGAATAGCTTTTCAAATATGTTTGCCTTGTCTGTGCCTGCTACATGTATATACAATATAATCGATACGAAACATATTCAGGCATTGGCTGCAAAGGAAGAAATATCTTATCCTTGCTTTACTGTAACGACTATGGGAACGCTGAATAGGGTAAAGGCTTTTGAGAAATTGGTGTATGTGGCGAAACGCTTCAGTGATGCCGGTTATTCTATCCATTTTCAAATAATAGGAGAAGGGGATAAAGAGGAACAATTGAAGAAGCTTTGTCATGATTTGAAGGTACAGGCGCAGGTTCATTTTTTAGGCTTCATGAATAATCCTTATCCTTACTTGAAGAGTTCGGATATGTACGTCAGCACTTCTTTATCAGAAGGTTTTTCATTAGTTATTGGTGAGGCTATGGGGTTGGGAGTTCCTGTTGCGGCGACCCGTACTGCAGGTGCTACGGAATTGTTGGATGAAGGGCGATGCGGTGTTTTAACGGAACATGACGAAGAGGATATATATAAGGGAATTAAGATGTTGGTAGACGATGAGAGGTTGAGGTCTGAATATGCGGAAAAAGCGCTTCGACGCTCGGAAATTTTTGCTGTAGATAAAATTATGCAGCAGATATATGGGTTGTTTAATTAGTACATTTGATTTTTTGATAAGAGATGGATATTGTATGTTCTATAGATAATAATTACGTTCAGCATTGTTGCTGTATGCTGGTGTCTTTTTTTGAAAATAATAAAGGGGAAAAGCACTCTATTCACTTGCTTTCAGATGCGTTGACTCTTGAAAACCAGAAAGTGATAAAAGAACTTGTTGAGTCTTATCAGGGGGTGTTCTCGTATTATTCTGTCGATCCCGATAAATTGCTTTCTTGTCCTATCAAAGCTACAGATCATTTGACGATAGCGACCTATTACAGGTTGCTGATGGTTACTTTGTTGCCTCAAGAGTTAAAGAAGGTGTTGTATTTGGATTGTGATATCGTAGTAGATGGTTCCCTGAAAGAGTTTTGGGATACATCGTTGAAAGGATATGCTTTGGCAGCTGTTGACGAACTGAATACCTCGGCTAAAGATGTTTATGAGAGGTTGGAGTATGATGAGAAATATGGTTATTTTAATGCTGGAGTTTTATTGGTAAACTTAGAATATTGGCGAAGTAATAATTTGACGGAGGTATTTTTTGATTATATTTCTTCGCATTATGATAAAATAAGGGCGCATGATCAAGATGTGCTGAATGCTTTGTTGCATGATAAATGTCGGCATGTATCTCAGAAGTGGAATGTGGAAGAATCCTTTTATCATTATTATGTAATCAAAGAATGGAGAAAAAGGGATGAGAAGGAGATGAAATCTGTTCTTCTTCATCCTGTAATATTGCATTATTCATGGAAACCTAAACCTTGGGAGAAGTCGTGCAGACATCCTTTCCGGCTTAAGTATTTTTTTTATTTGAGTAAGGTGGACGCTTTTTCCGGCTGCAAGTTGACATTCGGGGAAAAATTACAAGCTTATTGTGATGAATATTATTTTAAATTAGTACTTAGATTGGGGATTAGAGGACATCGGTTCTATAAACTGTAATTTGATAGAGGAATTCATTTATTTCTATAAATGGATAAAATAGAGAGTAATGAAACATATATTATTTTTTATAACAAGTTTTGTAGGTGGGGGAGCAGAAAAGGCTTTAATAGAATTACTTAAAGTTTTTGACTATTCTCGTTTTCGAGTAACTGTCTGTTTGTTATATTATGAGGGTGAATATTTGGATAGCATACCTAAAGAGGTAAATATCATTGTGCTATATCCGAGACGTAATTCTTTTTATCGTAAATCCTTTCGTTATTACCGTAAATACCAGAATACTCTTCTTTTTAAATTTCGGCTATGGCAAAAGTTAGGAAAGTCGTATGATGTGATTATTTCCTTTTTAGAAGGTTATCCTTTGGTGTTCCATAGCCTTGTCGCAGATCGTGCTCTTAAAAATATCACTTGGGTGCATTGTGACTTGCTTAACTTTCATTATACAGTACCGGATGCTTTTAAATATGAAGAAGCAGAAAGAGAAGCTTATGCAAAGATGGACGATATTGTCTTTGTCTCTAAAAATATAATGGGTAATTTTGAAAAGATGTATCAATTGGGTAATAATCATTTGTGTTTGTATAATCTGATTGATGTAAATGCTATCCGAATGGCAGGTGGCAAAAAAGATGATTTACTCCGAACCGGTACTGTTATAACAGCTATCGGGCGTTTAGCACCGGTAAAAGGATATGATCGGTTGTTGCGTTTGGCGAAAAGGCTAAAAGATGAAGGCTATGCATTTAGTGTTCAAATAATAGGACAAGGAGAAGAACTTGATAATTTAATAGATTTAAGTAAGAGGCTGAATGTGCAGGATGAAGTTGTTTTTATGGGATTTAAGAGTAATCCATATCCTTATTTGAGTAATTCAGATATTTATATTAGCACTTCTTTGTCAGAGGGTTTATCTTTGGTTATTTGTGAAGCCTTAGTTTTAGGCTTGCCGGTTGTTGCTACTAAGACGGCCGGTGCTTTGGAATTGCTTGATAATGGAGAGTATGGAGTGTTGACTGAACATACGGATGACTCTATATATGAGGGAATTACGGCTTTACTGAATAATGAAGATTTAAGAAGAGAATTTTCGAAGAAATCATTGGAACGTGCTGAAATGTTCAACATGGCACAGACGATGGATACTATATATCAACTTGTTTTGTAATGAATATGAAAAATGTACTTTTTATAATAGGAGGTTTGCATGGTGGTGGAGCTGAAAAGGCTCTTGTAGAATTGCTCGCTAATTTTGATTATGAACGTTATCATGTGACTTTATGTGTCGTTTATTATAGTGGTATTTATATGAGCCAGATACCTGAACCTGTAGAGGTCATATATTTGTATGGTGAGAAAAGAGGGTATCTGCGAGATTCCTTAAAAAGGAAATCTTTCCGTTATTTTTTGAAGAAAGGCTCAACTACGCTTCTTCGTTGGAGAATTTTGTATAAAATAAGAGAGAAGAAGTTTGATGCGATAATTTCTTATATCGAGGGAAATGCTTTGCTTTTTCATAACTTGATACGTCATCGTGCTAAAAAGAATATAACGTGGGTTCACTGTGATTTGTATAATTATCATTGGACAACTAATTTTTTCAAGCTTCCCGGATACGAAAAGTCATGTTATATGAATATGGATGAAATAGTTTTCGTCTCGCGCAATGCTATGGGGGCTTTTGACAAACTGTATGATATAGATATTCCTAAACATTGTATTTATAATATTGTGGATGTTGAGAAAATACGTAGACTTGCTTCCCAGAAAGAAGTATTGCACTCTGTTTTTACAATTATAGCTATAGGCAGTTTGATAGATGTGAAAGGGTTTGATAGACTGGTACGGGTGGCAAAGATGTTTAAGGATAATGGTTATACTTTGTCTTTCCAGATATTGGGAATTGGAGATAATAAAGATTCTTTGTTGGCTTTGTGTGATTCTCTTGGAGTGAGTGACTGCGTAAGTTTCTTGGGATTTCAAAATCCTCCATACCCTTACTTGGCTGCGGCGGATGTACTGGTTAGCACTTCTGTTTCGGAAGGACTCCCTTTTGTCATTTGTGAGGCTTTAGCTCTGGGTATACCTGTGGTGGCAACGAGAACAGCAGGCTCGGTAGAGTTATTGGATGATGGGAAGTATGGTGTGCTTACCGGGCACGATGATGTGTCTATTTATGAAGGGCTAAAAACTTTGGTGGATAACCAACAGTTACATGATGACTTTAAGCTGAAAGCAAAAGAAAGATCCAAAATCTTTGATGTAAAACAAACCATGCAAAAGGTGTATCACTTGATTGAAAACTGATGTATGGCTAAACTTATTTAGCCATACTTCTATTTAAATATTCTTGCGAGTAATAGGACAATCTTTTTTATCCGCTTTTGTGTGCGATGTTTTTTCTTATTGACTATTGGAATAATACTTCCCAGTATCGAACTTTTAAGGTCGTCTAATTCCATTAAGGAGGCATAAATGCGGGGAGGAATATTTTCCTTTATCCATTTGTTGCGCTCATAGAGTCCGATGGAACCGTTGGTGGAACTAAGTCCGGTACTATCGAATTTGGAAATCAGAATGTTGACATGTTTGTAACTGCACCCTTTCAGGACGAGGTTGTCAACCATGTGTATCCAATCGGAGATAATTTTATAATCTCTTCTGTACTCTTGGTTCATAAATAATGAATGATGAATGAAAGAAGCCGGGTGTGGTAGAAAACTTTTTAATAGAAATAGTCCGTCAATCTTTTCAGGTGGAACGATATCTTCATATTCTGTATCTGAATATATTATTCTCATATTTCCGCAGATGTATTCTGTATCATCGAATGATATGGAAGCCAGAACATTAGTGTCGAATAAGAAATCTCCAGAGTTCAGGAAGTATATGTATTTTCCTTTAGCATGTTTGAGCCCTTTGTTCATACCGTCATAAATTCCTTTATCTGGTTCTGATACCCAGTATTTTAAGTGAGAGGTCTCTTGGGAATATTTGATGATGGTTTCTTTACTTCCATCTGTAGAGTTGGCGTCAATGATGATATGCTCATAATCAGAGTATGATTGTGACTGAATACTTCGTATTGTCTTTTGTAATCCGAAGTTGTTATTGAAGTTCACGGTAATAATGCTGAGAGTTACTTCTTTCATCCTTTTTGTGTTTTTAGAGTGGCTTTGCAAAGGTAATAATTTAGTCTGCTATAATGGTTGTTTGCAACACTTTTGTGATAAAAAAACAGTGAGGTAGGGGCAGCAGCACTAAAATGTATTCTCCTATACTTTTGCTCAAAAGCGGACAGTATGCTTGTTTATAAAAAACGACATCGACCATTGGGGATAGTATAGTGGTTTAAAATATTATTATTTTTAACGCATAATTGTATGCTGTTTGTTGGTATTGTTTATATCTTAGCGGAGTAATTTTTTGTTTAATGATGTAACTACTATTGGCTATAATGAAAGGAATTAGGCTTCAAGAGGGGAAAGAGATAATAACACGGCGTTTGTTTATATACTTTCTTTTATCATTTTGTTTATTTATCGCTATCGGACAATTAGAGCATTGTATCAATGTGCCTTATGATAGGACTGGTGCTGTAAAAATAAGAAGAATTATAGATGCAATGTTGTTTGCTTCTCCTGTTTTATTTTGTAGGAAGAAACGAATCATCTTGCCGTATCTTTTATTTTTTAATTTGTATTTGCTATCTATCATTTGGTATTTTCGTACTTATGTAACCATTATGCCCTTGTCTTCTTATCTGATGTTTAGTAATTTGAGAGGATTGAGCGGTAGTATTTGGGATTCTATTCATCTGAAAGACGCGTTGATAGTATTGCCCTCCTTGTGTTTTATTCTTTTCTACATATTCATATATCGAAATCTGAAATCAAGAATTGCTCTCTATAAGTCTGTCATAATTGTTCTCTTTGTAGGCGTTTTGGCTTCCATTCCCTATTGGCCTAATAAACGTCCGGCTTATGATCAGCCTATGCATCGATTTTCTATTATAGGTCCGGCAGCATTTAAGGAGTATGGGATTATCAATTATTGGATTTATCAAATTAGGTTGCAACGTAGCGTTTCTAATGAAGAAAAAGAGTGGGCTTATACTTTTATGGATGAATTGAAAGGCAGACAACATTTTTGTAGCTGCAATTCGGTGAAAACTTTACGAAGGAACTTGATACTTATTTTGGTTGAATCATTTCAGAGCTGGACGGTAGGGATGAAACATAAGGGAATAGAAATCACGCCTTATATAAACAAATGTGTAAGTGCGGAAGGTACAGTCTACTTTCCGAAGGTACTTTCTCAGGTAAAAGATGGCCGTTCAAGTGATGCGCAATTAATCATTAATACAGGACTTTTGCCACTTAATGTAGGTGCTGCGTCAAGCTTGTGCGTTGGTAATGAGTTCCCTTCATTGGCTAAGGCTTTGAAGGAAAAGGGATATACTTCGGTTTCATTTATATGTGATGGGGAAGATTTCTGGAATCAGGGGGCAACATCCATTGCTTATGGTTTTGACAAACTTTACGATAAGATGCAGGAGGAGGCTGCGTTTAAGGATGCAGATAAAAATATGTTTGAGAAGGGACTTTTGCATCTGAAGAATTTGAAACAACCTTTTTATGCTCAATTGGTCACATACTCAAGTCATATGCCTTATACAGAACCTACGATTACAGATACTCCTTTGCTAAAAGAGGATTTTAAGGATAGTGAAGTGAAAAACTATTTGATTGCTATACAGGCTGTTGATAGGCGTATTGCTCGGTTTATTGATGGATTGAAAAAAGAAGGATTATTTGAGAATAGTATTATTGTAATTACAGGTGATCACGAACAAATGACTTATAATAGGTATGAAGGCCGTGAGCAGTTAGTAGCTGAGGACTGCTTCGTTCCTCTTGTCATCTTAAATAGCCCTCTGCCGTCGACATTTACAGATAAGGTGATTGGACAAGAAGATATATATCCCTCATTGTTAAATATATTGGGATGCTGTGATTACTCATTTAAGGGAGTGGGGGAGAGTGTTTTTGGAGATAGCATTAGTAATTATGCTGTTTTTCGAACTGGGATTGCAGTTGGCGGGAAGAATGTGCCGGATTCCATAAAGCAATATCGAAACAACTGTTGGAAAGTTTCAGATATTTTGCTCCGTATGGATTGTTTTGCTTCACATGAGGGACTATTATCGGATGATTAACCTCATATTAAAGTATGGAAGGGAAGCAATATAAAAAGACAATGTATGAAGTTCTATAACAGAGAAAAAGAGATAGCGGAATTAGTCCGTATACAGGAGCTTGCATTCGCTCAAAATAGTTTGGAAGATATGTAAGTGGTATTGTATTTCTTCATTATTATCCGTTTTTCTCGTTCCTTTGTAGCAATCGCAACTATAAGCTGTAGCAGGTATAGATATGCCTGCAAGGCTTGTTGGTTGGCGGGCGTGTATGGATAAATCTCGTTAATATTGATATATATTCTTTATCTTAAGGATTTTTCTTGTATCTTTGTCCCCCTAATTCGTTAAATGCCAAGCAATGAAGGAATTCCTGCAACTGATGCGACGTTTTGTGTCGCCTTATAAGAAGTATATAGGATGGGCAATCGTGCTCAACGTTTTATCGGCCGTTTTCAATGTATTCTCATTTACCTTGTTGATTCCTATTCTGAACATCCTGTTTAAGACAGGTGAAGGTGCAAAGGTATATCATTTTATGGAGTGGGGAAGTGAGGACCTGAAAGATGTGGCGATAAATAACTTCTATTACTATGTCACCCGCTTGATTGAAGTACACGGACCGATAATGACGCTTCTTTTTATGGGACTTTTCCTCGCTTTCATGACGATGTTGAAGACATCCTGTTACTTCGGCTCTTCAGCCGTCATGATTCCTTTGCGTACGGGAGTTGTTCGCGATATCCGTGTTATGGTTTATTCCAAAGTCATGCATCTGCCGCTCGGTTTCTTCTCTCAGGAGCGGAAAGGAGATATCATTGCCCGCATGAGTGGTGATGTGGGGGAAATCGAGAACTCCATTACCAGTTCGCTGGATTTGTTGCTAAAAAATCCTATCTTGATTTTGCTCTACTTCTCAACGCTTATTATCACCAGTTGGCAACTGACTTTATTCACTGTAGTCGTGCTTCCCGGAATGGGTTGGTTGATGGGTAAGGTCGGCAAGAAACTGAAACGTCAGTCGCTGGAGGCACAGGGCAAGTGGAGCGACACTATGTCTCAACTGGAAGAGACGTTGGGTGGTTTGCGCATCATCAAAGCCTTTATTGCTGAAGATAAGATGGTGGACCGCTTCACCAGATGCAGTAACGAATTGCGTGATGCAACTAATAGAGTAGCTATCCGTCAGGCCTTGGCTCACCCGATGAGTGAGTTCCTGGGAACGCTTCTCATTGTGCTGGTGCTTTGGTTTGGAGGTATGCTGATTTTAGGCGATGAACATTCTTCGCTGGAAGCTCCTACGTTCATTTTTTATATGGTTATTCTCTATAGCATCATTAATCCGCTGAAAGAGTTTGCGAAGGCAGGATACAATATTCCGAAAGGTTTGGCTTCTATGGAACGTGTGGACAAAATATTGAAAGCTGAAAACCCGATTAAAGAACCGGCAAACCCGAAACCTTTGCACGGGATGAACAGTAAGATAGAGTTTAAGAATGTCTCTTTCAGTTACGATGGTAAGCGGGAAGTCCTGAAACATATCAATCTTGTTGTTCCTAAAGGACAGACGATTGCACTGGTCGGACAGTCCGGTTCGGGTAAGTCTACGTTGGTAGATTTGCTGCCGCGTTATCATGACATACACTTCGGCGAGATTTTGATTGATGGTGTCAATATTAAGGATTTCCGTATTCACGACTTACGGGGATTGATAGGGAACGTAAATCAGGAAGCTATCCTGTTCAATGATACTTTCTTCAATAATATCGCTTTCGGTGTAGAGAATGCTACATTGGAACAAGTGATTGAAGCGGCAAAAATAGCCAATGCCCACGATTTCATCATGGAAACAGAGCAAGGGTACAATACGAATATCGGTGACCGTGGCGGCAGACTTTCCGGCGGACAGCGGCAACGTGTCAGTATTGCCCGTGCCATTCTGAAGAATCCGCCTATTCTTATTCTCGATGAAGCGACTTCTGCTCTTGATACAGAATCCGAACGTTTGGTGCAGGAGGCTTTGGAGCGTTTGATGAAGACTCGCACAACGATTGCTATTGCCCACCGCCTTTCTACCATAAAGAATGCGGATGAAATCTGTGTGCTTTATGAAGGAGAAATTGTGGAACGCGGAAGGCATGAAGCATTGCTGGAGAAAGATGGATATTACAAGCGTTTGAATGATATGCAGTCTCTGGCCTGACAGGTGGCTGTACTGCTACGTAGGAAGATAGCCTTCTTCCTACATTCTATGCTGTTGTTGTCGCTTGCCGAAGTAATCAAGTCGTATGATTTCATCGGATATCGTATATGCTTCCTTTTTGAAATCGATATCTTCCGGCGTTGTGTCATCGCTTTCCACTTGCATCTGCGGGCTGACAGCACACCCTTTCTTTTCGGGGTCAAGTATGCTTTGTCCGAGGCCGACCCAGCGATAATCTTCCAGTTGTAGCAAGTTCAGCACGGTGGGATACATGTCTATTTGTCCCATAACTTTCTCGTAGCGTAGTCCTACAGGTGAATTTAAGACAATGAACGGCGTGAACTGTTTATCTGAGACGACGCCTTTGCCTTGAGGGGTGTTGCACAGTTCGGAGCGGTGAGAAGCCAGTCCTTCATGGTCGCCTGTGATGATGATCAGAGTTTCTTTGTATTCCGGCCTTGTTTTCAAGTAATCAACGAACTGCCCGATGGCCCGGTCGGTGTAGTTGATGACTGTCATATAGTCATTCATTACTTCGGGTATGTCTTTGGAGAAAGAGATCTGCTTCATCTCGTCCGGCATTTTAAATGGGTTATGGCTGGAGTAGGTTACGAATTGTAGGTAGACATGTTCGCCTTTTTTCCAGACTTCACCCTTTTCCATCTTCTCCCGGCACTGAGCGAAGAATGAACCGTCTCCCACACGTTTCCGCGGGCCGAAGGCTTCAGTCAGTTTGAAGTCCGGATATGAAAGGATGGTGTCTATGCCAAAACTTTGTGCTACTGCTTCCTGATTCCAGGTTTTCTTTTTATCTACGGTCAATAGATAATTGCAGGTATTATACTTTTCTTTCAGAGCCTTCTGCAAAGTATAGTAGGTATTTCCTGTGTACAATGTACTGTAAGTCCCGTTGTTGATGGGTAACAGTCCGGCGCAAAGCAATAATTGGGCGTCAATCGAGCGTCCCCCTTTCACTTCGGTCAGTACATGCGGGGCGTAAAGAGTGGTGGAGTCTTGCAACAGTTGATTCAGACAGGGGGTAATTTCTTTGTTTTCCACACTCTTTTCCAATACCCAGCTTTCCAGTGATTCGACGAGAATGATGATACAGTTTGTTCTCTTTTCTGTATCTAAAGAAAGTGGACGGAGCGGAGGCCTTTTGTCCAACCAGTCTTCTATCTCTTTTTCCTTTTCGGGGGTATAGGCAGGTTTTTGCTCAACCAGTTCGTAATAGAGATTGCCGAAAACGGTGTATATAGGAACACAACTGGCGTACAAGTGGGCGGAATACTTGAGCTCGCTGCATCTTTTCTTGAATCCGCCTTGTAGAATGGTGAGGCCGGTAAAAAGGATGTATATAGTGGCGAATATGGTGAGGTAGGGCTTCCACGCTATTTGTTCCTGAGGTCGTTTGATTTTCCGGTGACGGAGGTAGAATATCGTGGCTGCAATGCTGGATAATGGGAACAAGAGGTCATACCAGTGGATGGAGTCGTAAACGCTTTGCGTAAAATCAGCCAGGTTACCTATCAGGTTGTAGCTGCTTAGTGGAATGGCAGTGTAGTAGGTGCGATAGTACATGAGATTGGCTATCAGCAATATGTCGAGCAGGAATAGGATTACAACTTGTAATTTCCATCGGTGAAAGAAAAAGTAAGGAGCCAGCAAAATCATTACAGCAATGATTTTAGTTGCATAAGATTCGAAATGTGAGAAGGGCGTGAAGGTGGTGTAGGCGCACCAGATTACGTCAAAGATGATAAATTTTAAGAAGATACAGATCCCAAAAATCAATGTTGGTTTATCCCAAAGTCTTTTTTTGCTATTCATTGCCGTAAAATAATTGTGATGTGTTATTGACTTGGGCGCAAAAGTACTATATTATTTAATACGATTAAGTAAATGTGAAGATTATATTTATTGTTCCACTTTGTTTCACCGCATTGAAACAAGAGATTCTTTATTGAGAAACAAAAGTTTCTTGCCTAAGAAACTGATGTTTCTTGCCTGTGAAACAAACGTTCCAATACGGTGGAACAGAAGTGGCATTGTTATGAAATGGAATGCGCTGGCTTTAAGCTTCTTATTTCCTTCCGAAGTCAGCAGGTATCTCTCCCCACTGCTTTGTTTCCCATTTCATGATTGGGGTGGTATAGGTATTCTCGCGCAACCACTTTTCGGCACGCTCTATCAGTTTGAAAAGTTCTTCCGTTTTGGCTTCTCGCGGCAGTTTTGTCTTGCATCTCTTTTGCTTTATCCAGTTGATGGCATTCACGCTGTCACTGTAGATGGGCATATCGAATCCTTTTTGTTTCAGCAAGGCAAGCCCGTGGACGATGGCAAGGAACTCACCGATATTGTTTGTGCCGTACACCGGGCCGAAGTGAAATACTTCCTGCCGGCTTGCCACGTGTACACCCCGGTATTCCATTGCTCCGGGATTACCGCTGCAGGCTGCATCTACGGCGAGGCTGTTTTCTACCACACAAGCGGGGAGAGGGGCGTCGGCATCCCTTTTGGGGGCGGACGCGGCGGTGGATGCCCGTTTGATATATTCATATGGAGAAGACGCAAAGGCTTTTTCCGCTTCTTCGCGTGTTTCGAACGACTTGTATTTCGCTCCTTCGTAGCCTTTGGTTTGCAATTGGCAGTCTGTCCAGGAAGTATAAACGCCCGGATTGACGCCTGCCCATACAACGTAAAATTTATCTTTTCCCATATCGGGTGCAAAGGTATAAATATTCTGCAACTCCGAACAACTTTCCTCTTTCACTTGTTTCCTTATATAAGCAAAAAAAGAAAAATACCAAAAGAAAGGACTCAATATGATCAGACAACGGACATTTGCTGAGGCATTGGAACATCGCCGCAGTTATTATTCCATCAGTAACGACTCTCCGGTTCAGGATGAGGAGATTGTACACATCATTCGTACAGCAGTGAAACACGTGCCTTCGGCATTCAACTCCCAGACTACGAGAGTGGTGCTCTTGTTGGGCGACGAGCATCAGAAGTTGTGGCGGATTGTGAAGGACCAACTGGAAGAACGCCTTTCCGAAGAACGTTACCGCCAGTCGGAAAAGAAAATAGACACTTCATTCTCATGTGGATATGGTACGATACTTTTCTTTGAAGACCACTCCATTGTAGAGGAATTACAGAAAGCATTCCCTACTTATCAAGATAATTTCCCCACCTGGTCGCAGCATACCTCTGCCATGCATCAACTCGCCATCTGGACGATGCTCGAAGATAAAGGCTTGGGAGCTTCCTTGCAACACTACAACCCGCTGATTGACGAAGAAGTACGTCGCACCTGGAAGTTGCCCGAAAGCTGGCAACTCGTTGCACAGATGCCTTTCGGTACTCCTGTAGCCGAGCCGGGGGAGAAAGAATTCAATGATTTGAGTGAACGCATTAAAATTTTCACCTGATAGTAAATTCTCTCAAAATAGAATTGCTTACCTTTGTGCGCAAAGGTAAGTGCTTATGATACGTATTTTCTTAACCGGCTACATGGGAGCCGGTAAAACAACTTTAGGAAAGGCTTTTGCCCGCGAACTTGGCGTACCGTTCATCGATCTGGACTGGTACATCGAAGAACGGTATCACAAATCCATACGTGAACTGTTCACCGAGCGGGGAGAGGCTTCTTTTCGTGAATTGGAGCGAACCATGCTGCATGAAGTGGCTGAGTTTGAAAATGTCATTATCTCGACCGGAGGCGGCACGCCTTGCTTCTTCGATAATATGGAGTATATGAACGGGCATGGGCAAACCGTCTTCCTCGATGTGCATCCCGATGTCCTGTTCCGCCGTCTGCGTGTGGCCACCCAGCAACGCCCCATCCTGCAAGGAAAGACGGACGAAGATTTGCGTGCATTCATTGTGGAAGCCCTGGAGAAGCGTGCTCCGCACTATGGAAAGGCGAGTTACCGATTCGATGCCGGGCAATTGGAAAGCCGTAGGCAAATATCGGAATCCGTGCAACAATTACGTAGCCTATTGAACGTTTAACCGCTTGTAAATGTGTATTTTTAGGTGGAAAACGAAAGAAATACCAGGAATTATCGTATTTTTGTCGCCCTATTAATTCAAACAATAAACATTCGAGTAACAAGAAATGAGAAAATGGCGTATTGAAGATTCAGAAGAGCTTTACAACATTACAGGTTGGGGCACTTCGTACTTTGGTATCAATGACAAAGGTCATGTAGTGGTGACACCTCGTAAAGACGGTGTCGGCGTCGATTTGAAAGAATTGGTGGATGAATTGCAGTTGCGCGATGTAGCGGCTCCCATGCTGATACGCTTCCCCGACATTCTGGATAACCGGATTGAGAAGACTTCTTCGTGTTTCAAACAGGCTGCCGAGGAATACGGCTATAAGGCACAGAACTTTATCATCTATCCCATCAAGGTAAATCAGATGCGCCCCGTGGTAGAGGAGATCATCAGCCACGGAAAGAAATTCAATCTCGGATTGGAAGCCGGGTCTAAACCTGAGCTTCACGCGGTGATTGCCATTAACTCGGATTCGGACTCGCTGATTATCTGCAACGGCTACAAAGATGAGAGCTATATAGAGTTGGCTTTGCTCGCTCAGAAGATGGGTAAACGCATCTTTCTTGTAGTAGAAAAAATGAACGAGCTGAAATTGATTGCCAAGATGGCGAAGCAATTGAATGTCATGCCTAATATCGGTATTCGTATTAAGCTGGCTTCTTCCGGAAGTGGCAAATGGGAGGATTCAGGCGGTGATGCTAGTAAATTTGGCCTCTCTTCCAGTGAATTGCTCGAAGCTCTCGACTTTCTGGAGTCAAAAGGCCTGAAAGATTGTCTGAAATTGATACATTTCCATATCGGTAGCCAGGTGACGAAGATACGTCGCATCAAGACGGCTTTGCGTGAAGCGTCCCAGTTCTATGTGCAGCTTCATGCGATGGGATTCAAGGTGGAGTTTGTAGATATCGGCGGCGGTCTCGGTGTTGACTACGATGGAACCCGCTCGTCCAGTAGCGAAAGCAGTGTCAACTATTCCATTCAGGAGTATGTGAACGACTCCATCTCTACATTGGTAGACGCCAGTGATAAGAACGACATTCCCCATCCCAATATTATTACGGAGAGCGGACGTGCATTGACTGCACACCATTCCGTACTCATCTTCGAGGTACTGGAAACAACAACCCTGCCCGAGTGGGACGATGATGAGGAAGTGACCGAAGAGGACCATGAATTGGTGCAGGAACTTTATGGCATCTGGGATACGCTGAATCAGAATAAAATGCTGGAAGCCTGGCACGATGCACAGCAAATCCGTGAAGAAGCGCTCGACCTGTTCAGCCACGGTATTGTGGATTTGAAGACGCGTGCGCAGATTGAACGCCTTTATTGGTCTGTCATGCGTGAGGTAAACCAGATAGCAGGCGGATTGAAACATGCTCCGGATGAACTTCGCGGACTGCCGAAGTTGCTGGCGGATAAGTATTTCTGTAACTTCTCGTTGTTCCAATCCCTGCCGGACTCTTGGGCCATCGACCAGATATTCCCTATCATGCCTATCCAACGTCTGGATGAACGTCCCGACCGTGCGGCGACCTTGCAGGATATTACTTGCGACTCAGATGGCAAGATTGCCAACTTTATTTCTACCAAGAACGTGGCGCACTATTTGCCTACCCATTCTTTGAAGAGTAAAGAACCTTACTATATGGGTGTGTTTCTGGTGGGCGCTTACCAAGAGATACTGGGAGATATGCATAACCTTTTCGGAGATACGAATGCCGTGCATGTATCCGTTAACGAGAAAGGGTATAGCATCGAACAGGTGATTGACGGTGAAACGGTGGCAGAAGTGCTTGATTATGTACAGTACAATCCTAAGAAACTGGTGCGTACGCTGGAGACCTGGGTGACTCAATCGGTAAAAGAGGGACGTATTTCATTGGAAGAAGGTAAGGAATTCCTTTCCAATTATCGTTCCGGTTTGTACGGATATACTTATTTGGAATAAGAATATGAGAGAAAAACTGACAGTAATTAAAGTGGGTGGCAAAATCGTGGAGGAAGAAGCCACCCTCCATAAGTTGTTGAACGACTTCGCGGCTATCGAGGGCTACAAAGTCCTGGTGCATGGAGGCGGGCGTTCGGCTACGAAGCTCGCTGCCCGGTTGGGCATAGAAAGCCAGATGGTGAACGGACGCCGCATCACGGATGCCGAAACACTGAAAGTAGTGACGATGGTGTATGGCGGATTGGTGAACAAGAACATTGTAGCCGGTTTGCAGGCACGTGGTGTTAACGCATTGGGCCTAACTGGTGCGGACATGGACGTTATCCGTTCTGTGAAACGCCCTGTGAAAGAGGTGGACTACGGTTTCGTGGGTGATGTGAAGCAAGTGAATGCGGAATTTCTGGGTGATTTGATTCATAAAGGAGTAGTCCCTGTGATGGCTCCGCTGACGCACGACGGTGCAGGCAACTTACTGAATACAAATGCTGATACCATTGCCGGAGAGACGGCGAAAGCACTTGCTACGCTGTTTGACGTGACATTAGTGTTCTGTTTTGAAAAGAAAGGTGTGCTTCGCGACGAGAACGATGATGACAGTGTAATACCGCAGATCACTCCTGCCGAATTCAAACAATATGTGGAGGAAGGCGTTATTCAAGGAGGCATGATACCGAAGTTGGAGAACTCTTTTGAAGCTTTGAATGCGGGAGTCGGGGAAGTTGTAATTACCTTAGCGTCAGCAATTAATGAGAGTAGCGGAACCCGCATCAAAAAATAATTCAAAAAAAAGTAGTGAGCAACTGTAACTTTCCATATACTTAACCGTCATTATTTATAGAGATGCAAGAAATCAGTTTTCGGAATGACATTCTCCCTCTGAAAGACAAACTCTTTCGGCTGGCTCTCCGGATTACTTTCGACAGAGCAGAGGCGGAGGACGTTGTACAAGAAACACTGATAAGAGTCTGGAACAAGCGCGATGAGTGGACGCAGTTCGGTTCTATTGAAGCTTATTGCCTGACAGTGGCAAAGAATCTGGCGATAGACCGCAGCGAGAGAAAAGACGCTCAAACCGTGGGATTGACACCCGAAATGGAACAGGCTTCAGAAGTATCAAGCCCTCACGACCGTCTGGTGGACAAGGAACAAATGACTTTGATTCATCGCCTGGTTAGTGAACTTCCCGATAAACAACGGCTGATTATGCAGTTGCGGGACATTGAGGGTAAAAGCTATAAAGAAATTGCAGTCGTCCTGCATTTAACGGAGGAACAGGTGAAAGTGAACCTTTTCAGGGCGAGGCAGAAAGTAAAACAACGGTATTTAGATATAGATGGTTATGGACTTTAAATATATAGAACAACTCTTGGAACGCTACTGGCAGTGCGAAACTTCCCTCGAAGAAGAAGCCCGCCTGCGTGCTTTCTTTAGCGGAAACGATGTCCCCGGACATTTGCTGCGCTACAAGGACTTGTTTGTATATCAGCAATTCTTGCAGGATGACCATCTGGGCGAAGATTTCGATGCACGGGTGCTTGCAGAAGTGGAAGTTCCGGTAGTGAAGGCAAAACGCCTGACGCTGACCGCACGCTTCATGCCATTGTTCAAAGCCGCCGCAGTAGTGGCAGTGGTTCTTTCGCTGGGGAATGTGATGCAACATTCGTTCTTCTCGGATGTGAAAGAGGTAGCCGCCGCCGATACCATCGGCAAACAGATTTCCGCTCCGTCGGTAGCCCTCTCGGGAGAGGTGCCCGTGACGCACGAAAAGCAGTTGATAGACAGCTTGAACCGTGTGGATAAGAAGGAAGAAATCAAAGAATAGATGTTTTCATTTGCTTTTATAAAATAACATTTTCATTTGCTTTAAACATAAATATAGTTAGTGTGCTTTATTAAAACAAAACTTGAGGCTGTGAAGTTTCAATTCTCTCAAAATCTTATAAAAAACTAACTAAGATAGACGGGACGCTGCGTGATGTAGCGTCCCTTTATTTGTTTAAGGGGGGACGCACAAGGTGAACGCACAACCTGGAAAGATATGAACGCACGAAAGGCTTCCTCACGGAAGCCTTTCGCCATGCTATTAGAAATCTTTTATAGGTAAAATTTTAGAGAGAATCTAGTTTAGGCTTGTTTATCTTTAAAGTTAAATGCAATTCGATTAGAGTTTATACAATCCTTTTTTCGGATAATCCAGTTCCGGATTGCCTTTGTATCCTACGCTTCCACTGCCGCTGGTGCGTACTTTCAGGAAGTCGGTGGCATGGCATTTGATATCGCCCGAACCGGTGACGCTGGCGGAAACTTTCTTGGCTTGAAGGTCGGAAGCATACAAATCGCCCGAACCGGCTACGCTGTAGGTTGCTTCTTCGGTGCTGCCTTTCAATACGACTGTGCCCGAACCTGCTACCGATGCGCTGGTTGTGTTGGCGGTAACGTTGTTCAACTTCATATCCCCCGAGCCTGCAACGGAAACTTTGAGGTCATCGCAAGTAATATTGCTGCCGTTGATGTCGCCCGAACCTGCTACGGAGATGTCGAGGCTTGAGCAAGTAATGTTGTTTCCGTCTATATCGCCCGAGCCTGCGACAGAAATCTTAAGGTCGTCTGTCTTCAATCCGTTAGCCAGTTCTATATCTCCCGAACCTGCCACGGAGATGCCATTCAGTGTCTCGGCAGAAACGCGAATCTTCAGTTTGTCGTAAGACACGCTGACGTTCTTCTTGAATCCTACGATTAAGGTATTGCCTTCAACGCGGATGTTCAGCAGGTCTATGATGTTGTCCGAAGTGTAAACCTCTACCTGGGGCTTGCCGGGCTTTTGCGTGAAGGTGACGTCCGGACTGCCGGCTACACTCAACTTGGTGAAGTTATCGACTTTGATATCTTTCGTAACATAGTTCTTACTGCCCTTAATGGTCTTTCTTCCGAAGGAACTGCCCGAACTGTACGTGTGTTGTTGTGAACAAGCGGTTGTACTGAATGCCAAAGCGGCGATTGCGATGAATGTTGCTAAACTTTTCATATTCGTTTCTTTTTATAATTTGCTTTGTATATTAGACGTAACCTGTTTCCTAAAAGTTGCATTGCTGAAGCGCTTTTGTTGAAAACATTTTAGTCAGTATCATTTAATCAATTGCCGTGCCATAAATATAATGTATTGATTATTAGGCGTAAGCGCTTTTAGTGGAGCGTTCGTTTTCGGACACTCCGTTCGCTTTTAGCGGGCAAATCCTTGTTTTTTCGGACGATTCTTTGTTCATTTGTCCATTCATTGAAGCAGATGGCAGTAGAGCGTATTTTAGAAGATAAGGAATTGGGCAGTTTGTTTGTGCGGGTGAATGCCCGGGCACGGCGCCTTACTTTCCGAACGAAGGAAGACGGAATTTATGTGACCGTGCCGCCCGGTACCACGCTTGCTGAGGTGAAGAACGCGATAGAACAACTTCGTCCGCGTCTCAAGGCAGCCAAGCAAAAGCAGTCGCGCCCGTTGATTGACTTGAATTTCAAGATTGATACAGAGTTCTTTAAACTGAGCCTCACGAGCGGTCAGCGGGAGCGTTTTCTTTCGCGCTCCGAACTGGGTGAGATGCAGATTATCTGCCCGCCCGATGCCGACTTTTCGGATGCGAATCTGCAAGCCTGGCTGCGGAAGGTGATTGAAGAAGCCTTGCGGCGCAATGCGAAGATTATCCTTCCGCCCCGTTTGTATATGCTTTCCACGCAGCACGGTCTTCCTTATAAGAGTGTGAAGATTAATTCCAGCAGCGGGCGTTGGGGAAGCTGTTCGGCACGCGGCAATATCAATCTGTCCTATTATTTGGTGCTCCTGCCCAAACACCTGATTGACTATGTCCTGCTTCACGAACTGACGCATACCCGCGAAATGAACCATGGGGAACGCTTCTGGGCGCTACTCGACAAGATGACCGGCGGAAAGGCGCAGGCATTGCGGAATGAATTGAAAGGATATCGTACAGACTTCTGAACAGGCGGAGAATTTATTCTTGTGCCAATTGCTTCACCTCTTCCCCTTCTTTCTCGAAGCGGTATTTCCCGCCTTTTTCGCTCAACTCAAACAAAGAAAGTTTCTCGGTGGCATTGTCCACTATCATCAGTGCGCTCTGTTCGGCAAAGCGTTTCACTTCGATGGTGAAGGGTTCTTCCGTCATCTTGCGGTTCACCAGCAGGCTGTCGTTGATGAAGATGGAAGTAGAGTCTCCGGCAAAACCGCTTACCAGCGTGACGGTGTAAGTTTCGATAAAGTTCCGTTCTCCCTCTTTCTTCTGTTGCAGGCGCAGGCTCATATAGACGAAGATTACGACGACGAAGATTACTGCAAAGGCAAGGAGCCCGTTGCCTATCATAAACTGTTTGTTGGTATTCAGACGGTGTGCCATAAGTATATGTGTTAGAGAACGCCACAAATGTAGCGAATAAATACGGATGAGGCAAAAAACTGAAGTATCGGATGTGCCCTAAATGCTGTTTTAGGTATTAATTAGTGCTCTTAGGATAATAAAATTGGTCTGAATCAACTGATTAACCCCAAAATTTATTTTCTTTGTAGAATCTTACTTATTGTCGAAGTTATGAAAAGCATTTCTATTTTCCTTGTAACCCTTCTATGCACATGTGCATTTGCTGTAGCACAGACGCCCGTCCTGGATGTGACAGGCGGAAAAATTACCGGTACCACTACAGAATTGCCGGGAGTCATGGTCTATAAAGGCATTCCCTATGCCGCCCCGCCGGTGGGAGAGTTGCGCTGGAAGAAGCCACAACCTGTGCGTGTGTGGAAAGGAGTGCGGGAGTGCAACCAGTTTGGCGCAGCATGCTTTCAGCCGGGTTCCGGCGAAGGCTCTTTCTATTGGAGAGAATTCTATCAGGGCGTAAAACCTCAATTCAGTGAAGACTGCCTCTACCTCAACGTATGGACACCTGCCGCAGGTACGG